>Ga0302323_100004163_pt1 | contig 11774 bp, 13 predicted proteins | sample Fen_T0_3_FD_201950 | JGI IMG/M metagenome (GOLD analysis project Ga0302323, IMG submission 201950) | Peat permafrost microbial communities from Stordalen Mire near Abisko, Sweden - Fen_T0_3 | ecosystem: Environmental > Terrestrial > Soil > Wetlands > Permafrost | place: Sweden: Abisko... | reverse complement strand
CACCGCATGTGCGAGATTGAGCGCCGCGGCGAACAACAGCAGCGCGCCCGCCTGGTGAAGCGCCGCGAGCGGCAGCGGCACGACATGAATCAGCGTCAGAATGCCCAGCGTCAGCTGCACTGCGAGCATCGCCAGCAGCAGGTGCGCGCCGATGCGCGCGGCGCGCGGCGCATGGGAATCACGGACGACCTTCCGCCATGTGATCGGCACGGCAATGGCCAGGACCCAGGCCAGCAGTCGGTGGTCGAACTGCACCGTCGCCATGTTGTAGAAGAAATTCTTCCACGCGGGATCGAGCATCATGATCTCCGCGGGCACCAGCGCGCCGTTCATCAGCGGGAACGTGTTGTAGGCGCGACCGGCGTGGATGCCGGCGACCATGCCGCCCGACAACACCTGCAGGAACACGAGCGCCGCGACCGCCACCGTCCAGCGCCGCGTGGGGGCGCCCATGCCACGTCCGTTCCGCCGCGACGGCGCGAGCAGCGACAGCGCGGTCCAGAACATTGCGGCGAAAATCAGGAACGCTAGCCCCAAGTGCGCCGTGAGGCGGAATTGCGAGACGCGCGGGTCGTCGACCAGCCCGCTCTTCACCATGAACCAGCCCAGTGCGCCCTGCGCCGCGCCCAGCGCAAAGATGACGGCGAGCGGTGCGCTATGGCCGGGCGGGATCTTCCGCCGTGCGAGGAACCACAGGAACGGCACGAGAAAGACCACGCCGACCAGGCGCCCCAGCAGCCGATGGAAATATTCCCACCAGAAGATGCGCTGGAATTCAGCAAGCGCCATCCCCTTGTTCACCTGCCGGTACTCCGGTGTCAACTTGTATTTCGAGAACGCGTCACTCCAGTCGGCATCCGTCAGGGGCGGTAGCGTACCGACGATCGGCTGCCATTCTGTGATCGAAAGCCCGGATTGCGTGAGGCGGGTGACGCCACCGACGACGACGATCGCGAACACGAGCGCGCAGCAGACCAAGAGCCACGCGCCGACCGGACGATGCGCAGGCGTTGCCATAGTCGAATTATCGCATGCGACGTGTCGGCGTCCGCATGCGGCGGGTCTACAATGCGCGACTGTCGAGTCACTGCTGCAGGATCACCCGATCACCATGATTTCGCCGACCCCATGCGCCTGTTGAATAGCCTTGCGATCGCGTGCCTGCTGGCCATCGCCGGCCATGCGAGCGCAATCTCCGAAGGCGCGCCCGCGCCCGCGTTGGACGGCAGGCTCTTCGACGGCAGCCACTTTTCGCTCGCAGAAAACGCGGGCAAGGTCGTGGTGCTCAATTTCTGGGCGTCGTGGTGCGCACCCTGCCGCGAGGAAATGCCGGCGCTCGACGCGTATTACCGCCGCCACCGCAGCGAAGGCCTGGAAATGGTCGCCATCAGCATGGACAGCCCGAAGGACGAAGCGAAGGCGCGCGAGATCATGCGCGCTTTCGCGTTTCCCGCCGCCTTCGGGCGGGAAATGAGCATCAAGGCCTACGGCCGCATCTGGCGGCTGCCGCTGACCTTCGTCATCGACCGGCAGGGCGTGCTGAGGAAGGACGGCTGGTACGGCGAATCGCTGCTCGATACGGCGACCCTCGAGGCCACCGTCACGCCGCTCCTGCGCGCGCGGGCGAACGCGACCAGCGCCAGTCTGCCGTCGCCATCATTCGTTCCGGCGTCACATCGTGTAGTAGATCCCTAACGTCACCGTGTAGCGCGGCTCGAGCTGCAGGCCGTTGACGCGCTGGTAGATGGGTACCTGCGCGAAGAGATAGCCGTGCAGCTTGTCCACGATCTGGAAGTTCACGCCCGGACTCAGGTAGACCAGCGTCGCGCCGCTGTTTTCCACATCCGCATTCGGGCCGGACTCCCTGCCTTCGATGCGCGCGTTGACCTGGATCGATGGAATGACGTGCTCGATCCCGACATAGCGGAAGCCTGCGTTCGCATTGAAACCGGTGCCGGGACGAAAGCCGTCGCGGGAATTGAGCGGCTGCTGCAGCATCCCCTGCGCGAAATAGTCCCAGTTGCGGGACAGCGCGCCGAAATTGAACGCGCCGACCAGCAGGTCCGTCGTGCCCGTCCCCGGCTGCAGGCCACGGTCGAGCGGCTCGCCCTCCTGCGGCCCGGCGATGAAATTGTTGTTGAAGCTTCCCGTCGCCAGCTTGAATCCGAGCTGCACGCCAACGCTCTTGTCCTCGGCGAACCCGAGATAGCGTCCGACGAGGCGAACGTCGCCAAGGCTTTCGGTGTGCGACGTCGAGATTTCCGTGTCGCCCTCAGCGATCGTCGCGTGATAGCGGTTGTAATACGGGACCTGCAGGTTCACGCCCCAGTCGGGGTTCGGGCTGTAATCGAAGCCGAGCGCGTAATTGCGATTGATCGTCGTCTGCTGGATCTCCTGTTCGTTCGGCACCTCGAGGCTCGCGCGGTCGACCTTCTTCGTTCCCGATCTCAGCTGGTCCTGGTTGAAATAATCGAAGCGGAAGTCGAAGCGGAATCCTTCGCCCGATGGCGCGATACCCTGGCTCGACCAGTCTGAGCTCAATGTGCAGCCGCAGCTCGAGCAGGCGAGCGCAGGGGATGTGGCGGCGGCCGCGGCGAGCGCCGCGGTGACCAGCAATGCGTAGCGTGATTTCATGTGGGCATCCTTTGCATCGCAGCGATCGACGCGCAAATCAATGCGTGTGCGCCGCGGCCCCCATCGCTTCGACGTGCACCATGACTTCAACGACGCCGGACCTTTCAAACGTCAGCTTCACGGGGATCTGTTCGCCCTGCTTAAGCGGCTGCTTCAGGTCCTCGAGCATGACGTGATAGCCGCCCGGCTGCAGTTCCACCGTCGCGCCGGGCTTGAGATCGATGCCTTTGATCGCGCGCATCTTCATCATCCCGCCCTCCATCGCCATTTCGTGAATCTCGACCAATCCGGCGGCCGGTGAACTCGCGGAAATCAGCCGGTCCGATTCAGGGCCTGTGTTCTTGATGGTCATGAACGCGCCGGCGACCTTGGCGCCGGGCGGCGTTGCGCGCGCAAAGGGATTGCTGACGGTGAGTGCCTTGACCTGGTAGTCATGGGCAAGAGCGGTGCCGGAAACGAACACGGCGGCGAGAACGGCAAAGGCAAGGGAACGTGACATCGGATTGATCCTTTTCAAGGGGCATCGTAGCGCCACAGGTACGCCCGTGCGGCAGTGCAATGAGACGCACCGCGCAGATTGCGCGCGGCTGGGTGCATCGGGAGGAATCAGAGTATTGCGGGCGGACCGCGCGGTTGCGCGGCAGTGATCGCGGAAGGGGGTACCGCGACCAGCGACAAAGGCAATGCGCGCACGGGATTGCGCACTTCCAACAATGCATGGTGGACGCGCTGCGGGGGCGCGACCAAATCCAGCGCACTACCCACACAGCATGGCGCGTGCGCGCAATGATGCTCATTGGACGGCAGCGGCATGCGCTGGTTCAGGGGCGCGGCTGGGACGCCGCGCGCCGCCGAGCAGAAATCGCCCGGCATGATGGCAGTCATCGTCACCGCATAGGCCGCCAGGGGCGCGACAAGATGCATCGCTGCCGCGAGCAGCACCATCGCCAAGTACCGGTTTCGTTTCATCGCGGGCCATTCTAGCAGCCGCGTCCGTCGCCTTCGCCAAGGCGACGCGCAGGCGCACGCGAGCATGCCGGCGCCGACAGTTTGCTGCACGGCACAACGAGATGCGCGTTGACATGCCGGGGTCAAAGCGGTTCAATTGGTCGGGCCACTTGACCAGAGCGTCGCCTTCGGGCGGACCGCAAGACGCCGGGCGTGGTCCCATCATCCTGAGGAGGATTTCATGCGACATCTGAAACGCATCGTGCTGCAATGCCTGGCAGTCGCGGTGCTGGCGGTTCCCGCCGCCGTCCTGGCGCAGCAGCCCATCACGCTGCACGGCGCCGTCCAGTTCAACGACGGCCACGCGTTCAACCGGTCGCTGGAGAAATTCCAGGAACTGACGGCCAAGTACTATGGCAAGCCGATCAACTTCGTCCTGCACAAGAACAGCGAGCTGGGCCTCGAAAAGGATTACTTCGCGTTCATGAACCAGGGCATCTCGGTCGACTACGGCATCGTGTCGCCGGCGCACATGTCGACGTTCTCCAAGGCCGCGCCGTTCATCGACGCACCGTTCCTGTTCCGCGACATCGACCACTGGAACAAGGTGCTCGACGCCGACACACTGAAGCCGATCGCCGACGAGGTGTCGGCCAAGGGCGACGTGATGCTGATCGGCTTCGCCGGCGGCGGCACGCGCAACATCTTCGCCAACAAGCCGGTGCGCAACCTGCAGGAGATGAAGGGCCTCAAGGTCCGCGTGCAGGGCGCGCCGATCTGGAGCAAGACGTTCGCGGCCGTCGGCATGTCGCCCACGGTCATCGCCTACGACGAGATCTACAACGCCATCCAGAACGGCGTCATCAATGCCGGCGAGAACGAGGCGGCGGGCGTCGAAGCGATGAAATTCTACGAAGTCGGCCCGAACCTCAACATGACGCAGCACGCGATCACGATTCGGCCGATCTGCTTCTCGGGCAAGACGTTCAAGAAGCTGCCGCCGGACCTGCAGGCCGCGATCCTCCGGGCGGGCAAGGAGGCCGGCATCTACGGCCGCCAGATCGAGTCGGGCGAGGACCAGAAGAAGCTCGAGGCGATGCAGGCGGCCGGCAAGCTCAAGATGATCCCGTTCGCCGACCGTGCGCAAATGAAGAAGCTGGCTGACCCGGTGATGGCCGATTACGCCAAGGAGATCGGCGCGTCCGACATCTACAACAAGATCAACGCGATGTAGTCGTTGCACCGACGATCCGGCGGACGCGAAGCTTCCGCCGGATTTTCTTTGCCGCGCGGTTGCGGAGGCCCAGGAGGGCGCATGCGCAAATTCATCAACGGCTACTACCATCTGCTCAGCGTGCTGCTCGGTGTGAGCGTCGGCGTCCTCATCCTTCCGGTGACGATCCAGATGTTCTCGCGCTTCACGCAGCTCATCCCCGCCTGGATCTGGACCGAGGAAATGGCCCGCTTCCTGTTCATTTGGATGGTCATGCTGGGCGCGATGATCGGCGTGCGCGACGCCTCGCATTTCGACGTCGACGTATGGCCGCAACTGAAGCCGCGGCCCGATGCGCTGCTGCGCCTCGTCTCTATGGTGTTCGTGCTGATCTTCGCGCTGGTGTTCGTCTGGTACGGCATCAAGTTCGTGCAGTTCGGCTGGAGCCAGACGTCCGAACTTGCCGACATGCCGATGGCCTGGATCTTCGTGGCATGGCCGCTGACCGGCTTCACGTGGCTGCTGTTCGGATTCGAGCGCATGCGCGCGGACCTGCGCATCCTGATCGACGGCCCGGGCCAGGGACCGGGGCTTGCGGAGCGCACGCGCGAAATCGGCACGGGGAGCGTGGTATGACTGGTGGGGCCTTCACCCCGGGCGTCGCCGCGTTGTGGCTGTTCGGTCCGTTCTTTCTCCTGATGGTCCTGCGCGTGCCGGTGGCGTTCGCGCTGGGGTTAGCCTGCCTGCCCGCGCTGTTCTTCGAGCCGCGGCTGTCGCCGATGGTGGTGTTCAACACGACGTTCAAGGCCTACAACTCGTTCATCCTGCTCGCGGTGCCGTTCTTCCTGCTGACCGCCAATCTGATGAACGTCGGCGGCATCACCGACCGCCTCGTCACGCTGTCGCGGACGATGGTCGGCAACTTCCCCGGTGCGCTGGCGCAGATCAACGTGCTGCTGTCGGTGTTCTTCGCCGGCATCTCCGGGTCGTCCACGGCCGACGCGGCGAGCCAGGGCAAGATCTTCATCGAAGCCCAGGTCAAGGAAGGCTACGACCTCTCGTTCTCGATCGCGATCACCGCGGTATCGGCGGTGCTCGCGGTGATCATCCCGCCGTCGATCCTGATGGTCGTGTGGGGCGGCGTGCTGCAGGTGTCGATCGGCGCGCTGTACCTGGCAGGCGTGGTGCCAGGGCTCCTGATCGGCCTGGCGCAGATGGCGACAGTACACGTGTACGCCAAGGTTCGGCATTATCCGACGTATCCGCGCGCGAGCTTCCGCGAATTCTTTTCCGCCGCCATCGTCGCCATCCCGGCGCTGATGACGCCGTTCATCATCGTCGGCGGCATACTGCTGGGCTGGTTTACGTCCACCGAGTCCGCGGCGGCTGCCGTGATCTACGCCGCGGTGCTGTCGCTGGGCTTCTACCGCGAGATGGGCAGGAAGGAACTGTGGCACGCGCTGCTCGAGACCGGCAAGCTGTCGGCCATCGCGCTGTTCTGCGTCGGGACGGCATCCGTGTTCGGCTGGCTGCTCGCGTATTACCAAATTCCTAAGGCGCTGCTGGCCAATGTCACGGCGTGGGGCATGGGATCGATCGGCGTCGGCTTCTTCATCATTTTCGTGTTCCTCGTCGTCGGCTGCTTCCTCGATGCCATTCCCGCGATCATCATCGTCGGCACGACGCTGCAGCCGCTCGCGGAATCCGTGCACATGCATCCGGTGTCATTCGCGATCATCAGCATCGTCGCGCTGGCGTTCGGCCTGGTCACGCCGCCCTACGGCCTGTGCCTGATGATCTCGTGCGCGATCGCCAAAGTCCGATTGCGATACGCTCTGAAGGACACGCTGATCATGCTGGTGCCGATGCTGCTGGTGCTCGCGGCGATGGTCGTCTGGCCGGAAATCCCGCTGCTGCTGCCCCAGCTGATCCGGCCCGAATTCCTGAAATAGGAGGCCCGCATGCTGACCCAGCGCCCGCTTGCGTCCGGTTTCGGCGTCGAGGTCGACGCCGACATTTCACGACCGCTGTCCGACGCGCAATTCGCCGAGATCGAGTGCGCGTTCTACGGAGGACAGGTGCTGGCGCTGCGCGCGCAGGCGCTCACCCCCGCGCAGTTCGTCGCCTTTGCCCGCCGTCTGGGTCCGCCGCAACCGCACGTGATCGACCAGTTTCACCATCCGGAGGATCCCAACATCCTCATCCTGTCGAACGTGAAGGTGGATGGCCGGCCGACGGGATTGCAGGACGCGGGGTCGTATTTCCACACAGACTATTCGTACCTGCAGGTGCCCGCGCGCGCGACGACGCTGTATTCGCGCGTCGTGCCCAAGGTCGGCGGCGACACGCTCTTCGCCAACCAGCAGGCCGCCTACGACGACCTTTCCGACGCGATGAAGAAACGCATCGAACCGCTGCTTGGAATCCACCACTACGGCAACCGTCATGACGTGGACGAGGCGAGCCGCACGGCGGCGTCCGTGCTGACGGACAAGCAGAAGGCGAAGATGCCGGTGATCACGCATCGCATCGCGCGCCCGCACCCGGTTACCGGCCGCAAGTCGCTCTACGCCGTTTCGGGCAGCTCCTTCGGGATCGTCGGCATGCCGGAGGACGAGGCGCGGGACCTGCTCGACGAACTCGCCGCGCATTCGACGCAACCCAGGTACCAGCTCCGCTTCAAATATGGTGTCGGCGACGTCGTCGTGTGGGACAACGCGTCACTGCTGCACTCGGCGACGCTGATCGACCCGAACGACGCACGCACACTGTGGCGGATCACGATGCTCGAGCCGGCGCCGGACGGCATGGCGCCGGAGGTGCTGGCGCCGACGTACGCGCGCCAGGGCATGTAATCAGAGGCGTTAGGCGATGACCTTCAGCGTGCCCTCCATGTTCTCGTGGCCCGAGCCGCAGAACACATCGCACAGGAAGATGAATTCGCCGGTCTTGTTCGGCGTCATCGGGACCTCGGTCACCTGGCCCGGAATGATCGTCCCGCGCACCTTGAAGTCCGGCACATTGAAGCCCATCACCACGTCCGCGCTCGTCAACTGGAACACGACGGGTTCGTTCAATCTGAGCGTCAGTTCCGCCGGCTCGTAGGTGAATTTCTGCGCCCGGATCGCGATGATCCGCGGCTTGGGTTGGGCCAGAATTGCGAGCGGACCCGCAGCGGCAAAGACCCCCGCAACGATGGACACGCGCAGCAGCATTCGACGCTGTGGCTTCATCGCGGCAGCCTAGACGACGGGCCGTTCGACGACTGCGTACCTGACGGGGGCGTTTTCGGCATCGACTTCCCGGAATCCCAAGCCTCGGTAGGGAGCACTCGCGTCCCACGGAATCGGCAGCCGCTTGGGCTGTGACCGGGCGACCGGCAGCGCAAACATCAATCCCTTGGCCGAGTGATGGGCGATGTTTCCGGTCATGAAATGATTTTCCTGGTGGATATGCCCGTAGAACACCGTGACGTTGTCGTGCGTCTGCAACAAGGCGATCGCCTGGGCGCCATCGGTGGTCGCCCAATCCCATTGCGGATAGAGGTCAAACAGCGGCCGGTGCGTGAACACGACGATGCGCGCATCCTTGGGTTGCTTGTCGAGGTCGGACTTGAGCCATTGCATCTGCTCGTCGCCGATCGCGGCCATCGGATCGGAAACGTTGTCCACGACGATGAAGTGCACGCCCTTGTGGTCGAACGCGTAGTGCGTCGGACCGAAGAACTCCTTGAATGCCTTGCCGTTGTCCAGTGATGCATCATGCTCGCCGGGCATGAAGCGAACGTTCTTGACCTTGAGCGCGCTCACTATGTCGCGAAATTCCGCCAGGCGCTGGCGGCGCTCCTTCGGATCGTCGGTCGTATGGGTCAGGTCCCCGGTGAACATGATGAAGTCGGGCTGATGCGACATACCATTGACCGCGGCGACGGCCTTTTTCAATGTCCCTTGCGCGTCCGGATTGATCGCCGGTCCCTCGAAGCCCCAGTGCGAATCGGAAAGCTGCACAAAGTAGAATTCCTCGCCCGCGCTTGCGCGGGCTCCGCCCATGGTGGATGCGCACCCCGAAACCAGAACAACGCCACCCAAGCCCGCCAGTTTCAGGAACTCCCGCCGATCGAACGGTGATTTCATCGCCTGCTCCTTGTGTCGGCCGCGGTTGGCCTATACCGTGCAAGACTGTTTCCCGCGCCCGGATATTCCCGCGCAGGCGAAATTCTGCGTTTTGGGAATAATTCGCGGCGCCAGCCGGTATTGGAGGAATGGAGCCGGAGAACGTCCTTGAGCGAAAAGATCAGGTCCCAACCGCACAACAGGCGATTCGGCGAGCTGGCGTTGCCCCATCTCGACTCGGCCTACAACCTCGCGCGTTGGCTGCTCCGCGACGATCACGATGCGGAGGACGTCGTGCAGGAGGCGTTCCTGCGCGCGTTCAGCGCATTTGGCGGCTTTCGCGGCGAAAACGCGCGACCGTGGCTGCTCGCGATCGTGCGCAACAGCTGCTACACATGGCTTGCCCAGCATCGCCGCGCGGAGATCGAGGTTTCCTACGACGATGACGTCCATGGCGGCGAAGACCGGATCGACGGCGCCGGGGCGCGTGCCGACAATCCCGAAACGATAGTGGCGCTGCGGGACGATATCCGCCTCGTCGACGAGGCGCTGCAGCGGCTGCCCGTCGGCTATCGCGAAGTCGTGGTCCTGCGCGACATCGAGGACCTGTCCTACAAGGAAATTGCCGAGGTCGCGGCGTTGCCAATTGGAACCGTCATGTCGCGGCTCGCGCGGGGAAGGAAGTTGCTGGGGACTGACCTCACGCGATTGCGGAATGGAGAAGACCATGGACAATGAGGACGTGCGGTCGCTGGTGTCCGCGCACGCAACGAGGCATTCAGCGCCCCCCGCACTTGCAGACCGGATTGCCGATGCGCTGCCGGCCGCGCCGTCCCACGCCGATCGCGAAGGTTCGTGGTTCTGGCAGGGCGCCGGATTGGGCGCGGCGACGACGGCAGTGCTGGCCATCGCGCTTGGCATCGGCTTGACGCTCACGCACCCCTCGCACGACGACCTGCTCGTGGACGAAGCGGTGGCCAACCACGTGCGCTCGCTGCAGGCCAGCCACGCCGTCGATGTCGCCTCATCGGATCAGCACACTGTCAAGCCCTGGTTCAACGGCAAGGTCAATTACGCGGTGCCCGCGTTCGACTTAGGCGCAGAAGGCTTCCCGCTAGCCGGCGGCCGCCTCGACTATTTCGACGGTGAGCCGATCGCCGTACTGGTTTACCGGCATCGCCTGCACACGATCAACGTGTTCGTCCGGCCGGTCAAAAAAAGCGGCTCGATAGGCCAAGTGTCAGGCACGCTGGACCGGCAGGGATTTGCCGTCGAGCGCTGGATGAAGGATGGCATGGAGTTCTGGGCGGTCTCCGACGCGGACGTCACGACGCTCGCGCAGCTTCGCACCTTGATGATGGCGGAGAGCCACGCGCACTGACGCCGCGCCCACTGCTTCGGCCGGCGGTCGAATTACAATGATGGTCTTTCCTTGCCGCCGACCATGACGTCACTGCACGCGCCGTTCCCGATACGCTCCAAGCTGCCCGCCACCGGCACGTCGATCTTCAGCGTGATGTCGGCGCTCGCGCAGGCGCATGGCGCGGTCAACCTCGGGCAGGGCTTTCCGGATTACGACATCGATCCCGGGCTGATCGACATGGTCTATGCGGCGATGCGCGACGGACACAATCAATACCCGCTGTCGCCGGGGGTCATGGCGCTGCGCGAGGCCATCGCGGTCAAGGTACAGCGCCTCTACGGACGCGCCTACGACCCCGGCAACGAGGTCACGGTGACCACCGGCGCGACCCAGGGGATCTTCACGACGATCCAGGCACTGGCGCACGTGGGCGACGAGGTCATCGTCTTCGAGCCGGCGTACGACAGCTACATTCCGGCCATCCGCCTGGCCGGCGCGACACCGGTGCCACTTGCGCTCACCGTCCCCGGCTACGACATCGACTGGAACGCCGTGCGGCGCGCGGTCACGCCACGCACGCGCATGATCGTCGTCAACACGCCGAACAACCCGGGCACCGGCATCCTGTCGGCGGACGACCTCGCGCAGTTCGCGGCGATCACGCGCGACACGCGCATCGTGATCGTCAGCGACGAGGTGTACGAGCACATGGTGTACGACGGCGCGCGGCACGAGAGCCTCGCGCGTCATAACGAACTCGCGGCGCGCAGTGTGGTGATCGGCTCCTTCGGCAAGACGTTCCATGCGACGGGCTGGAAAGTCGGCTATGCGCTCGCGCCGTCGGAAATCACCACGGAGATACGGCGCGTGCACCAGTTCACCGTGTTCACGGTCAACAGCGCGGTGCAGCACGGCCTGGCGGAATTCCTCGGCGATCCGGCGCGCTACGAAGGCCTGCCGGCGTTTTTCACTGCCAAGCGCGATCTGCTGCGCGCAGCCCTCGCCGAGACGCCGCTCGACCTGCTGCCGTGCCGCGGCAGCTATTTCCAGCTGGCAACCTATACGCGCATTAGCAGCGAGCCGGCGGTGGACTTCGCGCAGCGGCTGGTGCGCGACCATGGCGTGGCGACCATTCCGCTGTCGGCGTTCTACCAGGACGGCACCGATCACCGGGTCATCCGCTTCTGCTTCGCCAAGCGCGACGCGACGATCCACGCGGCGGCCGAACGCCTGCGCAAGCTGAAGGTGGCCATCTAGGCCCTAAGGTCTAGAGGCCAATACCGGACATTCGGGTACACTCGTTTTCCATGCGCCGCGGAATTCTCTTCGCCGTCCTGTCCTTCCTGCTGCTGGCCATGCAGAACGAAGGCATGGTGCATCCGCTGGGTCACGTCGATACGCGCGTTTCGCGCCCCGACGGGCCCGAAGCCGCGCTGCCGCACTCCGTCGCCGCGTGCGTCGAGTGCGCGTTGCTGGTGGCAGGTTCCGACGCTGTACCGGGCGA
>Ga0302323_100004159_pt1 | contig 11782 bp, 6 predicted proteins | sample Fen_T0_3_FD_201950 | JGI IMG/M metagenome (GOLD analysis project Ga0302323, IMG submission 201950) | Peat permafrost microbial communities from Stordalen Mire near Abisko, Sweden - Fen_T0_3 | ecosystem: Environmental > Terrestrial > Soil > Wetlands > Permafrost | place: Sweden: Abisko... | reverse complement strand
CTGCGCCAGTATCTGTCCAAAACAGGCGGCCAGCCCGTCCTTAACTTTCGGGGGAGAGGCGTGGTCATGCCGGGACCAGGCGCACGTGGCACACACAGGCTAGCAACATCGTCCCAGAACTTGCTCTGCTTTGGCGGCGAAGGTCTCTTCAGTTGCTTTGACCCCTATGTGGACAATTCAGACGAACACTCGCTGATCCAGATCGGGCTCAGCAATAGCGACCTCGGCGCCCCGCAGACCGTGGAGGCAGGCTGGCAGAAATACCCGGACATTCTCGGTGATTGGGTACCTCATCTGTTCGTCTACTACACGACGAACGGTTATGCCCGCGATGACGACGACCTGGGCGGATATAATCTCGACGTCGATGGCTGGGTACAGCACGACGACGTGATCTACCCTGGAACGACCTTCACGCCGTACAGCCGGTTCGCTGGCGAGCAGCGGATGATCTCGATCAAGTATCAGCTATGGCGCGACAACTGGTGGCTATCGTGTCAGGGCCGGTGGGTTGGCTACTATCCAGCCCGCCTCTTCATGGGCAACCAGAGCGTGTTCTCGACGCTCGGCGATCACGCGGACAGCATCGGCTTTTGGGGTGAGGTGGCGAGCTTCGATGCGCCACCTAGCAGGACGGACATGGGCAGCGGCCACTTCGGACACGAAGGCTGGACCCGCGCCGCCTACATGCACAATTTGCGTGTCCAGACTGGCCGTGAGTCGACAATGGTGGACTACGACGGCAGCCGCGGGCTTTACGCGAGCGACCCGAGCCTCTACGATATCGACGCGCACTTTCACAGCGGAACGCCGTGGGGAAGCTACCAATTCGTGGGCGGCCCAGGAGCGGGTTAGGTACCCTCAGCGTCGCAGATGCGCTTCAATCAGACTCGCGAGGAAGGCTGGGTGCTCCTCTTCCAGATCGTGGCTCGGGGATAGGAAGGCCAAAACGGTGTGGCAGTCGGAGCCGGGCTCGTGAACTTGCCCGCTGCCACGGGTCAAGAGAGCATCTCGGGCATCGCAGGGGAGCTCGCGAAGCTCGGGCACGATGTCAGCAAGGACACGGTCGCGAAGTATATGCCGAAGCCGACGCGGCGACCGCGGCAGCCACCGTCGACAACGTGGGGCGCGTTCTTGCGAGCACATCTCGCCGGCACGATCGCTATCGACTTTCTAACCGTACCGACCGCGACCTTCAACGTGCTGTACGTGTTCTTCGTGCTCTCGCTCGAGAGGCGGCGCGTCCTGCACGTCAATGTGACCGCCCATCCGTACGCAGCGTGGACCGCCCAGCAGATGGCTTTGGCACTCGGTTTCGACACCACGATCGTCCGATTGATCCGTGACCGCGACGCGATCTGCGGCGCAGCATTCAACGCGCGGGTGAACAACCTCGGCATCCACCAGATCAAGAGCGCCCCAAGGTCGCCCTGGCAAAACGGTGACGCCGAACGCTTCGTGGGCACGCTGCGCCGAGAAGTACTCGATCACGTGATCGTGCTAGGCGAGCGGCACTTCTTGCGCTTGGTACGACTGCATGCCGCGTATTACAACGAGGACAGACCCCACATGGCGCTCGGGCGCGACGCCCCTGTCGTGCGCGCCGTTGAACTGCCGAGCGCTGGTCGCGTCGTCGCTCTTCCGCGCGTCGCCGGAATGCATCACCGCTACGCGAGGGCCGCTTGATGCCTTTTCAGCCACCACAGCCGTGGCAATGAGAAGTGCGGTTTCTGCGTCGGCGGCGAGCTCGTTGAGTACCGAGCCGAGTAGAAAGCGGGGGCCGGCTGGGTCTTCGGTCATGTTCGTCGTCCAGCGGGTGGAAAGCTGTCCCCTCTCGCGGCAACACTTACGAGCTATCTGAAGATTCGGACACGAAGCTATGGATGCGCGATCAGCAGCAGCGCGGGGGCGTGGGTCTTGGCGCAACGGAGGACGCTGGCCGCCGTGGGGGGATCGAGCGCTGCCATGCTCTCGTCGAGGATGACCACGTCGGCGCGGGACAACAACGCGCGCGCGATAAACAAGCGACTGCGTTCGCCATGCGAGAGCTGCCAGCCTGTTTCGCCGACGATTTGCATGAGTCCGGCGGGCATTTGTTCGAGCAAGGGGCCCAAGCCGAGTTCGCGACAGAGGCGCGCCGCGTGTTCGAGTTCAGCCGGGCGCGGCGGCCAGGCGCGCCCGAGCAATAGGTTGAACGCGAAGGAGGCGCTAAATACGTGGCTCTCGTGAAATTGGGGGGCCAAGCTTACTCGACGAGCAAAGCCCGCCGCGCCGAGCGTCGAGCGATCGAGCCCGTGGCACAGCAAGAGCCCACTCGCTGGCGCGCGCAGCCCCGCCAAAACTCGAGCCAGGGCGGACTTGCCGCTGCCGGAGGCGCCTTCGAGCAGAACGCGATCGCCTTTGCGCAGTCTCAGGTCCACGTTCGAGAGCAGGGGAGTGGTCGAACCTGGTGCATGGATTGCCAAACCGTGCGCGTCGAGCACGGCTCGGTTCGAGCTGGGCGCGGGCCTTGGCACCGAAGCGCCGATCTCGACCGGCGCGCGCAGACGCAGTAGGTCGCGAACGCGCTCCCAGGCGGCCAGAGCAGCGCCCAGCTGAAGTAGGCCAGAACCAAAGCCGGCGAGCGCGCGCGTCGCCAGCAAGATGCCGGCGAGCGCGAAGGCGACGGGAAGCTGCGCGGGAGCTTCGAACCCCAACGCCCAGGTCAGGCAAGCGAGCGCGGCGACCAGCCAAACGCGCGGCAAAACGCCGCCGTGAGCGCCCGCGGTGTCGAGCGCGCGCGAAGCCACGATGTAGTCCTCGAGCAGCGCGTCTTCTTTCTGGTGCCACTCGCTCGGGCGTTGCTGGGCGACGCGGGTGCGGTGCCCGGTCAGGTTTTCTACCAGGTCGAAGGTGAGCCGTAGGCGTGCTCGAACCCAGCGCCGACGCCGACCCAGGTAGGCCAGCGCAATCCCGAACGTCAGTGCGACGCAAAGCGACAACAGCGCGAGCGACCAACCGGGCGCGGCGCCGTGAACGAGCAGCCAGGCCGCCGCAATGAGGTCTACGCTTGCCAACAAGGCCTGTAATCCGCCGCTGAGTCCCAACGTTTCGACGTTGCTGACTTCGAGCACGCGGCTCATCCATTCGCCCACGCCTTGCTTGCGAACTTCGATCGGGTCGAGCAGGAGCATGCCGGCCAGTAAGCGCTCTCGTAACCTCGCGCTCGCAACGATGGACCATCGCGCGCTGAGCCAGGCGAGCACCCCGCGCAGGGGAACCGCGCTGAGCAAGGCCAACTGCCACGCCCAGAGCCAACCGTAGTCGACATGACCATAGAGCGCGCCGTTCGCTACGGAGTTCCAGGAAAAGCCGAGCAGGGCATATTCTAGCAACGCGAGCGTCGCGAGCAGCAACAAGGCGAGCCCCACTCGCACCTGGGCGCGCGGCGCAACGCGCGCATTGCGCGAACGACCGAGCAACCAGACTCCTCCCACGCGAACGTGCGACAAGCGCTGATCGAGGAGCACGCGGCGAGCTCGCGCGCGGCGTGCGGCCGGAAGCTTTGCGACGTCGAGCAGGGCGTCGATGTCTAGGGCGCACTCGGCTTCGAGCGATTCGACCAAGGCCGCACGCAGCGGCGCGCGGCTCAGCGTGTGCGCGCTGCCGTCCCTGGCAACCACGACAACGCGAGCGCCGCGCACCGCTCTTACGGCCAGGAGATAGGGACGACCTTCGGGGTAAATCAGGTAAAGCGCTGGAGCGGCGTGGCTGACCAATGCGCCGACACGCGGATACTCTTCAGTCACTGCGGTGGCCGACAGCCCCAGTGCCGAGCTCATGCGCTCGAGTGACTCCGCGATGGCTTCCGGGCTCGACTCCGACAGCGGGTCGAGGACCGCGGGGCAAGGCCTAGCAGACGCCGGATCGAGACGCGCGGCGCGCGCGAGTGCTTCGACAGCGGCGCCCAGTTCGCGCACGGGCCAAGCGAGCGGTTCGAGATTTTGGCCTTCGCTGGGCATCATTCGGCCATCTCTCCGCGCTTTGCAGCGGTCTCTGGCCGTTCTTCGGCCCTCCCTGACAGATGAATGACGGCGCCGCCGCGACCCGGCTCAAGCAGCGTGCCGTGCTCCAAGCGCAGCTTGCGAAATCCAGAGCCAGACAGCACGTCGCGCAACACGTCGCGTTCAGCGCGCAAGAGCTCCGCGTAGAGCGAATCATCTGCGCGTTGCAAATCGCGCGGCCGGCCGTCTTCCACGATCTGCCCCCGCGCCAGCACCAGCACGCGATCGAACTCCAGGGTTTCACTGACGTCGTGCGTCACGCACAAGAGGCTCGCCTGCGTGAAGCGTGCGCGCGCACGCTTCAACAATTGACGCCGCAACGTGCGCTCGAGGCCACGAAATGGCTCGTCCAGCAGCGCCAAGCGGGCGTCTTGCTTGAGCCAGGCCCGAGCGAACCGCACTCGCTGGCCTTCCCCGCCCGACAGCCGTCCGCCCGCTTCGCCCAAGGGAGTCGAAAGCCCCTCCGGGAGCCGCGCGAGCACTGGTAAGAGCTCGCTTTCTTCCAGCGCGGACTGGAGGTCCAAGGGGAAACCATCACTACCGTAGCTGATGTTCTCCAGCAGGCAGTCGTTCCAGAGTTGCACGCTGGGCTCGAGCCACGCGGTGGCCGCGCGCAGGCGTTCGGTACGGGCTGGATCGAGCTCTTCGCCATCGATGAGCACCTGGCCGACGCTCGGCCGGTAGAAGCCCAGGAGCAGCGAAAGCAGCGTGGATTTCCCCGCGCCCGATGCGCCGACAATCGCCACGTGCTCGCCTTTCCTGAGGCGCAGGTTCACTGATTCCAGGACCGGGTGGCCCGCAGCGAGAACCGTGACGTCGCGCAGCTCAATCTCGGGCGCTCCGCTCGGCGCGACCTCGGCTGCGGAAGCTGCGCTTTCACGCTCACGGGCTCCGAGCGGCTCGAGCAAGCGCAGTGCCACGTTGCTGAACGCGGGTAACTGTCGCGTCAAGGCCGCGATTTCCCGCCCGTAAGCGGGAAACGTGAGCGCCCAGTACAGGAACAAAAGCGCCCGAGCGGGTTCTTGCGCGTGCGATAAATGCGTCTGAAAGAGCCAAGCGGTCAGGCTGACGGAAGCCAGCGCCACACCAAGCTCGAGGCTCACCCCAGCCCGCGCTAGCGCGAGGCTTGCTCGGCTCCACTCCGTCAGTTGGGCTTCGTGCTCCAAGCTCAAGTTCTCTTGCCCAGCATGGGCCAAGACCGAAGTCAGACCGCTCAAGGCATCGAAGTAGAAGCGCGCCAGCGACGAGGCAAACGTGCGGACCCGCGCGTCACGCTCGACGAGCCAGCGCTGGAGTAGGAACGGCAACACGAAGCTCAGCGCGCCCGCCAGCAGCACGCTCGAGGCGCCACTCGGATCGAGCCAAATCATCCCAACCGCGGTAGCCACTAAGCCGCAAGCCGCTCGCAGCAGGCCGAGTACGAACGCGGGCAACGCGCGCAGGAGGTGCGCGGCGTGACAGCGGTCGGCCATGTCGGAAATCGGACGGCTGCGCAAATAGCCGTCGTGCAGGCGCGGTAGCTTTTCCGAAAGAGCCACTCGCAAGCGTGTGTCCAGCCGCGCACCGAGCCACGGCGTGGTGTACGCGAGCGTCGCTTCGACCAGCGCCACCACGAGCAAGAAGCCACAGAGCATGAAGCTCGCGAGCAACCGTTGAGAGCCTCCGCCAAGCCGCTGGGAAAGATCGAGCTGACCGCGAAGCAAAAGGGCTTCGCCGAGCGCTGCCAGAGCGGCCCCGGCGCTCACCACGCCCAATGTCACCGCCACGCGCCGTTCACGCGAGGTGAGCAATTGCCAGAGGCGTCGAGTGGGGCGCTCGGGCCTGCTGCTCTGAATGAACCGGAGCTCTTCCGCCGGCTCGCTCGCCTGCTCAGCGGTTGGCGACGCGGAGCCCAACAGCCCCCTCGGACGACGCCCAGAAACGCGAATGAGCACCGCGCCGCGCAAACCGACGAGTGGATCCGTGGCTTCGTCGCCGTCACCGTCGCAGCCGGCGGGCAGCGCTCGCGCGTGCCAATGCTCGGGTGCCAGCGTGGTCGCAGCACCCTGGCGATTCTGCTGAAAGAACCGCACGAGCAGCGCGTGACGCTCACCTTCGGTGCGCAAAACCCGAGCTCTCGCCAGCTCGCTCAGCGCGCGAACGCTTGCGTCCAAGGCCGCGATGGCTCGAAAACTAGGATCCGCCATCGCCTCGGCAAGCAGGGCGTTTGCTCGAGCTGTCGATACCAACGCCGTCAGGCGCGCCAAAAGCGGCTCGACGAAGTCAGCCGTGGCGGCGTACTCACGAAAGGCCGCCGCGGGCACCGGCCGCTCGATCAAATACAAGTGCCGGCGCAGTTCCGCGGCGCTCAGCCAGCGGCGCCCGGTCTCTGGGTCCATCACTTGCACACGGCCGGCAAACTGACTCCACAAGATCACGAAGTGCGTCATGCCGTTCGGCTGAACAGTGACTGCCAGGGCCGGCAACACATGCGCCGCCGGCAGCAGCACGTGATCTTCCGGAATCAACACCTGTTCCGCTTCGAGGCCCAAGGCCTGCGCGACCTCCTCCAGAGTATCGATGGAGGTACCGTCGACGTGGGTTTGACAGGCTTCGCGCAAACGCCCGAAATTGACCGGTATGCCATGGCCCGCGAGCAGGCTCTGAAGAGCGGCCGGACCGCAGTCCATGGCCGAGGTTTGGACGACTTCAGGCGCAAGCCAGCGCCGGCCGACTCTCGAGGAGATCCCGGAGAGGGTCACCGTGCCGGGTGCTCCGACGCGAGTCTCTTTCCTGCAGCTTGCCACACCAGCCGAGCCGGGGAGGTCCGTTCGATCTCGACTTCCACACTGCCGGGCAGCCCGTGTTGAAGCGGAATGTCTCGCGCGTTGCCGTTGACGATCGAAAGCTCCACACGCACGTGCCCATCGTGCGCTTCTTGAGCGACGTGCGCGACGCGCACGGGAATGGATCCGTATTGTGTCCAAGGAAAGCCGTACAGGCGCATGCGCCCCCCAAGGCCCGCGCGCAGCCGCCCGAGCGCCTGATCGGGCGGAAATTGGGCGACGATGCGCAGTTCGCCGTCGGGGATGAGCGTCGCAATGACGTCCCCTGCTTGCACGAACGAGCCCGGCGTCAGCGGCACCACATCACCCAGGCGACCGGCTACCGGAGCGCGAACGCGACGCAGCTCCACGGCGCGGTCCGCCTCGCGCGCGTCTGCTTCCAGGGTTGTTAGCTTGGACCGTAACGAGGCTTCGTCGCGCTGCAACTGGGCCAGATGCTCCTCTCGCTCAGCGACGCCCACGCGTTGATCGGCTCGCGTGCGCAGCGCAGCCATTGATTCGACCACGGCCTCATTGCGCAGGTGCTTGGCTTCGGCGAGCCCGCGCGAGACCTCGGCGCTGGAGAGCAACCCCTCCGTGCCGAGCGCGATCCGACGCTTACCTTCCTCTTCACCGTAATCAGCCCAATTAGTGGCGAGATCACGGCGGGCGTCCGCCTCTTCGGCGTGCGACGCTTGGGCTTGTCGCACGTCCCGCAGCACGGCACCCACCGCCTTGATTTCACGGTCAAGCGCCTGAAGCTCGGCCTCTGTACCGGCGCGTTCCGCCGCATTGCGCTCCCGGTCGGCGCGCTGCCGCGCTGCATCCAACTCGACGAGCACGTCTCCGGGCTGCACGCGGCTGCCCATGCGCAACGGCACCTGGACCACGTTTCCGCTCACCGGGACTTGCAACCGATGGCCGACCAACGCCACCTCGATGCGCGCGTCGTCGACTGTCGCGACGACCCGCACGCTGCCTCCAAAGAACCAGCCGACCCAGGCAGCGCCGAGCGCCGCAGCGAGGACCGAACAAGCCGTTTGCAGCCAGCGCGGCTCGGCATCCAGCGCGCGCAGCGAACGCGAAAATGCAAGACTCAAGGGTGACTCCATTGGTTGGCCGAGGCGCAGCCCGGGTGTCTCGTGCCAGCAAGAACTTGCTCGCGTGCGCGAACCCCCGGACTGCGACTTGGTGATTGTGCTTTTGGCACCCAGCGAACCGGAAATGGCATTCCGAGTCGCCGGGGCGAAGGCTTACACCAGGACGGTGCCGTAGGTAGGACGCACAGTCCCGCAGAGGTTCGGGCGGCCGCCGCGGATCTTGGTCTTGATCTTCATGATTCGGTTCCTTTCAGCACATGAACGTTCGTACCCAATGCACGAACGCTTTTGGGCAGCGCGTGGCTGCACAAATCTCAACTGGCGAGCGTGCATCGCGCGTCGCACAGAACTATGGTGCCCGCCTCGATCTGAAGTTTGATCTCGAGTTCTCGCTCGAGATCTTCTGCGAGGTAGGGGAAGGGCTCCGAGGTCTCGTAGAAATGACGTTGGGCAGCCATATCCGCGGCAGACAGGGCGCGCGCCGGCGCCGCGCGCCCAAGCACCGCTGCAATCTGCGTTTGCACGAGAGTGGCCGCGCGCGTGAGCGCTTGCTCCTCGAGCACGTACTCCGCGAGCGCGCGCGCCAATTCGCAAACTTCGGGCGCTCCGGGCGAAATACCCCGACCTGCCAGCACTCGCTCGAAACTCTGGGCTAGCTCCGCGTGTAACCCAGGTTCGCTCAGGGGCGCTGAGGCCACGGGATTTTGGCGCTGCAGCGCGATGGCGGTGTGCTCCAGCATGTGCGCGTAGAGCCGCTCGTACGCCGCTCGCTCTTCCACGCGGCCGAGCAGCGTTTCCTTGCGCAGAAACGCGACCCGTTCGCGCAGGCACCGGGCAAGCCCAGAAACGGCGCTGCATTCAACGAGTCCGGCTCCCTCGACGAGCGTGAGCAAGCGCTCCGTCGTGCGCCCGCCGAGCGGCCACAGCGACTGGGAGATCGCATAGGCTTGCAGACCCAACAGAGCATAGTCGAACACCGACTCTAGCTCAGCCAAACCTTGCGCCACCTCTGGCGCTAACTCGACTTCGTCGAGCGCGCTCGGGGCCTCGCCGTCGAGCATCAGACGCAAGAACTCCTCCACCATGTTACGCGGCCCAGCGCAGACGCCGTGCGGCGACAAGAACGCAGCGCTGCGTTCGGCGTACTCCTGAATTGCCTGCCAGCTCGTGAGGCTGTCCGGCAGCCTTTCGCCGCCTTCGCCGGGCCGCACGAGCATGAAGTGCGTGGTCATGCGCAGCCCGTCGGTCACCCGAAAAAGCGAGGAAAACACGGGGTGCAACTGGCCATTGTCGAGCCGGGGGTCGCTCTTCAAACACAAATACGTGGGCAGCGCCAACACCACGTGACAAAGCCGTTCCACGTCAGCCAGGGTGAGACCCGCGCGCGAGGCCGGGAAGCGACGCACGTACTCTCCGCGCAAGCGCTGCAACGCGACCAACATCGGTTTCCAATACCGGGTCATGCTCTTCAACGCGGTCACATTCATGGGACATGCGTCCAAGTAGCGGCTGCCGGGATACTGACAGACGCGCCACTCCGTCGGCACGTCGAGCCGGAGCTGCGGCGGAAATACGTTGGCTTCCCCCACTTGCCGCCCTTCCGCGTCGAGCCACGGGTGAACGATGCGATAAACCGGAATCAGTGTTTCTAGATATTGAATCTCGATGCTGCGCCCCGTAAATAGTTGCGTCAGCGCCTCACATTCCAGCCACGTGCGCGCCGTGCGCGCTGGGCCAGGAGGCAACTCGGTCTGCACTGGCCCCTTCGGGATGAGAGGAACCTCCGCCGTGGCGCGCCGCAACACCCCCTCCGCCACCAGCGCCTCCAGCAGACCTTGAATGCGCTCCCAGCTGTAACCTGGTCCCCAGGCCATGGCTTGCTGTCCCGTGAACCGCTGCTCTCGCACCAGTGCCTCGGCAAAAGGGAATAGGTCGGGCTCGTCGAAAACGACTTCCTTGTCGCCGTAGTAGAGGTGAAAACAGAGCCTCCGGTCTTCGTCCTCTGCATAGGCGGCGTCGAGCCGCCGACGCAGTGGGAGCAAGAGTTCGTCGGCGGACGTTAGAGGCGAGGCTTCTCGGGCGACGGGCGCGAATGGGCATGCGGGGTCCGTCGCGCCGTCCAGGGCGGTGCGCTGAGTCGATTGCATATTCAACCTAATGCTTGCGTTGAGTTCGTCAGTTCGGACCAAAGGGGCGACCGGCAATCGTGAGCCCGGTAGAGTGAGGCGCGTGATGACGCTCGCGCCCACCGACGGAAACGATGGTTTTCCGCACCGGACGTGACGTCGCGCACGTCGCGCTTGCTTCGCAAGCTTCACCGCGATTTTCGTAGACGGCGTCGAGCACGGACTTTCTGAAAGGCAGGAACGTGCACCACAGCGCCGGTGAGAGGTTGCGATCCTCGTCGATATGTACGAACCCGCCGGGTCGCACGTCTGGCCAAACCGGCCCACTGCTGCCGTTCCCCGAGAGGGGCACACCGGGACTGACCATGTGACAGCCCGCGCACGACTGCGAGCTTGCGCGCTCCGCGACATCCAGCGGGCTCACGTCCGTTCGGCCGAGACGGGTGAGCTCTGCGCGAATGGCGCGAGTAAAGTCGTTCGGCCCCTCTTGCAGGCCATTGATCATCTGCACGGCGTAGTCGTCGTCGAAGCCCGTCGAGGTGCTCTGCGCCGCGTTGAAACGCGGGTCCATGTCCAGACTGATGGCGCTCACGTCGTCGCTGAGCAGACCCTCTACGTGGGGAATAAAGGCTTCACGAAAATCCTTCGCTACGGAACTTTGGTCGTTGAAGTCGAACATTTGCGGGTAAGGATTGTCGCCCACCGCCGCAGGGTCGAAGTAGAGCTCACAACCGAAGCGATCACAGGCCCTCGCCAAATGGAACTCGCGCAGCTGCCAGGTGGTGCCCAACACGAACATGTTCGTACGGATCTGTCCGCCGTTGGGGCCGCCGTAGCCACGCCCACCGCCCAAGCCGAAATGGTCCGGCTCGACAACGGGGCCAAAGCCTGGAACGCCAAGAAAGTAGAAGTATTCCAAGCGTGAGGCCAACGCATGCCGCTCCGCACGCGAGGCCGGATCATAGGCAGACAAGCTCTCCCAAAATTCGACTACGGGGCGACAAGCCTCGATGCCACAGCTCGGGTTGGGATTGGGCAGCACTCCCTCCATAATTATCAGATTACGATTCGCCTCGGAGAATGGCTTCATGCCATAGACAATGCGATATTCGCCACAGTTGGCTCCATCTGCGGGAGCCAAGTCAAACCGATTGACGAGCGCGAGTGGCTCGAACAATTCTGGCTGAGTGTCTACTAGTGTCACCTCTGGCCGTGGGCACTCGAGAGGAAAGCCGTTCAGCGTGGCGTCATTTGCGTCGCAATGTGGGCCTTTGAACTTGCCCGAAGACGCCGTATCCATCGAATCCCAGAGACGTTGATACAGCTCCGCCGCGCTGGTTCGCCGAGCATGTGCCTGCTGGACGAGCTGGGACAGCACGCGCCGGAGCGGGAAGCGCTCCAAGACGAAAGGGTCTACGTTGATCAGGCTTGGATCCGGACGGGTGCCATCCGGAGGCGGACAGCTCGGGCCAGGATCGGCCGGATCGCCGGCAATTTCGTTGACCGCTGGGTCTGCCGCGTCTGCGCCGACCGCTGGCAACGTCGTTGCGAGCAGTGCTCCGCATAGCCACGAGGCGATCCAAAAGTGGAGCACGCGCGGGCGAGACAAGGAGATCCTGCTGCGTCGAAAACCTGGCGTCGTCATGGCTTCCCTCTCTGTTGAGTGACCTGCTGCGAAGTCTACAAGGCGCACACGGCCCTGCATTGAC
>Ga0302323_100004158_pt1 | contig 11783 bp, 6 predicted proteins | sample Fen_T0_3_FD_201950 | JGI IMG/M metagenome (GOLD analysis project Ga0302323, IMG submission 201950) | Peat permafrost microbial communities from Stordalen Mire near Abisko, Sweden - Fen_T0_3 | ecosystem: Environmental > Terrestrial > Soil > Wetlands > Permafrost | place: Sweden: Abisko... | reverse complement strand
CCCGACCTTCCACCCTCCGTTCGAGGTGACGATCCGGATCGACAACGTCGGCGGCCCGAGCGCCGGGACGATGTTCGCGCTCGGCGTCATCGACCTGCTCACCCCCGGTGACCTCACCGGCGGGGAGAAGATCGCCGGGACCGGCACCATCGACGTCGAGGGCACGGTCGGCCCCATTGGCGGCATCCGGCAGAAGCTCAACGGCGCCCGCCGCGTCGGGACGGACTGGTTCCTCGCGCCGGCGGACAACTGCGACGAGGTCGTCGGGCACGTCCCCGACGGCCTGCACGTCGTCCGCATCGCGACCCTGCACGAGGCCCGGCAGGCTGTCGAGCGGATCGCCGCCGGCAAGGGGGCCACCCTCGCCACCTGCACCCGTTGACCGATGCGTCCGCTGGATCCGTGCGTCCGCTGGACCCGTGCAGCCGCTGGACCCGTGCTGCCGTGGGTGTTGCATCGTGGGCGTCCGCCACGTCGTGATCGAGGTCCGCAGGTCACGTCGGACCTCGGGACGGCCGGACCATGATCTGAGCAGATCCGCCCCGGGTGCCCAGCCAGGGCCTGCGATCAACGACTGGGCGTGTCGCGGTGGGCGGGCGGCTGCGGATCGCGTGGATCATGGTCTGTCGCCGGTCCCTGGGCCGTCCGATCCGTGACCGATGGCGTGATCCGCCCTGTGAGCGGGCGTCTGACGACCGACCGCACGGACCACGGTCGAGTCACTGCCATCCGCCGTGGATCATGCAGCCCGTCAGCCGGCGGCCTGGAACGTGACCAGCAGCGCCCAGTGCCCCGGCGGCAACGACCGGTGGTCACCCGCTGACCCGCGCTAGGCCAGCGTGGCCACCAGGGCGGTGACGAGGCCCGGCACGAGGTCGGGCCCGACGGCCACCCGGTCGTCGGTGTCGTGGTCGCGGGCCCGGACGGCGCAGCCCTGGGTGCCGTCCCGCAGGACCGCCGCCGCGAGCCGCACGTCCCGCCGGTCGGGGTGTTTCTGCAGGTAGTCGACCGCGGCGTCGTGGTCCGCGGGCATGCCGGCCTCGGCCTCGGGCGGGACGACGACCCGCTCCAGGACCAGCGCGGCGCCGTCCACCGTCTCCGGCCAGCCGATCCGGCCGAGCAGGGCCTCGATCGACTCCGTCTTCGGCAGGTTCTCCTGCTCGACGGCCGTCAGGTGCTCGGCGTCCTCGCGGGCGGCCTTGACGACGTCCGGCGGGAGCTGGTCGGCGAGCGAGGCGTCCCGCTCCATCGCGGCGGCGGTGCGGATCAGTGCGAAGAGCCGCACCGGGCCGTCCCAGCCGCCCGACGCGACGTGCTGCTCGAGCTCCCGGACGGTGCGCAGGACGGCGTCCTGGCGGTCGGCAGGGTCATGGGCTACGGGGAGGTCCCCTACGGTGCGGTCCACCAGGCGATCCTCGCACGGTGCGAGCGGCCGGTCGCGGTGGGGAACCCGGGGCGAGATGAGTAAGTTCTCACCCCGTGAGCTTTGAGCCCGATCCTCGTCGAGGGCCACGCCGGCCCGTCGTGTCCCGACGCCGTCGCGGGGCGCTGGCGCCGACCCTTGCCGTCCTCGGCGTCCTCGTCGTGGCGGCCTTCCTCCTGGCGTCCGTCTGGACCGACGTCCTCTGGTACCAGCAACTGGGGTACGTCGGCGTCTACCGCACCGAGCTGTTCACCAAGGTGGCGCTGTTCGTCGTCGGTGCGCTGATCATGGGCGCGGCAGTGCTGGTGAGCCTGATGGTGGCCTACCGGTCGCGGCCGATCTACGCGCCGGTGTCGTCCGAACAGGCCAGCCTCGACCGGTACCGGGAGACGCTGGAGCCGCTGCGCCGCCTGGTCGGGATCGCGGTGCCCGCCGGCCTGGCCCTGTTCGCCGGCAGCGCGGCCAGCCAGCAGTGGGAGACGTTCCTGCTCTGGTGGAACTCCGTCCCGTTCAACGCCAAGGACGCGCAGTTCAACCTGGACATCGGGTTCTTCGTCTTCACCCTGCCGTGGCTGCAGTTCCTCTCCAGCTTCTTCACCGCCGTGGTCTTCCTGGCGGGGCTGGGCGCCGTCGTCACGCACTACCTGTACGGCGGGCTGCGCCTGCAGGGCAACGGGCCCCGGATGACGCCGACGGCGCGCATCCACCTGGCCTCCCTGGCGGCGGCCTTCCTGCTGCTGCGCGGCCTGGACTACTGGCTGAGCCGCTACGACCTCACCGTCAAGGACGACCCGCTCCTCACCGGCCTCAAGTACACCGACGCGCACGCCGTCCTCACGGCCAAGGGCGTGCTGGCGGCGATCGCCGTCATCATCGCGGTGCTGTTCGTCATCGCGGCGCTCGTGGAGCGGTGGAGGCCGCTGCCGGTGTACGGCGTGGCCCTGCTCGTGGTGTCGGCGATCCTGCTCAACGGGATCTACCCGGCGATCGTCCAGCGCTTCCAGGTCCGGCCGAGCGAGGCGTCGCTGGAGGCGCCCTACATCCAGCGCAACATCGGCGCCACCAGGGCGGCCTTCGGCCTGGACGACGTTCAGGTCACGCCCGACTACAGCGGGTCGTCGGCGCCGCAGCCCACCCAGGACGTGCTGCGCACCGAGGCCGCGTCCATCCCGGGGATCCGGCTGCTCGACCCCGACCTGGTCGGTGACACCTACCGCGGCCAGCAGTCGATCAAGGGTTACTACACCATTCCCGGCATCATGGACGTCGACCGCTACACGATCGACGGGAAGCAGCGCGACACCGTGCTCGGCGTCCGGGAGATCAACCTGGGCGGCCTGCAGACCGGCCAGCGCGGCTGGAACATCGATCACATCGTCTACACGCACGGGTTCGGCGTGGTGGCCGCCTACGGCAACCAGGCGACGGCGGACGGCTCGCCGTCCTACTTCCAGAGCAACATCCCCTCGGTGGGCGAGCTGAACCCCTACGAGGCGCGGGTGTACTTCGGCGAGAACTCGCCGGACTACTCGATCGTCGGCGGCCCGGCCGGCGCCGCCCCCCGCGAGCTCGACTACCCGGCCGACAACGGCGACAACCAGCAGAAGTACACCTACAACGGCGGCGGCGGCGTCTCGATCGGGTCGACGTTCAACCGACTGCTGTACGCGCTCAAGTTCAAGGAGCAGAACATCCTGCTCTCCGACGCGGTCAACGACCGGTCGCGCATCCTGTACGACCGCTCGCCCCGGGACCGGGTCGAGAAGGTCGCGCCCTACCTGACCCTCGACGGCGACCCGTACCCGGCCGTGGTCGACCGGGGCGACGGCAAGGGCAAGCGGGTGCTGTGGATCCTCGACGGGTACACGACGTCCAACCGCTACCCGTACTCCCGGCTGACCGACGTCAGCACGGTCACCTCCGACTCGCTGACCCAGCAGACCTCGAACGTCGCGGCGCTGCAGGCCCAGCAGGTCAACTACATGCGCAACTCGGTGAAGGCGGTCGTCGACGCCTACGACGGCAGCGTCACGCTCTACGCCTGGGACGACGCCGACCCGGTGCTCAAGGCCTGGCAGAAGGCCCTGCCGACGACGATCAAGCCGCTCTCGGCGATGAACGGCGACCTGATGTCGCACGTGCGCTACCCGGAGGACCTCTTCAAGGTGCAGCGCACCCTGCTCGCGCGTTACCACGTGACGAAGGCGGACGCGTACTACAACAGCGAGGACTACTGGGCCGTCCCGAACGACCCGACGGAGCAGCAGGCGGCCAGCCAGCCGCCGTACTACCTGTCGCTGCAGATGCCCGGCACGGACCAGCCTCGCTTCTCGCTGACCTCGCTGTACGTGCCGCAGGGCTCGAGCGGCAGTCGGGTGCTCAGCGGGTTCCTCGCGGTGGACTCCGACGCCGGCAACAAGTCGGGGGTCAAGCGGGAGGGCTACGGCAAGCTGCGCCTGCTGCAGCTCGCCAAGGACACCTCGACGCCGGCGCCCGCCCAGACGTACAACCAGTTCAAACAGGTGAGCCAGGAGCTCAACATCCAGCAGCAGACCCAGAACGTGGTCTACGGCAACATGTTGACGCTGCCCCTGGGTGGCCGGCTGCTGTACGTCCAACCGGTGTTCATCGGGGCCAAGGTCACGACGCCCACCTACTTCCTCAAGAAGGTGATCGTCGGCTACGCCGACAAGACCGGCTACGGCGACACCCTCGACCAGGCGCTGAGCCAGGTCTTCGGGCCGGCCTCGGCGACGTCCGGAGGCGGCACGGGCGCGGGCGGCGGCGGCCCGTCGCCGTCCGTGACACCGAGTCCCAACCCGTCCCCCGGGACGACGAAGCCCTCCACGCCGGCCCCGTCGGGCGGCTCGGGTGCCGCGTCGCCACAGGCGGAGCTGACCCAGGCGCTGGCCGACGCCCAGGCGGCCCTGACGGCCTCCGACAACGCGCTGAAGGCTGCGGACCTCCAGGCCTACGCCGCGGCCCAGACGAGGCTCAAGGCGGCCGTCCAGCGGGCGCTGGCGGCCCAGCAGCGCCTGTCGGGCGGCTCGCCCTCGTCGGCCGCCTCCCCGACGGCAGGCACGTCCACGGCGGCCGCCCAGCTGCAGCAGCTGCTGGGGGCGGGGACGACGGCCCAGCCGGTGGTGGCCACGGGGCCACCACCGGGGCCGTCCGGCAAGGCCCCGCCGACGGGCTGAGCTGCTGATTTGCTGTTCCGTGGCCCCTCGCGTAACGTAACTCTCACGACGCGGGGTGGAGCAGCTCGGTAGCTCGCTGGGCTCATAACCCAGAGGTCGCAGGTTCAAATCCTGCCCCCGCTACCACAGGAAAGTGCAGGCCAGAGGCCCTGTCCGGTTCACCGGACAGGGCCTCTGGGTGTTTGCGACGTGGCCTGATCGGCGGCCTGATCCCTGATCCGGCCTGCGTGTTCGGCGTCCAGGGCTCGCTACGTCTCGTGAGCACCCCGTTGCGCCCATCGTGCCGATGGTCGCGACTATGCTCCGCGTTCGTGGCCATGTTGTGGGGGAGCCCGAACGCGCGGCGACCGGCAGTGGGCAGCAGGATCGCCGACTGGCTCGAACGCAGTCGCCCACACCCTGACACGTTCGTCTGCGGCGTCCGGCGGCCCGACGGCCCGCGAGGCGCGCAGGCGTGGCGATACCGAAGGGTCTGGGTCGACGAGTACAGGCCGGACGACGTGGTGTCCGTGCGGATCGGGACGACGCAGACCGTTCGGATCCGTCTCGAGTCGGACCCGCGCTGGGACGGCGTTGGCCCTCGGCCCAGACACGGCCTCGCCGTCCTGTGCGCCCGGACCACGGATACCGACGATCGCCTCCTGCTCGCGATGCCGACTGGGGAACTGATCCGCTTCGGCATCCCTGGGCTGTGACGCCGAGCGCACGCGTGCCGGTCGAGGCTCGGCGGGCCGGCTGCTCCGATCGGCGGACCTAGCCTCTGGGCTGGTTGCCCGGGTCGATCCGTCGGATCCACACCGCGCGGATCGGGCGGGAGGCGAGGACGGCGACGACGAGTGCCAGGACGATCCATCCGCCGACCGCGAGGGTGTCCAGCGCGGGGATGCACCACAAGGCCGATGACATCAGGTACAGGCCGGCCACGAGCGCTGCCTCGAAGGCCAGCACCGGGTCATGCGGTACCCGGACGACGGCGAAGCGCCAGATCGCCCGTAGGTTCGCTCGAACGCGCCACACGCGACTGGCGAGCAGCCCCGTCACCGACAGCAACCCCGCACCCCGAGCGACCGGCATCAGCGAGCCCGGCGCGCTCAGCAGGACACCGGTCGTCGCCCACGACAGCAGGAGCATGGCCAGGCCGCCGCGGCGTAGGTGCACCGCGAGGGCCTCCAACAGGGCGGACACGCTCCATCGTGTCAATGGGTGTCGCGGATCCGCCCCGGCCAGCCTTCGAACGCTCGCCGCAGCGTCCGACACATCGCCCCGGCGTGCCATCAGCTCGGCCTGGAGGGCGTGGGCAGGCGCCAGGTTCGGGTCCAACCGGATCGCCTCGCGCACGGACTTCTGCGCCTCCGCTCCCCGGTCCGACCGCTCCAGCGCGATCGCGTACATGAGGTGGCCGTACGCGGAAGATCCGTCCAGACTCACGGCCCTGGCGGCGGCGGCCAGGGCGGCGGTGTCGTCGTTGTGGCGCAGGCAGATCGTGGACAGGTTCGCCCGGTGCCGGGCCGACTCCGGCTCCAGGCGAATGGCACGCCACATCGCCGCCGTCGCCTCCCGGTTCCGATCGAGATCCATGAGGGACAGCGCATGACCGCATGTGCAGAGGCCGACCCCGGATCCGCCGCGACCGCGCCCTGCGCCGCGACCAGGGCCTCAGCCGGTCGGCCCGCCGCACGCAGCGCCCTCCCCAACATCGCCGACGCCTCGCCGTCACCAGGGTTGGACGCCACGAACCGGGCCAGCAAATCGGTAGCCAGGTCGAACCGCTTCAGATTGATCAGCGTCGCGGCCTGCGCGATACTCCCCCGATCGGTCACGTCAGCACCGTACCCACCAGAACGGCCGGCTCCGGCGGCAGAGGCCCTGTCGGGTGAGCCGGACAGGGCCTCTGCCGCTCGGGCGCTCAGCTCGCCGGAGGCAGCCGTCGTCATGATCCGGGCGACCGGGCGACCGGGCGACCGGGCGACCGGGCGACCGGCGTCAGGCGTCAGGCGCCCGGCGCCCGGCTCCTGGGCGGATCACTACCGATCGCGCGGATCGCCCTGAGCCGGACTCACGCCCTGAGCTGGACTCACACCCCGAGCATCTGGATCACGAGCTGGGCGACGGCCCGGCCGGAGTACTGCTGCTGGCCCGTGACGAGGCGGCCGTCGCGGACGGCGAACGCCTTGAACAGGCCGGCCTGGACGTAGTTGGCGCCGCGCTCCCGCAGGGCGTCCTCCAGCCGCCACGGCATGATCTCGACGCCGGCGGCGGCGTTGCCGTAGTCCTCCTCGATGTTGGCGAAGCCGGTGACGGTCCTGCCCTTGACCAGGTACTCGCCGTCCGGGAGCCGGACGTTGATCAGGGCCGAGACGCCGTGGCAGTAGGCGGCCGTCGGCTTCTCGGCCTGGTAGAAGTGCAGGACGGCGTCCTGCAGCACGGGGTTGTCGGGGAAGGTGAACATCGGGGACTGGCCACCGGCGATCATCAGGGCGTCGAAGTCGTCGAGGTCGAGATCGGCCAGGCTCGGGGTGTCCGCCAGCAGTGCGGCATGGTCGGGGCTGGAGAGGAAGCCGAGCGAGATCAGGTCCTCGGCGGACCACCGGGACGGGTCGCGGGGGTCGGACAGGGCGTCGGCCGAGACCGCGCCGCCGTCCGGGCTGGCGATCGTGACCTGGACGCCGCGCTCGGTGAGCTCGTAGTAGGGGTGGGTCAGTTCGGCGGCCCAGAAGCCCACGGGCCAGCCGTTGTTGGTGCTGACGGTCGGGTTGGCGACCACGATCAGGACCCGCTTCGGGGTGCTGGACACCAGGTCGACCGCCATGTGGTGACCGGACACGTCACCGCTGACGACGGAGTCGTCGGCCATCTGTTCTCTCCTCGGTAGGGGGACGACGGGACAAGGACGCCTTCGAGCTATCAAATTGCTCCGAAAGAATCCTTGGGCTCAAGGCATGTAGCGAAGCGGTTGTTCCCGGGTCGGGGTCCGGGCCGCAGGCTTCGCCCCGAGCTGAACATCCCCTTGTGCCCAACGCTTGCCCAGGAGGGAACCGGTGGCCGGCGGGCTATCGTTGGCGGGGTGACCAGCGGCAGGGCGGGCAGGACGGCGGGGCGCGTCGGCAGCACCGCGCGCGCTCGGGTGTCGTCCGGCGTCGGCGACAGCGTGGACGTCGTCCTCGCCGAGTGGCAGGCCCAGCAGGTCGGGCTCGACTTCTCGCCGGTGGGTGTCGTCATGCGGCTCGGCCGGGTGCGTGCCCATCTCGAGACGGGCCTCGTCGAGGTCTTCGCCGGCCACGGCCTGACCGCGGCGGACTTCGAGGTCGTGGTGACGCTGCGTCGCGCGGGCACGCCGTTCGCGATGCTGCAGTCCCGGCTCATGGCGGCGCTCGGGCTGACCTCGGGCACGGTCAGTGTCCGGCTCGACCGCCTCGATCAGGCCGGGATCGTCACGCGCGCCCCCGACCCGGCCGACCGGCGGGGTTCCCTGGTGCGCCTGACCGATCGAGGGGTGGAGCTCTTCGACCGGATCGCCCCGGAGCACCTGGCCAACGAGGCGCGGCTGCTCTCGGCGCTCGAACCGGGCGAACGCGACCAGCTCGCCGAGCTGCTGCGTCGGCTGCTGCTGTCGTTCGAGAACGTACAGTCCCCCCTCGCCGCCCAGCTGGGACTGCGCCTGGAGCCCAACCACGTCGCGGGCGCCCGGCGCGCCGCGGTGGGCCTGGCCCAGGTCGCCGGGCTCCTCGTCACGCAGGTCGTCACGGACAGCCCGGCCGACCGTGCCGGGCTCCTGCGGGGAGACGTGCTCAGCCGGGTCGCCGGCCGTCCGGTCCTCGGCGTCGAGGCGCTCCACGACGCCCTCGCGACGGCGGCCGGCCCGGTCGAGGTCGTCGTCGTCAGGGGCCCGGACCGGGTACGGACGACGCTCGATCCCGGCGGGGCCGCCGTCCGCCGCCGTCCGCGCCCGGCGCCGGGCCCGGCGACACGGGGGCGCGCCGGATCATGACCCGGCCGCAGGCACCGGCTCAGACGTGCTCGTCGGTGGAACGGGAGTCGGTGAGGGCGAGCGAGCCGCCGCCCGCGACCAGGGCGACGACGACCGCCACGACCGCGTAGGTGATGCGCTCGCCGTGGAAGAACGACGCCACGAGGCTCTCGCTCCACCTCCCCGCCGGTAGCTGGGTGGTGACCAGAGCGGCGATCAGGGTGCCGATCAGGGACGTGCCGATGCTCGCCCCGACCTCCTGCGCGGTGTCGTTGAGGGCCGTGCCGATCGAGGTGCGGTTGCTCGGCATCGCCTCGACGAGCGCGACGGCGCAGATCGTCATGACGGTGCGCAGCCCGATGGTCAGCGCGACCATGGAGACCGCGATGGCCACGTACCCGTGCTCGACGCCCCAGGAGAGGCTGGCCAGCGAACCGGCCAGGAACGCCGCGCCGACCAGGCAGGCGACGCGGTGGCCGAACTGCTTCACGAGCCACTCGCAGAGGGGGGTGGCGGCGAGCATCGTCACGATGATGGGCAGGTTGGCCAGGCCGGCGCGCACGGGGCTCCACCCGTAGGCGTACTGGAAGTGGAGGATCAGCCCGAACATCACGCTGGCCATCGCGATCGACGTCCCGACCTGCGCGATCGAGGCGCCCCGGACGGTGCCGTTCGAGAAGAGGCTCAGGTCGAGCATGGGGGCCGCGGTGCGGTGCTCGTGCCGCACGAACGCGACGGCCGCGACGACGGCGCCGACGGCGGACGCGAGCGTGGGGGCGGACAGCCAGCCGTGGTCGACGCCGCTGGTCAGCGCGTAGCAGGCGAGTCCGATGGCGGTGACGCTGAGCAGGGCGCCCGGCAGGTCGAGCCGGTCGTCGGTCAGGTCCTCGGGCCGGTCCGCCGGGACACCGAGCCGGACGCCGAGGCAGGCGATCAGCGCGATCGGAGCATTGACGATCAGCAGCCACTGCCAGCTGACGTGGGTCAATGCGGTACCGCCCAGCAACGGGCCCAGGACGAACCCGGACATCCCGACGACGATCATCACGGTCATCGCCCGCATCCGCAGGGCCTGGTCGTCGAACAGCCGGAAGACCAGCGAGTTGGTGATGGGCGCCATGGCCGCGGCGGCGATCCCCAGGCCGGCCCGCAGGGCGATGAGCTCGCCGGTGCTCGAGACGGCGACGACCCCCAGGCTCAGCACGCCGAACACGGCGAGCCCGACGAGGAGGACGCGGCGACGCCCGAGCCGGTCGGCCATCGACCCCGCGGTGAGCAGCAGGCCGCCGAAGGTCAGCGAGTAGGCACTGGTGACCCACTGCAGCGCGGTGGTGCCGCTGCCGAGGTCGCGGCCGATGGTCGGCAGCGCGATCGACAGCAGGGTGTTGTCGACCATCTCGACGAAGAAGGCCAGGCAGAGAGCGGCCAGCGGGATCCAGGCCGCCCCCAGGGACCGGTAGGTGTGCGACGACGGCTCCGTCGTGCGGTCCGGGGCGGGGTTCTGTGCGGTGATCGCAGGCGGAGTGGCAGTCATAGGGGTGGCCCTTTCGGAGCTGGGGCGCGGGTGTGCGCCTGGCATCGAGCGTCACGGCAGCGGCTGTCAGCCCGCGCACGCGTCGCTGTCGGCGCCCTCCACCCCGCCGTCAGCACCGCGACAGCCGCCGGCGTCGCTCCGTGCCGGCTACGGAGCGGCGTCGGGGGAGGTCGGCGCCTCGTCGGCGGCCGGGGGGGTCGCCGGCAGCTCGAGGTCCGGGTGGTAGAGGACCCACGGCTCGCCCGACCGCTTGGCGCGGTACATGGCGACGTCACCGCGGTGCAGCAGGGCGCCGGCGTCGCGGTCGTGCGGATCGCTGACGGCGATGCCGATGGAGGCGCTCGGCACGAGGAGCTGCCCCGCGACCAGGACCGGCGTCCGGATCGCCGCGGACATCCTCCGCGCCACGGCGACCGCGCCGGCCTCGTCGTCCAGGCCGGTCAGCAGGACGGCGAACTCGTCGCCGCCCAGCCGGGCGGACAGGTCCGAACCCAGGACCGATTCGTCCAGGCGCTCGGCGACCGCCCGGAGCACGGCGTCACCGGCGGCGTGCCCGTAGGTGTCGTTGATCGGCTTGAAGCCGTTCAGGTCCACATAGAGGATCGCGCAGCGGCTCCCGCCGTCCGTCCGCTGCAGCAGGTCGCCCAGGTCGGCGGTGAACCGGGGGCGGTTGACCAGCCCGGTCAGGGCGTCATGGGTCGCCTGGTACGCGAGCTGTTCCCGCGCGAGGCTGGCCTCGGTGACGTCCCGCTGGTTGATCACCACGCCGCGCACGTCTGGATCGTCGAGGAGGTTCTGCACCACGACGTCGTGCCAGCGGACCGAACCGTCCGGGTTCTGGCACCGCAGCTCGCCCCGGTGCGCCGACATCGGGTCGTCCGTCGACCGCGCGCGTGCCCAGGCGGCGACCTGCTCGTCGTCCAGCCCGAGGAGCAGGTCGGCGGGGGTGCCGATCAGGTCGTCGGGCTCCCGGCCGAACTGGTGCCGGACCGACGGGCTGATCCACCGGATGCACCCGGCCGCATCGGTCACCATGACGAGGTCGGAGGAGTTGGTGAGCATCTTGCGGAACCGGCGCTCCTCGCGCTCCAGCGTGGCCTCGGCCCGCTCCCGGGCGGCCACCAGCTGCCCGAAGAAGGTCACCACCATGACGACGATGAGCGCCTGCAGCGCACCGATCACGTGCGCCTGGGCCGGCGGCAGGTAGGACGGGAACTGGCCGCAGGCGATCCCGAGCTCGCCGCAACCGATGGCGAGCACCGATCCCACCGCGGCGGGTACCCACGCCGACGAGCCGGACCAGGTGATGTGGAACAGCGACCCGACGATCCAGATGATGCCCAGCAGTGATCCCCAACCGCACCCGTAGAACACCGGGGTCGCCGCCAGCAGATTCACCACGACCCGGGGCCACAGCCGACGCCGCAGGTCGCCGCCCGACGCCAGCCGGTGCAGCCGCTCGTCCGAGCACACCAGGGCCAGGAGGATCAGCGCCGCCAGGGTGGGCAGCGGGAACCGCCCCCCGAACCCGAGCCGGTCCAGCTGCGCCATCCCGGCGAACAGCAGGACACCGGCGGCGTACTGCTGCGCGACGAAGCCGCGAACGGCCGTTGCCGTCCTCGTCGGTCCGCCTTCGCCCACCCTGATCCATCGGACCGCCGT
>Ga0302323_100004157_pt1 | contig 11784 bp, 11 predicted proteins | sample Fen_T0_3_FD_201950 | JGI IMG/M metagenome (GOLD analysis project Ga0302323, IMG submission 201950) | Peat permafrost microbial communities from Stordalen Mire near Abisko, Sweden - Fen_T0_3 | ecosystem: Environmental > Terrestrial > Soil > Wetlands > Permafrost | place: Sweden: Abisko... | reverse complement strand
TTCCGTGTGCGTTGCCGGAATGGGATCGCGAAGCGCTCGCAGCATGCGTCGACGAAATTCTCGCCCGGCTGGCATCGGCAAGAGCACCCGTGATGATGGTAGGCGTCGAAGTGCGCCGATTCGGCCTGGAATCGAAAGTGACAAAACTCGCACGCCGGCTGGGGCTTCCGGTGGTGACGAGCCTGTCGGGAAGAGGATTGCTGGCCCATGGCGATGCCCCGCTGGCCGGCACGTACCTCGGTGTAGCCGGATCTCCCGAAATCTCGGCGCTGGTGGAAAATTCCGACGCGCTGCTACTGCTCGGCGTGATCATTTCCGACACCAACTTCGGCGTGTCGACGCAGCAGATCGACCTGCGCAAGACCATCCAGGCGCTCGACGAGCGCGTGACCCTGGGGCATCACACCTATCCGGAGTTGCCCCTTGGAGCATTGGTGGATGAGTTGCTTGCGCGAGCGACCGGGCCTCGTCCGATGCCCGCTTTTTCGTTGCCGCAATACCTGCGCGGGCTACCTGCCGATGACCTGCCCATCGCGCCCAACGATATTGCCACGGCGGTCAACGACCTGATGGCCGATTCCGGACAATTCGCGATTGCGTCGGATATGGGCGACTGTCTGTTCACGGCAATGGACATCGAAAACACCGCCATGGTGGCGCCGGCCTATTACGCAACGATGGGCTTCGGCGTACCCGCCGGACTCGGCGTCCAGGCTGCGACTGGAAAGCGCCCGCTCATTCTCGTGGGCGACGGCGCGTTCCAGATGACCGGATGGGAACTGGGCAATTGTCGCCGGTATGGCTGGGACCCCATCGTAATCGTGTTCAACAACTCGAGTTGGGGAATGCTGCGCGCGTTTCAGCCAGAGTCGGCGTTCAATGCGCTCGGTGACTGGCATTTTGCGGACTTGGCCACGGGACTCGGGGGCGACGGTGTGCGCGTGCGCACGCGCCGGGAGTTGCGGGACGCCCTGCGGCATGCCGTCAACGTGCGCGGGCGATTTCAGCTCATCGACGCGATCATCCCACCCGGAGAACTCTCATCGACGATGGAGCGATTCGTGGCGGGCGTCAAGCGGCTGTCGACCGCAAAATTCTGAGTCATTGTGCGCGTGCAAAACCGCCTGTCCACGATCTGCGGCGATCAAGGCGCACCCAAGCGCTCCGCGAGGTTGCGGCTCGTCGAATACAAGCGATTGGCCAAAGGCCATCCACAGCTTTGTACCGAAGCGGTCCGCCATACCGGGCAACGTCAATTGGGACCGTAGTCAATGACCTCGATCACGGGCGTCATCGAATGCCCGGAGACTGCGCTGGCCGATTCGAAGCGGAACTCGTGGGGTTGTTGGGTGCCTTCGACACCGGCGGTGATTCGTCGCGCCGTGCGCGACCGGAATGCCGCCAGCGCTTCCTGCAACAGGTACAGTGCACGAATGCTCTCTTCACATGGCAGCGTCTGGTAGGCTTCCGTGGTCCGGTCGATGAGAACCTCCAGCACTTCCTCATTGGTCGTGCCATCCCGGATGATGTTGTCGCCGCCCTTCTGGAGGAACGCGAGGTGGTTGCCCGCGGACAGTTCGTACCTGCGTCCTCGATCGAGTATCTTCATCGGATGCCGCCGCTGATTGTTCGTTGGAGTGTCGCGATTCTATGCCGGAGTGACGGATGTTCGGTGGGGCCGCCGGTCACTTGATCCCGTAGCGCATCATGACCGCGTGCCGGCGCAAGCGTCCGGCGACGTTCGGTTGGGCGACCCGGTGCTGTCTTCAGATGCCCGTGACGCGGCGTTGCGATGTCGTAACGAGCAACGGCGTGCCGGACGGAACGCACTGGGCCTGGCTGTCGGCAAGGAGAAGCGGCTGGCCGAACGAGGTTATGCGCGTCGCGGCCGTCATGAAGTGTGCTGCCACGCACGGGCCGTTCGCGACGGGCGGCGGCGGAAGGGCGCAGCCGGAAATTGCATACGGCGCGCTGAATGTCACCGTGGGCATGCCCGCAACCGTCACCCGCGGATTCGTTACCGTTGGCTGCGCGTCGCCGCCGTGCGTGCACGACGCCGTGGCGCCGACATGCAGCAGGAAACTTCCCATCAGACCACCACCAATGCGCCCGCGTTGATCGTAACGGCAGGTCCGACCAACTCGATGCTTGCACCGCGGCCATTTTCGATGAAGATGCCGGCGTCGTTGACGACGATAGTGGCGCCCCCGGCGCTCGTGAGGATGATGCCGCCGTCGGGACCGGGCAGGTCGCACAGCATCACCGCATTGCGCAGCGCCGTCTGCAGGACGATCGGCGGATCGCCCGGTTCGCCTGCTGTCGCCAGCGCAGGCACGTCGGCCGCATTGCTCCACCAGGCGCCGACCCAAATGGGTGAGTCGGCATCACCGCCTTCGAATTGCACCCAGACGTCGGCACCCACCTGCGGCACCATGAACACTCCCATGTGCTTCCCCGCCATTGGCGCGCAGGGCAGAGCCCAGGTCGACGACGTCACGCCGCCGACGTCCGGGACGTTGACCTCGACCCGGCCCATCTGCATCGGATCCACGTTGTTGACTACCGTCCCGCGATAGATGCCGAAATAGCTCTTCTTCCTGGAACCCATGCGTTTCCCTTTCGACAGACGGTCCCGTGAATGCGCACGCGGAAACTGAGGAGGCGAGGATGGAGCGCCCGCCCCCTCTACTATTGCTCGACCCTGCGCGGGACGAACAATGCCGTCATTCAATCATCACCGGAATCCCGGTCTCGCGACAGATGCCGGTTGATCCTGCTGACGGTGTAGCTCGTGACCTGCGCGGCCCAGCGCGAGTCGACCGTCGGAAAGCCGAAGAGCCGGGTGTCGAGGACAAGATTGGTGACGTAGACAAATTCACCGCTCGCCACGATGCTCGCGGGGAACAGCAACCCCTGAACAGCGCCGTGCCGATCGATGCCGTCGAAGTCCCCGAGCTTGGCGATGACTTTGCCGTTGGGGTTGAGCACCACGATTTCATCGGATTGATTTGCCACGACCCAGATATTGTCGTCCCCGTCGATCAAGAGGCCATCCGCGCCGTTGACGCCGTATGCCAGGACAGTGGGCGTTCCAGCCTTGCCGCCCGACACCGGAATCGTGATGACGGCGTCGTCGCCCGTGTTGGTGACCAGCATGGCGGTGCCGCCCCGATTGAAGGCGAGCCCGTTGGCGCCGAAAGGTGGCTTGCCGATGGTCGTAAGCAGCGGATCGGACAGCCAGGCCGTGGCAATGCCTCCGGAAGGTCCGATGCGCCAGATCGTCCCCTGAAACGAGTCGGAAATGTACACGTTGCCGCTCGCATCGAAGGTCAACGCGTTAAGGCCGACGCCTAATCCCGTCTGCGTCGCGATGTCCGAGAACACCGTCGACGCTCCAGTGTGCGGATTGACCTTGAGCACCTTCCCGGCACCGAAATCCAGCACCAGGAGCTCCGACGTGCTCGGATTGAATGCGAGGCCCAACAAGTGCGGGCTGGCACCGGATATCGTCACCTGCCGGATCGGCCGGCCGGAGCGATCGAACACCACAAGCTGACCCGGAGTGGAGGTTGCTCCGGAAGGAGGAAACCCAAACGTGGTGACATAGATGTTGCCCGTGGCATCCGCAGTAATGCCTTCGGGCGGTGTTGCTCCCGCGGGCAATGTCGCGAATGTCGTGGCAGGACTACGATTCCAGGCAGCCGCGGAAACCGGCAGCAGAGCCATCACCAACAGCGCAGCCAACCCAACCACAAGGGAACGGTACAAACGTTTCATGGGTGACCTCCAGGTTGTCATTTATCGAACGAACCAGCACCAGATTGAGGCCATGGGAATGGCCTCCCGCGCATCTTGCCGCAAGCATGATGGCGAGGCAAAGATAGCCCCGGATTGGCACCCCGTGCATTCAATGCAACCACGCATCTGTATATACGCAGGCCAATTGGCGCGCCGAGCCGCGCACGCCGTCCGCCGGACCTGGAGCACCCTCCCGAGAGACTATTGGAGATTGCGAGTTCCGCGCAGGGAAGGGCGATCGATTTCGCCTAGCCGGCGGAACGGGCAGCCGCGCACGTTTCCTGGCCGCATGTCGAACTCCGTCGCCTCTGCAGGAATCGAAAGCCCAGAAGCGGCCACAAGGCGAAACCAACCAGCGCCAGGCTTGCAGGCTCGGAAACTTCAGCGGTCGTGATGACAAGGCGCGTCAGGTTATCCGGACCGCTGTGCTCGAAGACCAGCTGATTCGGGGAAGCCGGGTCAAACTCCGTTGCCGACTGCGTCCGGTCGCCGATCAGAAAGGTCCCACCCTGATCCGCCAGAATGGCGGCAATTGCGCTGGGATTCAGCGCAATGTTCTTCGTCGTATTCGCATCTGCAGTGCCATAGGTCATCGATCCATACGCGATGCCGGTTCCCAGTGCGGCAAAACTGGTGATCGTATTGAGCGACGAAAATAGCCCCGTCAAGGACGACGATTGCCGTCGAAATCTGGAATTCCACAGACGTCACCGCCCCGCCGAGCACCGGAATCGTGAACGCGAAGAAGTCGCGATACTCGCCGCCGCCGGTCACCGGGCAGCTTGCGAACGCGCAGTTTCCCAAGAGATAGTCCCGACTGCCGGGCGGCAAGTTCGTCGGATTGGTTGCGCCCGACTGCGTGATGAATCCACGCTGGGTCGCGTCCAGTGTGATCACTGCGGCATCTGCCACCGTGATCGGTGCGAAAAATCCTGCGCACAGCAGTAACTCCCGTACCCGGGGGAATGCCCGGCGCGCCTGTGTTGCCGCAACGCATTGAATGCCCACGAATGGCTTCGTTCGCATGACGCACCTCCCTGTGCTGCGACGGCCGCTCCGTCGCCATTGGAATAAGACTTGGCTGCGGCCCGGAATATTCCCGACTGTTCATCTGGTCGCTGGGGCCACAACTGCCCCGCGGCCAGCGCGGGAATTCAGATCCGTTGCACTTTGAATGGGCGCGAACCCCGCCCGCATGGCGGCTGTGTCGCCATCGTCACCGAAATCGTACCGCCATGCCCTGTTTCAACACGCGTGAACGTCGCTATTCGGCAACGTGTGCATTGCGACGACAGATCTCGCGCGGTGATCCCACAGCGGAACGCCGCAAAGTCCACACCTATTACTGCGAATAATCCTATTGTTGGCGCATGCGCGTGAAGACATGATCGTTCCCATATCAACAGACGTCGCAATGGGTGCGGCAGTGCAATTTCGCCGGGCCCTAGAACGACGAACTTCGGTCCATGGGCAGCATACGAATACGCGGCAAGTTGCCAATTTCGTCAGGGTTCTCGTTGCGGACGATGTCCGCTCTCGCAGTGGCCTTCGCGGCAATGTTGCTGATATCGCCCGCCAGTCTGGGGCAAAGTGCGCCGGTCGCCATGGACCATGCCATTTTGGAAGCGCCGATTTCGGCGACTGGGGCCAGCCGCATCAACCCCAAATACCGCTACCTTTTCGCACCGACGGCACGTTGGGCGGGTACCCTTCACTGGAAATACAACCACGCCAACGCACCCGCCTCGCTGGCCGGCGACAAGGCGGCCATCGTCCGCCAATTGCAGGCCTCCTTCGACAAGTGGACGGCGCAATGCGGCGTCGCCTACGCGTACGATGGCGAGACCACGGTGCCGCCAAACAACGTCATCAACGACCCGGTTGGCGGTCCGCGCCCGGACGGTGCGAGTGTCGTGGGCTGGGGCCTGCTTGATCCAGGCCTCGGTGCATGGACCCAGGACTGGTGGTCACAGAGCGGCGCGGATCGTTTCATCTTCGATGCGGACATGACGCTGAGCGTGACCAACGTCAATACGCTGGATTTGCTCGATCGCCTCGCCACACATGAATGGGGCCATGCGATCGGCCTCGATCATTCGAACGTCGAGGCGGCCATCATGGCAGGGCCGCCGTTGACCCACTACAACAATCTGGCCCTGCCGCAGCCGGACGACGTGCGGGGATGCCGTTGCCAATACGGACTGCCCTCCGGCACCAGCGCGGCGTATGCCTGCTCGGTGCCGGCGCAGATCGAATTCGGAACCGTGGCGACCGGTGCAAGCTCGGCCGCGCAGAGCATCACGTTGACCAACAGCGGCAACGCTCCGCTGTCGATTCTGGCGGTAGGCGTCAACGACGCCCAGTTCGCACAGTTCGCCGGTTGCGCGCAAGGTACGTCGATAACCCCGGGAGCCAGTTGCACACTGCAGATTCGGGCGGCGCCGGCCAGTGCTGGAGCGATTGCCGCGCAGTTGACCATTCAAACGAATGATGGCGAATACGGCGTTGCGCTGAATGCCACCGGCGCACGGATTGCAGCGCTGCCCGCGGCGGAGCCGTCGACCGCGGATGTCATCGAGTACTACAACAAGACGCTCGACCACTATTTCATCACGTGGACGCCGTCCGAGATCGCGAAGCTCGACGCGGGCGAAACGCCGACGCGCTGGACACGCACCGGCCTGGCGTTCAAGGCGTACGCAACCTCGCAGGCAGGAACGAGCAACGTCTGCAGGCTCTATATTCCGCCAGCCAACGGCGATTCACATTTCTTCGGACGCAGTTCCGCCGAATGCAGCGCAACCGAGAGCACCCACTCCGATTTCGTCGTCGAGGACCCAAGCTACATGCAGCTCGACATGCCGACGGCCGGAGTCTGCGCAGCGGGTACGCAGCCGTTGTATCGACTCTTCGACAATCGCGCCGACGTCAACCACCGGTACGTGACCGACCGCACCGTGCGCGATCAGATGACCGCTGCGGGCTGGCTGGCCGAGGGTGACGGCCCTGATCTCGTCGTCCTGTGCGCACCGTTATAGTGGGCGCGACGCCTGGTGACGACGCACGCCACACCCTCAGTGCTGGCGTTCCTCCGTGACGCCCGATTTCGGGAAGGTGACGCGCACGCGCGTTCCACCGCGCACATCGCGCGCACCAATATCCAGCACGCCGTGGTGCCGGTCGACGACTTCCTTGACGATGGCCAGCCCAAGACCCGATCCGTCGCCTGGCGTACCCGCTACCCGGTGGAACCGTTCGACGACCTTGCTGCGTTCCTCCACAGGGATGCCGGGTCCGGAGTCTTCGATACAGAGCGAGGGGATCCCCTCATCGCAGCCGGTGTGTACGGTGATCGTTCCGCCGGCAGGGGTATAGCGCAGGGCGTTGTCGATCAGATTGTCGAAAAGTTCGGGCAGCAGCAACGGATCCCCCAGGATGACCGCGCGTTCGAGACTGAAGCCCAGGTCAATCTGCTGCGCGTGTGCTTTGGGCGCCCAGTCCCTGGCCGCGGCATCCCCGATGACACGCAGGTCGACGATCTCGAGATCCCGTCCGATGTCGGGCGCGCTTTCCGCCTTGGCCAATGCCAGCAGCTGGATCGCCAGCCGGCTGGCCCGCACGGTGGCACTGTGCATGCGTTGAAGTTCAGCGCGCACGTCCTCGGGCAGCTCTCGGCGCAACAGCAGTTCCAGGTGCATTTGTAGACCGGCGAGAGGTGTCCGCAGCTGGTGCGCCGCGTTCGCCAGAAACCGCTGCTGCATGGCGCTCGCATCGCGAAGGTGGTCGAGAAGCCGGTTGAACGCGCTGATCACCGGCGCGATTTCCAGCGGGGCGGCAGTCGCCGCGAGAGGACGCAGATCGTTCGGTGCGCGGTCGAGGAGCTCCGAGCGCAGGAGCTCGAGAGGGACGAGACCTCGAGCGACGCCGAACCAGGTCAGCAGAATGGCGCCCAGACCGATCAACAGCGTGGGCACGAGTTCCGCCACCAGAATGTCCCACACCAGCCGATTGCGCTTGTGCAGCGTCTCGCCCACCTGGACGACAAAGCCGGCAGGGGTGCGCAATGCCGCAATCCGGATCTTCTCCCCGCGATACTGGCTGTCGAAGAATCGGTGCTGCTCGGACAGGACGTCAGTCGGGGGCGGCAAGTCGGTCACACCGTCGACGATGACGTTCTCGGGCGAGCGGACCTGGAAGATGACTTTGTCGACCTGATCGTAGACCAGCGCTTCGAGCGCCTTCTGCGGCAAGTCGACGTGGGCGCCGGCGGCGTCGAGGCGGACGTTGTCGGCGATGTCGAACGCGGGATCAAGCAGGGATCGATCATAGGCGTCATTCGCGGACTGCATCGCCACCCGGTACGTGACGACCGCTGCGCCGGTGATCATCAGCAGCAGCGAGCCGATCAGAAACAGGAGGAGGCGCCGCCGGATGCTCGTCGTCGGCGCCGCCTCGCTACTCATCGCCAGCCTCCCAGAGGTAGCCAAAGCCACGCACCGTCCTGATGTGCACACCCGCGGGCTCGATCTTCGTCCGCAGGCGCGAGACATGAACCTCGATGGCGTTGGGCGAGAGTTGCTCGTCAAAGCTGAACAGGTTCTCGGCGATCTGGTCCTTGCTCAACACGCGGCCCGGATGCGCCAGCAATAGTTCGAGCAATGCCCATTCCCGGGGTGTCAGATCGACTGTCCGGTCGTGGATGCGCACGCGCTTGGCCGCCACGTCCACGGTCATGCCGGCCACGGACCAGCTGGCTGCGGGTGCGACTCCGCGTCGGAGAAGCGCACGCACGCGGGCTTCGAATTCGGTCAGCGAAAACGGCTTGGTCAGATAGTCGTCGGCACCAAGGTCCAGTCCGTGGACACGATCCTCGACCGCATCGCGGGCCGTCAGTACAAGCACACTGGTTACGGATCGGCGCTGTCGAAGCCGGCGCAGCACTTCAAAGCCGTCGATGTCGGGCAGACCCACATCAAGGACAACGAGGTCAAATTCATCGTTGACCAGCTGGAAGTCTGCGTGTCGGCCGGACGTCGTATGCACGACCGCATGTCCGGCGCGGGACAGCGCGCTGGTCAGACCCTCGGCCAACAGGGCGTCATCCTCAACGACTAGAATGCGCACAGTGAGCCTGCATATGGACGAATGGCGGCCAGCCGGCCACGTCGGCAAGTGTTCATCGGTGCGAAAGATTCCTGGCCAGTCGCTTGAACAATGTTCGCGGCACCCACCCTGAAATTGTAGCGCCCCGCTTTGCGGAGCATCTGGTCATGTGGACTTGTGATCGTCATGGTATGAGTGTTCATACTGCCGTTGCGACATAGACGGTTTGCATTGGGTCAAGAAACGGTCGAGCAAGCCGATGACTGCGGGAGTCGCGGGCGGCGCGCCGGGCCAGTGGGCGCCCCGGGAGGGGGCGAAGCAAGTTTGCCTACGGCCGGATAACTGACCCCTGCCGCAATCCGCCGGCTTTCTATCCGCTGCTGCATCGGCATCCTGCTCCTGGGATGAATGGTGTCTTTGGGCCGGACACGTTGACACCCTGAACGTTTGGTCCATCTCCGCCTTCATTCGGCGGCATCTAGGTATCGCGCTTTTCCTGCTGCGCGACCACGGCGATGAAGTCGGCTTCCGCCACCACGCCATCCGCGACCAGCGCCCGTGCGTGGAATTTGCCAAAGACCGCCGAAATGCGGACGATCGTTGCTTCGAGCACCAACTGATCGCCGGGCGCCACGCCTTGCCAAAACCTGCAATTATCGATGCCGGCGAAGAAATAGAGAGCCCCGTCTGGTCTGGCGACGCTGCAGCTGCAAAGCAGTGCGCAAGTCTGCGCCATGGCCTCGATGATCAGCATTTGCGGCATGTGGGTGCACCGAAAATCCGCCCCGTCGAAGAATGGCTCGCCGCGGGAGACATTCTTGAGCGCGCGCGCAGATCGCATCGGCACGCACTGAATCAGCCGATCCACCAGCACGAACGGATACCGGTGCGGAATCCGGGTCAGGATTTCTCCGATATCGCTGCCGCAGACGGCTACGCCCGCGTTCGTCGGGTCCCGGTCCGCATTTTGCGGTGCCTTGGCCATAACGAGCGGAACCATCCCTTGGGTGGCGTCAGGCAACGGTGGAACGCCGTTGAGGTTCCGCAATTCTGCGTGCGACCAGCACGGCATTCGATCCCCCGAACGCAAATGAATTGGAGACCACGGCCTCGAGCGCCACGCCATGTCTTGCGGCGTTCGGTACCAGATCGAGGTCGAGCGACGGGTCCGTCCGCCTCAGATGGGCGGTCGGTGGCACCGATCCGTGATGCAATGCGAGTACCGCGATCGTGAATTCGATGGCGCCGGTCGCGCCCATGACGTGGCCATGCACTCCCTTGGTGGAACTGACGGCAACGCGCGGAGACACTTCCCCGAATATGCGGCGGATCGACTCCGTCTCAATCCGATCGCCGAGAACCGTCGCCGTGCCGTGGGCATTGATGTAACCCACGTCCTCGGGTCGAACACTGGCATCCTGCAGCGCGGCCGCGATGGCTCGCGTCTGGCCTTCGGCAGAGGGATCGGCAATATGTGCGGCATCGCTGCTCAGGCCAAACCCCGCAAGTTCGGCATAGACACCTGCGCCGCGCTCCTGTGCCCGCTCGAAGCTTTCCAGTACCAGCGCGGCAGCGCCTTCGCCGATGACGAATCCACAGCGATCGGCTGCAAAAGGTTTGCAGGAGCATGCAGCATCTATCGGGTCCGGTGTGGCCAGTGCGCGTAATGCCGACCAGGCGGAAAGCATGCCACGCGTAAGCATCGCTTCGGAGCCGCCGACAATTGCGCAGTCGATCGCGCCGTGCCGAATCGCGCGCATGGCTTCGCCGATCGCGACCGACGACGACGCGCACGCAACGGAATAGGTAATCGACGGTCCCGTGATTCCGTACTCCAGAGAAATCACGGCCGCGGGTGCATTGTTCATCGCCGTGATGATGGACGTTGGCCGCAGGCGCCAGTTGTTGTCCTGGAATATGCCGCGGTAGCTGTCCTCCAAGGTATTCGCTGCGCCCATACCGGTACCCCAGTAGATTCCGGTGTCGGGGGATTGCCCGTCGAATCGGATTCCGGAATCGCCGATCGCCTGGCGCACGGCGGCAAGCGCCATCGCTGTCGCGCGGTCCAGTGGCGCGCCTCGCTGCCGCGGAACGACTGCGGCCGCGTCGAACGCGGCGCTTGCAACCAGCGGAATGGCGGCACTCACCGCGAGCTCCGGGGCGAGACGCACTCCCGATCGTGCCACGAGGGCGGATTCGAACAGGGCCGCCGGTGAATTACCGATCGCCGTAATGGTACCCATCCCGGTGATCACGACGCGATGCACGGATTCGATGCTACGCTGCAGCCGCGATTGCGAGCTGCTGCGACTGCGCGCGATTCACCGCGTTGACAATATCCCCCACAAGGCCGCCCCGAAGGTCGGTCGTGGCATCGATGGTGATCCGGAACGCGTCTTCGAGCACGAACACGAATTCGAGTGCAGCGAGGGAGTCCACGCCCAGTTCCGTCAAAGGCGTTGCCGGTGTGACGCTGGCAGGATCGATCTGGAACTCGCCGACCATCAGTGCCTTCACGCGTTCAAATGTCTCGTTCATTCGGGTGATCTCCTCAGGATTGCATTCATGGTGGATCATTGTCACTGGAACGGCTACGCGGCCGCGACCTCGGCTTGCGCGCGGACCAAGGTGGCGGCGTTGAAGAACTGCGCCGTCTTGAGCGCCGCGGCATCACGGTCATCATCGAGCGTAATCATGTGGTAGCTGTCGTCGACGAGGAATTCGCCGACAACATCGGCGCCGATGTTCGCCTGGACGTACCGCACGTTCGCCAGACTGGCGACGTCGTCGTTGCGCGCATGGATCAGCAGTGTTGGCGTGCGCACGCTCGGTAGCATGCGCTTGACATGGCGGATCAGGCGGTCGGCCTCGCGCAGACTCGGC
>Ga0302323_100004156_pt1 | contig 11784 bp, 8 predicted proteins | sample Fen_T0_3_FD_201950 | JGI IMG/M metagenome (GOLD analysis project Ga0302323, IMG submission 201950) | Peat permafrost microbial communities from Stordalen Mire near Abisko, Sweden - Fen_T0_3 | ecosystem: Environmental > Terrestrial > Soil > Wetlands > Permafrost | place: Sweden: Abisko... | reverse complement strand
CCAAGCCCAGCGGCCGGTACAGGTTCTGGCGCGCGTCGCGGGCCGACTCGTGCAGGACGATCGACTCCTCGAGGTACGCTCGCGCCGCGACGCGGTGTACCAGGCCATATTCGACCACGGATAGCATGAACTGGCTGTTGCCGGTGCTCTCGTAGGTGCCGGTCCGGCGCGCCATGGCGACGACTTCCAGCAACAGGCGCCGGGCGCGGCGGTAGAGACCGAGCTGTGCGTACGCCGAGCCCATGTTGTGCATGCAGGTGGCCTGGCGCTCGAGATAGCCGGCGGTAGTGAACGCCGCCTTCGCCTGGCCCAGCAGGCGCAGATTCTCGGCCAGGTTGGATTCGTTGAACGTCAGGATGTTGCTGGCGTTGCCGATCCCGTAGAGGTCGCCGCTGCGCCGTGCCAGCGCCAGCGCCTCGTGCGATGCCTTCGCGGCCTCGACGGCGCGGCCCTGACCGCTGCGCGCCGCAGCCAGCGCCCAGAGCGCGCGTCCCTGCCCGACGGGGTCGGCCAGTTCCTTGAACAGCTTGATGGCCCGCGTGGCTGATTTGGCGGCCGGCTCGTTCAGGCGCAGGCGGAACTGCGCTTCGCCAAGGCGAAACAGGCTCGCGGCCTCCAACCGCGCCAGTTTCGCGGTGCGCGCGGCTTGCAGCGCGTCGCCGGCCGTCGCCTGTGCGGCGCGCAGATCACCCATGCGCATCTCGACGACGGCGCGGCGATTGAGCGCCTGGGCAAGAAACGCAGGCTTGCGCGCGCGGCGCGCAATGGTGACCATTTCCGCCGCGTCCGCAGCCGCCCGATCGAGGTCGACCTGGGCAATAGAGCTCTCCGTGCGGAGATCAAGGAGGTCCAGCCGCTGGCCCGGCCCTACGCCGGACTTGGCCAGCGTCGAGGTGGCAAGTTCGATGGCCTGCGCGTGCTGTCCCGCCCAGGCGAGGTCCGCGACTTGCTGCAGCGCCACGGGATTCACGTTGGCGCGACCCGCGGGGCCGGCCGTCTTGTTCTTCTTGTTCTTCGGCGTACCGGGCATAAGCGGAACGAACGCTCCAATGGGCATCGGGGCCCGACGCCTCGGGCGAGGTAGCCGGATATTAGACTAGAGTCGCCGCGGCGCGAAACGGCGCGCGGCGTCCCGGATCAGTAGAACCGCTCGACCTTGCCGGTGTAGAGCACAGGTCCCTGCGGCGCGCCGGTGGGCGAACCCCCGGCAACCTCCCGGGAGACGGCGAGCGCCGGAACATTGGCCAGTACCACGTCGGGCGGGGCGGGCAGGGCGACCCGGCCCATGCCGCTGTCGGGTATCACGCCGAGCGATTTCGGCGGCAGATCCTTGGGCAGCATCCACAGCTCCAGCGACTTGCCGGCCGGCACGGCGGCGGCGCCGACCACCTTGACGGTCAATGTCCGCTCGCCGCGCAGCATCGTGGCGATCAGCGCCGGCTTGGCGTCTGGGCCGGCCAGCACGGCCACGATGGGCTGCTCGGGCGTCCGCGTGTCGGGAGAAAACAGCGTGACGCCGAACGCCATCGCCAGCGCGAAACTCGTCAGCGCGAAGCTCCGCCAGAAGGCGACGCGCGCCCACCAGGGCAAATCGACCCCGGAGGCCGTCGTCGCGGCGCCGAGTCCCAGCCGAGTGGCTATCGCCGTCCAGACGCGCGGTGGCGGCGTGATCGGCGCCGCGCCTTCACTCAGTGTCGCCAGGCGCATTTCCCAGTCGCGGATCGCCGCCGCGACCGTACCGTCGACCTTGGCCGCCCGCGCCAGGCGCAATCGTGCCCGAGGCGACAGCGTGCCCAGCGCGTAGGCGGATGCCAGCGCGTCGAGTCGTTGCAGTCGGTCGGGTCGGGACAGGTTCATCGAATTCGTTGGTCTGCGTTATCGGTTGCGTTGCTCAGTTGGGGATCTCAGTTGCGCATCTCAGTTGCGTATCTCAGTTACGAACATATCCGGCCCGGTCGAGGCAGGCCTTCAGCCGCTCCAGGCCCCGGCGTACCCACGACTTGACGGTTCCCAACGGCTGCCGCATGTGGTCCGCCAACTCGGCGTGCGAGAGGCCCTGGTAGAACGCCAGCGCGATCGCCTGCTTCTGGCCCGCGTCGAGGCCGTCCACGCAATCGCGTACCGACTGCGCCTCCGCACCCGCAAGCAGCATCTCGACGGGCGAGGGATCGCCCGAAGGCAGGTCGAACTCCTTGCCGTCGTCGTCATCGGTGGTCATCGTGACCGTGTCGAGCTCGCGCCGGCGCAGCTGGTCCAGGCAGCGGTTGCGCACGATGGCCGCAAGCCACGTCGTGGGCTGGCTTTTCGCCGCCTCGTACGACCCCGCGTGGTGCCACACGTTCACGAATGCCTCCTGCAGAACCTCCTCGGCCGCTGCCCCGTCCTTGAGGATACGCACGGCGACGCCGTATAGATGCGCGGAGGTCTCCTGATATAGCTGCGCGAATGCGGGCTGGTCACCCAGCGCGACCCGGGCCATCAAGGCGGCCAGGCGGGCGCTGCGGTCCGTGGACTTGGCGCTGTCAGCCACCCCGCGACCTGTCCTTTTGCCAAAGAACGTCCGGGCGGCCCGCGGCGCGGTTGATCGAGCGGGCGAGGACGAACAGCAGGTCCGATATGCGGTTCAGGTAGACGCGCGAACGTTCGCTGACGGCTTCCGTCGCGGCGAGGCGGATCAGCAGGCGCTCGGCGCGCCGGCATACCGTACGCGCGACATGGGCGAGGGCCGCGGCGCGCGATCCGCCCGGCAGGATGAACTCTTTGAGAGGCGCCAGTTCGGCGTTGAACGTCTCGACGGCTGCCTCGACGCGGGAGACGTGCGCGTCCGTAATGGCAAAGTGACCGGGAATCGACAGTTCCCCGCCCAGGTCGAACAGGTCGTGCTGGACGTCGGTCAGGCACGCGGCGACGGCATCGGGCAGCGGCTCGGCCAGCAGGACGCCCAGCACCGAATTTAGCTCGTCGACGGTGCCGATCGCCTCGATGCGCGGCGAATCCTTGGCCACGCGCGACCCGTCGCCCAGGCCGGTTTCGCCGGCGTCGCCGGTGCGCGTCACGATCTTCGACAGCCTGTGACCCATGGTCGTTGCAGCCTGAAACGTCGGTTGATGGTCGGCCGAGGGTAGCGAAATCGGCCCATGCGGGCAAGCGAACAGAGCGCAGCCCCCTGCATTTGCTAGCATGGACATCCTGCACCGCGAACGTGGAGGACCGCCGTGAATCCCTTCGAGCAGCATCTCGACCGCAACGCCGCCAACTACGCGCCGCTGACGCCGCTTTCGTTCATCGCGCGCACCGCGTACATCTGGCCGCACCGGGTGGCGGTCATTCATGGCGACCGCCGCTACACGTGGGCGCAAACGTACGCGCGCTCGCGGCGGCTCGCGTCTGCCCTCGTGCGGCGCGGCTTCGGGCGCGGCGACACGATTGCGGTGATGCTCGCCAACACGCCGGAGATGATCGAAGCCAACTTCGGCGTCCCGATGATGGGTGGCGTGCTCAACACGATGAACACGCGGCTGGACGCTGAGGCCATTGCGTTCATGCTGGAGCACGGCGAGGCGAAGGTGCTTCTGACCGATACGGAGTTCGCGCCGACCGTGGCGACGGCGCTGGCAGCGCTACCGGTCAAGCCGCTCGTCATCGACATCGCCGACATGGGCGGTCCGGGCGGCCAACTGCTCGGCGACACGGACTACGAGGCATTCCTGCAGGAGGGCGACCCGGAATTCGCTTGGGCGCCGCCCGCCGACGAGTGGGACGCGATCTCGCTCAACTACACGTCCGGCACGACCGGCAACCCCAAAGGCGTCGTCTATCACCATCGCGGCGCGTATCTCAATGCGCTGTCCAACATCATCGACTGGGGCATGCCGCGGCACGCCGTCTACCTGTGGACGTTGCCGCTCTTCCATTGCAACGGCTGGTGCTTCGCGTGGACCGTGGCTGCCAATGCCGGCACCAACGTCTGCCTGCGCCGTGTAGAGGCGCAAGGCATCTTCGATGCGATCCGCGACTACGGCGTGACGCATTATTGCGGCGCGCCGATCGTGCATTCGCTGCTGATCAACGCGCCGGAGGAGATGAAGAGCGGCATTTCACACAAGGTGCACGGACTGGTCGCCGCCGCCGCGCCGCCGGCCGCCATGATCGAAGGTGCCGAGCGGATGGGCTTCGACATCACGCACGTCTACGGATTGACCGAGGTGTATGGGCCGGCGTCGGTGTGCGCCAAGCATCCGGAGTGGGACGCGCTCGACATCGGCGCGCGCACCGAGCGCAACGGCCGGCAGGGCGTCCGCTACACGTGCCAGGAAGGCATGACCGTGCTTGACCCGGTGACGATGGAGCCGGTGCCGTGGGACGGCAAGACGATGGGCGAGATCATGTTCCGCGGCAACATCACGATGAAGGGCTACCTCAAGAACCCGAAGACCACGGAGGAGGCATTCGCCGGCGGCTGGTATCACACCGGCGACCTCGCGGTGATGCAGCCGGACGGCTACGTGAAGATCATGGACCGCTCCAAGGACATCATCATCTCGGGCGGCGAGAACATCAGTTCCATCGAAGTCGAGGACGCGCTGTACCGCCATCCGGACGTGCTGACGGTCGCGGTCGTGGCGCTGCCCGACCCGAAGTGGGGCGAGACGCCGTGCGCGTTCGTGGAACTCAAACCCGGCGGCAAGGCAACCGAAGCCGAGCTCATCGCGCATTGCAAGGCGCATCTGGCGCGCTTCAAGGTGCCGCAGAAGATCGTGTTCGGCGACGTCCCGAAGACGTCGACCGGCAAGATCCAGAAATTCCTGCTGCGCGAGCGCGTGCGGTCGACGTCGGCGATTGCCTAGCCGGCGCTAGGCGCCCGCCGCGACCACGGCCTCCGCCGCGGCCAGGTCCTCGAGGGCGAAACCGACGGACTTGAACACTGTGACCTGGTCGTCACGCGTGCGGCCCGGGTGCGCGCCGCGCGCGAAATCCCGCAGCTCCGCCGCGACCTTGCGCGCATCGATGGCGCCGCTCGCGATCGCCTGCACGACGTCGCCGCCTTCCGCAAGTGCTGCCTGCCGGTCGTCGACGACGATCAGGTCGGCGCGCTGCATCGCGGCGTCGTCCGTCTCGCGCATGTGCCGCTGGTAGGCGCCGACCAGGTCGAGGTGCGTCCCCGGTGTCAGCCAGCGGCCGAGGACGAGCGGCGTGGTCGAGAGTGTCGCGCACGACACGATGTCGGCACCCGCCACCGCGGCTTCGAGATCCGTCGTAGCGCGGGCGGGGATGCCTGCACGCGTGCATTCGTCGGCCGTCTGCTCGGCGTGCGTCGGCGTACGGCTCCAGATGACGACCTCGTCGATCGGACGCACGGCCCTGTGAGCGTCGATCAGGCCGCGGCTTTGCCGGCCTGCGCCGACCATCAGCAGCCGGTGCGCGTCGCGGCGGGCGAGCCTGTCCGCGGCGTACGCCGACGCGCCGGCGGTCCTGCGCGCAGTCAGCTCCTCGCCGTCCATCGTCGCGACGACCTTTCCATTGGTCGCGTCGAACAGCACGTAGACGGCGGCAACCGAGCGCTCGCCGCGGGTGGCATTGCCGGGAAACACCGTCACCAGCTTGACGCCGAGGTGACGTCCGGTGCGCCACGCGGGCATCAGCAGTAGCGATGCGGCCGGCAAGCCCGGCACGTCGACCGCGTGATTGACGCGCAGCGGAGCATGGACTTCCCCGCGCAGCGCCTCGTCAAGCGCAGCGAGCATTCGCGGCCAGGGCAGGCGCGCGCGAATGGTCGCGGCGTCGAGAAACTGCATCAGCCGGGGGTTTCGGCCAGCGAAAGCAGCGACGCGTTGCCGCCGGAGGCCGTCGTGTTGATCGTTATCGTGCGCTCGCAAACCAGCCGCGACGTGTCGTAGCCGCCGGCGCCCGCGACCACGAGCGGGATGATGGCGCCTGGAAGTGCTGCAAGTTTGCGGCGCAGCGCGTGCGCGGCGTCCGCGTCGCCCGCGAACATCACCGCGTCGGGGCCGGCGTCCAGCAGGTCGGGCACGAGTTCGCAGCCGTCGCCGACGGTTCTGCGAACGCGATCACCGAGCGCCGACGCAGCGAGCAATGCCACGTTGCCGGTCGCCACGGCAGCGCGCGCCTGCGCGATCAGCGCGCTTTCGGTCTCCGCGACGCACGCGACGCGGCCGCGCGGGCGCAGGTACAGCGTGTTCGTTTCGCCGGTGGGTCCGGGCAGCGTCACGCCTTCGTTGACGTCAGCCGGCAGCGGCGGCGGCGCGCCTTTCACCAGCCGTTCCAGGTAATGCGGCCCGCCCGCCTTGGGGCCGGTACCCGACATCCGGTCGCCGCCGAACGGCTGCACGCCGACGACGGCCCCGACGATGTTGCGATTGACGTAGATGTTGCCGGCGCGGATGCGCGCGCAGACGGCCTCGACGGTCTCGTCGATCCGCGTCTGCACGCCGTGGGTCAGGCCGTAGCCGGTGGCGTTGATCGCGTCGAGCAGCTGCGGGAGCTGGCCCTGCCGGAAGCGCACGACATGCAGGACCGGACCGAACACCTCGGCGGTCAGCGCGCGCAGATCGGGCAAGGCGATCAGCGTCGGCGGAAAGTAAGTGCCCTGACCGCATTCGGCGGGAAGCGGCAGCTGGAACACGTCGGCGCCCGAGGCGCGCATGCGTGCCACGTGAGCCGCGAGCATTGCCTGTGCGTCGGCATCGATGACGGGGCCGACGTCGGTCGCAAGGGACGCACTGTTGCCCAGGCGCAGCTCGTGCATCGCGCCCTTCAGCATTTCCATCACGCGGTCGGCGATGTCTTCCTGCAGGCAAAGCACGCGCAGTGCCGAGCAGCGCTGGCCCGCGCTGTCGAACGCCGACGACAGCGCGTCCGCCACCACCTGCTCGGACAGCGCGGAACTGTCGACGATCATCGCGTTCTGGCCGCCGGTCTCGGCGACCAGCATCGGGTTGTCGGCGCGCTGCGCGAGCGTGCGGTTGATGAGTTGCGCCACGGCGGTGGAACCGGTGAAGAGGACGCCGGCGATGCACGGATCGGCGACCAGCGCCGCGCCGACGGTCTCGCCCCGGCCGGTCAGCAACTGCAGCGCGGCACGCGGCACGCCGGCGCGATGGAACAGCTGCACGGCCACGGCGGCGATCAGCGGCGTCTGCTCGGCGGGCTTGGCCAGCACCGGGTTGCCGGCCGCAAGCGCGGCGCTGACCTGCCCGACAAAGATGGCAAGCGGGAAATTCCACGGCGCGATGCACGCGATGGGCCCCAGCGCCTCGGCGCCGGCCAGCGTGCGCCGCGCCTGGAGCGCGTAGTAGCGACAGAAATCGGCGGCCTCGCGCACTTCGCCCACGGCGTTGGCGAGCGTCTTGCCGGCTTCGCGCGTGGCCAGCGCGATCAGCGTCGCGCGTTCGGCTTCGATCAGATCTGCCGCGCGTTCCAGGCACGCGGCACGCTCGGCCGCCGGAACGCGGGACCACGCGGCGCCCGCGGCGACGGCAATGTCGACGGCATGCGCGACGTCGGCGGCCGTGGCGTCGACAACGGTGCCGACGACTTCGCGGCGGTCGCAAGGATTGGTGATCGTCGCGGGCTCCTGCGAAGGCCGTGGCGATGCGTCGCCCAGCATCGGCATCGCCGCGAAGCGCGCCGGCACGGCGAGGAGTTCGGTGTCCAGCGCGCGCAGAGCGATCTCGTCGGAAAAGTCGATGCCGCGGGAATTGACGCGGTCGGGGAACAGCGCGATCGGCTGCGGAATGCGCGGATGCGGCGTCCCGCCGGTCTCGAGCGCGCGGGCCACCGGATCGGCGACCAGGTCAGCGATCGCGACGTTCGGGTCGACGATGCGGTTCACGAACGATGAATTCGATCCATTTTCGAGCAGGCGCCGCACCAGGTAGGCCAGCAGCGTCTCGTGCGACCCGACCGGGGCGTAAATGCGGCAGGCGTCGCCCCAGTTCTCCTTCCCCACCACCTGGTCGAACAGGCTTTCGCCCATCCCGTGCAGGCACTGGAATTCGAAGTCGCCACCGGCAGCCAGCGTGTGCACGGCGGCGATGGTGAACGCGTTGTGGCTTGCGAACTGCGGATAGATCGCATCCGGCGCCGCCAGCGTCGCTTTCGCGCACGCGAGGTACGCGACGTCGGTGTGCACCTTGCGCGTGAAGACCGGGTAGCCGGCGAGCCCGTCGACCTGCGCGCGCTTGATCTCGGCATCCCAGTACGCGCCCTTCACCAGGCGCACCATGAAGCGGCGCTGGTGCCTTCGCCCCAAGTCGACCAGCCAGTCGACGACGGCGCGGGCGCGCTTCTGGTAGCACTGGACGACGAATCCCAGGCCGTTCCAGCCGGCCAGCGCCGGATCGGCAGCGAGCATTTCGAGGATGTCGAGCGACAGGTCGAGCCGGTCGGCTTCCTCGGCGTCGATGTTGAAGCCGATGTCGTAGCCGCGCGCAAGCTGCGCGAGCCGCGCCACGGTGGGTACGAGTTCGTCCAATGCCCGCGCGCGCTGCGCTCGCGAATAGCGCGGGTGCATCGCCGACAGCTTGATCGAGATGCCCGGCCCCTTGTAGATGCCCGCGCCGCGGCTGGCCTTGCCGATCGCGTGGATCGCCGTTTCGTACGCGGTGAAATAGTGCCGCGCATCGTCCATCGTCATCGCGGCCTCGCCCAGCATGTCAAACGAGTAGCAATAGCCCCGCGCGACGCGCGGCTTCGCGTTGTCCAGGGCCTCGTCGATGGTCCGGCCGGTGACGAACTGCTTGCCCAGCAGGCGCATCGCCAGGTCCACGCCCTTGCGGATCAGTGGCTCGCCGCCCTTGCGCAGCAGCGACGACAGCGCCTGCTCCATCGCCGAATCGCTGCGCGAGTCGACGAGCTTGCCGGTGACGAGAAGCCCCCACGCGGCGGCGTTGACGAACAGCGACGGACTGCGGCCGACGTGCGAGCGCCAGTCGCCCTGCGCGATCTTGTCGCGGATCAGGCGGTCGCGCGTGGCCGCGTCGGGGATGCGCAGCAGCGCCTCGGCAAGGCACATGAGCGCGATGCCCTCGCGCGATTCGAGGGAGAACTCGAGCATCAGCGCATCGACGCCACCGGCCGTTGTCCGCGATTTCCGGACGCCTTCCGCAATCGTCGTCGCGAGCCGCTGTGTCGTCGCGAGCTGGTCCGCGGAGAGGCGGGCCTCGGAGGCCAGCGCCAGGACCGCGGCAGGTTCGTCGCCGCGATAGTCCGCCGCGATGCGCTCGCGCAAGGTGGCGGCGGTGGTGTAGGGAATGGCGAGTGGAGGAAGTCTGTCGCTCACGGCCGGCTCACGTTGGCTGGTGCAATCGAATCCTGCGCCGGCCATGAAGATACGCGAACCGGCGGCGTATCATACCGGCTTGCGCGGCGGCGGCCCGGTGCTGCCTGCCCGGCGAGCGCCGAATTTCCCGCGGGAGCTCACGATGGACGCAACGGCAGACGCCGGTACCCAACCCCATGTTCTGGTGGACAGCCGCGAAGGCGTGGCCACCGTGACACTGAACCGCGGCGACCGCTTCAATGCGCTGTCGCTGCCGATGATCGCCGCGCTCGAAGCGGCACTCGATGCACTGGCCGCCGATGGCAGCGTTCGCGCCGTGGTGCTCGCGGCCAGGGGCCGGGGATTCTGCGCGGGCCACGACCTGAAGGAAATGCGCGCGCATCCCGATCTTGCCTGGCAGCGCGAAATGTTCGGCGCCTGCGGCAGGATGATGCAGAAGTTCACGCAGCTCCCGCAACCTGTCATTGCCCGGGTTCACGGCATCGCCACGGCCGCCGGCTGCCAGCTGGTGTCGATGTGCGACCTGGCCGTCGCGGTCGACACCGCGAAGTTCGCGCTGCCCGGCGTGAACGTCGGCGTCTTCTGCTCGACGCCGGCCGTCGGCGTCGCGCGCAACATCGCCCGCAAGCGCGTGATGGAAATGCTGCTGACGGGCGAGATGATCGACGCCCCGACGGCGCTGGCGTGGGGGCTCGTCAATCGCGTCGTGCCGGAGGCCGGGCTCGATGCGGCGGTGAAGGCGTTTACGGACGTCATCACGGCCCGCAGCCCCGCCGTCGTCGCGCTGGGCAAGCGCGCGTTCTATCAGCAGGTAGACCGGGGGTTGGCGGGCGCCTATGAAACGGCGGGCGAGGCGATGGCGTGCAACCTGCTCGAACCCGACGCCGCCGAAGGCATCGACGCGTTCCTCGCCAAGCGCCCCCCCGCCTGGCACCCACGCTGACCGCTCGCCTTTTCTCCTCTCCCGAAGGCTGCCGCCCGGGCAACCCGGGTTCCCCGCGGGACCGAACTTCGGCCGCGCGCGACGCCATGGCTTGACCTGTGTCAACTCGGGCTCACCGGAATCGTGCGCCAATCAGCGGAATCGAGTGGTGCGTCGAAGGCCGCCGACCTGAAAACGGACGAAGGAGGGGATGATGGCGGACATGACCCAGGTGGACTGGAAGGCGATCGACGAGGATCCGAGGTTCCAGCAGCTGCACCGGAAGAAGACTTTTTTCCTGTGGGGATTGATGGTCTTCTCGATGGTCTATTACTTTCTGCTGCCGATCGGCGCAGCGTATTTCCAGAATCTTTTCATCATCAAGGTCTGGGGACCGGTCAACGTCGGCATCCTCTTCGCGCTGTCCCAGTTCGTCGTCGCGTGGGGACTCGCCTGGTACTACTCGCACCATGCCAACGCCGTGTTCGATTCCGAGGCCGCGGCCATCGTCCAGGACGTCGAGCGCAAGCTGGGAGGCCGCAAATGAACACCCGTCGCCTCGCAGTTCTCGCCTCACTCCTGACACTCTGCGCGATTGCCACGCCCGCGTTTGCCCAGGGCGCCGTGCCGGAGAAGTTCCGGTGGCTCACGTTCCTCGTGTTCGGCATCATCATTTCGGTGACGATGTTCGTCACGTACATCGCGGCCAAGCGTGTCAAGACCGCGTCGGACTTCTATGTCGCGGGCGGCGGCGTGTCCGGACTGCAGAATGGCTGGGCGATTGCCGGCGATTACCTGTCGGCGGCGTCGTTCCTGGGCATCGCCGGCCTGATCTCGCTCTACGGCTACGACGGCTTCATGTACTCGGTGGGCTGGCTGGTCGCGTACATCACCGTGCTGCTGGTGATTGCGGAACCCTGCCGCAACATCGGCAAATACACGCTGTCCGACATCCTCGCCTATCGTAACGACCCCAAGAAGGTGCGCGTCGTCGGCGCGATCTCGACGATCACGGTTTCGACGTTCTACCTGACCGCGCAGATGGTCGGTGGCGGCGTGCTCGTCAAGACGCTGATCGGCATCGACTACGAGATCTCGGTCATCGTGGTCGGCATTCTCATGCTGGGCTACGTGCTCTTCGGCGGCATGGTCGCGACGACGTGGGTGCAGATCATCAAGGCGATCCTGCTGGTCACCGCGTCGATCCTGCTCGTGATGTTCGTCTGGACGCCGTACGGGTTCAGCCTGCCCGGGTTCCTGACCGCGGTCGTCGGCGACGCCAAGGTCCAGGCGCAGGTGGCAGCGCTCCTCGGTGATGCGGCCAAGAACATGACGCCGGAGCAACTCGGCCAGCGCTTCCTGGAACCGGGCCTGTACCTCAAGAATCCGATCGACCAGATCTCGCTCGGCATGGCGCTGGTGCTGGGAACCGCCGGCATGCCGCACATCCTGATGCGCTTCTTCACGGTGCCGACGGCCCAGGACGCCCGCAAGTCGGTGATCTGGGCGATGGCGATCATCGGCGGCTTCTACGTGCTGACGCTGTTCCTCGGCATGGGCG
>Ga0302323_100004155_pt1 | contig 11785 bp, 6 predicted proteins | sample Fen_T0_3_FD_201950 | JGI IMG/M metagenome (GOLD analysis project Ga0302323, IMG submission 201950) | Peat permafrost microbial communities from Stordalen Mire near Abisko, Sweden - Fen_T0_3 | ecosystem: Environmental > Terrestrial > Soil > Wetlands > Permafrost | place: Sweden: Abisko... | reverse complement strand
GAGCCGGTCCAGGACCATCCAGCCGATGTTGTGCCGCGTCTCCGCGTACTGGCTGCCCGGGTTCCCCAGGCCGACGACGAGCTTCACGTTCCGGATCCCACCTCGACGGCCGCGGACCGGACACCCCCGTCCGGACACGGCGAACGGCCCCGGGACCGGGTCCGACGGGGCTCGGACGACATGGTACCGAACCGGCTGTCCGACAGCACGGGCAGCCACCGTGCCGTCGGAGCCGTGCGGTCACCCGTGCGGGTAACGCGTACCGCCCGCGAAACGTCACATGCCCGGATCGCGAGCGGACCAGGCTTCCGCAGCGCCAGGGAGCACGAAGATGGGCGACGTCACGAGCGGGCGTCCCGGTCCCACCCCCACGAGCGCCGCGACGCGAGCCTCCGGTCGACGGAGCGTCCGGGCCCTTCCGGCGCTCCTCGCCATCGCCGCCCTGGTCGGGTCGTGCGCCGGGCCCGCACCCACCGTCCGGCCCTCGCCGGGCTCCACGACGTCCCCTGCCACCACCGCTGCCGCGTCCGGCGGGCCCACCGCTCCCGGGACACCGGCACCCACCCCCACGCCCGACCCCACCGCCTGGGCACGCCTGACGCTGGCGAACGCCCCGATCGTCGCGAACCTCGAGCCCACGAAGGCCAGCCGGGGCGGGGTCGCCCTGGACACTGCCTTCAAGCTGACCACCCTGGACGGGCGCGCGCCGGGCGACGTCGCTGCACACCTTGTCTCCGACCCGCCGATCACGTTCACGGTCGCCTCGACGGACGGCGCGACGGCGGTCCTCCGCCCGACCAGGAGGCTGCAGGCCGGCACGCTCTACCGCATCTCGCTTGCCCGCGCCGACGGCTCCATCGAGGCGACCTGGGCGGCGCAGACGGCGCTCCCGCTCGCGATCATCGAGACGATCCCCGGCGACAGCGCCACCGGTGTCCCGCTCACCGCCGGGATCGAGATCACGTTCAACCAGCCCGGGGTGACCGCCTCTGACCTCAGCAAGCACCTCACGATCGCGCCGGCGACCGCCGGGCGCCTCCAGGTCTCCGGTCGGACCCTCGTGTTCGTTCCATCCAAGCCGCTGGCGAAAGGCCGGGTCTACACGGTGACCGTGAAGCACGGGCTCCCGCTGGCCGGCACCGGCCAGGTCCTGCCGGGTGACGTGGTCGTCCGGTTCGAGACCCTGGCCACGCCCCCCTCCGCGGTGACCGTCAACCTGTCCAGGTCGTTCGTCGAGGCCAACCCGCGTGAGAAGGCCGCGATCGGCGTCTCGATGGACATGCCGGACGGCGCGAAGGCCCCGGCCTCGATCCCGATCACGGTCCACCGTCTCGCCGGCCTCACGGCCGCGATGGGCGCCTGGAAGACGGTCGAGAAGGCGCCTGACTGGACGCTCGTCTCCACCGCCGCGGCTGTCCCGACGGCCGGTCTGCCGCGGGTGGTCAAGGCCAGTGTCAAGGTCCAGGGCAGCGAGGACGGCCCCTCCTGGATCCAGCTCCCGAAGCGGCTCGCCGCCGGCTGGTACCTGGTCACCGAGACGTGGAGCGGCATCCCGCGCCAGGCCGTGCTGCAGGTCACGGACATAGCGACGTTCTCCATGCTGGGCGTGGGCAAGTCCGCGGTCTGGGTCAACGACCTCGCCACCGGCAAGGCCGCTGCCGGGGCCGCGGTCGCCATCGACGGCAAGCGCCTCGGCGGCACGGACGCCCGGGGCCTGCTTGTCGCCGCAACCCCGTCAGGGCTGAAGCTCGGGGAGGATCCTTCCTCGAGCCCGATGCTCGTCGTCCGATACGGGGCTCAATCGGCGTTCCAGCCGTTCTCCATGAGCCGGTACTGCGCCAGCTGCGGGAGCCCCACCGCGGACGACCAGTGGTGGCAGCTGTTCACCAGCGATCGATCGACGTTCCGCTCGACCGACACCGTCAACGCCTGGGGCATCGTCCGGAACAGGGAGACGGGAAAGGTCCCTTCGTCCGTGACAGTGACCCTGCGGGCCGGCGATGGGTCCAACGCGACCGACAGCGCGATCATCACGACCAGCGCGACCCCGGACAGCAACGGGGCGTTCTCGGTCCGCGTCGCGTTGAGGGATCTCCCAGTCGGCAGCTACCGCCTCGTGCTCTCCACGGGCAAGACGCGCCTGGGCGAGCTGTGGATGGGGGTCGCGACGATCGTCAAGCCGGGCTACCAGCTGGAGATGACGACGGATCGCCACGCGATGGTGAGCGACGCCAAGGTGATCGCGTCCGTGGACGCCTCCTTCTTCGAGGGCACGCCGGTCGTGGGCACGGAGCTGTCGCTGTCCTCCGACACCGTCCCGGGGAGCACGAAGGTGAGCACGGACGCCGGCGGGCACGCGTCCGCCCCCGTGACCCTGCGCCTGGACTCCGACACCGACCAGTGGGGCGTGACGGCCGTCCAGGCGATCCCGACCCTGCCCGAAGAAGCCGCCATCAGCACGGCGAGCGACGTCGCCGTGTTCCGCGCCACGGCCCTCGTGGACACCAGCGCCGCCCTCGCCGGGACACGTGTCAACATCACCGGCAAGGTCAGCGATGTGGCCTTCGACCGCTTCGAGACTGCGCCGCCGACCCGGCTGTGGGACGTGGACCCTCGAGGAGCCGGACGCCCCGGTGCAGCCGTGCTGGTCAAGGTCGTGCAGCACACGCCGGTCCGCCGCCAGGCGGGCACGCGGTACGACTTCATCCTCAAGCAGGTCGAGCCGGTCTACGACGACACCGACAGGGTCGACACGGTCTCGGTGACGACGGTCCGAACCGGCGCTGACGGCTCGTTCAGCCTGTCGGTGACCGTCAAGGGTGGCAGCCGCTCCTACGAGGTCTCTGCCACCTACACCGACGAGGGCAACCGGTCGACCACCGCGACCGCCTCGGCGGAAGGTCCGAACCCGCGCAACGGCGACCGGAGTGCCTGGCTCAAGCCCGCCGACCCGGCCCGTGAGTCCGGCGAGTACTCCGTGGGGGACGAGGTCCGCGTCACGTTCATGGGCGGCCTCGAGCATGCACCCGTGTCCCGCTACTTCTACTCCGTGGCCCAGCGCGGGCTCACCTATGCCACCGTCGGCGCCTCGCCGACCTTCCGAACCACCTTCACGGCGGCGTCCGTGCCGTCCATCAGCATCACGGCGGTGCGCTTCAACGGGTACGGCTACGACCTGGCCGTCTCCTCCTGGCGGGCCCAGCTCCGTCCCGCGGATCGCACGCTGACCGTGCAGGTCACCCCGGACAAGGCGCGCTACCGCCCCGGGGACACCGCCAACGTGACGATCCGGACCCTCGGTCCGGACGGAAGGCCGGTCGCGGCCAGCGTCTTCGTCCAGGCCGTGGACGAGAAGCTGTACGCGATGGGTACCGCGTCGCAGGTCGACCCGGTCCCGGTGCTGTACGCCGCCGTGAACGACGGGATCATCGCGTGGGCCGCGTCCCACCGGACGCCCGGCGACGACGACGGCAAGGGCGGGGGCGGGGGCGATACGACGGGCGGCGGGGGGGACGACCGCGGCGACTTCCGCGACTGGCTGGTCGGCACGCTGGTGGCGACCGGCAGTGACGGCACGACCACCGTCCCGGTACCCCTCTCGGACGACCTCACCTCCTGGCACGTGAGCGCAGCCGCCGTGGATGCGGCGCTGGAGGCCGGCTCCGGGAGCGGGTCCCTGGCGGTCGGGCTGCCGTTCTTCGTGGAGGCAACCATCGCACCGGAGTATCTGGTGGCCGACCTGCCGATCATCCGCGTCCGCGGGTTCGGGTCCGGCCTGGCGACGGGCGAGACCGTCACGTTCACGGTCAGCTCCGACACGCTGCCGATGAGCGGCGTCACCGTCACCGCCGACGCATTCACGGTGGCGGAGGTCCCGTTGCCGGCGCTGAAGGAGGGCTCACACCACATCCGGATCGCGGCGACCGTCGGCAGTGGTTCGACGCTCCGCAGCGACACGCTCACCCGGACCTTCGACGTGGTCACGACGCGCGCAACGCGGCTCGAGACCACGTGGGCTGCCCTGGCAGGGCCGGTGAACGTCAAGGCCGGCAGCGACCTCACGCGCGTCACGCTGGTCGATGCCGGCCGGGGACGCGTGGTCCCGATCCTCGAGGATCTCGCCTGGACCGACGGTGGGCGTGCCGACCGCGTCGTGGCCGCCGGCCTGGCCAACCGTGTGCTGGTCGAGCAGTTCGGCCTCGAGGCCCCGGCCGAGACGAGCGAGACCGCCCTGGAGCCGTTCCGCGCCGGAGGGACGCTCGCGATCCTCCCGTACGGGTCCGCGAACCTCGACGTGACGGCTCTTGCCGCCATGACCGGGGATCTGCGCCTGGACGCGGGCGGCACGGCCGAGTGGCTGCGCGAGGTCATGACCACGGGGAGCCAGCACGCCCGCGACCAGCGCCTGCTGGCCCTCGCCGGGCTTGCGGGCCTGGGTGAGCCGGTCCTGGCCGACGTCCGCGAGGCGGCGGCGCAGACCGACCTCACCATTCCCGAGCAGATCAGCGTTGCCATCGCCGCGTTCTATGCCGGCGACGAGGACCTGGCCAGGACCCTCGAACGCGACCTGCTCACCGGCCACGCGCTCCGGCTGGGCCCGTGGGTTCGCATCGATCCCGGTGCAGGGGAGGACGCGAGCCTCCAGACAGCGCGGCTCGCCATCGTGGCCGCCTCGCTCGGCGACCCGGTCGCTGCGGACATGGACGCCTGGGTCGCGGCGAACCCGCCGAAGACGACGACGGTGGCGCTCGAACGGGCGCTGGCGGCGCAGGGGTGGGCGAAGCGGGTTCCCGGTGCCTCCGCCGTGGCCGCGATCACGGTCGACGGCGCACGGCGGGAGCTCGCGGTCAAGCCCGACAAGCCGGCGTCCGTCGTGCTGACGCCCGCCCAGGCGGCGTCGGCCCGGCTCGAGCCAGTGTCCGGGTCCGTGCTGGCGGTCACCTCATGGATTGGGCCGCTGGATCCGGCGAGCCTCACCCCGGCCACGGGACAGGTCCTGAAGCGGACTGTCACGCCGGACGGGGCCATCGGCCCCACCGACACCGTCATCGTCACGTTGGAGGCCACCCTCGGGCCGGACGCCCGGGACGAGTGCTGGCGCGTCACGGACCTGGCCCCGTCGGGCCTGGCCCCGATCAGCGTCCAGGGTTCGTGGGACACGAACGACGATGGGAACCCGGTGTGGACCGGCACGTCACCGGACCTCGTCGACGGGCAGCGCGTGGGGTTCTGCGTCACCCGAGACCCGAAGCAGCCCGTGCAGACCCTGCGGTACGTGGCGCGAGTCGTCACGCCCGGCACGTACCTGTGGGAGCCGGCCGTTCTCCAGTCGGAGGTGGTGCCGGACCAGGGCGTGGTGACGGATCCCACCACGGTGACGATCAGGGGGACGAGCGGATAGCGCCGGGGCCGCCCGTCAGGCGAGGAGGCTCCGCTCGAGCGCGCGCATCGCAGCCTCCTCGTCCTTCTCCGCGTGGTCCCAGCCGCAGACGTGCAGCGTGCCGTGGGTCACGAGCAGGCGCAGCTCGTCGCGGGCATCCCAGCGCATGTCGCCGGTCTGGCCGCCGCGGCCGGCCTCGGCCTGGTCCATCGCCCGCTCGACGGACACGACGATGTCGCCCAGGTTCTGGCGGGCGCCGGGCGGGAGCGCGAAGTCCGCCCCATGTCCGGCGGCGGCGCCACCGGCTTCACCGGCCTCCGCCTTGCCGGGATGGGCGGGGTACGCCTCGGGCGGCAGCAGCGGGAACGAGAGGACGTCGGTGGAGCCGGCCTTGCCCATGTGGCTCGCGTTCAGCTCCGCCAGCTCCGCGTCGTCCGAGAGGATCAGGCCCAGCGATGCCGGGCGTGGCGCTCCGGCGACGTCCAGCGCTGCAGCCGCGACGCGAGCGAGGACCGTGGCGGGCAGCAGCCTCGGCACGCCGGCGCGCCACTCGACGTCGATCCGCCACGGGCCGAGGTACTGGCTTCGCGCCACTACTTCTCGCCGCCGGCGGCGCGGCGGGACTCGAGCTCCACCACCTTGTTCTGCGGGTACGCGACCCGCTGGTGGTACATCCCGAGCAGCTGCTCCACGAACGCCTCGCGGATCCTCTCGATGTCGCGCAGGGTCAGGTCGCACTCGCCGAACTGGTCGTCGGCGATCCGCTCGTCGAAGATCCGGGCCACCATCGCGCGGATCGCGCCCTCGTCGCGCGACGACAGAGAGCGCACGGACGCCTCCACCGAGTCGGCCAGCATGATGATCGCTGCCTCGCGCGATTGGGGCTTCGGGCCCCCGTGCCGGAACTTCCGGACGTCCACGGCCTCGGCCGCCTTCCGGCCCTCGGCGGTCTCGAGCCCTCCATACGGCGCTGCTGCCAGCTCCTTCGCCCGGGCGTAGAAGTACGACATCACCGCGGTCCCGTGGTGCTGCGGGATGAACGCGATCAGCGCCTTCGGCAGGCCCGACTTGTAGGCGATGTCGATGCCCGCGCTGACGTGGCTCTTGAGCAGCTGCGCGGACGTCTCGGGGTCCAGGTCGTCGTGGAGGTTGTCGCCGCCCGCCTGGTTCTCGATGAAGGCGGCCGGGTTGGAGAGCTTCCCGATGTCGTGGAAGTACGCGGCGACGCGGGCGAGCAGCGGGTCGGCGCCGATGGATTCGGCTGCGCGTTCGGCCAGGTTGCCGACCATCAGCGAGTGGTGATACGTGCCCGGGGTCTCGACGAGGAGACGGCGGAGCACCGGCTGGGACGGGTTCGCGAGCTCAAGGAGCTGGAACACGGTGAGGATCCCGAAGACGGACCCGATCGCCGCGAAGCTCCCCACTGCGGCGATGGCGGAGCCGCCCGCCGACACCGCGGACGCACCGAGCAGCTCGAGGACCCCCCGGATGTCCTGGTCGCCGAGCAAGGCGAACGTCGTGACGACCAGGGCGTTGACGACGAACACGGCAACGCCCGCCTGGGCGAACACGGCCAGCCGGTCCCCGCGGCGGACGGCCACGATCCCGGCGATGCCGCCCAGCATCACGTACGCCGCGAGCTCAAGGCCCGCGCCGTTGACCGCGGCCGCAAGGACGGCGATCAGCGCGGTGAGGACCATCGCGGCCCCGCCGTCGAGGAGCACCGTGACCAGCATCCCGATGGCCGCCAGCGGCAGCGCGTACGGCAGCCACATGCGACCGGCCGTCAGCTTGAGCGCGAGGACCGCGATCAGCAGCAACAGGCTGAGCAGGAGCATGACGTTGTTGCGGTGCCAGAACTCGCGCCGGAACCGCCAGGTCCAGGTGAGCAGCAGGCTGATCACCAGGATCGACAGCACCACGAAGCCGGCCAGCCGCGCGACGTCCAGGCCGCCCTTGTTGAGCGCGTAGTAGTCGATGGCCTCGAAGGCCTCCGGGGTCACGCGATCACCGGACCGGACGATGATGTCGTTCTTCTCCCAGGCCTTCTCCACCGGTGCCACGGCCGTGGCCGCCTGCTGCCGGCGCGTCTCGGTGAGCTGGGGGTCGTACGCTGAGTTGGCGATCACGAGCGGACCGATGAGGGCGGCGGCGAGGCCACGCTCGTCCACGTTCAGGTCGCCTGCCATCCGTCCGGCCAGGTTGTCCCGCACGAGCGGGACCTGCGTGTCCTTGAGCTCCGTCCGCTCGACGGTGTCCAGGACCCGGGCGGCCTCGGTGCGGACCCCCGCCCAGCGCTCGGGAGTGAGCGCCTGGAGCGTCGTCATCTGGTCCGCGGAGAGCGCCGGGATCGCGGCCTTGAGGAGGACCAGGCGATCCGCGGGCGTCACCCCGTCGGCGAATGCCGCGTCGATCGGCCTGACGAGGCGTTCGAACGCCTGGGACTGCTGGACGGCGATGGCCTCGGCCTGGGCGGCCGTGAAGTCGTACTGCGGCCCCACGTCCTTGCGTGCGGCCTCGCGCGCGGCGTCGGTCAGGATCGCGCTCTCGTACTGGCCCGCGCGCGGCGCGAACACGTTGGACGGGGCGGGCTTGTCCACCTCGAGCTGCGACTGGGCGGGCAGGAAGTCCAGGCCCAGGATCACGGACATCGCCACCACCAGCACCGCGGCGGCCGCAATCAGGCGCCCCGCGTCGCGGCGGGTGAATCGGATCGCCGGCTCGGAGGTCTGGGTGAGCATCAGGCTATCTCCGGGACCGCGGGCTAGTGCCCCGCCTCGTGCGCGGACACGTCCGCGCGGGCGAGCGCCTGTGCCACCAGCCCCGATGCGACCTTGCCATCGGCACGGCCGCGAATCCTCGGGGAGAGCCAGCCCATGACCTTGCCCATGTCCCGGGCGGAGGCAGCGCCGGTGGCGGCCACGGCCTCCTCGACCAGGGCACGCAGCTCATCGTCGGTCAGGGCCTGGGGGAGGTAGTCGGCGAGGATGGCGATCTCGGCCTCCTCCTTCGCGGCGAGATCCTCGCGGCCGCCCTGGCGGAAGGCCTCGACGCTCTCGCGACGGGTCTTCACCTCGCGCACGACGATGCCCAGGATCTCGTCCTCGGACAGCGTGACCTTCTTCGCCTTCTCGGTGTTGTAGATGGCGTTCTGGACCATCCGCAGCACGTCGCGGCGCAGCGCGTCACCCGACCGCATGGCTGCGGTCGTATCGTCATGGAGTCGTTCGCGAAGGGTCACCGGATGGCTCCTCGGGCGTCACGGCTTCGTCGTTCGTCGCCGTGCCCGCGAGCTGCGCCGATGGTGGGGTTCCGGGACGGGATCCCGGTCGACGCTACAGGCTGGGCCGTGGTTGCCGCGGCGCGGTCGCGTTGACCGGCCGCGGGACCAGGTGGCTCAGCCGTTGCTCGCGCGCGCGTTCTTCTTGCGCTTCGCTTCCTTCCGCTTCCGCTTCACAGACGGCTTCTCGTAATGCTCGCGTCGGCGAGCCTCGGCGAGGATGCCACTCTGCTGGATCTTCTTGTTGAAGCGGCGGAGCGCGCTCTCGAACGTCTCGTTCTCACCCACTCGGACTTCGGCCAATCCCGGTTCACCTCCTCGGGCAGGGGTCTCGCACCCGCCTCCCGCGCGCGATGCCCGACGGCGCAGGGGGCGTCCCGGCAGCCGTGCGCACACGAGGCACGCCAAGCCAGCCGGCAGGCCGCCGGAGTGTACGCGCGGTCCGGGCAAGGGTCAAACACCCGAAGGTCCCCCGGGGGACGAGGCGCGTGGCCGCGTCACGCGGCCACGCGATCGCGGAGCTTGACCCGGGCCCTGCTCATCATCGTGCGGGTCGCGACGTCCGAGCGCCCGATCGCCGTCGCGATCTCGGCCCCCGCATACCCGCTGGCCGCCAGCACCAGCGCGGTCCGCGCCCCCTCGGGCAACGTCCGCAGCGCCGATGCCAGGGCGGACCGGGATTCGTTGTCCAGAACGATCGACTCGGGGGTGGCCGGCTCCTCGTGGCGCACGAGGGCGCCCGCGTACTTCCGGCCGACGGATTCGTGCCGGCCGATCGACACGGCCATGTTGGCGACCACCCGGTGGAGCCACGCCCGCATGTTCTCGGGCGCGCCCTTCGTGTCGATCTCGACGATCAGCCGGAGGAGGGCCTCCTGGACCAGGTCGTCGGCCGTCTCGGGGTCGCGGCAGGCGCGATACGCGGCGCGGTAGAGCTCGTCGTGATGGCGCTCGAACATCTCGCCGGCGAGGTCGCGCGCCAGCTGGTGGCCCTGCGGCCGGGGCGCGGTGAGGGCGGATCGTTCGAACGGAGGGTTGAGCGGGAAGTTGACCGACATGGCAGTCGCTCTCGTGCGAGGCGTTGACCCTCGCACCTTGCGCTGCGGTCACCCCGGAACGACCGCGGGAGGACTGCGGTGATCCTGCGGTGCCCGGTCCTGCCGATCTGCCGGGTCAGAGCCCCAGGCGCCCGATGCCGGCGGCGGCCTGTGGGCAGCCTTCCGGCGCACGCGTGAGCGCCTCCCGGAAGGCCGCGGCCGCGGAGAGACGGTCCCCACCGGACTCGTACGCCTCCCCGAGGGCGACGACGAGATCGACGAACCGGTTGCGCAATTGGGCGCGCCGATCCTCGACGAAGGCGCTGTCGCCGTAGTAGGGGCAATCGTCGAGGTAGTCGCCCCGGTAGAGGCGCCGCGCCTCCTCGAGGAGCTGGACCCGGCTGGCCGGGGCGGCGGCGGCAGCGGCGTCGAGCGCGGCGAGGAAGGCATCGGTGTCGGACCAGGCCACGGCATCGCGGCCGAGCCGGTAGCGATCGTTGGCGAACCGGACCGCGGACGAGTCGCCCTTCCGGTGATCCGGTTCCAGGGTGGACCGCAGCCCGCCCATCGTCCTGTGGAAGGCCAGGTCCGCGCGCTCGAGGTCGACGTCCGGCCAGATCAGCTCCAGCACCTCGTCCTTGGCCACCCCGCGCTCACCGCGGTCATAGAGGAACGCGAACAGCGCCTCCGCCTGGCGGCTTCCCGCCTTGTCGCCGCCCCAGTGCTCGATCCGCACCCCACCGCGCTCCATGCGCAGCGGGCCAAGGGCGAAGACGCGCACGCCCGGAGCCACGTCGCTCCGCTCGACCAGCGCGGTATGGAGCGCGGCCGCGTGGGAGTCGACGGCGGCGCGGGCGTCCGCGAGACGGGCCAGCTCGGCTGCCTGCTCGTCCTCTCGGCGGCCGGTCCGCAGGGCGCTGGCGACGTAGGACGCCGACAGCTCGAGGAGGCGGAGGTCACGCGTGTCCAAGGGGGCGCCCGAGAGGGTCTCGCCGACGCGCATCTCGCCGACCAGCTCGTCGCCGTCCAGGAGGGGGATGGGAACGACCGGGCCCGAGGTCGGCGGCGCACCCTCGGCCGCGACCACGGTCCCGTCCGGCGCGGACACCGTGAGCCCAGTCACGTCGAGCGCCCGCATGACGTGGGCGAGCGCGGGCTGGACGCCCGCCGACGCCGGGCTGACCGCAAGCTCCCGCTCTCCCAGGGCGTGCAGCAGGCGATCCCGTGCGACCGCGGGGGAGCCGCCTCCCATGACCCTCCCCCGGAGGCGCCAGCCGAGGGGCCCGTACAGGGCGGCGATGACGACCAGCCCCAGGACCGGGAAGAAGGGTCCATCGAGCCCCATGAGCCTCGAGCTGAGCACGTCGATCGCGAGCAGCACCGCGATCAATGCGGCGACGACCGCCCCGCCCAGGACCGAGGTGCGGAAGGCGCGGGCCGCCACCGCGGGCCCGAAGAAGATGCCGGCTGCGAAGACGGCGTACGAGGCGCACACGACGGCGAGCGTGATGAAGGCGGTCCCGATCCACGGGTCCGCATCTCCGATCACGGGGAGGAAGCGGAGGCTGGCGCCGAACCCCGCGAGCAGGATCGTCGCCATCGCCGCCCCGAGCTGGCGCCGTCGAAGCTGGCCGGCGTCCCGGGCTCGCATGGCTCGCAGCAGCCAGGCGGCACCAAGCACGATCGCCGCGAGTCGCGCGACGATCCAGCCCCAGCCGAGCACCGCGCCCGGGATGGGGCCGAACGAGAAGTGGGGTGGCGCGAGGGCCACCTGCGCGTCGAAGTGGAGGATGGTCGGGATGGCGAACGCCACGAGAATCACGTAGCCCAGGAGGACGATGGCCAGCTGCCGTCGCGACGGGTGGCCGTCCGTCGACACCGACAGCGCGAAATGGGCCAGGCCGCCGATGGCCAGCGCTGCCGCCAGGTCCTCGACGGAGCGTCCCGCGGCCATGGCGTCGGCCGACGTTGTCATCCGCTGGACGATGATGCTGCTGCTCCAGGTGGCCAGCACGAGCGCGAGAAACGTGAACACCCGGGCCACCGGCAAGTCGGAGCGCGTGGCGACCGTCAGGCCGAGCCACACGG
>Ga0302323_100004154_pt1 | contig 11786 bp, 10 predicted proteins | sample Fen_T0_3_FD_201950 | JGI IMG/M metagenome (GOLD analysis project Ga0302323, IMG submission 201950) | Peat permafrost microbial communities from Stordalen Mire near Abisko, Sweden - Fen_T0_3 | ecosystem: Environmental > Terrestrial > Soil > Wetlands > Permafrost | place: Sweden: Abisko... | reverse complement strand
CTCCGGCGCGCCTCCGCCGACATGGCCGCGGCGACCTCGCCCGAAGGGGTGCTCGCATGCCTCCTGAACTGGGCCGGCCGGCTGGCGCCCTGTGACGCCGCGTGGCTCGCGGTCCGGTCCACCCAGGGTCCGCAGATCCTCACGGCGACCGGGTCGCGGCCGGACCGGCCCGGCGGGCAGCAGACGGACGAGGCCGCCGGCGACGTGGTGGCCGAGCCGGTGCCTGAGGACGCGGGGTTGGCCGCCCTCTTCGCCGCGAGCGACGCCGTCCTCGGTCCGCCGGCGACGCCACCGGAGTCGTTGCGGTCGCGCGTGGGCGACTCCGCCTGGATCGCGGTCCCGCTGCCTGCCCGGGAGCTGAACGGCGGCGTGCTCGTGCTCCGCTCGACCAGCTCCCGCCGGGCGGACGACGCGGACGACGCGGGCGTCGTCACTGCGCTCGCCGCCCAGGCGGGAGCCGCCTACGACCGTGCCGTGCTGTTCGCGAGGGTGCAGGCCCTGGCGGTCGTCGACGATCTGACCGGGCTCTCCAACCGGCGGCACTTCTTCGAGCGGGCGCGCTGGAATGTCACGTCGTCCCGGCAGTTGGACCGCCCGCTCGCCGCCCTGATGCTGGACATCGACCACTTCAAACGGATCAACGACACCTACGGTCACGGAACGGGGGACGACGTCATCAGGGCGATCGGCGAGCGGCTCGCCCACCAGGTGCGCGAGACGGACCTGGTGGGCCGGTACGGCGGAGAGGAGTTCGCCGTGCTGCTCAACTCCGCCCCGCCCTACGACCTGCCGGAGCGGCTGCGGGAGGCCATCGGCACGCACCCCGTCCTCACGCGGTCGGGACCGTTGCACGTGACGGTCAGCGTCGGCGTGGCCGAACTTCGCTCGGACGACGACCTCGACGGGCTCCTGGCGCGCGCCGACCAGGCCATGTACCGGGCCAAGGAGGACGGCCGTGACCGGGTGGTCGTCGCCGTCTGAAGGCCTGGCGGCGGCCAGCAACGCCCGATGACCCGCACGGCCGGACGACCGGCATCCGGAGGATCTACCGGCAGGGCCTCAACGTGTCCGTTGGGAGCGTGAAGGCGTCCGGCTGACGGAGGCCGGTCAGGTGGGCGCGACGGGAGGATCGAGAGGTCCGACCGCGGCACCGTCCGCGGCACCGTCCGCGGCACCGTCCGCGGCACCGTCCGCGCCACCCGGAGGTCCATCGTGCTGATCGCCATCCTCGACCTGGTCACTGCCGCCACCGACCGTCCCGCCGCCCTGGCGCAGCTCGACGGCGAGCAGGCCGCCATCCATGCCATGCCCGGCAACGTCGCCTTCCGGGTCTACGCCTGGCGCGACGACGAGACCCGGGTCACCGTCGTCGCCGAGTGGGACGACGAGCCCTCGTTCCGCAGCTACCTGGAGTCCGACGCCTTCGCGCGGTCCGGCGCGGTGCTGCGGCCCATGCTGACCGAGGCGCCGGTCAGCCGGCGCTTCGACGCCGAGATCCTGGAGACCGTGAACTGACGGCTCCGGCAGCGGCATCGGACGACGACCGGGCCGCCTACGATCGGCGCGTGGGGGACCAGGGATGACCTGCGAGGCGTACAGCTTCGTCCGCACGTTCGCGCCGGAGGAGCCCCGCGAGCTCTGTGTGGACCGCCACTACCTGCTCTGCGCCTCCGCCGGTGCCCTCCGGCTGGAGGCGCAGGGGCAGACGTGGTCGCTGCCCCCGGCCCGGGCGGCGCTGATCGAGGCGGGCCGGCCGATCCGGGTGAGCATCCCGCAGCCGGTCACCACGGCGTCGGTCCTGTTCGACACCCGGTTCACCCCGCCGCCGCCCGCCCCGCTGGCCGTGTTCGACCTCAGCCCGCTGGCCCGGGCGCTGGTGACCGAGTGCCAGGACTACGCCCGGACCGCCGAACCCCTCCCGGCGTACGCCGCCGCGCTGTTCACCGCGCTGGCCGCCGTCACCTGGCGGCTGGCCGAGCGGCCCTGCCCGTTGGTCGTGCCGGCGGGGGAGTCGGCGGAGCTGCGCCGGGCGCTGGAGCTGACCCGCGAGCGGCTGGACGGCGAGGTCCGGTTCGAGGACGTGGCCGGCGACGTCGGGCTGGCGCCCCGGTCGCTGGCCCGACGCTTCGAGGACGAGACCGGCCTGACCTGGCGCGCGGTGCTGCGCCGGATGCGGGTGCTGCGCGCGATCGAGGAGCTCGCCGCGGGCGACACCCCCGTCACCGAGATCGCGATGGCGGTCGGCTACACCTCGCTGTCGGCGTTCAACGCCGCCTTCCGCGAGCTCACCGGCTCCACCCCCACCGCGTACCGGGCCGGTTTCCGGCCGTGACGGGGGGCCTCCCGAGGGCGTAGCGGGGCAACTCCCCCCGGACTGGGGTAACGACGGCGGGGTTCCCCCCGATGTCGGCGGACGGCACCCGTACCAGAGTGGTGCCAGGACGGTGACAGCCGCCCGCCGAGCATCCGGCACGAGGGAGCCGATCATGACCCGCATCACCTGCACCTGCCCCACGTGCGGGACAGTGGCGCTGGAACCCCACGAGCTGATGGTCGTCGTCGACTCCCGCACCGGCAGCGGCTGGTACCTGTTCGACTGCTACGGCTGCGCGCAGCAGGTCGTCGTCGCCGTCCCGGAGACCGTCGTCGAGGCGCTCGACCACCTGCGGATCCCGCTCTCGCCGCTGCCCGCCGAGGTGGTGGAGCGAGCCACGACCCGTCGCCAGGCCGGCCCGGTCGGCTTCGACGACCTGCTCGACCTGATGTTGTGGCTGCAGGCCCACGACGAGCTCGCCACCGCCCGCACCTCCCGGCCGTGATCATGCACACTTGAGTTGATCATGCACCGTTGAACGCAGCTTCGCCGGGTTCAACCGTGCATGATCAACTAATGTGTGCATGATCACGGCGTGGGTGTCGGGTCAGCGGTAGCCGGCGGCGACGATGTTCGCCTGGACGGCGTTCTCCGTCGCGTCGGAGGGGTACCCGGAGACCATGGCCCCCTCGTAGAACGTCCCCTGGCTCTGGTTGGTGTTCGTGGCGCAGCAGTCGCCACCGCTGCCGAGGATGATCGCTCCCTGCTTCTTCATCGGGTTGTAGCCGGGCGGCAGCGAGCCGTCCCACAACGTGAACATGCTCCCCGACTGCGCGTTGCTCCCCTTGAGGGCGTACCGGGTGGTGCCGTTGTTCTTGAGCATGGCCGTGACGAACTTGCTGGTGAAGGCCCGCTGGTTGGGGTTCCAGGAGGAGCTGCCGCCGGGGTACAGCCCGTACTCGAGGTCCGCCTGGACCCAGGGACCGCTGCCCGTGCAGTTCTTGAACCAGCAGCTCGTGCCGAAGTAGATGGCATCCATCGCGCCGGCGCCGTCCGCCTTGCGGGTGGTCTCGCTGTTGCCGTAGTCGAAGCAGCAGCCGCTGTTGACGTGGGTGCCGCTGGTCACCATGTACACGCCCTCCGGGGCGGAGCCCTTCGGCACCCCGGTCGACGAGCCGTTGCGCCAGTAGCTGTTGCCCGGGTTGATGTACAGCGAGTAGGCCTTCGAGCCTCCGACGCTCAGCGACTCCCGGGTCGCGCTCGCCGGGGTGTCCTGGCCGCCGGCTCCGCCGGCACCCTGGTAGGCGAGGTTGTTGCCGTGCCCGGACTGGTCGTAGACGACGGTCACGACGCAGGTGGTGCCCGAGCAGAAGGTGTCCTGGGCGGCGGCGTCGGCCGCGCCGCCGCGGCTGCGCACCCGGACGTCGGTGGTGGCGTTGTCCCTGGCCCGCCGCACCTGGTAGAGCGAACCGGTGTAGTTGGCGAACAGCGCCCGGGTGGTGCTGTGCGCCGCGATGCACGGCGTGCCACCGCTGGCGTAGAGGTCGCAGGGCAGGGCCGCCACGGGGGTCGGGGTCACGGACGGCGTCACGCTCGGGGTGACGCTCGGGGTGACGGACGGCGTCACGCTGGGGGTGACGGACGGCGTCACGCTGGGGGTGACGGACGGCGTCGGGGTGGTCGACGTCGACGGGCCGGACGAGCCGGCGACGCCGGTGCACGTGGTCCCGTTGAGCGCGAACGACGTCGGCGCGGGGTTGCTGCCGTTCCAGGTGCCGTTGAACCCGAAGCCGACGCTGCCGCCCGTCGGGACGGCGGCGTTCCAGGCCAGGTTGGTCACGGTCACCTGGGATCCGGACGCCGTCACAGTGCCGTTCCACAGCTGCGAGACGGTCTGCCCGGCGGGGAAGGCCCACGCCAGCCGCCAGCCGTTCACCGCGTCGCCCAGGTTGGTGACGGACACGTCGGCGCCGAAGCCTCCCGACCACTGCGAGGTGATCGTGTACCGGACCTGGCACCCGGTGGAGGCCGCTGCCGCGAACTGCGCGCCGGCCATGCCCGCACAGGCGAGCAGGAGCGGCACGACGCCGGCGACGAGCGCCCATCGCCGTCGATGGGAGGCGGGTCGTCCCATGGGGTTTCCTTCTTTCGTGTTAACGCTCACACGTCGTCTGGACGCCTATCGCGCCACAGCTGCGACACGCACGTCAACGGCGTGCCCCGCTCCTGCCGGCCGGTCACCGGGTCGCCCTCGTGGGTGGCACCGCCCGGCGCCCACGCCACCTGCGCAGACGTGCCACCCGGGTGGCGAGCCGCTGCGGACGAACGCCTCGGAACCGGCGAAACACTTCCATCCGGTGCGAGGCGACCGCCCTCGCCGTGATCGAGCCTGTTGCACGAACATGGAATTCGGGATCTTGTAGTGAGCCTGCCCAGAATCGAGGCCTCTAGAGGCCCGAAGTGGAGGGAGCGGGCTCCGCGCGGGGCTGAATCGACGCCCTGGTGGAGTCATGATCGCCAGTTTTGGGTTCGTGCAACAGGCTCGATCATGCACGGTTGAACACTGCCGAACCGGTTCAGCGGCGGTTCAACCGTGCATGATCACCTCACCGCTGCGGGGGACGGATCCACCAGAAGCACCCGGCAGCGAGGAGGGCGGACAGTGCGAGGAAGAACGCCGTCTCGGTCCACTGCAGCTGCCAGAAGCGGTGGGCGGGCTGGTACGCGACGTGCTGCCGGTAGCCGGCGTCCGCCAGCCGGCCGAAGCAGGCGTCGGGCGAGGCCGCCTCGGCCTGCCGGGAGGTGGACGCGGGGACCACGTCCGGCGAGGGCAGGCAGGCGGTGAACCACCCGGGCAACGTGGCGGCCCGTCCGGACCGGTCGACCGTCTCGTCGGTGAGGATCCAGTCCCCGCGGTCGGGGGTGTGCGTCGAGATCACCGGGTTCCGCCCGTCGGGATCGATGCTGATCCCATCGAGGGTGCTGGTGCTGACGGTGACCGTCGTGGTCACCGGGGGCGCCAGGTGCGGGCGGATCCAGAGCGGGACGGCGATCTGGACGACGACGTACAGGGCGAGGGTCACGGCCATGGCGGGCAGGGTGCGCCGCAGGACGGCACCCAGCGTCGCGCCCAGGACGACGGCGAACACGGCGTAGCCGACGGGCGCCACGCCGCGCATGGCGAAGCTGATCGGCGTGAGCCGGCCCGGCAGGGCGCCGCGCGTGCTGCCGGCCACGCCGTCGACGGGCGCTGCCCACCAGGTGATCGCCAGGCTCATCAGCCCGATCGCGACGGCTCCCGACGCGACCGTCAGCCCGAGCTTGGTCCCCAGCCAGCGGGCCCGGGTGACGGACTGGCTCCAGGCCAGCCGGTGCGTCCCGGTCTCCAGCTCGCGGGCCAGCAGCGGGGCGCCCCAGAAGGCGCCGGCCAGTGCGGGGGCGACGGCCAGCACGGCGATCCCGGCCACGTGCAGGGTGCGCTCGGTGCTGGTCAGCGCGTCGAACACGTTGGTGGTGCGCCGCGCCAGGTCGGCGATCCGGGGCCCGGTGAGCACCGCGACGACGCCGATCGCCGCCACCGCGAGCGCCGCCGTGGCGGCCTGGGCGCGCAGCTGCCGCCAGGTCAGCCAGATCATCGGACCGTCTCCAGCGGTGCGGCGGGCCGACCCTGGGCGGGTGGGGTCAGGTAGGCGAGCACGAGATCCTCCAGGGACAGCCTGCTGACGGTCCAGGCGGGGTCGGCGATGCCGGCCGGTGCGCGCACCACCAGGGTGGACTGCCGGTCGGTGTGGCTCGCGCCGACGACGTGCTGGTCGCGCGGCAGCGGGTGGGCGGCCCGTCGGGGCCCGACGAGGCGGTGGTGGGTGTCGAGCAGGACGTCGACGTCGCCGGCCACGCCGACCTGCGAGTCGACCAGGACGATCAGGTGGTCGCACACCCGCTCCAGGTCGGAGACGACGTGCGAGGACAGCACGACGCTCAGGTCGCCTTCGGCCACGGCCTCCATCAGCACCTGGAGGAACTCGCGGCGGGCCAGGGGGTCGAGGCTGGCGACGGGCTCGTCGAGCAGCAGGAGTTCCGGCCGCTTCGCCAGGCCGAGGGTGAGCGCCAGTTGCGCCCGCTGGCCGCCGGAGAGCTTACCGGCCCGTTGCCGGGTGTCGAGCCCGAGCCGGTCCAGCCGTCGTCGCGCCGCCGCGGCGTCCCAGCGGGGATTGAGGCGGGCGCCGAGCCGCAGGTGCTCCTCGACGGTCAGGCCGGCGTAGACCGGGGTGTCCTGGGCGACGAAGCCCACCTTGGCCAGCTGCGCCGGGTCCCTGGCGGGGGGCGCGCCGCACACCTCGACGCTGCCCGCCGACGGCGTGAGGATCCCGGTCGCCAGGTTGAGCAGGGTGGACTTGCCGGCGCCGTTCGGGCCGACCAGGCCGGTGACGCGACCGGCCGGGACAGCCAGGGTGCAGTCCCGCAGGGCCCAGCGGCGCCCGTAGCGCCGGCCCAGGGAGCGGGTCGCCAGGACGGCGGTCATGCCACGTCCCGCTCGGCGCGGAAGGTGGTGGCGAACAGCGCCGCGATGCTCTCGTCGTCCAGCCCGGCCGAGCGCGCCCTGACCAGCCAGCGCGCCAGTTCGCGGCGCAGCGGCTCCAGCGGCGCCGTGACCTCGGCGGGGACCGATCGGGTCACGAAGGTGCCGACCCCGGGACGCGCGGTGACCAGCCCGTCGCGCTCCAGCTCGCGGTAGGCCTTGAGCACCGTGTTCGGGTTGATGGCCAGCTGCGACACCACCTCCTTGACGGTGGGCAGCTGGTCGCCCGCCCGCAGCAGGCCGAGCCGGACCGCCTGGCGCACCTGTTGTGCGATCTGCAGGTAGGGCGAGACGCCGCACCCTGCGTCCAGTGAGAACTCGATCGTCATCCATCCACCTCTCTATATAACTACGACGCTAGTTGTTTAGAGATCCCGGCGTCAACCGGTCGACCGCTGGCTATGGTTTGCCGGTCGATGTCCCACGACGCCCGGGGGGGATGGGGTGGCGGGACCCGTTGCGGTCCGGCGTGACACGGTCGCCCGAGCGGCGCCGTGGGTCTGCGTCGCGGCCGCCGCGGCGGTCATGCTCCTGCTCGGTGGCACGCCGGTCGTGGCGGTCCTGCGGTTCGCCGGGTACTGGGCGGGCTGGATCGTGCTGCCGGGGGTGCTGGTCTGGCGGCTGGTCGCGCCGTCCTGGCAGCGGCGCTTCGACGTCGTCGTGGTCGGCGTCTGCCTGGGTTACGCCCTGGAGCTGGTCTCCTTCGTCGCCGCGGCGCTGGTGCACGCGCGCTGGCTCTACTGGGCGCACCCGGTCGTCGTCGGCGGCCTGGCGCTGCTGGCCGCGCGTCGTCGTCCGCCGCCGGCCCGCACACCGGAGCCGTCCGACCGGCGGGGGCCGCTGTGGCACGCGGTCACTGCCGCGGTGGCGGTGGCCGTGCTGGGGGCGACCGCCGCCTACTACTACCTCGGGACGCCGTGGCCGGTGCGGCGGCCGACGAGCCTCAGCGTCGACCTGTACTACCAGCTGGGCTGGGCGGCCGACGCGACCCGGGCGATGCCCCCGACCGACGCCGTGCTGTCGGGCATCAGCCAGTCCTACCACTGGTTCACCTACGCCCATCTGGCGGCCGCCCACCAGATCTCCGGCGTCCCCCTGCCGTGGTTGCTGTTCCGGCTGTACCTGGTGGCGCCGTTGCTGCTGTTCGCGGGGGTGCTGGCCAGTGCCGCGGCGCGGCTGGCCCGCCGACCGTGGGCCGGCCCGTACGCCGCTGCCGTCGTCCCGCTGCTGAGCGAGCTGAACCTCAGCCAGTACAAGGGCTGGCTCGCCCTAGGCGGGTTCAAGGACTGGTCCTTCTACAGCCCCACCTGGGTCTACTCGCTGGTCTTCCTCGCGCCGTTGCTGCTGCTCCTGCCCGACCAGTTCAGCGCCGACGGCCCGGACGGGCGAGGGCCGCGCTGGTGGTGGCGGTGGACGGCGGTCGCGCTGCTGGCGGCGGCCGCGGCCGGTGCCAAGACGAGCATCCTGCCGGTGCTGGCCTGCGGCACCCTCGCCGCGCTCGTCCTGGCCGCCCTGCGCGACCGGCGCCATCTGGCGGCCACCGCGGACGCGGCGTGCGTCGTCCTGGGCGTGCTGGCACTGTCGATCCCGCTGCTCTACGGCGCCGGCGGCGGGCGGCTCGGTCTCGCGCCGGGCTTCCCGTGGTTCCTGACGACGCGCTACAGCATCTACCTGCACGCCCTGTACCCCAAGGACCAGCTGCTGCCGTGGGCCGCCGTCGGCACCGCCGTCAGCCTGTTCGCGCTGGGCGCGGGGTACGCGGGCGCGTTCGCCGTCGTGCGGCGCCGGGAGCGGCGCGTCGTCCAGGTGTTCCTGCTCGCCTGCTTCGTGGCGGGCTACCTGGCCAAGGCGTGGCTGCACGATCCGGCCGCGAGCCAGCACTGGTTCCTGGTCACCGGCTGCGTCCCGCTGGCGATCCTCGCCGGGTGGGGCGTGGCCGCTCTCGTGGAGCCGCTGAGCGTCGCCACCGCCGCGACCGTCGCCGTCGGCAGCGCGGTGGCCGGCCTGATCGGCACGCTCGTCCTGGTGCGCGGCTACACCAGCTACGCCCTGCCGGTGCCGGCCCCGACGCACCTGCTGCCGATGATCGGGATCGTCGTGCTGGGCGCCGCCGTGGTCACCGGCGCGGTCGCCGCCCTCGCGCGCGGACGGCGGCGCGCGGCGGCCGCGCTCGCGCTGGTCGCGGTGCTCTCCGGCGCGGCGGCGGCCAGCACGGTCACGTTCTACGTCGAGCCGCTGCACACCTACCGCGCGACGGGCCAGGCCGTGCTGCCGGAGGACAGCGTCGCGCGCTCCACGCGCAACCGGCCCGACCTCACGCCCGCGCTGCTGTCGGCGCTGGACTGGCTGCGCCGCAACAGCGCCGGCGGCGACGTCCTCGCCGTCAACAACACCTGCCTCGTGCACGGTCCGGGCGGGGAGTGCACCGACCACCGGATCTTCTACTACTCCGCGTTCTCCGAGCGCCGGGTGCTGATCGAGAGCTGGTCGTACTCCCAGCGCACGCTGGCGGCCGCCGTCCGGACCGACACCTCCTACCTCCTGCTGCCCTCGCCGTACCCGGAGCGCAGCGCGCTCAACGACGCCCTGTTCACCGCCCCGACGCCGGCGGTGCTGGCGCAGGCGTACCGCATCTACGGCGTCCGCTGGCTGTTCGTCGACCTGCGCGTCGGGCACCCGCCGACGGCGCTCGATGCGGACGCCGTCCCCGCGTACCGGACGGCGGACGCCGTCGTGTACCGGTTGCGCCCTCCCGGCTGACCGGTCCGGTTCCCTGCGTCGCCGTGCCGCGACGACGCACGCCCGCTATTGACAGTCATTCTTGTCAATAGCAGGCTGGTGCCGTGCTCGACGTGGAGGTCATCGAGGAACCGGCCGCCGCCGTGGCGGCCCTGGATCCGGTGCGGGCCGCCGTCCTGGCGGCGCTGGTGGTGCCGGGCTCGGCGACCACCGTCGCCAAGCTGCTCGGGCTGCCCCGCCAGAAGGTCAACTACCATCTGCGCACGCTGGAGGCGCACGGGCTGGTCGAGCTCGTCGAGGAGCGCCCGCGGCGCGGCCTGACGGAGCGGGTCGTGCGGGCGACGGCGCGCGGGTACGTCGTGTCGCCCGGCGCGCTCGGCCCCAGCGGCGCCGATCCGGCGCGCACCGACCGGTTGTCGACGCGGTACCTGATCGCCGTCGCCGCCCGGCTCGTGCGCGAGGTCGGCCTGCTCGCCCGGCGGGCCGACGCGGCGGGGCAGCGGCTGGCCACGCTCACGCTCGACACCGAGATCCGGTTCGCCTCCGCGGCCGACCGGGCGGCCTTCACCGCCGAGCTCGCCCAGGCGGTCGCGGCGCTCGCCGCCCGCTACCACGACGAGGCGGCGCCGGCCGGTCGCTGGCACCGCCTGGTCGTCGCCGCCCACCCCCGGCCCGGGGAAGGCGCCGACGACGCCACCCCGCCCGACCCGACCGAACCGACCGACGCATCCGACGGAGAGGCCTGATCATGTCCGACACCCCCCGCGCCATCGAGCTGGAGATCGAGGTGCCCGGCACGCCCGAGGAGGTCTGGCGAGCCATCGCAACCGGTCCCGGCATCTCGTCGTGGTACGTGCCGCACCAGGTCGAGGAGCGGGCCGGCGGCACCGCGCGGGCCTCGTTCGGTGCCGGCCCCGAGATGGAGGTCGACGGCCGCGTCGTCGTCTGGGAGCCGCCGCACCGGATCGTCCTCGACGGCGGGGAGGGTGACCCCGGCCTCGCGTTCGAGTGGCTCGTGGAGGCCCGCGACGGCGGTTCCTGCGTGGTGCGCCTGGTCAACACCGGCTTCGGGGAGGGCGGTCCGTGGGACGACCAGTACGACGACCTGTACCGCGGCTGGCAACTGTTCATGGCCAACCTGCGCCTGCACCTGGAGCACTTCGCCGGCAGGACGGCGACGGCGGCGCTGCCGATGACCTCGTGGCAGGGCGATTCCGGGTCGGCGTGGCGCGCCCTCGCCGGCGCGCTGGGACTGCCGGTCGAGCCCACGGTGGGGGAGCGTGTCCGGCTGGTCCCCGCCGACGGTGGTGGTGGCGGTGGTGGTGGTGACGGTGGTGGCGGTGGTGGTGACGGCGTGGCGCTGGGCGGCACGGTGCTGTTCGTCGAGCCCGGCCGGGTGGCGCTGCTGCTCGACGAGCCCGCCCCCGGCACGGGGTTCATCGCCGCGGAGGGCCACGGCGGCCGGTGCGCGCTGTCCGTGTGGGCCTACCTCTACGGCGAGGATCGTGACCGGCTGGCCGCCGAGTTCACCACCACCTGGCAGCGCTGGCTCGACTCCCACCTGGCCGCCCCGGCCTGAGGCGACGATCCCGGATCCCGCCGTGCATGATCAACTCAAGTGTGCATGATCACGGCGGGCCCGGGAGGGCGGGGTGGCGGTGGCGGCGCCGGAACGACGCGGCGCGGGACCGGTTCTGGCAGGTGACGGAGCAGAAACGCCGGTGACCTGCCGGTGAGGTGTCCACGAAGGCATCCGCGCAGGCGTGGTCGGCGCACGTCCCGAGCCGGTCGCCGTCCCCGCTGCCCACCTGCTGCCAGAGCGTCACCGCCGCCGCGGCGAGCAGGCGCATGCCGCCGTCCGGGACGACCCAGCCGGCGCGCACCTCGCCGCGCCCGTCACCGGCCGGCAGCACCGCGGGCCGCACGCCCGAGCGCTCCAGCAGCCGCGTGACGAGTGCGGCCCGGTCGTCGTCCTGGCCGACGAAGGCCGGGTAGAGGGCGTCGGCCAGCGCCACCAGCCGGTCGACTGGTTCGCGGGCCAGCACCGGGTCGGCCGTGACGGCGACGTCGGCGGCGTCGGGCCACGGCGCCTCCGCCTCCCCGCGGGCGCGGCGTGGCTCGGTGCCCCACGCGTTGACGACGTCCACCAGGGTG
>Ga0302323_100004153_pt1 | contig 11786 bp, 10 predicted proteins | sample Fen_T0_3_FD_201950 | JGI IMG/M metagenome (GOLD analysis project Ga0302323, IMG submission 201950) | Peat permafrost microbial communities from Stordalen Mire near Abisko, Sweden - Fen_T0_3 | ecosystem: Environmental > Terrestrial > Soil > Wetlands > Permafrost | place: Sweden: Abisko... | reverse complement strand
CTTGGCCCGGACGACTCGCTCGAGCCCGTGCTTGCCGACGCCGAGGCGTTCATGGCGGAGAATGAACGCAAGTACGACCTTGTGTTTGTTGATGTATTCAAGGGCAAGGCAGTGCCTGCCTTTGTCATTTCTCCACTCTTTCTGAGGCAATGCCGGGATAGCCTCTCTCCTGGCGGCCGTCTGGCTCTCAACTACATCGACATCCCCAGGAACCAATGGGGAAAGGTGCAAAGGGTTGTTGCCGGCATCTTTCCCGGGAGCCACATCGTCAGCAAGGAAGAAAACCGGATCCTGATAAGTTCGCCATTGTCGTAGCCTGCCACCGCCTTGGACAAGGATTTCCGAGCTAGGGACCTTGACGATTCCGTGGAAGAATCTCGACGATGCATTTCTGGACCGGATGGGAAGACGCCGCGCCCTCGCTTCGATCCCGATCGTTCGTCCTGTGGGTTGGCGTTTGCCTGGCAGGCTGTTCGGATGCCAGCTCCCGCGGCCAGGCTGTCAGCGGCGGTGCGACGGGTTTCGGAGGTTCGAGTAACGTTGACGCTTCGATGGGCGGTATGGCTGGCGATAGCGGTGCGACGGGGGGAACTGCAGGCGGTAGCACAGCGCTGGCTGCCACGCCCCCGATGGGCTGGAACAGCTGGAACAAATTCCAGAACCAACCCGATGAGACCCTGATCAAGGCCATCGCGGATGCCATGGTGTCGAGTGGGATGAAGGCGGCCGGATACCAATACGTCAACATCGATGACGGTTGGAGCCAGAAGCAACGCGACCCAAGTGGAACGCTGGTGCCTGATTCCGAACGCTTCCCCTCCGGAATCAAGGCACTGGCTGACTACGTGCACAGCAAGGGCCTGAAGCTCGGCATCTACGGCGACCGTGGCACCGAAACCTGCACAGGCTATCCCGGCTCCTACGATCACGAAACCCAAGACGCACAGACGTTCGCGGACTGGGGAATCGACTACCTCAAGTACGACAACTGCGCGATCCCGTCGGAGCGTAGCAATGAGCAAGCCATGCAAGAGGACTACGGCAAGATGGCGAGCGCCCTTAAGGCCACCGGACGTCCCATCGTGTTCAGTATCTGTGCCTGGAGGTTCAGGGACTGGATGCCCAGCGTGGCGCATCTGTGGCGGACCGGGCCGGACATCAATGACCACTGGCTCTCCGACAGGCACAGCCTCATTTCCGTGATCGACAAGAACGGCGGAGACACCAGTGGCTACGGTGTCTTCTCGGATGCCAGCAATCCGGAAGGTGCGTTCTACGATCCCCCTGGCGTGGCAGCGTACGCAGGACCTGGGCATTGGAACGACCCCGACGCGCTGGAAGTCGGCAATGGCGGGATGACCGCCATCGAATACCGTTCGCACTTCAGTCTGTGGGCGATTATGGCTGCTCCGCTCATCACGGGCAATGACCTCAGAAACATGGACCAGGCCACCCTGGATATCCTGCTCAACGACGAGGTGATCGCAGTCGATCAAGATCCGCTGGGCAGGCAGGGCAAGCCCATCAGCGAGTCCACGCAGCAAGAAGTCTGGTCGAAGCCGCTGTCGGGCGATCGGACCTACGCCGTCATCCTCTTCAACCGCGCTACAGATGCCGTGGACATCAGCGTGACTTGGAGCCAGCTGGGACTATTGTCGAGCACCGCCTTGGTGCGGGACCTTTGGGACAAGAAGGATCTCGGCAGCGTGGCGACTCGGTACCAAGCCAATGTGCCCGGGCACGGGGTGGTCATGCTCAAGGTCGTTGGTCAATAGGCTGCGGCTCACGGACCGATGCCGCCGCCAAGGGTCAGTCCATGCCGTCCTTCGAGAAGTAGAAGAAACCATCCCAATTCGCATATTTTGGCTTGAGGATCTTCTTGAAGAACCTCCGCAAATCAGAACTTGCTCGCCGGTCTTGCCCAGGCATCTCTTTACCCACGTAGTTTGTCTTGACGAACCTCAGGAATCTCGACCCCAGCGCAACGAGGTTCTCGTCCATCGCGATCAGTCGCGGTCGAATCCTCCCGCTCTCCAGCGCATCCAGGTAGGCGTTCACCTGCTCTCGGGGAAGCCGGTCCACCATTTCGCCGTGAAGGAAGAAATAGTAAAATGCATGCGGACGGAATACCCCCGTCCCTTCCCAGCCGTCCATCACCATCTCCGTTGGCTTGGTGTTTTCCAAGACGTAGCGCAATGTCGCCAGTTGACGATCGTTGCGCAACTTGAGGGTTGCTTGTAGGTCGAGAATGGGTAGTGCCGACAGTGGGATCGTTGCGAGAATGAGGATCCATGGGCGCGCACCTTCGCGTGCGCGTTCGACAAGGAGGAATAGCCCTTGGGCGGCAAACAAGCAAACGATCGGCAAGGGCATCAGGTAATACTGTCGGTGCGCGACGGGCACGACGAGGATGCCAGCGAAGAGTCCGACCAATGTGCAAAACAACAGGATTCCCCCATAGGAACGCTGCTCGGAGCGGAAGAAACGATACTGAGAAGCGGAAGCTCCCAAAAGTGACAAGGCCAGAACCGGCCAACTGGTGCTGATCAGTTTGCGCAGCTGTTCTGCCTCGACGTGCTTCCAATTGGCATTGAGGAGGAAGTTGTTCGCAATGAACTCGCCGCCGGCATGACGAAGGGCGAATGCGGCCCATGTCAAGGTGGCTGGAACACAAAGACCCAGGAGGAAAACCATGGTCAAGAAAATCCGGGCGCGTCTCCCCGCGCGTCCGGCAAACAGTGACCAGATGCCGAGGCCTGCGAGCGTGCCCGGGAGAACGAAGAGCATCTTCTGCGTGCACATGGTGGCAGCACCGAGACTCAGACCGCCTCCGAGGAAACACCAAAGGCTTCTCCTGGCCCCATTCGGGTTCGCGGTAAGCCCCCGCAGCAGAAACCAAAGACTACCGAGGAAGAAGGGAAGGGCGAGCACATCGGGGCGCATCTCGATGGTCTTTTGCAGGAAGAAGGGTTGACCGACAAGAAACAGGCCCGCCACCAGCCCAACCTTGCGATTTTCCCAGCGGTGCCCGAGCAGGGCAACCAGGAGAATCGATAGGATCGTCAGCACAAGAGACAGGCCGCGGCCGAAGAGCAGGAAGTGTCTCGCGCTTGCGAAGGCAATGTCGACGTCGAACCAATGGAAGAACGGACGTAGCGTGTAGTGGTACCAGGGCGTGTGATGTTCGAAGAAGTCTTTGTAGGGGAGCATTCCCTTGAACACACACCAGGCCGCGTGGGCATGTTCGAATTCGTCTGGATCGAAGGGCCTATGCGTAAGCGCGGGTATGCGCGCCACCAAAAAGCCAGCCGTGGCGAGCAGCACGAAAAGGAGTGAAATCGCGTGGGCGCTGACTGGCCGCTTGTCATCGTGCTGCTGCATCTGGGAAGTCCTGGTGGTCGATGGCTATATATCAGCCAGCCGGCCACCGTGGTCTAGACCGAATCGCCGATGCGTTCTGGGGTAGGCAAGGGTGGGAGGTGGAGAGCAGGACCGAGATCAAACTGTGACAAGCATCTCACAGGTGAGGTACCTCAGCGCCACGGAGCACAAATAGGGCTCGCGAGCATTGCAGAATTGGGGTCCAATCGGAGTACTATGGAACGCAGACGGCCAAGCCCCACGGCTCGGAAATTGGCAGGGAGCCCTGGCCAGTTGGCAAAGCAATTTTCGTAGAAGGAGCAGAACCTAATGAAGAACTTACGATTTGGTTTGCTGGGACTACTTGGAACGGCGGGCTTGCTCGTCGTCGGATGCAATCCTGGTCCGAGCGGCGAGTCCGGCACGGGCGGCACGACGGCCAGCGGCGGGTTGGTGGGCACTGGCAGCACCACCGGATCCGGTGGTGGCACTGGGACCGCGCCCTCGCTGAGGCCTATCGACTCCACGGAGGCCTCGCGAACCGTGAGCCAACGTGTGGATGAGTTGATTGTGGGCCTTGCCGATTCCACGGCACAGCTCGACACCACCAACAGCACCACCGTGGCGACAGATGGTATCAACTTGGCGCTTGGCAGTTCCTCTTCATGCGGAAGCTCCAGCAGCGGTTCATCTGGGACGATCGACACCAAGGGGCTCGACGATTTCCTTCACCAAGTGGCGAAGGAAGCCAAGGACCACGTGTTTCGCGAGGATTTCGTAGAGCTCAAGGATGGCAACCAGGTCGTCTACAAGATCGACCCCGCTTCGGCCTGCGGCACGAACACCTCATGCCTCGACAAGCTGACCGCCAACCCGGTGAGATTCCTGGTCACCGCGAACTCCGACGATACGCTCAATGTTGCGCTGCTTGTCGGCGATGCACGACACACCCCTGCCACGGCCCTGCTCGGCCCCAAGAAGGTCTCGGCGCGCGTCAACCTCGCCGAGGCCATGGCATCGATTCGGCTGTACATGACGGCAGCGGATCAGAAGAATCTCCCCGAGCACCTCAATGGTGTCATCGAAGGCACGCTCGAGAAGCTTGCAGACTATAACTTTGCCATCTCGACCGCCGTCCTCGAGAAATTCGATTTGCTGGTTGGCCAGGCCAAGGGAAAGCCCGTAGCGGTCACCGTGCTTCCGTCGAGTCCTACCGTTCTACTCACCCTCAATTCCATCACCAATACCCTTGGCTACTCGACCAATCTCGGTGCTGTTGACGTTCAGGTGGCTGGCGCCGCCGTTTGCGACGACAGCTGCGGCACCAAGGAGCAAGCAGGAACTTTCTCGGGACACTTGGGCGGGTTCACCGGAGAGTTCAGCACCCGAAAGGCCACGACCGATCTCACCTTCTCGGGCCTTGGGCTCGGAAATGGTACCTCACAGGTCACCCTCAACGGCGATCCCTTGGGAACCCTGGACGTCAATCCAAACAATGGCCGCAAGCTCAGCGTGAATTTCAAGAAGACCTCCGACGGCACCCTGGTCACCTTCGATCCGGCGCTTGATATCAAGCTGGCCATGATGCTGAACAAACTGTCGGCATCGCTGCGCGTGGACATGCCGGCGTGGCTCGAAAACGAGATTTTCGAGGTGATGCTAGGTGGCGCAGCCAAGCCCTCGGTGCTGGTGCCCGCTCCCACTTGCGATGCCTTTGGCGATGTGACATCCAAGAGCGAGCTCAAGGTCGTGACCGGCAATCTGAGCCTGAGCGAGAGCTCCTTGCCGAGCCCCGTGAGCGTCGCGGCGGGCATGTGCCTTATGTCCGTGGACGGGGTGGACAGCAAGACCAGCCTGTTTAGCCGATTGCAATCTGGTACCTGTCAGTAGCTCCCTAGCCTGGAAACGATCGTCGCGACCGTGGCTTCGTGACGGCCGAGGTGGTTATGGTATCGATCACGAGGGTCGTCTTGACGCTGCGATGGTCGATAGTTGCAGTTTGCGCCATGTTGGGGATGGCGTGCGGGGGGGCGCGCTCAGCTCCCAAGGGTGATGCGCGCGACGCAACGTCGGCGGACGTTCGGCAGCCGACGGCCCCTGGGCAAGCTGCGAAGCCGAACATCATCTTCATTCTCGCCGATGACCTGGGCTACGGCGATCTTGGCTCGTTTTGGCAGGACAAGGGCAGTCACTCGGCGAAGAAGTTCGATACGCCGGAGCTCGATCGGCTGGCCGCCGAGGGCATGAAGCTCACGCATCACTATGTGGCGGCGCCCGTGTGTGCCCCCTCGCGGGCCTCGCTTTTGACCGGCCGCCACCAGGGGCATGCCGATGTACGCGACTCGCAGTTCGACAAGCCGCTCGCGCACAATCACACCCTGGGAACGGTTATGCGGGCAGGCGGCTACGTCACCGCCTGGATCGGCAAGGCGGGGCTGTCGGGGGAGGAAACCTCGGTGAATCTGGCCGGCAAGGGTTCCCAAGGGCTGGCCGCTCACCCCTTGAATCGCGGATTTGATCGCTTCTTTGGCTACCTCTTTCACGTGGACGCTCACGAGCACTACCCGAGAAACGGCACCACCGCCGACACCGCCTTCATCTATGACGGTTTTGACCAAGTCACCAACGCCTCGCTGGACCTGTACACGACGGACGCCTGGACCGCCGCGGCCAAGCGCTTCCTGATCGACCAAGTCAAAGCCGGCGACAAGCCGTTCTTCCTGTACCTGGCCTATGACACGCCCCACTTCAACATGCAGCGTCCGGCGGTTGCCTACCCCGCGTTGGATGATGACGGGGATCCCACGACAGGCGGCGTGCAATGGACGCTCGACAAGGATGCCTCCGGAAACGTGCGCTACGCCTCGACGGCAAACGGCCTCGGAGTCGTGGACGCTTACACCGAGCCCGCGCTGCCAGACAGCTTCAGTGACTCGGAGAAGCAGCACGTGGGCATGATCCGACGTATTGACCGCGCGGTCGCAGACATTGTTCGCACCTTGAAGGACCTTGGCGTTGACGACAAGACCTTGATCGTATTCTCGTCCGACAACGGTCCGCACGATGAAGGCAACGATCCGCGCACGTTCGAATCGTTCGCCAACATGGAGGGCATCAAGCGCGATTTGTGGGAGGCAGGCATTCGCGTGCCGACCATCGTGCGCTGGCCGGGCGGCATTCCCAGCGCGACAAACGACGAGAATGCCATTGTCGAGCTCGCGCTGCCCTCGGGCGCGTGGGATTGGCTACCGACTTTCGCCGCGCTTGCAGGCCTTCCGGCTCCGTCCTGGGCCGATGGCGTGTCGCTCTTGCCAGCTTTGACGGGCGGACAAGGGCAGCGCGACAAGGGGTACCTCTACTTCGAGTTCGCCAATGACGGTACCACGCCGAACTACACCGAGTTTCCCAATCACGGCGGAGCCGCGCGCGGCGAAATGCAAGCGATTCGCGTCGGCAACTACATGGGGGTGCGCACGCAAATTGCGTCCGCGCAAAACGACTTTCAAATCTACGATGTGGTGAGCGATCCTGGTCAGAAGAACAACCTGGCCGCGTCGCTGCCCGAGTTGCAGGCCGAACTGAAGGTGCTGGCCATCAGCGGTCGGCGCCCGGGCGCAGGCGTCGTGCGTCCGTACGATTCCGCCGCAGTCCCGGCGTCCGTCCCGCCGCCGGGCTTGCGCAACGGTGTGCGCTGGAAGCTCTACCATGGGCCGTTCCCCTGGGTGCCAGAGCTCCGCGATCTTGTGCCCACCGCGATTGGCTCGGATGCGACCTTCGACCCAACGGAGCATGCGCCGAGCAGTAGTTCGGGCCTCTTCTACAAGGGTTTCATCCAGGTGCCCGTCGCGGGTGATTACACATTCTATCTAACGTCGGATGCGGGCGCGAGTCTTCACATCCACGACGCCCATGTGATCGACGATGACTTCAACCACGACGGCACGGAAGTCTCTGGCAGCATGGCGTTGGCGGCTGGGTACCATGCCTACCGCCTCTGTTACAAGCATGCCGACGGGGCACACGTGCTCGACGTGAAGTGGTCGGGGCCGAGCCTCACCAAGCAAACGATCCCACCGAGTAACCTGTACTTTGATCCTCAGGCTGACCTCGACGACGTCATGGCCGCCGTCGGCGCGGGCACCGCCGCTGGTAGAACGACAGGCAGTAACGCGGATAGGGGCGTTGCTGCCGCACTTCAGGTTCCGCTTGCACCAACGCGAGGAACATCCCAGTCCCGCGTTTTTTGACGCTATCGAAAAGAGATTCCAAACCGCACCGGCAGCCTTTGTCCTCGGTGCGAACGGATAAACTGAATGGTTGCGGCCCGCGTTCGCGGGTAGTCTCAGACCTCTCCCCCCAGCGCACTTGCAACCCAGGAGCTCCGATGACTACGACCGGCGCCTTTCCTCTAGCGTTCTTCGCCACGGCGATGCTTTCAAACGGATCTCTCGCCATGGCGGACACCCTGGCCTCGAAGCCTGCCACGCCCGCCCCGACACAAAAGCCCGCCGTGGCGAAGCCCATGCCTTCGGCTGATCCCTTCGAGCAGGATGCGGCACCGACAAAGCCAGGGGCACCGCTGAATGCGGCCACGCCCGCCAAGCCCCTCGCCACTGCACCCGCCGCTCCCCCAGCCGCGCCTCCGGCGGAAAACCTTCCATCCAAGGAGCTCGAGGCATTCATGAAAGGTTTCGAGGGCAGCTGGAAGTGCGACACGAAGTTTGCCCCGGGCTCCATGGGGCCTGCCTCGCAGACGGTGAGAGCGAGAACCGACATGACCATCAAGAAGGAATTCGGCGGGTTTGCATGGCACGGCGAATTCAAGCTTGCGAAAACTACCCTCACCTCCGCGACCAGTGGCGTGTTCCAAATCAGCTATGCCGCTGGCACCAAGCAAGCGACATTCCTCAGCTACGACAGCGTGGGCTCGGCCATGATGGGTGCGGGCACGCTTTCCGGCGATTCGGTCACCTTTGCCGAGGAGGGCTTCCTGATGGGAGTGAAGGTCAAGGTTCGCGAGACCTTGGCCGCCAAGGGCCCGAAGAGGCTCTATCACAAGGTCGAGATCGAACGGAGCAAGGGCTACCAGGTCATGGCCGAGGACACCTGCGTAAAGTAGGCGGCTACGAACCGACGGGCGTATCCAGCGGCGAGCCCGCCTCGATGTACATCGGCTCGGATTCGCGCCGGCGTGGCTTGGCGGCGCTGCTGCACGCGCGGACGATGGCCGAGCCCACCCGGGACCACAGCGCGCCGCCTATGGCGCCAACAAGCTCCGACGTGGACCCAGAGAACTTGGCCGAGGCGAAATACTGGCCGGTCACTCCGCTGCGCAGCCGGATGGTCACAGTTTGCCGGGCGCCTTGGCCGCTTACCTCGCCATCGATGAACACCGCCAGCTTCGAGGCATAGGACATCTCGCGGTATTGCGCGGGACCGTCGGCTGGCCTCAACTCTGCGGTAACATTCAGTTGTTGTTTGCGAAGCGTCTGCACCACGGCGGCTCGAACCGGCTCAAAGAAGTCGTCCCCTTTGAAGACAAAAACCGCGACCTTGCCCCGCGAGTGACTGCCCGGCTTCTCCGGAAGATCCTTCAACCAGGATTGATCCGGCGGCGCCGAGTGGACCTGCGGCACCATGCACGGCACGCCCCACGCCGCCTCGGCGGGGGTGGCCAGTGCACCGAACACCGCCGCCAGTGCGAAGACGATCCATGCCTTCGATCGTGGCGATCCTGTCGGGCCTGTCGGGTGACGCGAAGTTGCCCAAGTCGGAGTCCTAGTCCGCGACATGCGGGGGAGTCTTACCCAAAAATGCGGCAGGTCCACGGAAAAGAGCGCGTCATGCTGGAGATGAACATTCCCGGAGTATTCTAGAGCCATGGTTTCCAAGCACACGTGCGCGTTCGGCTACACCATGCTGGCTGCAATGCTCGGGGCGATCCTGCTCCTGCCGACCGGGTGCAATGGGAGCTCCAGCCGCACCGCCGTCGATGCCTCCGTCAATCCGGGCTCGTGCAATCCGGATCCGCTGTGCACGAATCTCGCCCTCTTGTGGAACGGTCTCTCGGTGGACATGGACGACTGCCCCATCCTCGATTTCACGGCCAAGTACAACGAGCCCGACGCCATGATCTTCAAGGCGATCATCTACGTCGAGTCGCGCTTCCAGTACGACGCCGTCGGGTGCACCGGCAATGGGCCGTGCTGCCCGGCGCGCGGCTGGACGGCGGCCGAGTGCGCTTGCTTGGGGTCCATGCAGACTGGCCCCTGGTGCGACTCATCGAACTTGCCCGCGGGATGCACGGCCAGCGGGCTTGGCTTGCTGCCGAACGGGCATGTGGACTTGGAGGCGAACCCCAACGCCGCGAACTGGGCCAACTCGGTCTTCAACCCGGCGGTCAACGTCGAGCTCGGCATCGCCGGCATCGCCTGCAACCGCGCGCAGGCGAAGGCGCAATTTCCGGGCTGCACCGACGACCAGTACACGATGATGGCCATCGGCAATTTCAACGCCTACGGCAGCACGAAGAGCTGCACGGTCTACAACTTCACCTACGACACCGCGGTCGTCGACGCGTACAAGACCTACGCGACCGCCGCAGGCTGGCCGGCGCATCCCTACGTGACTCAGTAGACCGAGCTGAATACTGACGCCACCACGACAGGTTCCTTCAGAAGCGCATACCAGCCACAAGCACGGGCAATGTCCGCCCCCCTGTCCCGATGAGACGCCAGTCGTCCTTGCCATCGCCGACCACGATGCTGGTGCCAGCCTCAGCGAAGCCACCGAAACGGTCGCCTTGGAAGGACGCGCCCACACGCGGGGCGATGGCCAGCGAGCCAGCATCGCCGCGGGTCATCCGCAGCCACTGGCCCCTGGCCGACAGGTACGGCGACCAGCCACGCGCGGCGGGCCAGCGCAGGCGCGGTCCAGCCTCCGCAGTGAGCAGCAGGCCGCAAAAACCGTCGTGCGTGTTGCCACCCTCGTTCGAGTCGCAGATGGTTGCGGCGTCGACATGGAAGCCGGCCTCGAACCCGACTGGTCCCCTCTCGACCACGACGCCGAGGCCGAGCGCCAGTGGCAGCGGCAGTACCTGGCTTGCCATCATGGCCATGGTTGCGATCTGGAAGTGCAGATCGAGGGGCGACGTGTGCAGCTCACCGGCTCTCCCCGTCGAAGTGACCAGCAACATAGTTGCGGCAATGGCAGCCGTTCCAGTCGAGGACTTCTTCGTCATGTGGCTTAAGATATGCAATTCGCTTAGCCTATGGCCACTTGTTCCTGACCCTCTGGATTTCCCGACGGTCGCGCTTCGTGGGGCGGCCGCCGGTGTCGAAGGTCAGGGCTGAGGCATTCTTCAGTTGGTACGCCAGCAGCTCGCGCGCTTGGCGGCTCTCTGCTGTTTCTTCCCAGAGTGTGGCCGCGGCTGTGCCCGATCCCCTGGTCCCAGAGACTCCGCGCACCACCACGGTGTGGGAAAAGGGTGGTCGGCGAATCGTGATGACCTCACCAACGGCCACCACGCGTGACCGCTTGGCACGCTCGCCCCCAAGCTCCACCTTGCCACCATCCACCGCTTCCGCCGCCAGCGATCGCGTCTTGAAGAAGCGGGCAGCCCACAGCCACTTGTCCAACCTGACATGGAGGCTGGCGGAATCATCGGTGTTGGACATGGCATCGTGCCTCTCGGGCGTACATCAGGGGCTGCTGGCAGGCCGACCTTTTCGATGGATAGCCCACTGCAAATCTTCGGAGTCTGCATAGAGTATCTCGTACTGACCATCGGCGACTAGCTCCTGCACGGCCTTGTAGACACCGTGATGCGGATGCATCGGATCGGGACGCCAGTCGTCGCCAGCAATGACCCCTGATGACTTCACTTTTCGTTGCAACAGTTGCAGCTCCGTTCTCGTCTGCGCGTACTCGTGCGTGGTGTCCAGATAGGCCCAGTCGAAATACGCGTCTGGAAGAGTCGCCAGGACATCCTGATCGAATCCGATGTTGAGCACAACCTGGCCGCTGGTCAGTTCCTTTTCGAAGTCCTTGAGGATTCCCGCGAGAGCATGAATCGTCGAACGGTCTCCGTTCTCCCACGGCCACTCCGGGCCCTGCAGGTACCAGGGATCGACGAGGTGGAGTCTTGCCGGCTTCAGGAACTGCATGATCTGTTGGGAGAAATCACCCTTCAGGACACCAAGCTCGCCCGCAACTGCATTTTCCATCAAGTAGGGCTTGAGCACCCGCAATCTCTTCTCAGCCCATCGGCGTGGACTCCGCCGCCCATCCTGGGCGAAGCTCCTGACCGCAAAGACGATCCCCCCCATCGAGATGGCGGCGACCGCAGCAACTAACAACGTCCTAAACCAAGGAACCCTTCGTGGAATCATGAATACGCCTCGTGATCGTTTACATCGTTGCCAGAA
>Ga0302323_100004152_pt1 | contig 11787 bp, 7 predicted proteins | sample Fen_T0_3_FD_201950 | JGI IMG/M metagenome (GOLD analysis project Ga0302323, IMG submission 201950) | Peat permafrost microbial communities from Stordalen Mire near Abisko, Sweden - Fen_T0_3 | ecosystem: Environmental > Terrestrial > Soil > Wetlands > Permafrost | place: Sweden: Abisko... | reverse complement strand
TACCCTCGGTTCGGGCTTTTGAGAAACTACCCTCGGTTCGGGCTTTTCGGGCTTTTGAGAGGCAAATAGGACGAGGTCAGGATCGCGCAGGCGAAGAGTGCTCCCTGTCACAACCACGCGAGCGGTATTGGGCGGGCCGATTGTGCTCTGTGATGGAATTGGACAGTATTGCGCTCCCTCGCGACGATTCGTGGAAGGAGATCCCATGCGCCGACTTGTTCCTTTCATTGCGCTAGGCATCCTCGGCTGGGCTGCGGGCTGCGGAGGCGACCGATCCAGCGCCAGCGCGGATTCGGGTGCACGCAAGGACGGCGGTGGCACTATTGCTCCCGGCGCTGACGCTGGTTTGGTCAACGAGGCCAATAGCAGCGTTGGGGCCGACGGTGGCATCGGGATGGACAGTAGCATCGCAACAGATAGCACCGTGGGGCCAGACAGCAGTAACGGGAGCGACGGCTGGATTGGCACGGACGGCGACGACAGCGCTGTGGGCGTCGACTCTGGCACCTTTCGCGCCGAGGTGAGCCCGGACAGCGCTGCCGATGGCTACGATGTTGCCGTCATCGACGTGGGCACCGCGCCGGTGGATGCTGGTGGCTTGCCCGTGGATGCCGGCGCTGTCGAAGCCGCCACCGACACCGGACGCGATGGTGGGGCGTCCGCCTGCAATGCCCCTTCTTGCTATGCCGACCTCATGAAGGCTTGCCAGCCTGGGGGTACCTGCATCGAGCAGTCGAGCGGAAACCTCTCCAATCAGTGCTATTCCAATGGCGTGAAGGTCATCGCGACGATCGACCCGGTTGCATTGACCATGTCTACGAAGGTCAAGAATGGGGCCGGGACTTGCTACGAGCTCTATTTCGATTTGGCCAGTTACGGGGTAGGGGCAAAGGTGGTCGGCTTCATCAAGGACGGCAACGGGACGACCGTGGCTACCATCGGCGACGACGTGTCCGGGAGATCCGTCATCACTTGCACCGGTGGGCAGCCGGTGGTCCTCAACCCCGCGTGTGACAGCGGCGGCAGTGGATCGAGCAATACCAGTTGCGACACAGGCTCCTGCAGCCCGTAGCTGCGAAGCCGCAGTCGTGTTGCAGCGCCGAGTGGATCGTGGGGCGACCTGTGGCAGCGGTCACCCAAGTGGACGGATTGTCATTCCAGTGGGCGTTGCAAGCATTGCTGCCAATACACCGGCATGTCAGTGTCCGGCCCAACAGCGAGGATTGAAGTACCTGAAGTGATCTTCGAGGTCCGAATGGGGAGGCGGTATCGTGAACATCGATCACAAGTGGATAGCCGGTGTCTGTTGGACTTTCGCGGCGCTGATGACGGCGATTTCGCCCTGCGGATGTTCGAATGGGCGCAAGGCAGGTCAGGAGCTCACCGCTCGGGCCCTGGTTGCCTCTGACGTCACCTGGACGGGTCATGAAATGCTCGGCCGACCGACCGACCATTCCATCACGGTCAAGGCCATTGCCACCCAGGCTATCGAGGCCTATTTTGAGTACGGACTTGCTTCCGGAAGCACCAGCGGCAGCACCGCCCAAACCACATATCCGACGGGCAGCATCGAAGCAGTCATCGACGGGCTCAGCGCCAACACACGCTACTACTACCGCATGCGCTACCGCCCGTCGGGGTCCACTGCGGCCTTCCTCACCGGCACGGAGTACAGCTTCAATACCAAACGCGCGAGTGGCGCCACCTTTACGTTCGCCGTCCAGAGCGATTCGCACCAGGGCTTCCCCGCGTTCTACAGCGAGGCCATGTACACCAAGACCGTCGGGAACATCGCGGCCGGCAATCCCGACTTCGTCTTCGATCTGGGCGATGCGGTGAGCCTGGACGACGCCACCGAAACCGACGCCACGGCCAGGACCAAGTACCTGGCGCAGCGGACGTTCTTCGCGGTGCCAGGCAACTCGGCAGCCATCTTCCTGGTGCTGGGCAACCATGAGAACGAAGAGGGTTGGAACCTCGATGACTTCGGCGCGGACGTCGCCAAGTCCTTGCCTGTGCTCGGCGCCAACGCGCGCAAGCGCACCTTCGTCAACCCTGTGCCGGACGGATTCTACACCGGCAACACCGACGCCTCGGTGACTCAGATCGATGGCGATCATCTGCGTGGCGATTACTACGCGTTCGCGTGGGGCAACGCCCTGTTTGTGGCCATCGATCCCTACTGGTACACCATGAAGAAGCCCTATGCCGGCAGCCTGGGGGGCGAGAAGGATGACGAGGGAACGGGGGGCACGCGCTGGGATTGGACCCTCGGTCAGCAGCAGTTTCAATGGCTGAAGCAGACCCTGGAAAGCAGCAACGCCCCCCTGAAGTTCGTCTTCTCGCACCAGCCGGTGGGCGGCGTGGATACGGACAACTACGGCCGTGGCGGAAAGCTGGCGGCCAAGTACTGCGAGATGGGCGGCAAGAACATTGACGGCAACACCTCGGGTTGGAGCAGCAACCGCGCGGGCTGGGGGAACGACCCCATCCACCAGATTTTCGCCAAGAACCACGTGACAGCCTTCTTCCATGGCCACGATCACGTCTACGCCAAGGAAGACCCGCTGGACGGCGTGGTCTACCAAGAGGTGCCCATGGCGGCCCACCCGACCAACGACTACATGGGGTTCCCGACCAACCCGAGCGACTACGCCGGAGCCAATCTCATCGGTAGCTCGGGCCATCTGCGCGTCACCGTCTCGACCACGGGTGCCAAAGTGGAATACGTGCGTTCGTACGTGTCGGGCGGGACCAACGGCGCGATTGCGGATTCCTACACCCTGGTGGGTTGCACACCGGACTCGGACTCGGACGGGACCAACGATTGTCTCGACCTTTGTCCGAGCGACGCCCAGAAGACGGTCCCTGGCGTGTGCGGCTGTGGTGTCGCAGAGACGGACTCGGACAACGACGGCACGCTTGACTGCAAGGATGGGTGCCCCAGCGATCCCGCAAAGACCACCGCGGGGCAGTGCGGGTGTGGCGTGGCGGACCCCGACACCGACGGCGATGGGACGGCAAATTGCAAGGACGGGTGCCCGAGCGACAACAAAAAGCTTGCCCCTGGGGTGTGCGGGTGTGGCGTTGCGGATACGGACACCGACGGTGACGGGACGGCGGACTGCAAGGACGGATGCCCGAACGACAAGAAGAAGCTCGCCCCTGGGGTGTGCGGGTGTGACGTGGCAGATACCGACACGGACGGTGATGGGACGGCGGACTGCAACGACCAGTGTCCGAGCGACAAGAACAAGGTTGCGCCCGGCGTCTGCGGATGTGGCGTGCCCGAGGGTACTTGCACCGACCTCTGCCCCGACGATCCGAACAAGACCCAACCTGGACAATGTGGTTGTGGCACGCTCGACACCGACAGCGATGGTGATGGCACGGCGAATTGTAACGACGGGTGCCCGAGCGACAAGAAGAAGATCGCGCCCGGGGCGTGCGGGTGTGGCGTGCTTGACAGCGACAGCGACGGTGACGGCACGGCGAATTGCAATGACGGGTGCCCAGGCGACAAGAACAAGGTCGCGCCGGGCGCGTGCGGGTGTGGCACGCCTGACACGGACGACGACGCTGACGGCACGCCGGATTGCAACGACCTGTGCCCCAGTGACAAGAAGAAGGTCGCATCAGGGGTGTGCGGGTGCGGAGTGGCGGATACGGACAGCGATGGTGACGGGACGGCGGATTGCAACGATCAATGCCCGAGCGACAAGAAGAAGGTCGCACCAGGGGTGTGCGGGTGTGGCGTGGCGGATGCGGACAGCGACGGTGACGGTGTGGCGGATTGCAACGACGGGTGCCCGAACGACAAGAACAAGACCTCGCCTGGTGCCTGCGGCTGCGGCGTAGCGGAAAGCACCTGTGTGGACCAGTGCCCCGACGATCCGGCCAAGATCCAGGCCGGACAGTGCGGCTGTGGCGTGCCTGACCTGGACGCTAATGGCAACGGCATCATGGATTGCAAGGAGCCCGTCTGCTCGGCTGGCTCGTGCTCGTGCAGCAGCGTGAGCTTCAGCTCCGATCATGCGGACAACTCGGTCCCCGTTGGGACGACGGTCGTCTTCTCGGCCGCCGCTACTTGCAGTGCCGGCATTCCGCTCTTCCTGTTTCGGGTGCTGCGGCCCATGAGCACCTGGCAGACCCTCAAGACCTGGGGGGCGGAATCGACACTGGCATGGCCGACCGCTGGTCTGGCTGCGGGCATGTATTGGCTTCAGGTGTGGACGCGCGAGACAAGCTCGCCCAATACCTTCGACAGCACCTCCCTGATCCTATTCAAGCTGCAAAAGCCTTAGCGACGCGGAAGTACCGGATCCAGAGGGCTTCCGGATAGGCCCGGCCCCGCCGTTACGGGGATGCGCCGGGATCTGGAATGGGAGTCGCCGGGGGCGAGGAATCAGGTGGTTGCTGTTGCGGCGGCGTCTCCGACTCCTGCGTCGGCGTCGTCAGCGGAGGCAACTCGTCGCGCGGCGACGGCGTCGTTTGCGGCGGCTCGGGCTGGGCAGGCAATGCGGGCTGCGGGGGCGCCGCAGGTTTCGTAGGCAACACAGGCCGAGGAGGGAAGTCCGCTGGCACAGACTCGGAAGGCGGCGCGACCTGCGCGCGATGCCGTTGCGGAGCGCGCGTGACGATGGCAAGGGTACCAAGGCCCGTGAGCATGGTGGTAGCATTCGGGACCGCGCGCGCGGCTGCGGTCAGGCTGACCGAGAACTGCAGCTCGAAGCTGCTCGATTGCCACCAACCCACTCCGAATTCGAGGCCCTGCCGGTCGTAGTCGAGTTGGCTATTCAGATAGAGCTGGCCGCGTTCGAAGAAGGCATCGAACCAAATCCCAAGCTGGGGGGTGCTGAAAGCTTCGAGATAGCCGGACACGCCCCCGCCGTGGGGAACCGTGTATCCCGACACCTTCCAAAACTCCGCTTGCTCGACGCTGCCCTCGAGCAACGCGACCAGCTGTCCCCATTGGGCAGGTCGCACACTCCCATCGTCGAAGTAGATCTTGAATCGATAGCTGCCCTGAAACTGGATAGTGTCCAAGCGCAAGCCAAGGGTCAGCTCTGGATTGATCAGTTGGGTCGTGTGTTGCTCATCCGCGGTCAGGCCGCTTAGCGCGGCGGGATGCTGAAAGTCGTAGGCCCGACCGTAGTAGAACCGGCCTCCCAGAACCAAATCGTGAAGATAGAAGAGCCCTGACAGTGCGAGATTGGCCGAGTGTCCGCTGTGCTCGTAGAGCGACAGGTCGTCCTTGGCGCCGAAACCGCTGATACCCAGGTCGAACGACAGGCGGTCCAGACGCTGCAGATAGGCCTGCATCGCGAGGGGTGTTCCATCGTCGACAAGGGGTGCAACCGGATACCAGGTCGCGCTAGCACCTCCGCCGACCTGCCAGCCGTTGTAGTAACTCGACTGCTGGAAGCCTCCGCCGGTGAGCGAGGCCTTGAGCTCGGCCGGCCAACTTGCCTGCATCGGTTGCGGCGATGCAGTCTGGGCGAGCCATAGGCAGAAGATAGATACTGCGATACTCATCGTGGCAACCGCAGCATGCCAGAAAACATGGGCTGGGCACCAGGGTCCTGGCAAAGTCCCCTGGGTGTTCGTGCTTTCTCAACGAGCCCGCGTCCGGGCCCTCTCCAGCAGATCCGCTCTTTCGCCCGAGAGCTCCACATAGCGGGCATAGTGAGCCTTGGCCTCTCCCTTCTTCCCAAGACCCCACAGCACGTCCGCCAGGTTGAGATGGGCGACCGCGCGTTTCGGATCCAACGCCAAGACCTGCGAAAGCAAGATCACTGCCTTTGCGTCGTTGCCCTTGGTTTTCGTGGCCAGGATGAAGGCGTAATCATTGAGCGCTGCCGCCTTGTCGGCTTCGGTCTCCTTCTGGAGAAGGTCGAAGAAGGGTGGTTGGTTGTCGGCATCTTCGGGGCCAACGACGCTCAGGACCTGCTGGCCAATACCATAGCCCAGCAGGCGGAGGGCTGCCTGGGGATCACGCTTGTAGGTGGCCAAAGCCAAGGCGTGGGCAAGGCCAAGGATGCGCTGTCGAGCCGCCACATCGAAAAGATCCGGACCGATCCAGATCTCTTGGCTGTAGGCCATCTCCAGGTTCATCAGGCCCTGGGCATTTCCGGCGGCAAGTAGACGCGCGGCCTCGCCGGTCACCCAGGCTTGTATCTGTTCACTGGAGGCCTCGGTCAAGGGAGCCTCTTCCAGGACCATGTCCTCGTTGCCGAAGAAGGGCTTGGCTCCACTCTGGTATTGATCGCCGTTCCAGGTATAGGTGGCCTTGCGCCCCTTGGCGCCAGAATCATCCAACGCACGCACGACGATATTCGCCTGTCCCTTGGTGTGCTGCTTCGACACGGACCAGTCGAGGCCTTCCTGCTCTTCAAAATGATCGCAACTCCCGTCGTCGTTGCAGTTCCCGCGGTACATGGCCGAATAGCTCGAGAGCACGCTGAACACCGGCCGCATCCGGCCATCCTGAACCTGGATCAGGTAGTCGACCACGCAGTCGGCGCCGCCCCCGAAGAGGCCAACCGTGAAGCGCGCGCTCGCGGTGAATGCGGTCCGTCCTCTCCCGAGCTGCACAGGATCTTGGATGCTGACGTGCGCGGTCCTGCTGCTCGGCAGGTACAAGTACCCGAGGGCGGGGGCGGCCAGGAGCGCGGGCTTGCCCGGCGCGGCCGGCAAGGAGGCCAGCGCCAGCCAAAGATAGGGCCGCTGCCAGCGATCCGCGTCTCCCGGCCCAGGCACGGTCGGGCAGCCATCCACCACCAGGGCGGCTAACCAGGCCCCGGGCAGGAATGGCCATGGCATCACCGAGAAGGATTGCACCTCCTCGCCCGGGCGGAGTCCCTCGGGCTTCATCAGCTTCATGAGCTCGAGCGCGCTTTCCTTGGCCAGCGCTGTGACCTCGGCGGCTGCCCCTTCAAAGCTGCCCTTGGGCGACTGGGCCTGAAAAGCGGCAGGCCTGGGCGAGTCGGCGCAGGGCGCTTGAGCCGGGCAGAACGCGAGAGCGACGATGCCAAGGGACAAGACGGACTTCAAACGCATGAGCGAGCCGCTCTCTTCATTGCAACCTCCCCATCTTCCAGGAAATCACCGTTGGGCCCGTTGGCCCTATCTAGTTCACCCCTACTGGGCCTCCAACCATGTCATGGCCTCATCCAGTTCGTTGAACATCCGAGCATTGATGCCAGCAGCCGCGTACTTCTTGACGAACTGATTGATGTTGATTTGTCCAATCGGTGTCTGAGGCATCACAATCGCCCAGTGTTTCCATCCTGCCCTTACCGTCTTGGGAAACCAGATAGCTTCAGCCCATTGACTGTCATCGGCAGTCAGGACCGGGTATTTTCTATCGTCGGAAAGCCACTTGGTGCCTTGGTTCTTGGCCAAGAGCTCCGTGCCTGTCATGAAGGCTTCTCGCATCTTGGCGCCTTGCAGGAACTGGTGCCATTCATGATGCACAATTCCCTTGTCCGCGTAATACCAGATGGTGATGAATTCATTGTCGAGACAGGTTTGTCTGGGCATGGCTTGGGAATCTTAGACCCAAGACCCAGTAAATTGCCAATTGGTCGAGGTCCCAATGGCCCCAATGGCCCACCCATGGGCCTGCAGCTGCTCACGGCAAGAAGACGGTCAGGGCTTGGTCGCCCACGTGTTGGGCGCGGCGAGGCCGTTCTTGGCGCCGGTCATGAGCCCGCTGACGATGGCCTGTTGGGTGACGGCGCCGCTGTTTCGATCGAAGAGAGAGAACGATTCGCTGCCCGAGCCGCCGTTGTCCCACCAGATGGGAACCAGGCCCGCGGTCGTGGTGTCTTGCGCGTAGGCCTGGGCGTGAGCCGCGCGATTGCTTGCAGCCTGAGCGTTCATGGAGCCCCATTCGCCGATGAAGATGACCTGCGTGGGCAGCCAGACCCTGATTTGCTGGCTGATGGAATTTTGCATGCTGGTGTAGTCCGAGGCGCTGCCCCACGCGTAAGGGGTCGTGCTGAGGCCGAAGTTCGTCGGGTAGTAGGTGTGCAGCGAGATCACGAGATTGGGATCGTTGATGAAGCTCACCTTCTGGATGTTCTGGATGCCCGCCTGGATGGGGCTGGCGCCGATGGGCTGGATCATGACGATGCGGGTGCTGTTGGCTCCGCCGGTGTCGCGGATCGCCTTGAAGCAAGCCTCGAGGTACAGGTTGAGATCGATTTCCGCCTGGGTGCTCCGGCCAGCCGTGTAGTTGGGCTCGTTGAAGCACTCGAACATCAGCCGACTGTCGAACGACTTGAACGCCGTGGCGATCTGGCCCCAGACCGCCGTGACTTCGGTGTCGACAGTCTGTGCGGCTGACGTCGACGACGGGAAAGACACCCAGCCGCCGTTTCCGCCATCCGAGTCGTGGTGGGTGTTGAGGAAGACGTACATCCCTTCATCAATGGCCCATTGCGCGGTTTGTTTGACCTTGTTCATCCATGCCGAGTCGATGGTGTAGGACGGACCTGCGCCGAGGTGATCCGTCCACCCGACCGGGAGCCTCAGCAACTTGAACCCCGCCGCGTGCACGGCCTTGATCAGCGTCTGGCTGGGGGTCGGGTTGCCCCAGCTGGTCTCGTTGGGAGTTGCATCGAACGAGTTGCCGAGGTTCCAGCCCGGGGACATGAGCTTGGCGGCCGTCTGCGGGGTGAGCTGTCCCGAGGATCCGCCAGCACCTCCGCCAGCCCCCGAGCCGCCGCTGCCGCCGGTTCCCGCAACACCGCCGGAACCTGTCGTTCCTCCCGACGGTCCAGCGCCATCGCGTCCGCTGCCAGCGTCGGAACGGGCCGTGGAATTGCCGCCGGAGCCGGTCATGCCGCCGGAGCCGGTCATGCCGCCGGTTGCCGATTGACCACCGAAGCCGCTTGTACCACCTGCGGCATTGCCACCCGAGCCCACTTTACCGCCGGTCGCAACAACGCCGCCCGTCGATGGTTGTCCGCCGCTCCCGGACGTGCCGCCGGAGCCGGAGGCGCCGCCACTCGCCGATGGTGTCATCCCGCCAGCGCCGGTTCCGCCCGAGGATTGGTTGCCCCCCGTTGATCCGGTGCTTCCTCCACTGTGTCCTCCCGAAGGCACTGCGTCGGTTGCGCAGCCCCCGATCCAGAGAGCTGCCAGGGTGGCGAAAAGAGGGAACATCGTTCTTTTCATCGTCATTCTCCAACATCGGATGGATCACCCATCCAGGTGAGGCATCACGCGGACCGGGGAGCAGGGGCGCGTGATAGATCCTGTGGTTCAGTAGCGTAGGCAGGGGCAACGGCTCATGGTTAGAGAACTTCAGACGAGACTTCGCATTCTTTGAGGATCTAAAGGCTCAGTGCGGCCAAACGCGTCGTCATCGGCACCGGGTGCAGCGATTCAATGCACAGTCTTTCCAAGAGAAACGATAGAGTGCATGTGCGCTACATCAGGCGGTACTGGAGGACGGCCATGGACATTCGACATTCCCGCTGGAAGACAATCGTTCCACAGGGCTCGCGAGGCCTTTTACTCGTCCTGGGGTTGATATCGGTGGCCGTCGGTTGCAACAAAGGGACCTCGCGGCCAACCGGCGTCAGCGACGCTGGCCGTCCGGACCTTGAAGTCGTTCCCGACTCGCTACTTGCGGATGCCCAAGGCCGCCCCGATGTCGAGCGGACCGCGGACTTGGCTACCGATACGCTCGATGGCCCGAAGGGAGCCGGCGACGCAGACGCGACCTCCGGAGGTAGCGACAGTCTCCCCATCAGCGGACGCGATGCCACACTTGGGCCCGATGCCGGCGCCGATTCCGCCCGAGGACCGGAGGCGGGAACTGACCTGTCCAAGCGGGCAGACGCCGGCACTGGAGATGCCGGCAGCGGAGATGCCGGCGGTGGAGATGCCGGTACCGACATCGGCCGCGATGCCGGTGTCCAGACCACTGGTGACGCCGGGGCTCGGGGCTCCGACGTGGATCCAAGTGGGGGAGCCGACGCTGACCCCTGCGCGGGCGGAACCGCATATGCGGACAGCACCACGGCCAAGGCCACCGTCGGCGACTACGGGTGGGTGCGTCTCGGCGTCGCAGCGAATCCGATCGTCGAATTCGACACGACCATGATCGTGCCCGAGACGCCTGCGGCAAGCGGGACGCTCTTCCTGTGGCCCGGATTGCAGCCCCTGCGGGGAGGCGCCAACTTCGCCGTTCTCGACAACGGCGTGTTGCAACCGGTCTTGACGTGGGGCCCGACCTGCGCACCCAACGCGCCGGCGCAGTCGTACAAGTCGTGGTGGATTTCGGGACAATACGTGAACACCAACATCGCGTCCTCGTCCGCGAACTACGACCAATACCACGACTGCCACGGTGGCCCGGGCATGAACGTCGCGATCGGCGATACCCTCGACATTCGCCTCGCGCTCAGCGGGACCGATTGGACGCAGACCGTGACCAACCGACGCAACGGTCAGTCTGTTTCGTACACCCTCGATATGCTCGGGCAGGCTCAGGCGAGCGCGGAATTCGTCATCGAGGAGTACAGCTCGAAGCCCGTCTCCGACGTCGTCTTCACCTCCTCGGTCATCACCTTCGCTGCGTCCGCCAAGTCGGCCTGCCAGCCGGCCCAGCGCGGACCCAACGACTACTTCTCCGCGCCCCGCGCGTCGGCCGACGGTCTGCGCTGCTGTATCGGCAAGATCATCCTGCGCGCGGACGGCGTCGCCGCCACGACCCCCAATTCGCCCTGAAGCTGAGCTACAGCGCCCGTTCGCTGTGCTCGGTGCCGTCGAATCGCAGTTGGCGGGCTTTGCCTTCGACGATGGTCTGCAGGCAGATGGGGCGGTGCCACACGCGGTGGAGCGAGGCCATGGTGGCACGGCTGTGGTCGAGGTGCAGGTCCACGCCCTCGTGGCGGTGGCGCAGGAGCAGCTCACCGCGGTTGTCGTGGTTGCTGTCCTCGACCAGGATGAAGGGCTCGCCGAAGTTGGTCAGCTGGTAGAGCAACTTGTTCTTCACCTTCTTGAACTCGCGTGCGTCGATTTCGTAGTTGCCCGAGCTGGCGTTGCGCGCGAACGAGAAGAACTGGTTTTCGTAGCAGAAATCCTCGGTGAAGAATTCGTCGATGAAGGTCAGGTCGTTGTACAGCTTGCGCACCTCGAAGATCTTCTTGCGCCCGAGGCCCAAACTCTTGTCCCACATGCGGCGCGTGTCGTAGTCGTCGCACTCGTTCCATTCCTTGCCGAAGCGGCCCTTGTCCCAGCGCTCTTCCACGTAGCGCAGCAGGCTGATGCCGACCTTGTAGGGATTGAACTGGCCCGGCGCCGCGGCGAGCACGCCGGCGTTGTGATCGGCGTAGTCGATGAGCTCGGAGGCGTCCAGGATCCTTTCCGTCATCAGCTTGCTGTGCCAGTAGGCGGCCCAGCCTTCGTTCAGGATCTTGGTCTGGCGCTGGGGGGCGAAGTAGTAGGACTCGTCGCGCACGATTTCGAGCACGTCGCGCTCCCAGGATTCGAGCGGCGCGTTTTGCAGCAGGAACAGCAGCACATCGCGCTCGGGCTCGGGCGGGTTGCGCTTGGGTTTCTCGCGCTCCTCTTGCAGCTTGCGCCGGCGCTCGTCGATGTAGTCGGGCGGATTGATGAACTTCTCCATGTAGGACTTGGCGCGCAGGCGCGGTACCTCGACGGGTGGCGGGTCTTTCTCCTCGGGCTGCACGGTTTCGTGGCGCACGATGAAGGGCGACATGGGATCGATCAGGTTGTCGAGCGACAGACACACGTCGATGAAGCTTTCCA
>Ga0302323_100004151_pt1 | contig 11788 bp, 15 predicted proteins | sample Fen_T0_3_FD_201950 | JGI IMG/M metagenome (GOLD analysis project Ga0302323, IMG submission 201950) | Peat permafrost microbial communities from Stordalen Mire near Abisko, Sweden - Fen_T0_3 | ecosystem: Environmental > Terrestrial > Soil > Wetlands > Permafrost | place: Sweden: Abisko... | reverse complement strand
ACCCGGAAACCGGGCACTATTACGACGACACGAAGCGGTACATCGACGCCGCGGCCTTGAGTGCTGCGGATCGCCACAGGATCTACGAAGGCAATGCGCGGCGGGTCTACCCGCGGCTCGATGCCGCCCTCCGGGCCAAGGGAATATAGCGAAAAGGGACAGGCATGAGCATGAACGACCTCGGCATCGTCAGGCGCAACATCACGCGCGCGGACCGCAAGGCAGTGGAAAAGCTCGCGCGCTTCGGCGTCGCGACCGTGCACGAAGCGATGGGCCGCATCGGCCTCATGAAGACCTACATGCGGCCGATCTACAGCGGCGCCCATCTGTGCGGCACGGCGGTCACTGTCTTGCTGCAGCCCGGCGACAACTGGATGATGCACGTCGCGGCCGAACAGTTGCGCGAGGGCGACGTAGTCGTGGCGGCCTGCACGACCGACAACGACGACGGTTTCTTCGGCGACCTGCTCGCGACGAGTTTCCGCGCGCGCGGGGCCACAGGCCTCGTCATCGACGGCGGCGTGCGGGACGTCAAGGATCTGGCGGCGATGCAGTTCCCGGTGTTCTCGCGCGCGATCAGCGCCAAGGGCACGGTGAAGGCCACCCTCGGTTCGGTGAACATCCCGGTGATCTGCGCGGGAGCGCTGGTGAACCCGGGCGACGTGGTGCTCGCCGACGACGACGGCGTGGTCGTCGTGCCGGCCGCCATCGTGCAGCAGGCCGCCGACGCGGCGGAAGCGCGCGAGGCCAACGAGGCGGGAAAGCGGAAGCAGCTCGCCGCGGGTGTGCTAGGCCTTGACATGTACAGGATGCGCGAACCGCTCGAGAAGGCCGGCCTCAAGTACATCGACTAAAGCGGCATTGCGACCCCGGCAGCGCGAACGCCGCGCATGCCTGGACCGGCCGCACCGACCCACGAATCCCCTGCGAACGAACACGATGAATTTTCAGATGACACCGGGGTGGCTGCCGTTCCATCCCAATCCGTCTGCGCCGCGCTTCCGGGTGCCGCCGGGCGCCGTGGATGCGCATTGCCACGTGTTCGGCCCGGGCGCGCAGTTCCCCTTTGCGCCGGAACGCAAGTACACGCCATGCGATGCCTCGTGCGACCAGCTCTTCGCGCTGCGCGACCGGCTGGGTTTCTCGCGCAACGTCATCGTCCAGGCGACCTGCCATGGTGCAGACAATCGCGCGCTGGTCGACGCGCTGCGGCGCTCCAGCGGCAGGGCGCGCGGTGTGGCCACGGTGAAGCGGAGCGTAACCGATGCCGAATTGCGCGAGATGCACGACGCCGGTGTCCGCGGTACGCGCTTCAACTTCGTCCGGCGACTCGTCGATTTCACGCCGAAGGAGGAGCTGCTGGAGATCGCGCAGCGAATTGCGCCGCTCGGCTGGCACGTGGTCGTCTATTTCGAGGCCGCCGACCTGCCGGAACTCTGGGAATTCTTCACCGCGCTCCCGACCATCGTGGTCGTGGACCACATGGGCCGGCCAGACGTGACCAAACCCGTCGACGGGCCGGAGTTCGCGCTGTTCGTGAGGATGCTGCGCGAGCATCCGAATATCTGGTCGAAGGTGAGCTGCCCGGAGCGGCTCTCGGTGGCCGGGCCGCCGGCGCTGGACGGCGAGCACCACGCCTACCGCGACGTCGTGCCGTTCGCGCGCCGGATCGTCGAGACCTTTCCCGACCGCGTGCTCTGGGGCACCGACTGGCCGCACCCGAACCTCAAGAATCATATGCCGGACGACGGCCTGCTCGTCGACTTCGTGCCGCATATCGCGACGACACCGGATCTGCAGCGCAGGCTGCTGGTCGACAACCCGATGCGGCTGTACTGGCCCGACGAACCGCGCTAAAGGCACTGCCATGGCACTCGAAAAACCCTACAAGGACGTCCCCGGCACGACAGTCTTCGACGCCGAGCAGTCGCGCAAGGGCTATCACCTGAACCAGTTCTGCATGTCGCTGATGAAGGCGGAGAATCGCGCGCGCTTCAAGGCCGACGAGCGCGCCTACCTGGACGAGTGGCCGATGACCGAGGACCAGAAACAGGCCGTGCTGACGCGGAACCTCAATCGCTGCATCGAGCTCGGCGGAAACATCTATTTTCTCGCCAAGATCGGCGCGACCGACGGCAAGAGCTTCCAGCAGATGGCCGGCAGCATGACGGGCATGACCGAGGAGCAGTACCGCGACATGATGATCAGCGGCGGCCGCCCTATCGAGGGCAATCGCTACGTCGGCGAGAAGAAGTGATGGCCAGGATCACCGCCAGCGTCTATACCTCGCACGTCCCCGCGATCGGGGCCGCGATCGACCTGGGCAAGACCGCCGAACCCTATTGGCAGCCATTGTTCAAGGGGTACGAGCCCGCCAAGGCGTGGATGAAGGCCAACCGGCCGGACGTCATTTTTCTCGTCTACAACGACCACGCCACGGCGTTCAGCCTGGACATCATTCCCACGTTCGCGATCGGTTGCGCGGCCGAGTTCCAGCCTGCCGACGAGGGCTGGGGCCCCCGCCCGGTGCCGGTCGTCAAGGGCCAACCCGAACTGGCCGCGCACATTGCGCAGTCGGTGATCCAGGACGATTTCGACCTCACGATCGTCAACAAGATGGACGTGGACCACGGTCTCACGGTGCCGTTGAACCTGCTGTGCGGCTCACCCGAAGCGTGGCCGTGCCCGGTGATTCCATTCGCGGTGAACGTGGTCCAGTATCCGGTGCCCTCTGGCCGTCGCTGCTACCAGCTTGGCAAGGCGGTCCGCAAGGCCGTCGAGTCGTATGACGAGCCACTGAACGTGCACATCTGGGGCACCGGTGGCATGAGCCACCAGCTGCAGGGGCCGCGCGCCGGACTCATCAACAAGGAATTCGACAACGCCTTTCTCGATCAGCTGATTGCCGACCCCGAGGCACTGTCGCGGAAACCACACATCGACTACGTGCGCGAAGCCGGCTCCGAAGGCATCGAGCTCGTCATGTGGCTCGTCGCCCGCGGCGCCATGGCGGACACGCCGCCCCGCGTCGTGCACCGCTTCTATCACGTCCCGGCGTCCAACACCGCCGTGGGCAACCTGATCCTGGAGAATGTCTGATGAGCACCGCCGAGCCGTCTCAAGGTGCGAATTGCTCCCCCTCGGGGGGCAGCGAAGCGGCCGTGGCCGCGAGCGTGGGGGCACAATGAGTAATGCGATCAAGGTCGCGCTTGCCGGCGCCGGCGCGTTCGGCACCAAGCACCTCGATGCGATCAGGCTGATCGACGGCGTCGAAGTGGTCTCGGTCGTGGGTCGGGAACTCGCGAAGACGAAGGAGGTCGCGGCCAAGTACGGCATAGGACACGTCACCGGCGATCTCGCCGACAGCCTCGCGTTACCGGAGGTCGATGCCGTCATCCTCTGCACGCCCACGCAGATGCACGCTGCGCAGGCGATCGCCTGCCTGCGGGCGGGCAAGCACGTCCAGGTCGAGATTCCGCTGGCCGACAGCCTGAAGGACGCGGAGGAGGTCGTGCGCCTGCAGAAGCAAACCGGCAAGGTCGCGATGGTCGGCCACACCCGCCGCTTCAATCCCAGCCACCAGTGGGTGCACCGGAAGATCGCGGCCCGCGAGTTCAACATCCAGCAGATGGACGTGCAGACCTATTTCTTCCGCCGCACGAACATGAATGCACTCGGCCAGCCGCGCTCGTGGACCGACCACCTGCTGTGGCATCACGCTGCGCACACCGTCGATCTGTTCGGCTGGCAGTCCGGCGGCGACATCGTGGTAGCGAACGCCGTCCAGGGGCCGATTCATCCGGCACTGGGCATCGCGATGGACATGTCGATACAGCTCAAGGCGAGCACCGGTGCGATCTGCACGCTGTCGCTGTCGTTCAACAACGACGGACCACTCGGCTCGTTTTTCCGCTACATAGGCGACACGGGCACCTACATCGCCCGCTACGATGACCTGTTCAACGGCAAAGACGAACAGATCGACGTGTCGAAAGTCGACGTGGCGATGAACGGCATCGAACTTCAGGACCGCGAATTCTTCGCCGCGATCCGCGACGCTCGCGAGCCCAACGCGAGCGTCGCGCAGGTGCTGCCCTGCTACCGGACGCTAGACCGGCTCGAGCGCCAACTCGCGGGACAGGCCGCCTGAAGCGTCGCCGCCCGCCCACCAGAAGGAATCACGATGACCACCACCACGCGTGAACCGGATATCCCGGGCACCACGCTTTTCGACGGGACTTTGGCCCGGAAGGGTTACGCGCTCAACAAGATGTGCTACTCGTTCAATCAGGCCGCCAACCGCGACGCGTTCGTTCGCGACGAAGCCGCCTATTGCGCGCAGTACGGGCTCACCGACGAGCAGCTGGCGGCCGTACGCAGCCGCAACGTGCTGCAGTTGATCGCAGTCGGCGGCAACATCTATTACCTGGCCAAGCTGGCCGGGATCCTTCGTCTCGACGTCCAGGACATCGGTGCGCAGCAGACGGGCATGAGCAAGGACGCCTTCAAGGCGATGCTGGTCGCCGCGGGGAGATGACATCATGGCCAACGTACTGGGAGCCATCTCGACGTCGCACGTTCCGGCCATCGGCGGCGCCATTGCCAAGGGCCTGCAGCAGGACCCGTACTTCAAGCCGTTCTTCGACGGCTTTCCGCCGGTGCACGCGTGGCTGGCCAAGGCGAGGCCCGATGTCGTTGTCGTGTTCTACAACGACCACGGCCTCAACTTTTTCCTCGACAAGCTGCCGACCTTCGCCGTCGGCGCGGCGCCCGAGTACCGCAATGCCGACGAGGGCTGGGGCATCCCGACACTGCGGCCGTTCGGCGGCGATCCCGAGCTCTCCTGGCACCTGATCGATTCGCTGGTGGCGGCCGAGTTCGACATCACGATGTGCCAGGAGATGCTGGTCGACCACGCGCTGACGCTGCCGATGGCGCTGCTGTGGCCGGGCGGCGGCGAGTGGCCGGTGCGGATCGTGCCGATTGCGATGAACCATGTCCAGCATCCGCTGCCGTCGCTGCGCCGCAGCTACCATCTCGGGCAAACGGTCGGCCGCGCGCTCGACGCGTGGGACGCGGATGCCCGCGTCCTCGTGCTGGGCACGGGAGGGCTCTCACATCAGCTGGACGGCGAGCGCGCGGGCTTCATAAACAAGCCCTTTGACCTCATGTGCATGGACGCGCTCGTCGGCGACCCCGAGCGGCTGACGCGCCTGTCGACGCGCGAGCTCGTCCGCGAGGCCGGCGCGCAGGGCACCGAACTCATGACCTGGGTTGCGGCGCGCGGTGCGCTGACGGGCGCGGTCACCAAAGTGCACTCGACGTACCATATCCCGATCTCGAACACGGCCGCCGCGTTGATGGTGCTGGAAAACCATGCACAAACGGTGGCGCGGGTTCGCGCCGCGTAGCGGTCGTGCGGACCCGTAATCACGAATGAACCTGCTGCTGTTGCCCGGACTACTCTGCGACCGCGCCGCGTGGGCGCCAGTGCTGCCGCATGTCCAGCGTGTGGCCGATTGCAGCATTCCGGACTACGCCGACGAGACGAGCCTCGGCGCGATGGCCGAGCGCGTGCTGGCGAGCGCGCCGCCGACGTTCGCCGTCGCCGGCCATTCGATGGGCGGTCGCGTTGCGCTCGAAATCGTTCGCCGCGCGCCTGGACGTGTAGAGAGGCTTGCGTTACTCGACACCAGCTGCCGCGCCCGCCCGCCGGGTGCAGCGGGCGACGGCGAACGTGCCGGCCGACTTGCGTTGCTTGCATTGGCGCGCGAGCGCGGGATGCGCGCCATGGCACGCGCGTGGGTGCAGCCGATGGTCCACCCGGAGCGGCTCGCCGATGCGGCGCTCATCGAGGCGATCCTCGACATGTTCGCGCGCCGTACACCGGTGCAGTTCGCCGGTCAGATCGAGGCGTTGCTCGCCCGCCCCGATGCCACCGGCACGCTCCGTGCGATCACCTGCCCGGCGCTGGTCCTGTGCGGGCACGAGGACGGCTGGACCACGCCGCCCCAGCATGAGGAGATGGCAGCTTTGATGCCCGGCAGCCGATTGGCGATTCTCGAACACTGCGGTCATATGGCGCCGATGGAGCGGCCCGACGCGGTAGGGGCGGCTCTGGTCGAATGGCTCCGGGCGAAACGGTTGGCAGACGCGAAGGATGTCCAATTCGCCCGCTGATGGTCGCGGACCGACGCAGGTGCGGCTGCTGCCGGCATCGCTGATCGAGGCCGAAACGCGCGGCGCCTGAGGGCCGCGGGAGAATTTTTGTCTTTGGCATGTGCAATGCGCGCGTGCGAATGGATACCATCCACAACCCACCAAGGAGGACCCGATGAAGAACAGTTTCCAGACCACCCGCCGTCGCGTGCTGCAGGGCGTGGCGCTCGCGGCGACGCTCGGTGCGCTGCACGGCGCCGCGCTTGCTGCCGATCCACTGAAGATTGGCCTGATCCTGCCGATGACCGGGCCGTTCGCGTCCACCGGCAAGCAGATCGAAGCGGCCGCGCGTCTCTATATGGCGAAGAACGGCGACACGGTCGCCGGCCGCAAGGTCGAGCTGATCGTCAAGGACGACACGGGCCTGGCGCCGGAGACGACCAAGCGCATTGCGCAGGAGATGGTGGTGCAGGACAAGGTCAGCGTATTGGCCGGTTTCGGACTGACACCGCTTGCGCTCGCTGCCGCGCCGGTCGCGACCGAGGCCAAGGTGCCGATGGTCGTGATGGCGGCGGCCACGGCGATGATCCCGACGCGCTCGCCGTACATCGTGCGCACCGGCTTCACGCTGCCGCAGGTCACCGCGCCAATCGCCGAATGGGCGCTGAAGAACAAGATCAAGCGCGTTGTCACGATGGTCACCGACTACGGCCCGGGCCTCGACGCCGAGAAGACGTTCCAGACGGTATTCAAGGCCGGCGGCGGCGAGATCGTCGAGGCAATCCGCACGCCGCTGCGCAATCCCGATTACGCGCCGTTCCTGCAGCGCGCGAAGGACGCGAAGCCCGACGCGCTGTTCGTGTTCGTGCCGTCCGGCGAGGGGCTCGCCGTGATGAAGCAGTTCGATGACCGCGGCCTGAAGCAGGCCGGCATCCGCCTGATCGGCACCGGCGACGTCACCGACGACGACCTGCTCGAGAGCATGGGCGCGCCAGCGGTCGGAGTCATCACTTCCTTCCACTACTCGGCAGCGCACGATTCGCCGGAAAACAAGGCGTACGTCGACGGCATGATGAAGGCGAACAACGGGATGCGCCCGAACTTCCATTCGGTTGGCGGCTACGACGGCATGCACCTGATCTACGAAGCGGTCAAGAAAGCCGGCCCCAACGCCACCGGCGAGCAGCTGGTCGAGGCGATGAAGGGAATGAAGTGGGTGAGCCCGCGCGGCCCCATGTCCATCGACCCGACGACCCGTCAGCCAATCCAGAACGTCTACATGCGGGAAGTGAAGATGGTCAACGGCAAGCCGTGGAACGTCGAGTTCGACAAGGTCGAGAACGTCAAGGATCCGGGCTGATTGATGAGCCCCCAAACTCACTGCGTTCGCCTCCCCCCGAGGGGGATGCAGGCCTCCCTTGGGGCGGCCCGGCGGGAGGCCTGATGAGGCTCCTCCCGAAGCGCGCATTCGCGCGCCCCCCCTCAGGGGGCGAGGCGCCGACCTAGGGGCGGCCCGTCGGCCGCCGCATGCTTCGATTGCAATGAGGAGGCAGTCTTGATCGGCAATCTGGCTGGGGTGCTGTTCGACGGCATCGCGTACGGCAGCCTGCTGTTCATCATCAGCATCGGGCTGTCCGTGACGATGGGGCTGATGAACTTCGTCAACCTCGCGCATGGCGCGTTCGCGATGGTCGGCGGCTACGCGTGCGTGTTGCTGATGACGCGCGCTGGCTTGCCGTTCCTGGCGACCTTGCCGGTCGCGTTCCTGGTCGCCGCCGCTGCCGGAATCGTGCTTGAACGCACGCTCTACCAGCGCCTGTACAAGGCGACGCACTTAGACCAGGTGATGTTCTCCATCGGCCTCGTCTTCATGGCCGTTGCGGCGACGACGTTCTTCTTCGGCCCGTCGCAGCAGCCGGTGCGGCTGCCCGATTTCCTGCGCGGGCAGGTCCGTGTTCTCGGTCTCGACGTCGGCGCGTACCGGCTGTTTCTGATCGGCACGGTGATCGTCGCGACGATCGCGCTGCACATGATGCTCGTGCGCACGCGTTTCGGCGCGCAGGTGCGGGCGTCGGTCGACAATGCGGTCGCCAGTGCCGGACTCGGCATCAACGTGAACCGCGTGTTCGGTGTGACGTTCGCGCTCGGATCCGGGCTCGCCGGCCTGGGCGGCGGTCTCGGCATCGACGTGCTCGGGCTCGATCCGACGTTCCCGCTCAAGTACATGGTGTATTTCCTGCTCGTCGTCGCAATCGGGGGCGCGGGGACAATCAAGGGCGGGCTCCTCGCGGCAATGATCCTCGGCATCTGCGACGTCGCAGGCAAGTACTACGTGCCGCAGATCGGCTCGTTCATCATCTATTTCCTGATGGTCGTGCTGATGATCGCCTTTCCCGCGGGCTTGTACGGGAGGCGGGTGTGACCGAACCTGGCGGCGCGTCTGCCGCGATGCCGACCCGCACGTCCATCGAGCCGCAGCTCCCCACTGACCGCTGGCGCGCAATCGAATTCGCGTTCTGGCTGGTGCCGGTCGCTGTCTTCTTCCTGTTTCCGAACCACCGCGTGCTCGGCAGCCAAGTGCTGATCACCGGCCTGTTCGCCGTCACGCTCGACCTGATCCTTGGCTACGCCGGAATCGTTTCGCTGGGGCATGCGGCGTTCTTCGGCGTCGGCGCGTATGCGGCGGGATTGCTCGCCGTTCATGGCTGGGGAGAGCCGTTGAGTGGCCTGGCCGTTGCCGGCGCCGCGGGTGCGCTCGTCGGCTTCGTGACCAGCTTCCTCGTCGTGCGCGGGTCGGACCTCGCACGGCTGATGGTGACGATGGGCATCGGCCTCATGCTGTTCGAGGCCGCGAACCAGGTTCCGTCGATCACGGGCGGTGCCGACGGTCTTTCCGGCGTGACGATGGGCAAGGTTCTCGGGCGCTTCGCGTTCGACCTCACCGGCACCACCGCCTATGTGTACAGCCTCGGCGTGCTGTTCGTGCTGTTCGTCGTCGCACGCCGCATCGTGAGCTCGCCCTTCGGGCTGTCGCTGCGCGGGGTGCGCGAGAACGTCCGCCGCATGCCGGCGATCGGCGCGCCGGTGACGCGCCGCCTGATCGCGATCTACACGGTCAGCGCCGCGATGGCCGGCGTGGCCGGCGGCCTGCTTGCGCAGACGACACAATTCGTCGGCCTCGACGTGTTCGGCTTCCCGCGCTCGGCCGACCTGATGATCATGCTCGTGTTGGGCGGCACCGGACGCCTCTATGGCGGGCTCGTCGGCGCGACGGTGTTCATGGTCGCGCACCACTACCTGTCCGACGTGAATCCGCTGTACTGGCAGTTCTGGCTCGGGCTGCTGCTGGTGGTGGTCGTGATGTTCGCGCGCGGCGGCATACTCGGCGCACTCGACGGATTCGCGAAACGGTTCGGGAGAACGCGGCCGTGACGCCGGCACTCTCGACCCGGGGACTGTCGAAGCAATTCGGCGCGTTCAAGGCCAACACCGATGTCACGCTCGCGTTCCCGCAGGGCGCGCGTCACGCGCTGATCGGCCCGAACGGCGCCGGCAAGACGACACTGATCAACCTGTTGACCGGCGTACTGGCGCCGACGTCCGGCGACGTGTTCCTGGGCGACGAGCGGATCACCGGACTTTCACAGCACCAGCGGGTCAAGCGCGGCATGACGCGCACGTTCCAGATCAACACACTGTTCGCCGGACTCACCGTCCTCGAGTCGGCGACGCTTGCGGTCTGTGAGCGACTCAGCCGCGCGGGCGTCTGGCACCGCACGGTGGCGAAGCAGCGCGCGGAGACGGATGAGGCGCTGGCGCTGCTGCACATGCTGGGCCTCGCTTCCGAGGCGAACACGCTGACGCGCGACCTGCCCTACGGCAAGCAGCGGCTGGTCGAGATCGCGCTGGCGCTCGCGACCAGGCCGCGCATCCTGCTGCTCGACGAACCGGCGGCCGGCATTCCCGCGGGCGAGAGCGCGGAATTGTTCGCCGTGATTGCCGCGTTGCCGAAGGACGTGACGATCCTCTTCATCGAGCACGACATGGAACTCGTGTTCAAGTTCGCCGAGCGCATCACCGTGCTGGTCGGCGGCCAGGTGCTGACGGAAGGCGCGCCCGCCGAGATCGCCGCCGACCCGCGCGTGCGCGAGGTCTACCTGGGCGAGGCGCAGCATGGCTGAGCTGCTGGCGGTCGATAACGTCACGGCCGGCTATGGCGACGGCACCGTGCTGGAGGACGTCTCGCTGGCGCTGGACGAGGGCGACAGCCTCGCGCTGCTCGGGCGCAACGGCATGGGCAAGACGACGCTTCTCGTCACGCTGATGGGGCTGACGCGCGTGCGCTCCGGCGCGATGCGTTGGCGCGGCACGGATCTCGCGGCGCTGCCCACCTGGCGCCGCAGCCGGGCCGGACTGGGATGGGTGCCGCAGGAACGATTCATGTTCCCTTCGCTCACTGTCGAGGAGCACTTGACCGCCGTCGCGCGGCCCGGACCGTGGAACGTCGGGCGCGTCTACGAAGTCTTCCCGCGCCTCGCGGAACGGCGCGGCAACTACGGCAACCAGTTGTCGGGCGGCGAACAGCAAATGCTCGCGATCGGCCGAGCGCTGATGGTCAACCCGGGGCTCCTGCTGCTGGACGAGCCAATGGAAGGTCTCGCGCCGATCATCGTGCAGGAACTGATGGGCGTCATCCGCGACCTGCTCACCGAGAGCGGCATGGCGGTGATCGTTGTCGAGCAGCACGCGAAGCTTGCGCTGTCGCTCACGCGCAATGCGATCGTGCTCGAGCGCGGGCGCGTTGTCCATCGTTCGCCGAGCGAAGCGCTGCTCGCCGATCCGGCAACATTGCACCGGCTGGTGGCCGTGTCCTGAAGGGAGCCGCTTCGAAATGAAGGCAATTGCGATCATCCAGGACGAGCACCGTGCGATCACGGCGGTGGTCGAGGGGCTGCGCCACCTCGTTGCGGAAATCGCGGCGGGACGCAGCGCGCCCGATCATGCACTGCTGGGCGCGCTTTTTCACTATATCGAGTTGTTCCCCGAACGCCTGCATCATCCGAAGGAGGACGACTTCCTGTTCGCGCGGCTGCGGGTGCGCCGGCCGGATGCCGCGCCGCTGCTCGACGGCCTGCACCGGGAGCACGCGATCGGGCGCGAACGTTTCGCCGAACTCAAGGCCAAGTGGGTACGCTTTCGTGCCGACGCGACGGCGCTGCCGGCCTTTGTCGAGGGCGTCGAGCACTATGCCCATTTCCACTGGCTGCACATGCGCAAGGAAGAGGTCGAGGTGCTGCCGCTCGCCGCGGAGGCGCTGACGCAGGAAGACTGGGACGCGATCGACACGGCGTTCGCGTCGAACAACGATCCTGTCGTCGGCGTGCCCGCAAGCAAGGCGTTCCGCGAACTGTTCCGGCACCTCGCCGCGATCATGCCACCGCCTTACGGCGTGGGACCCGAGGCGGTCGGCCCGACCGGCCGGTGAACGCGGCGATCGGCTATCGCGGATGGACTCCGGCTGAGTCGCAGGATTCTGTCGCAGCCGTCGCTCATTGCATTCATGATCGCGGCGAATGTTGCGCTGCGGTAACATGGCAGATTGTGTCGCCAGCCCAGCCATGAACGCCGT
>Ga0302323_100004150_pt1 | contig 11793 bp, 8 predicted proteins | sample Fen_T0_3_FD_201950 | JGI IMG/M metagenome (GOLD analysis project Ga0302323, IMG submission 201950) | Peat permafrost microbial communities from Stordalen Mire near Abisko, Sweden - Fen_T0_3 | ecosystem: Environmental > Terrestrial > Soil > Wetlands > Permafrost | place: Sweden: Abisko... | reverse complement strand
GTCACGCAGACGAGCGCGGCGATGACGAGCACAACCTCGACCTCACCGATCGTCGTGCGCATGCCGTCATGCGTGCTTGCGAGGACCGTGGCGTCGAACTGGGACGGCTGAAGGCGCGTGGCTATGGCGAAACCAAACCTATCTGCACACAGCACAACGAAGAATGCTGGAGTAAGAACCGACGCGTTGAGTTCATCATCCTCAAGCGCGTTGACGAAGCCGTTCTCCTGAACGATTCGGGCCAGTAGCGTTGCTTGGATTTGTTCGCGCTCCGAAGTCAGGGTGGCATCCTCGACCCACCCTGGATTCGGTCTTTTCGTGCCCCTGCAACCCGACAGAATTGCTTGGGAACCTCGTCGCACGCGAAACTATCGGAGAGCCTGAAGGTTCTTCTTGACTCGGTCAGCCCGTGAGTTATTAACAACCACCCATTTTGGTTGGGCGTGGGTTTCATTTGCCTTTGTTGCCACGCGAGAAAATTGACGACGTCCGTGAACGAACGAATATCGTCGACGTTGTAAGGCGATACGTTGAACTCAAGCGCGCTGGCACAGGGAGCTTCAAAGGACTTTGCCCATTCCACGCGGAGAAAACTCCGTCGTTCCATGTCCATGAGCAGCGCCAGTTCTTCCATTGTTTCGGGTGCGGCGAGAAGGGGGATGTCTTCTCCTTCCTCGTCAAGATCGAGCAGCGCTCGTTCATGGAGGTCTTGCGCGACCTGGCCCATCAAGCGGGGGTGGACATCCCCGAGCAAACCCTGTCACCTGCTGAGCGCAAGGCCGCCGAGGAAAACGAATCCGAGCGGGAACGTATGTTGCGGGCCATGGAAGAGGCGACCCGCTTCTTCGAAGCTCAGTTGCTGGCACCTGCCGGCGCCGCGGCCCGTGCCTATCTCGAAAAGCGCGGCATCTCAAAGGCGACGTCCGACCGCTTTCGCGTCGGATACGCACCGGCGGGCTGGGATGCTCTGCAGAAGCACCTGGCGTCCAGGCAAGTGCCCGGTGAGCTGGCGGAACGACTTGGCCTGGTTGGCAGCAACGAGCGCGGACGCTATGACTTCTTCCGTGACCGCGTCATGCTTCCCGTCCTTGATCGGCAAAAGCGTCCGGTCGGCTACTCGTCGCGTTTGCTCGATCCCAATGCCAAGGATCGCAAGTACGTCAATTCGCCTGACTCGCCGCTCTTCCACAAGAAGGAGAATCTCTACGGTCTCCATGTCGCGGTCGACGCCATTCGAAAGAGTGGAACGGCCATCTTGGTGGAGGGCAATTTCGACGTGTTGACCCTGCACGAGGCTGGTATTGAAGACTCCGTGGCGCCGATGGGCACAGCTCTCACCATCGAGCAGATTAAGCTCCTGGCGAGGATGGCCAAGCGGATCGTGGTGGTATTCGACGGTGACAGCGCGGGTTCGCGCGCGGCGGAGAAGGCCGTTCCCCTGGCCGTGGAAGCTGGCCTGTTCTTCGCCGAGGCCGATTCAGACGGACGCGTGGCTGAAATGCCCGCCGGGGTCGACCCCGACGAGTTTGTCCGTGCGCAGGGCGCCGACGCCTTCCGGGCCTTGGTCGCCCAGGCTCGGCCCATGCTCGACCACCTCATTCAGCGTGCCGCCGACGACGCCACCATTCCTGGCAAGGCTGCCACCGTCAAACGTGTGGCCGAGGTCCTAGGCAAGGTCCGAAATCCCCTGGTGCGCGATCTGTACGTGCGCGATCTCGCCGCCAAGCTTTCCGTGCCTGTGGCTCAGGTCATGCGCATGGTTCGTGAGGCCGGAGGTCACGTGCCCAGGCCAGATGTCTCGGCGCAGCCGGTTGTCGTCGATCCGGTCCAAGTCCGCCGGGCTCCGCAGGCGGATGAACTGGATGCGCTCGCGTTGCTGGTGGCTCAGCCCAAACTGGCCTCTTGCGAAGAGGCACAGCAAATTCTCGCCCTGTTGCGAGATCCTGGCATTCGCGAAATCTACGGCGCTGCGCTTGAATCCCTGCGTGGCGGTGGCCGGCCGGATGTGCCGTCCTGGCTCGACAGTGGGCCGTCCGACATTCGCGACCACGTGAGTGCGGCGCTGATGGATGGGCGATGGGCTTCCATTGATGCTACAGAGGATGCCATGCGCGCCATGCGCGCACTGGTTCTCAAATTGGAAAGGTTGCGCGTTGATACAGAGCTCGCGCTCGCGCAACGCCAATACCGCTAGGCGCTGGCCAGCGGGAATGAAGAAGAGGCACGCGCCATCTCCATGCGGGAGATGGAATTGATAAGGACCAAGTTAGGGTTAGCCAACCAGAGTAAAGGCATGACCACATGATCGAGGATGCCGAAGACCGAGTGACCGACGACAACCAGGACGACGACGAGCTGGAAGAAGTGAGCAAACAGCTCGCGGCCAAGAAAGGCTCGGCCAACAAGGAGAGCGAGCGCAAGAAGCGCGAACTCATCACCATGGGCAAGGCCAAGGGCTTCTTGACCTACGACGAAGTCAACGATCACATGCCGGAGAGCATCGTCTCGTCCGACCAGATCGACGACTGGTTGTCGACCTTGGGTGGCGAGGGCATCGAAATCGTCGATGCATCGACGCAAGTCAAGGTCGAGGACAAGGCGCCAGCCGCCGAGGCCGAGGCTGAAGAGGAAGCGGAAGTCGAGCCCACGCCGCGGCCTGCCGAGGCCGAGGAAGAAGAGGAGGACGACGGTTACTCCAAGACCAACGATCCGGTGCGCATGTACCTGCGCAAGATGGGGTCCGTGTCGCTGCTCACCCGCGAGGGCGAGGTCGAGATCGCCAAGCGCATAGAAGATGGCGAACGACGCGTCCTTCAGGTCGTGCTCGATTCACCGGTGGCCATCGAGGAGATCCTCGATTTGGGCGACAAACTGCGCAAGCAGAAGGTTCGCGTCAAGGAGGTCGTCAAGGATGCCGACGACGACGACGAGGAGTTTGACGAGGCTTTCCACGTCGAACGCGTCTGCAAGATCATCGACAAGGTTCGCAAGGTCTACAAGGATCTGGAGAAGTTCGATGACAAGACGGTCAAGAAGGGCCAATCCGAAAGCAGCAAGACCAAGGCGAAGAAGCAGATCGCCGGTCTCAAGCAAGACCTGCTCGATACCCTGCAAGAGCTGCGGCTGAACAAGAAGCAGATCGATCGCATTGTCGCGAGGCTCAAGGGCCTGGTGTCGCGCATCGAATCAGCCCGCCGCGAAATCGGCGAGGTCGAGCATCGGGTTGGCATGAGCGAACGCGAGCTCAAGAAGACCCTGCGTGAATCGCGTGGCTCGACCCTGCGCCAGCGCACGGTCACCAAGCGGCTCGGCCTGCGGGTTGAGGATCTCGAGGAGACCTCTGAGAACATCGCCAATGCCCGCAAGAAGGTGAAGAAGATCGAGGAGGAAGCCGGGCTCGACGAGTCCAGTCTGCGCGATACCGTCCGCGAAATTCAGGACGGCGAGCGCCAGGCCGAGCAGGCCAAGGCCGAATTGGTCGAGGCTAACTTGCGCCTGGTCGTCTCCATCGCTAAGAAGTACACCAACCGCGGTCTGCAATTCCTGGATCTTATCCAGGAGGGCAACATCGGCCTCATGAAGGCGGTGGACAAGTTCGAGTACCGCCGCGGCTATAAGTTCTCGACCTACGCCACGTGGTGGATCCGTCAGGCCATCACCCGCGCCATCGCGGATCAGGCGCGCACCATCCGCATCCCGGTGCACATGATCGAGACCATCAACAAGCTCATTCGAACCAGCCGCTACTTGGTGCAGGAACTCGGCCGCGAAGCCACGCCCGAGGAAATCGCCGAGAAAATGGAGCTGCCGCTCGATAAGGTCCGCAAGGTCCTAAAAATCGCCAAGGAGCCCATCTCACTTGAAACTCCGATTGGCGAGGAGGAAGACTCGCATCTTGGCGACTTCATCGAAGACAAGAGCATCGTGTCTCCTGCCGACGCGGTCATCTCGATGAATCTGGCCGAGCAGACGCGCAAGGTCCTGGCCACGCTCACGCCGCGCGAGGAAAAGGTCCTGCGCATGCGCTTCGGCATCGGTGAGAAGTCAGACCACACCCTGGAAGAGGTGGGTCAGGACTTCGAGGTCACGCGCGAGCGTATCCGCCAGATCGAAGCTAAGGCCCTCCGCAAGCTGCGCCATCCCTCGCGCAGCAAGCGCCTCAAGAGCTTCATGGAAAGTTAGACCGACAGCGCCGCTGCGAGGAGGTCTGCGAGATTGCCGACCTCCTCGGGCCCGAGGTCATTACTGGGTAGGCGGGGCAGTTGCAACATGGGGAGGCCAGGATCGCTGGCCAGCCCCGCGACGATGCGGTCGGCGTCTCGCCTGCGCGCGGCCAGGACGTTGACGCCGTCGAGGATTCCCGCCAGTTCCGGACGGCAGGGCGTTTCCGCGTAGGCAGCCAGCACCCGGTCCAAACTTGAATCGGTGGCTGCCGACGGTGGCATGGCATTGACCACCAGCGGACCGAGGGGCATGCGAAGCTCTCGAATATCGCGGGCCAGGGTCGAGGTTTCACGCGCCGGCAGCTCTTCAGGCAAGGTCACAAGCACGATGGCTGTGTGCGCCTCGTCCGAGAGGAGCGCCCGGGCCTGGGCCGCGTCGCGCGCAAGCGGACCCTTGGGCATGGCGCTCTTGACCGCGTCGGGAATGCGCAGCATGGCGGTGGCGTGGCCCGAGGCCGGCCCATCAAGCAAGATCAGGTCGTATTTCAATCGACCGTTTTCCTGTTCGGTGGTGTGCCACCATGTCTTGCCAAGCATCGTCCAGTAGTCGAGGCCGGGAAATGCGCCGAGAAAGCTGCGCATAGGCTTGTTCTCGAAGACTGCCCGGTAGAGCGGCTCGTACTTGAGCAGCATGACGCCGTACTCGTGTAGCGACTGTTTGGGGGTCATGTTGACGACCGAAAGCCGATCGTCGATTGGCGTGACAACCGGGCCAATGGTTGTCTTGCCGCCGAGCAGTCGGCCCAATCGCTCTGGGGCATTGGTTTGCGCCAGCAGGACCCGTTTGCCCAGCCGGGTGGCAACCCGGGCGAGGGCAGCTGCCACGGTGGTCCGCCCCACGCCGCCTTTGCCGGCGAGCACTAGAAATCGCCGGTCGAGCAGGTGTTTCATGCCGGCCACACAATCCGGCAGAGAAAAGCCGTGAAGGCACTTGCGAGCAACATGGATGACGGAGTCTATAATGCGTCGATGTCACGCCAACGAGCAACGTCCACGAGCAGCAACCCGACCGATTCTCAACCCGGAGCGCCCAGCGTGGCGCAGGACTCGGCCGCCAAGGTCGTGCTCAAGCGTGGCAAGGCGAGGCCATTGTGGTTTGGCCATCCCTGGGTTTATGCCAACGCCGTGGATCGCGTCGAGGGGACGGCCGAGCCAGGGTGCGTGGTGTCGCTGCTCGATCACGACGGCCGATTCATTGGCCGCGGCATCTACAATTCGCGCTCGCAGATTCCAGTGCGCCTGGTCTCGCGCAAGGACGAACCCATCGATGCGGCCTTCTTGGTTCGCCAGCTGCGCGCGGCCTTGTCGCTGCGTTCGGCCCTTGGACTGCCCAGCGCTGAAACCACGGCCTACCGTTTGGTGAATAGCGAGGGCGACAACTTTCCTGGATTGGTCGTGGATGTCTTTGGAGACGCGGCGGCGTTTCAGATCAGCACGCTGGGCATGGCCCTTCGGCGTGAGGACATCGCCTCCGCCATCGAAGAGGTGCTTGGGCCGAAGACTATTTACGAAGTCGCGGCGGGCAGCTTCGCCGAGGTGGAAGGCTTCGTGGCTGAAACGCGCGTGGTGCGTGGCGAATCCCGCGCCCAGGTGTCCTGCCTTGAAGACGGCATCCGGCTAGAGGCCGAGCCCTTGCAAGGGCAAAAGACTGGGCTGTTTCTCGATCAGCGGCCAAGCCGGGCGCGGGTGGGGCAACTGGTGCGCGCCATGCCGAAGAAGTTCGACAGGATGCTCGATTGCTATGCGTATGCGGGCGGCTTCAGTTTGCAAGCTGCGCGCAGCGGGGCAGGGGAGATCACCGCGGTGGATAGCTCGGCCCGCGCCGTGGCTCGCATCGAGGCCCACGCCAAGGCCAATGGCGCCACCATTCGTACGGTTGAATCCGATACCTTCCGCTTCCTGGAGACCGCCACGCCACGCTCCTATGACCTGGTGGTCATCGATCCTCCGAAGTTCGCGCGCGCCCGCAAGGATCTCGAAGCTGCCATCAAAGGCTACGAGCGTTTGAACGCGCTTGCGCTCACGGCCTGCGCGCCAGGCTCTGTGATGGTCACGTGTTCGTGTTCACAGAATGTGGCCATGGAGGACTTTGAACGTATTCTGGCCGCGGGCGCTCGGCAGGCAGGGCGCGAGGTGAGCATCATCGATCGCCTTGGCCCCGGTCCAGACCATCCCTTGCCACCCGGATTCAGCGAAGGACAGTATCTCAAAGTCCTGTTCGTTTACGTTCGTTGATGGGAACCCTGGGCGGGTTCCCATACCTTCCGCGCTCGGGCTCCGCCGGGCAAAGCCCGGCTACGCCAACGCGAATGGGCTACTTTCCGGGGACAACGCCCGTCGGCGATGTTTGCAGGACCACGATGTAGTACACCAGCATGGCCACGATCATGGCCAAGGATACCCATTCGAAGGGGATTCGGCCGAAAAGAAGGAATCGCTTCCCGAAGAAACGGCCCCGGGAACGGCGGTTAATTTGCTCCTGGACGTTCTCGAGGAAGCTGTTCGGCGCGGTTCGTTTCAGCGCGCCCAGGCGTCCCACGGTTCGTCGGAAACGTTCCAGGGCCACCCGGCACTGCATGCAGGTGGCGAGGTGGTCATCGACGTGGGCACGTTCGGCGGGGCCAAGGTCGCCTTCGAGGTACGCGGAAAATGATTCGGTGGCTCGCTGATGGCTATCGGGCGCGGTCACTTGAGTTTCCCTTCGAGCATATCTTTGAGCGCCATGCGCGCTCGGTGGAGTCGAGATTTTACCGTTCCTTCCGGCAGTCCGGTGATCTCCACGATCTCTTCGTAGGACAGTTCCTCAACGTCGCGCAGGACCACGAGGAGGCGTTGCTCCTCGTCCAAATTGGCGATGGCTTCTTGCATGATTTTTTCGGTCTCGACGGCTTCAAGCACCACGTCGGGAGCATCGAAGTGGGCCTGGACCGGCGCCTTGCCCTCGTCGGCCATTTCCGTGGCGTCGGTTCCGTCGCGAAGTTCCTGCCCGCTGGTGCGGCGGCGGGAGAGGTACTTGATGCGATTCTTCGAATGGTTGGCGGCGATGCGCAGGATCCACGTCGAAAGCTTGGCTTCGCCCCGATAACTCTCGATGCTCTTGAACACCGTGACGAAGACCTCTTGGGCGATGTCCTCGGCCTCGCTGGGCGAACCCACCAAGCGCAGAATCAAGTTGTAGACGCGGTCGCTGTAGCTGCGTACCACCTCGTTGAAGGCGTCTTCATCCCGCTTCACCAACCGGCTCAGCAAAAGTCGTTCGCTGATGCTCATCTGGTACACCTGGCCTTGTTGGCGAAACCGGCGCGTGGCACGGTCGGGCTCGGCGGCGGTGACCGCTCTGGCTGCTTTGGGCAGTGTGGCCTCCACGTTTCTACTGACACCGCGGCGGCCAAATAGTTCCTAGGGAATAGCAAGCTGCGAAGAGTTTATCCCGATCACATGGTCGGAACGAAGAGCCGAGCGCTGATTCCGACGACGGTGGTCTTCTTCTGCCCGGACACATCCTGGCGCAGTCCCAGATCAAGGGCGCCGATCTCGGCGGAGATGGTCGAAACACCCGCTGAAACATAGTTGTTTCCACTCATCCCATCGTGCCCTCCACCGGCGCGGATAGCGGCTGCAGTGGCGAGCGAGAACTCGCCGCCGCCCATGTAGTACATAACCTTGTCGCGGGTGGTGCTGACGTAGTCTTTCTCTAGAACGGAATCGAACATGAGAATGAGGTTGGGCAGGGGCAGGACCGCCACGCCTCCGCCGACCGCCCTGGGCGCCCACGGTGTCTGGCGATCCAAGAGATTGTAACCGGCCGCGCCAATGGAGAGCTGCGGGATCGGGCGCAACGTCAGCCCAGCGTCGAAGGTGAATCCTGTGTGGGTCGTCCCAACCGCGTCCGCGAAGCGAACGTACTTGGCGCTGCCGCCAAGGAAGATCTTATCGAGCACGGGAAACGAGAGTGAACCGCCGAAGAGATGGCCGGTCTGCTTCATTCCGTCAGCGGGAGAATCGCGATGGTAGTTGTAGTAAAGCGCGCCGCCCATGTTGAACCCCGAGGTGGAATCTACGGCGGAAAGGCGCACGTCGTGGGCGTTGAGCGCGCTTCCGTACTGGTAGCTGCCCTCCATCAGGTAGGCACGCATGAGTGAAATACCCGAGGGGTTGAGCTGGGGACCTGCATCGCCGGTGGCGAATCCGCGCGCGGCGCCGCCCATGCCAAGCGGGCGCGGCGAAGGATTGAGTATTCCATCCGCAAAGGCTGGCGGGGCAATGACGGCGGCCAAAGGCACGCATACGGATAGGGCGGCAAGAGTCCTCGAAACCATGGCGTGATAATAGGGCGTAGGTAATCGCAATCCAAATAGCTCAACCATCGCTCTTAGCCAGGGTGTCGTCCTAACACCAGCCTCGGCTGGCCAAACTAACAAATCCATCGCTGGCAACCACCACGTGGTCCAGCACGGTGATGCCGCAGAGTTCGCCAACTTGCCTAAGCCGGGTGGTCAATTCGAGATCCTGGCGTGACGGTGTCGGATCTCCGGACGGGTGGTTATGGCAAAAGATCACCGACGCGGCGGCACCGCGGATCAAGGTGCGGAATACGTCGCGCGGATGGACCTCAACGCCGGTCAGCGACCCCCTGGCCACGCACGATTCGAGCAAGACGCGATGGCGGACATCCAGGGCCAGCATCCAGAACTCCTCGACGGGCGAGGCCCCCAGTCGAGCCCGGTAGTGTGTCCAGACATCGGCGGCATTGCCAAGAAATCGGCCGCGTTCTGGCCGAGATCCGGTCACCCGGCGACCGAGTTCGATAGCCGCCTGGATGATGGCCGCGCGGGCTGGTCCCACTCCGGGAAGGGCGCATAGTTCAGCCTCGGAACTCTCTGCAATGCCCCGCAAGTCTCCCGAATGGACCAGTAAATCGTGAGCAATTTCAACGACATTTTGGCCCTGGCGGCCTGAGCCGAGAAGAATGGCCAAGAGCTCAGCATCGGACAAGCTGGATGGCCCTCGTGAGAGGAGCCTTTCACGCGGGCGATCTTCTGGAGCCAGAGCGAGTATTGCAGGCATGCCTGTCTTCCAAAGCACGCGTCATGCCATCCGTGCGAATCCTTGTATTCTGGATCAAGGTCGTGCTACGTTGAGGTTGCGTTTTCGCCAGGCGAGCTTGGTACTTGCCCGAACGCGGTTGGGTCGATGGCCACTGAGGCCAGCCCCAAGGTAGCCGCGGCATAGGGTTAGGTTAGGGCGGTCGAAGGTCGGCACCCGAAAACGCGATGAATTCACGCTGAGAGAGTCCTGAGAGGAGTCGAGACTGAGTACCCCACTAGAAGGCGAGCAGGCTGAGGAAGCCGCTGCCGGCGAAATTTCGCCCACGGACGCCGAGAAGAGCGTTCAGGAATCCGAGCCTGGGACTGGTGATTCCGAGCCCACACTCGTCATCAACCTCTCCGAGGAGGAGCCGCCTGCCTTGTCTGGCAGGCCGATAATCACGCCGCCCGCGTACACCTCGGTCGTGGCCCCAGCCATCGCTGAACCGGTTCGCGAGTATTCACCCGCGCTGCGCGAGGCATTGGCCCGTGCCCGCGCTGCTTTGCATATTCGCGACCTTCGGCCTGGACAGGCAGAGGTTATCGAATCGGTGCTCTCTGGCCGCGACACCTTGGCCATCATGCCCACGGGCAGCGGCAAGTCTCTTACCTACCAACTGCCATCGCTCTGGCTGCCGGGCCCCACCTTGGTGGTTTCGCCCTTGCTTGCGCTCATCGAAGACCAAGTTGGCAAGATGAAGACCGCGGGTGTGCCCGTGGCGCGCATTGATTCCACCCGCACCGCCAAGGAACGCGCCGCCGACCTAGAGGCCGTTCGCGAGGGCAAGATCAAGCTGGTGCTCATCACCCCCGAGTCGGTCTGCTCTCCCTCTGTGCAGGAGTCGCTTGAAGGGGTGAAGTTTTCGCTCTTTTGCGTCGACGAAGCGCACTGCGTGTCGCAGTGGGGCCACGACTTCCGGCCTTCCTACTTGGGATTGCGGCGCGCGGCTGAGGTCCTAGGCCGGCCACCAATTTTGGGACTGACGGCGACCGCGACACCGGCTATCGCCGAGGATGTCCTGGTTCAGATGGGCATGAAGAACGCGCACGTGTGTCGCGTTTCCTTCCATCGGCCCAACCTGGCTTTCGATGTCCGCAAGGTGGCGGGCGAGGCGGACAAGCTGCGCGTGCTAGGCAAGCTGATCCAGCGCCTGCGCCGCCCGGGGATCGTGTACTGCGCGACGGTGCGCGCGGTGGACGACCTGTACGTGGCCCTTCGCCACGGTAAGATTCCAGTCGAGCGCTACAACGGCAAGATGACCGGCGATGAGCGCGAGAAGTCGCAGGCCTCGTTCATGTCATCGGGCCGCAAGGTGGTCATGATTGCCACCAATGCGTTTGGTCTGGGCGTGGATAAGCCTGATATTCGCTACATCATCCACTACCAGATGCCGGGCTCGCCCGAGGCCTACGTGCAGGAGGCGGGCCGCGCCGGCCGCGACGGCAAACCCGCGCGCTGCGTGCTTCTGTTTCAGCCCGACGACATCGCGATTCAGGAGCACTTCCTCAAGGAGGCGCACCCGACCAAGACCCAGGCGCGCGCGGTCGCGGAGGGTCTATACGCGTGGAGTGATGAGGGCAAGGAAGTTTCGGTCCGAGATCTCGCCCTTTCCATGGCCTTACCCGAGCGACGGGTGCGTGTCGTGCTCTCGGTCCTGGAAGCCATGGGCGTGGCCAAGGAAGTACGGGCCGCGCGCTGGTCAGGCGTCGAGCCGCGACCCACGCGCCAGGCGATCGACAAGGCCTCCATGGTGTTCGAGTCGCGGCGAATTTCCGATCGTCGCCGATTGGCCGAGCTGCTCAAGTACATGAACTTGCAGAGCTGCAGGGTGCAGATGATGCGCACCTACTTCGGCGAGGATGCGGGCCCCAAGTGCGGGCTTTGCGATTCTTGTGCTGGGCTCGACAGCGAGGTCTTCGATCCCGGGGAAGCGGACGAACGTCACGGCTTGCACGCGGCCACCGATTTTCACGGACGAGCGCGCCGACGGCGCCGACGGGGAGTCGACAAACCCGTCGCTCCGGGCAAGGCAGCCGTTCAGGTCGAACGCGAGCGGCAGCGCCCCGTGTTCGCCACAGCGATCCCCGAGGTCATGCCGGCCACCGTTCCGCCACCCTGGGTCTTGCCACCCGAGAGCGATGCCATCATCGATCCCTCGGTGTGGGAGGGTGAGCCCCTTGCTGGTACTCCGGCTCCCGGCGAAATCGTCCTTGAGCCCGGCGAGAGCGAAGCGTGGCTGGGCGACATGCCGGCTGGCGATCCTGGTGATCCGGAGGCCTTCCTGGCTGCTTGGGCCGCTGTACGCGATGCCAACATCCGTCCATTTGTCGAATGGATCGTACCGCCGCCGGTATCATTGCCGGTTCTGCAGACCACCCGCAGTAGTGGCGGAGGGGGCCAGCCTCGCTCCAACCAAGGCGGCGGCAACCACCATCGCGCCCAGCCGCAGCCGCAGGGGGGCCAGCACCCTGGGGACGGTAAC
>Ga0302323_100004149_pt1 | contig 11793 bp, 7 predicted proteins | sample Fen_T0_3_FD_201950 | JGI IMG/M metagenome (GOLD analysis project Ga0302323, IMG submission 201950) | Peat permafrost microbial communities from Stordalen Mire near Abisko, Sweden - Fen_T0_3 | ecosystem: Environmental > Terrestrial > Soil > Wetlands > Permafrost | place: Sweden: Abisko... | reverse complement strand
GCTGGCTGTTCGATTCCCCCTTCAAAACCAACAACGTTCGCGCCAACAAAACCGCGACCGTTCTCGCCATCAACGAACTCCACAAGTTGAAGGCCAAAACCTTCCTCGATCCTCAACAAGCCGACGCGGTCCGCACCGGTCTGGCCTCGCCGCAATTGCAGATTTCGCTAAACGGCAATGGCCGCCATGAGGCCCTGCTGGTGGGGTCCCCGGTCCCGCCCGCCGAAGCCGGGCCGGCCGCTCCGGCCCCGACCGGCGCCGCCGGCAACCTACCACCATCGCCAAGCGTTGAATACTACGCGCAAATGGATGACAAGACCCCTGTCTTCACCGTCGTCATTCCCACTGAACTGCTCGAAAAGTTGCGTGACGCCCAGGAAAAATTGCGCGACCCCCACGTGCTCGATCTCGAACTTTCAACCGTGACCACGATCACGCTCTCCGCGCCAAATCTCCCCGACGTCACCTTGCAACGCCTCGAATCTTCAACCCCCAACCCCGCCACCGCACTCTGGCAGGTCGTGAGGCACAACGGCGAGAAAGGACAACAAGCCCTGACTGCCGACCGCGAGAAAGGACCGCAAACCCTGCCCGCCGATCGCGAACTTGTTGAGCGCCTCCTGCAAAAGCTCAATCAGTTGACTGCCGAACGCTTCGTCGACGACGCCCCGTCCCTGTCGGCACTGGAGGAATTCGGTTTCAACCGGCCCACCCGCGAAATTTCGATTTCCAACGCAAAGGCTCCGGCCGGCGCGGCCGTCAGGCTCCAGATCGGCGCCACCTCGGGCGCCGAACCCTCTGTTTACGCTAAACTGGCTGGTCAGCCTTACGTTTATCGCGTATCCAATGAAATCCTACAGGATAGCCCCGTCAGCCTGCTCGCCTACCGGGACCGCCTGGTCCGCGAGTTGCCAACCGGTGCGCAAATCACCGGCCTCAAGCTCACTGACCTCGCCACCCAGGCCGTGCTGCTCGATACCGCCCTGCCCATGCCGGTCCAAACCGCTAGTGACAAAACAACCGGACCACACATCACCCACGAATCGGTTGAGGCGCTGGCCCTTCAATTGCGGGCATTGCGGGCGCGAAGTTTCCTGCGCGATGAGTTCGCAAACACCGTCGCCATCGGCGGGGAAGAGCGTCCGTGGCATTACCGCCTCGATACGACACTGTCGCTCGTCGGCAGCGGTGCCACCCAGGCGAACGTTTCGACGCTGTATTTCTCCGAACGCACGGGCGGCACAACCCAGTATGTCGGATCGCCTGATCTCGCGCTCATCTTTGAGGCTGAGCAGCCGCTGCTCGACTCGTTTTTCGCCGTAGCTTACGGCACGAAAGACCCGGGACCTGCCTCGCCACCGCCAGCAGAGCCCGCGACCGGTTCGCCGGCTCCCGTGGCGACGCCAACAAAAGCTCCGCCTCCTCCTTGAACCAACAGCTGCGACCATGACGATTTTTCGCACCAGCTGGGCCATCGGCAAATGGTGCGCGGGCTGTGCTCGTGACCTGCTGCTGTGCGCGCTCTGGCTCGCTCTTGCGGGAATCATCCTGCTCCAGATCGGGCTCATTTCGGCGCACCAACTGCCGCTGCCCGGGTGGATGCTTCGCCAGATCGAATCACGAATCGATGGCCTCGGGCTGCACGCTGAGATCGGCGCTGCGACCTTTAATCCCGCCGGGCGCGTTGTTATCACCAACCTCCAATTATCACCAACGTCCTCTGGATCTTCCTTGATCACGATCGACCGCCTCAGCCTTCGACTCAGCCCCTGGGCGCTGATCTCCGGCCAGGTAGTGGCGCGCGATATCCGCGCCAGCGGGGTGGATTTTTTGCTGCCCGCTTTATTCTCTCCCTCCGGCCGCACCGAACACGTGCTCAACGGTGTGAACCTCGCCTGCCGGCCCGATGGGAAAAAACTTACCTTTCAGCAATTCTCGGGCTCGTTGGCCAATCTCACTTTTTCGTGCCGCGGTGAAATTACTCTAACCGGCAACCTTTCGCCAGAGACGCGAAATCTCCAACAGCGGAAAGCAAAGATCGCCGAGGTGGTGAAAACGTACATCACCCTCTGCCAGCGGCTGGCTGAAATGGAGCCCGAGTTGCAGGCCTTCGACGCACCGCATCTCGAATTGAGTCTCTTGCCGGCCCTCGGCGGTGTGCCCCAAATGGACGTCACCCTAACCAGCAGGAATGCCGATATCGACCTGGCTCGTTTCATGCCTGAAGCCGGCCGCGTGCACATTCAAAACCTGCGTGCCCGGACCACGATCCCCTTCGCCTCGAAAGACGGAGAGACGATTCATTTACGCGTTGGCTGCACTGAGGTCCGCAGCACCAACGGCTACGAAGTGCATTCGCTGCTATGTGACCTGACCGCCGAATTCGGTTCGGACCTTGCCCACGTGAAGCCGCGAAACCTCGTGGCGACGGCCGGATCGGTGCTGATTAAGGGCGTCCTGCTCGAGAATGCTTCCGCCAAGCTAGCCTCTCATGGCGCGACCCTCCACGCCGAAATCACCACCCAGGCGATTGGCTCCGATTGGCTGGTGGACGCCAATGCCGATCCAACTATCGGGCAGGGCAAGGCAACGGTGGACGGAGCGCTCACGACCTTCATCGTTCAGCAATTGGAGGCAAAATTTAACCGGCCGCCCGGCTCATTGCTCACGCTGCCTTCCCCGGCACCGCTCACTTTGTCGGTTGAGTTCGATGATGGCTGGAAACTGCACAAGATCCTCGGCCGGGTTTCGACCGGCCCCGTGGTCGCCGGCTCCGTCCCTGTCACCGCCTTTGCCGGCAATTTCAGCTTTGAGAATGACGAACTAGCCGTCACCGACATCATTCTGCATCAAAGGGGAAACCTCGCCCGGGGTATCTATCGGATGAATACGAAGAGCCTGGTGTTCCGCTTCCTGCTCACCGGGCAGTTGCGACCGATCGATATCTCAGGCTGGTTCAGTGATTGGTGGCCGCGCTTCTGGGATCACTTTGATTTTTCCCCCTCAATTCCCGTCGCCGATGTCACCGTGGACGGGCAATGGGGACAGCCTCCTCTCACCAATGTTTTCGCTGGCGTCGAAGTGGCCCACCCTTCCATCCAAAACGTAATGTTCGACCGCGTACGAACCACTATGTTTATCCGGCCTGAGTTCTATGATGGAATGGAGTTGAAGTTGACCAAAGCCGACCGGTCGGCCCAGGGCACGTTCACCCGCTCAGTGGATCTTTCCCGGGATGATGACGCGCTGCGCACCATGGATTTCGACATCACCACCAATCTCGATCTAGCCGAAACCGCCAAGGTCTTCGGGAAGGACGGCGCGGAGACGATCGCGCCCTTCACCTTCGCCGAACCTCCTTTACTCCATCTCGCGGGACATATCGACGGCGCCGCATCGACTGTAGGATCTCATCGCACGGTGCAGATCGATCTGAAGTCAACCGGCGGCTTCGCGCTCTACGACTTCCCCCTCAACGATCTTTCCTTTCACGGCGCCCTCCGCGATACCGACATCGACCTGAGCGACGTCCAGGTGTCGTTCGCCCGCGGACACGCCCAAGGCCACGCCCTCCTGACTGGGCGCGAGGCCGAGCGGCGCCTCAGTTTTGACTTTGCACTGGCCGACTCGAATATCGGCGAAGCGATCGCTACACTCGAACAGTTTTTCGCGAAACAACGAGGTGAACAACCATCGGCAAGCAGTAAATTTCAGCAACACCTTGCCGACGGTCGCTTGAACATCCAACTCGCTGCGCAAGGCCTGTACAGCGATCCGCTGAGCTTTATCGGTCAGGGCAGCTTCGCGCTCACAGGCGAAAAGCTGGCCCAAATCAATCTCCTCGGCGCCCTCTCCCAGGTATTGAGCAAGAGCTCCCTCTTTAGTTTTACTGCGCTCCAGCTCAATTCAGCGCGGGCCGACTTCACCTTGGACCGCCAAATGGTGAACTTTCCCGACCTGAAAATCAGCGGCACCACCGTCGCGGTCGATGCCAAAGGCACATTCATGTTGGATAGAAACCTTATGGATTTCGGCGCAAAGGTTTACCCGTTTGGGCAAGGCAAGACCCTGCTCGCAAACGCCGTCGGCTTTGTCCTCGTACCCGTTTCGAATGCCCTTGAATTGAAGCTCTCCGGCACGCTGGATCAGCCCGATTGGCGGTTCGCGTACGGCCTTACCAGTTTCGTTTACGAGATTACCGGAACCAATCCAAACGACGCCGACCAAAATCAGCCAAAAAAAGAAGAGCCGAAAAAATTGCCACCGATCTATCTGAGGCGCTGATGCAATTCTAGAAAAACGGTAGCCACGACTGAGAGCTTCGTGCAGAAGAGGTGGTGCGCGTTGCCCCCCAACGCGCATTTGAGTTCGGGCAAACTACAAAGCCGACGAGCCCGCTTGGAGATCGGGCTCCACCTTCTGCCAGCTCGCTCGAAGCCTGGCTGTAGCCAATTCCCATACAGGCCACTAGAGCTGTTTCCCTCCCGTTACCGCTTTCCTGAGTTCCACATTCACACAAGCACATTCCCCCTACTGCCGTTTCTGCATTAAGCCGAGCGTCGTCGAACGGCCAAAAGGCGATCGAACATAAGGCCGAGTAGAATGGGCAGTGCTCCTGATTCAGTCCCGCTAATATGTGAGACTTAGTCCCAATATTGATTAGAACTATTCTAATTCTCACTTATTGTTTAGAACAATTCCAAGTCGCAGGAGCAAAGCCTTATGATTGATCAAGCCCAAATCACCTCCGAAAGCCTCTCTGAGAGGCTCGCTGACAGTGGGCTTCGCGCCACGCCTCAGCGCGAGTTGGTATACAATTCGCTATTGAAGCGCCGTGATCACCCGACCGCCGAAGAAGTTTTCGCCCGCGTCAAAACTGAGATGCCCACTATCTCACTCGCGACCGTTTACAATTGCCTCGAAACCCTCGTCCAGTGCCGGCTCATCCGGCAGGTCAACCGCGAGCGCAGCTCCACCCGCTATTGCCCAAATCTTCATCCGCACGCCCATTTTCACGACGAAGAAACCGGGGAGATCCACGATGTCGACCTGCCAGTTCCCTTCCTTGAACTGTTGAAAAAACTGCTCCCGGAACGATTTCAAGCCACAGCAATCGAGATCACCTTCCTGGGCAAAATCGACCAGCCTGAGCGGGAACAACCATCCTCCACCGCCACGCCGGGACTTCTCACCTAAACCTTACCACTTCTCATTTAACTCATGCACTCGCTCCAAATCACCGACCTTCACGTCTCCATCGGCGACAAAAAAATCGTCAAAGGCCTCTCGCTGACGATCAAAACCGGCGAGGTTCACGCCATCATGGGACCGAATGGCACCGGTAAATCCACGCTTTCAAAGGCGATCGCCGGTCATCCCGACTACACCATCACCAGCGGCGACGTGTTCATCGATGGCAAATCGATTCTCGCCATGCAGCCCGACGAACGTGCCCGCGCCGGCCTCTTCCTCGCCTTCCAATACCCGAGTGAAATCCCCGGCGTCACGATCGCCAACTTTCTCCGCGCCGCCCAGCAGGCCCGTCTCGGCGAAGGTGAAGAACTAGACGCCACCGCCTATTACAAAAAACTCTACAGCAAAATGGATCTGCTGAAGATCGACCGCAAGTTCACCTCGCGCTCGGTGAACGAGGGCTTTTCCGGCGGCGAGAAGAAACGCTGCGAAATCCTCCAGATGGCCATGCTAGAACCCATCTTTTCGCTCATGGATGAAACAGATTCCGGCCTCGACATCGATGCGCTCCGCATCGTTGCCGATGGTGTCAACGCCCAACGCGGCGAAAAACTCGGCGTCCTTCTCATCACTCACTATCAGCGCCTCCTCGACTATATCGTGCCCGACTACGTTCACGTCATGTGGGACGGTCGCATCGTCAAGAGCGGCGACAAATCGCTCGCCCTCGAACTCGAAGCCCGCGGCTACGACTGGGTAAAACAGGAACTCGCGCTCGCCAGCGCGTGAGAGCCGAAAGCCAAACCAAAATGAATCCACTCACCGATACAGACGCACTGCCTCCCGAAACGGAGACGCCCACGGAGAATCCAACCGTCGGCATCGACCAGACCGCCGGAAATTTTTCCTACGACGTTAACTACGAATTCGACGCCGGCACCGGCCTGAACGAACGCACCATCGATTACATTTCCTCCGTCAAAAAGGAGGCGACGTGGATCCGCGAGTTTCGTCATAAGGCGCTTAAAACCTTTCAATTCATGCCGCTGCCCACGCACTGGGCGACCAAGGATCTGGAGAATATCAACTTTGACAAAATCCGCTACTATCTCTCGCAGGGTCAGAAGCCCAAGCGGACCTGGGAAGAGGTGCCGGATGATATCAAGAAGACCTTCGAACGTCTCGGCATTCCCGAACAGGAGCGCAAGTTTCTCTCTGGCGTCGAAGCCCAGTTCGACAGCGAAGCCGCGTATTCAAACATCAAGGACATCGTCGCCAAGCAGGGTGTCATCTTCTGCAATTCCACCCAGGCCCTCCGCGAACATCCCGAAATCTTCCGCAAATGGTTCGGTAAAGTCATTCCGACCTCCGACAATAAGTTCTCGGCGCTCAACAGCGCGGTATTCTCTGGCGGTTCTTTTATCTACGTACCGCCCGGGATAAAAGTCGCCCAACCGCTTCAGGCCTACTTCCGCATCAACGCGGAAAATTTCGGCCAGTTCGAACGCACCCTCATCATCGTCGACGAGGGTTCTGAGTTGACCTACATGGAAGGCTGTACCGCGCCGAAGTTCTCCACCTCCACGCTCCACAGCGCCGTGGTCGAACTCGTCGCCCTCAAGGGCGCCAAGATCCAGTACATCACCGTACAAAACTGGGCTTCCAACGTCTATAATCTCGTCACCAAACGCGGGCTCGCGCACGAGGAAGCCGAGATCAAGTGGATCGACTGCAATCTCGGTTCGCGTCTCACCATGAAATATCCCGGCGTCGTCCTCAAAGGCCGGAAGGCCCGCGGCGAGGTCATCTCGATCGCTCTCGCCAACGACGGCCAACACCAGGACACCGGCGCAAAGATGGTCCACGCCGCCGATGAGACCACGTCGACCATCGTCTCTAAATCCATCTCCGTCGGCCAGGGTCGGGCCACCTATCGCGGCGTCGTTCATATACCGAAACACTTGAAAGGTTGCAAAAACAACACCGAGTGCGATGCCCTGCTCATCAACACCAACAGCCGGACCGACACCTACCCGGCCATCACGGTGCGCGGCGACCAGCACGCCGTGCAACACGAAGCCAGCGTGTCGAAGGTCAGCGAAGAGCAGATCTTCTACATGCAGCAGCGCGGCCTGACCGAAGGCCAGGCCATGAGCCTTTCGGTGAATGGCTTCATCAACGACCTCGCACGCCAGTTTCCAATGGAATACTCGGTCGAACTCAAACGCCTCATCGATCTAGAAATGGAAGGCTCCGTCGGCTAAACACAAAATCGTTCTTCTTTCTCTTTATCTTTCCTCTTTCTCCTCTGCGGGACTGACGAAGGAGAACGAGAAATAGAACGAAGAAAGAACCAAAAAATGTCTGCTCCCACTCTTCCCGCCACCAAATCCATCATCGGTGCCTTCACCGCGGAGGCTTTTGCCGAACACCTCGCCACCCAGAAAAGTGCGCCGTCATGGTGGCTCGATCGCAAGCGTGCCGCTTACGAGAAGTTCGCCGCACTCCCGCTGCCCTCGCGCACCGACGAGGCCTGGCGCTTCAGCAACATCGGTTCGCTCACGCTCGACGGCTTTGCACCGACACCGGTTTCGGATCTCAAACCTGAAATTCAAAAACCTTTCGGCCTCCCGGCGCTCACGTTCTTCAACAATCTGCCGATCAGCGATAGGTCGTCAAAAAGCGATCTCACCGCCAAAGGAGTGATCGTAACGACGCTAGCTGAAGCCACAACGCAACACGCCGACCTATTGAAGGCGCACTTTATGGCGCAGCCGCAAAAGCTCGGCTCAGAAAAATTCGCGGCGTTGCACACCGCGTTCGTCGGGGACGGCGCGTTCATTTACATACCGCGCGGAGTTGAAATCGCCGAACCTATCATCATCACCCATGCAGCGAGTGGCGACGGAACGGCCGTTTTCCCGCATACGCTCGTCATCGCCGAAGAAAACTCCAAGGTCGTCGTCGTCGATCACTTCGTTTCGGCCGATGCGTCTGCGCACTTTGCCTGTGGAGCCAACGACCTTTATGCCGGCCATGGCGCACGGCTCACTTACGTTGCCGCACAAGCCTGGAGCGCTGACACGCTCTCGTTTCAGTTCAACTCCACCGTCGTGCGCCGCGACGCCCGCATTCAATCGCTGAACCTGCACCTGGGTGCACGCCAGGCCCGTCACGAGTCGCTCTCACAGCTTCAGGCACCGGGAGCTTTCTCTGAAATGCTCGCCCTCACCGTCGCCGGCAAGACCCAGGAATTCGACCAGCGCACGCTCCAGATTCACCAGGCGCCCAACACCAAATCGGACCTGCTCTATAAGAACGCGCTCAACGACTCCTCTAAAACCATTTTCTCCGGCCTGATTATCGTCGATCCCGACGCGCAAAAAACCGACGCCTATCAGAGCAACCGCAACCTGATGCTCAGCGAGGAAGCCGAGATCAACTCGCTCCCCGGCCTCGAAATCCAGGCCAATGACGTGCGTTGTACCCATGGGTCCACTACCTCACGGGTCGACGCCGAACAGCTCTACTATCTACAATCCCGCGGCATTCCGCCCAAGACCGCGCGACAGTTGCTCATCTTCGGCTTCTTCGAGGAAGTGCTCAACCGGCTCGAAAATGAACCCCTGCACGACGCCCTGCGCGGACTAATTGAAACCAAACTAAAGAACCAATAAGGGTCGCAAGATCGGTAATCGACGAGCCATTCATCTTTCGCCCTCCGTTTCCTGACTTCCAGATTTCCACATTCAAAATTCTTCGTTCCTTTTCTTCTCATGAGTTCCAAAGAACGCATCCTTTCCCGCGAGGTTGAAGCGATCCAGATTCCCTCTGGTGACAAGATCCTGCTGGCTGCCGGCTCCCGGGTCTTCATCACCCAGACCTTGGGCGGAAGCTTCACCGTCATGACCGACGCCAGCCTCGTCCGCATCGATGGAAAAAATGCCGATGCTTTGGGCGAGAAAAACGCCGAAGCGAGCGTCGCACCCGCCCTTGCCGATGGCGCGCCCGACTCGACGGCCGTCTGGGACCAACTCAAGAAGGTTTTCGATCCTGAAATTCCGGTTAACATTGTTGATCTTGGCCTCGTTTACTCGATGGACGTGGAAAAGCTGGCCGATGACCAAGGCCATAAGGTTAATGTTTCCATGACGCTGACTGCGCCTGGCTGCGGCATGGGGCCGGCCATCGCTGAGGATGCAAAAAATAAGATTCTCCTCGTGCCCGGTGTATCTGCGGCTGAAGTACGCATTACCTGGGAGCCGTCCTGGAACCAGCAGATGATTTCGGAAGACGGCAAAATGCAACTCGGCCTGATCTAGGAGCTGTACGGGAATCAGCTGCAGCCCCGCTCCGAAGCGTATTGTCTGAAGGTGGCGCCCGATCTCCTAGCGGGCTAAGCGACGTTGCGGTTTGACCGAGCCAACTGCGCGTTGGGGGACAACGCGCACCACCTCTTCTGCACGATGCTCTCGAACCTGGATATTTCTCAATTGAAGCCGGCCATCTCCAATTCCCGAACAGCTCCAAGGGCATTTAAGAAAATAGAGTAGCCGCGTCCATTTAGACGCGGGGTTTCGCCCTCCTACGATTCACCGCTGCTTAACGGCAGCGGCTACGGCGATAGCTTTATTCATTTTGCTCTAAATCGGATCGCATCGGAAAACAAAAAAGCCGGACACCGCAGTGTCCGGCTTGAGAGCTTCCAAAAAGCGGTCAGCGGCTCACGTTGCTGGCGACAATATGCATGGCCGAAGCACGCCCGATCGTATCCTGAAAAGAGGACGAAGAGGTCGCCTTTTCAAAAGCGTTGGCCAAAGCGGTTCGCATTGCGGGATCATCGTTGCGCATCACAAAATGGAAAACCCTTACCGGCGTCCCAATTTGGGAAACCGCACGAAGCGTGATGAACTTTTCGTCGCGCAAAGCGGAGGGCAACGACTCGCCGATAAACAAAACGGCATCGCATTCACTGTTAGCCAGATCATCCGCCGCACGGTCTGCCGAGGCGGTGGCCATTTTGACGGGCATGGCTATCATGTCTTTGCCTGCCAAACACGCGGACATGCTCGTGGCAAATGCCTGCTGCATGACATACCAAGGTGATTCTTCACTGGTATCGCGCACACATGCGACGCGCAGCGACCGGCTTGTGGAAACGCGGGATGCAGTCTCATTAACAGCCACGGACGTTGCCGCGCTGGCAAACAAACCCATCAGAGAAAAACTGACACAGAGAATCGTCTTCATGATTTTAGAGTGGGATGAGGTTCCGGATGATCGCTCGTTCGAAGTAACGCTAATGTATGGCATAAGGACTATACCCTACAAGCTTTTTCGCCGCTTATTTGCATTATGGTAACAACCTACAAAGGAGCCAGTTGTCTATTCCAATCCCCCACAGAGTTCGCGCTATGGCAAATTCATGGCATAACCAAATAGGTAATTCACCCGCGGACTTCTTTCGCTTGTCCTAGCTTCCAGCTACAAATGCCACCCAATTCGTTGTGCCTTCAAGCCCGACTTGCCGAACTTATTGCTACAGCTAAATCAGGAAACCGGGGCGAGCGTCTCCGCCACAGGAATCCGGTAACCTTTGATCGCGGGAACAATGCCGCCGAGCGCCGCTAGAGCGATCATAGCCAGAGGGCAAATCCTCATGACGCCGTGCCACGCGGCAAAATCGAGCACCACTCCCGTTTGAGCGCGTATCACGTTCGCCACTACCGCCATTAGCACGAAATAAACTGCGAAGCCGCCCATAGCCCCCAACGCCCCGGTCACGGCCGCTTCGATCACGACGGCACCACACACCGTGCGCCGGTGCGCCCCGAGTGCGCGAAGGATCGCGATGTCACGCCGCCGAGCGTTCATTGAGGCATATATGCTCGCGAGGACCGAACCAGCCGCTACCAATGCAACCAGGTATGCGACGAGTTCCAGCACGCGGTCGAACCAGCCAATCTTGGCAAAAAGTTCTCCCACGATGGCGCCCACCGGATAGGCGAACGTGAGCCGGTTGCCCTGCTTGTTATACATCAAATCGAGCATGAAACCGGCCGTCGGCGAGCGGAGTTGGACAAGGACCGCGCTTACCTCCGTGGCCGCCGCGGGGTTATGACCGGACATCGTCTGCACGCCTTCAAGCGGTGTCCAGATCACGCGGTCCGCCGGCGTGTTCGTCGGCTCCAGCACACCCACCACCGTGTAGAGTTCTTCGTGCTCATGCTGCTGGTCGAAGGCGAGCCCATGAAACGGATGAAACATCGTTCCTATTTTCCAACCAAGCTGGCTTGCCGCGAAACTGCCGACCACGGCCTCGTTCCTGGCGGGATCGAAGAACCTCCCGGCCAACAGTGTGTGCTTTTTACCGGATACATATTCCACGTCGGCAAACAATTCCGGCACCGTGCCAACAATCCGCCAGCCGTGGAAATTGTCGCCCACCGCAATCGGGATCGCCGTCCTCACCGCCGGGTGCCGCTTGATTTGTTCGTAATCCTCCCAAGCCATGTTTCCCGGCGAAGCCTCGAGGTGGAAAATTGCGTTGAGCACCAGCTGCAGTTTCGAACCGCGTGCGCCGAGGACGGCATCGAATCC
>Ga0302323_100004147_pt1 | contig 11794 bp, 10 predicted proteins | sample Fen_T0_3_FD_201950 | JGI IMG/M metagenome (GOLD analysis project Ga0302323, IMG submission 201950) | Peat permafrost microbial communities from Stordalen Mire near Abisko, Sweden - Fen_T0_3 | ecosystem: Environmental > Terrestrial > Soil > Wetlands > Permafrost | place: Sweden: Abisko... | reverse complement strand
CCGCTTGGATGAAAGTCTACACCCAGGACCGGCAGCTTCGCCGGCAATAAATGGATCGAATGAGAAAATATCCCGAGGTGATTTGCCCAGATCCGGGCTAAAGCCAGCCCATCCCGAGTCGATATAGGCCCTACCCTTCAAGTCCCTCAACTCCATGAATATCTCCCCGCGTCAAATGATGTCTCCTCGTCGACAAGCCGGTTTTAGCCTTATTGAAATGATCGGTGTGCTGGCGATCATCGCCGTGCTCGCCGTCATCATCGTCCCCAAGGTGTTCTCCACCATTGCCTCGGCTCGTCTGACGAGCGCGGTCAGTTCGGTGGGCGCCATGAAATCCTCCGTGGTCGAGTTTGCCGGGAAATACGGCACGCTTCCCGTGACGGTCGCGACTTCACGCCTCGACGATCTCTTGCTGAAGGACGGGCTCATCGATGGCCGCTTCGCCATAAAGATCGGCACGCCACAAGCGATTCCTGCGATCGCGGGCGGCACTTGGGCACGAAACAATGGCGTTTGGGCCGCAACCGGTGGTGCGTCCCAAGCCACCCAGACGCGGTTGATCTGTCTCGCTTCCACGACTGGCGTTCCTTCTGCGGCAGGTGGTGCCAACTATCGACTGGATGGCGTAGCCGGAAACAATCTTCCGGTCGGCGCACGCGTCGTATCTGCCGTGCTCATCGGTGTGACTGCCACTGACGCGCGGGAACTGAGCTTTCGCATCGACGGCGATGCCTACACCGAGACGACCACCGCGACCGCCGATGATAGAGGCAAAGTTGTCTATGCCGCGCCGAATGCGGCCGGTACAACCAACGTTTATATCTACGTCGTTCACCAGTAAGCCGACCGCTGCTTCCCACTCAGGACTATTTCCACCGGGACAGGGTCGGAGCTAAAGGCCGGCCCTGCTCGCGTGTCATCCCATGGCCACCGCAAAAATCATCAATCAAGATGGCGAAAAGCCAGTGGATCTGGCCCGGCTGCAATTTGGCCTGTTTTTCGAAAAGTCCTCGACGAAGCGCCTGGGCGACCGGCTCGTCGAAGCCGGGCTGATCACTCCACAGCAGCTCGAACTCGCGGTGCGCGAGCAAAAGCGCTCCGGGCTGTTGATGGGCGCCGTTATCCAGAAACTCGGACTTGCGACCGAAGAAGACATCGCGCTGTTTCTCGCGCAGGATTCGCAGACGCCCACGATTGACGTTTCGAAGATCGAAACCGTGCAGGAAACGATCGCCCTCGTACCGTACGAGTTTTGCAAGGAAGCCGCAATCATTCCCTATCGGCACACGCACGACACGCTCACTTTGATCATGGCCGACCCGTTCGATGTGGTCGCCATCGATCGCGTCGAACAGCTTACCCGCCTCAAAGTCGACGTTCTCACCGCGCCGAAGCCCAACATCCTTGAAAAACTCGCGTCGTGTCACGAACGCGAGGGCTCGCTCGACGAAACGATCGACGAGTTGATGAAGATCAACGAGCACAAGCGCGGCGATGACACCACCGCGCCGATTATTCGCGCCATCGAGCAGATCATCGGCGCCGCCGTGCGAAAGTCCGCAAGCGACATCCATTTTGAGCCCGACGAAAAATCTCTGCGCATCCGCATGCGCACCGACGGCATCATGCAGTCCTCCATGCTCGTGCCGAAGGATCTGCAGGACCCCTTTATTGCCCGCGTCAAGGTCATGGCCAACCTCGACGTCTCGGAGACGCGATTGCCGCAAGATGGCCGTTTCAGTTTCACGCTGGGCCGACGCGAGCTGAATCTCCGCGTTTCGTGCCTGCCGACAAGTTATGGCGAGAGCGTCGTGTTGCGCATCCTCGACAGCGGCAATCTCCTTCGCAGCATCCGTTCGTTGGGCTTGCGCCCGAAAGAAGAGGAGAGCCTGGGCAAGGCCGTCAACATGCCCCATGGCATCGTCCTCGTCACCGGCCCGACCGGTAGTGGGAAAACCACTACCCTCTACACCGCGCTCAATGGCGTGAATCGCACCGAGCGTTCTGTCTTCACCCTCGAAGATCCCATCGAATACCGCCTGCCGCAAATCCGGCAGACTATGATCAACGAGAAGATTGGCCTGACCTTCGGCAACGGCCTGCGCACGCTTTTGCGCCAGGATCCTGACGTCATTCTCGTGGGCGAAACGCGCGACACCGAGACCGCACAACTCATGGTGCGCGCCGCCCTCACCGGCCATCTGGTCTTCAGCTCTCTTCACACCAACGACTCGATCAGCGCTGTCCCGCGTCTGATCGACCTGGGCGTCGAACCTTTTCTTCTGCCCGCCACGCTGCGACTCATCATCGCGCAGCGCTTGGTTCGCCGCCTATGCCCAACCTGTCGCGAACCCTTGGTCGATCCGTGCGAACATTTGCGCACTTTCAATCTTCCGATTCCGACCGAGCAAGAGCCCAAATTGTGGCGTCCGCGCGGCTGCCCGGAATGTCGGCAACAGGGCTACAAGGGCCGCGTCGCCATCTTCGAGATTTTCGACGTCGACGAAGATTATCACCCTTTGCTCACCGGCGGAAACGTGGAAAGGATCCAGGCTCTCGCCCGCGAAAAAGGCATGGCCCGCCTCTTCGACGACGGGTTGCGCCGGGCCTTTGCCGGTGACACGTCGCTGGAGGAAGTCCTCCGTGTGGCCTTCTCCCATTGACGACGATGAGTATGTATCGATATCGCGCATACAACGCGACCGGTCAGGTCGTCCAAGGCGCCATCGAGGCGGACAGCATCATCGTGGCCGAAAACCGGCTGCGGGCATCAGGGATCTGGTTGCTCGATGCCCGCGAAGGTTCGGCGGTCGACGCCGGTGAAACCCATGGTGTTGCGGTCAAGCGCGGCGAACTCATCGGCTTCTTCGTGCAGATGACCCTCCTTTTGCGGGCCGGAATTCCCGTTCCCAACGCGATCAACCGGCTGGCCGATGATGCCGACGGCACGCGGTTAGGCACCGTTTTGGCCACCGTACGCGACCAGCTTACGCTCGGTGTGCAGCTGCATCAATCGCTGGCCCTTTTTCCGCGCAGTTTTCCCCCACAAGTCGTCGCCATTGTCCATGCCGGTGAAGTAAGCGGTCACCTGCCTGAGTCTTTCGAGGGACTGAGCAGTTACTACGAATGGCTGGATCGTTTGATCAGTGAAATCCGGCAGGCTCTTATTTATCCGCTCATGGTAACGGGCGCGGCATTCTCCCTCGTTATCCTGCTGTTCACCTTCATCGTTCCCCGCTTCGTCAGTTTGCTGACCGACCTCGCGCTCGGCGTGCCGCTGGTCACTCGCATCACGATGTCGATCAGCCATGCCCTGCTCCACGGCTGGCCTTTTATCATCGGTGGAGGTTTTGCGCTCTGGATAGGATTGAAAATGACGCTGAAAATTCCGCGTTATGCCTGTCTGTTTGATCGGGCACTGATGAAGCTGCCGGTCTTCGGCCAGCTCATTGCGATGTTCGCCCTTTCGCGGTTTACGCAAAATCTCGCAATGCTTTACCGCAGCGGCATTCCGCTGCTGCGCGGCTTGGAGATCTGCAAAAAACTGGTCGGCAATCAGGCGCTTGAACAGGCCATCGATGACGTGCGCACGTCGGTTTCCGAAGGCATTCCCTTCAGCCGCAGTCTCGCGCGCCACGACATTTTCCCGCCCACCGTCGTCACCATGATTTCAACCGGCGAGACCTCGGGCACCCTCGATATCGCGCTGCAAAGTGTGGCCGACTTCTACAACAAGACCATCCCGCGCCGGATTAAAATGGTCTTCGCGATCTTCGATCCCGTCATCATGCTCTCGCTGATCGCGGTGGTCGGCTTCGTAGCCATGGCCGTGGTTCTGCCCATCCTGCAACTGTGGAATACACGATGAAATCCACAGAGCGCAATTTCACCGCGAAACGACCGGGTTTTACCCTTATCGAAATGATCGGCGTGCTGGCGATCATGGCGATTTTAGCCGCGGTGGTCACGCCCAGCGCCTTGCAGACCCTTGATCGCGCAACCATCCGGGCGGAGACTGATACGCTACACAACCTGGGTGAACAGGTGAAAAACTTCCTCAAAGCGAAAGGTTGGTTACCTGGCCTAAATCCAATTATAGCAAGCCGCCTTTCGTGGGATCAGGATCTGTGGAACTTCGCGGACATCAGTTCGGCTGACCTCCTCACTAACAAGCGCCAGATTTTGCGCTCCTATATCTATGAGCCCTCCACTTCGCCGAAACGGGTGCTCATTTTGTCCTGTATGCACGTAGGGCTTACCCTGCCCACAGCGACCAATTTGAATACCCTGGCCCTGTTCGACAACGTGTGGAACACCACTGATGGCTCAGTGCCACCTGCAGGAACCAGTTGGGCAGGCTGGGCCCCTTGGCGCACGAGCCTCAACGGAGCAGCCGGTGACTACCTTGTCATTGAACGCGTCAACCTACTCCCCATCTCTAATACCGATCTTCAAACCGAGGTGGCAACGGTCCAAACGCTCGGTGAACAAGTGAAACTCTTTCTTAGAAATAAAGGATGGATTCCGGGTTTGAATCCCGTGGTTGCGAGCCGCCTTTCATGGAACCTGGATCTTGCGACCTGTGCGGACATCAGTGCGGCCGACATTCTCACGAACAAGCGTCAAATCGCGCGCGCGTTCATTTATGAGCCCGCCGCTTCGCCGAAGCGCGCGCTTATTCTCTCAAGCATGAGCACCGGCTTAGCCCTGCCCACAGCAGCGAATCTGAACACGATGGCCCTTTTCGATAATGTCTGGAACACGACAGACGGCTCGGTACCTCCCGCCGGCACGAGCTGGGCTGGCTGGGCAACCTGGCGCGCCGCGACAGCCGGCGATTACCCCGTGATCGAACGAGTAAATCTTGCTCCGCTCTACATGACGGTCTGGCTCACCAACAACAGCACAACCACTTCGGTCTACTACCAGGTCATACCGTCAGTCGGAGTGCCGTACGGAGCAGCAATTCTCAAGGGCAAGGGCACGACTTTAACCTTATTTCCCAACGATCAGGTAAATCTCTACAACCTCGGCGCCCTCGGCCCCAAAGCCGATTACACCTACATCGCAAGTTCGGGCACCAAGGTAATTGATTTCAACGACGCCAAATTCTGGCTTCCCCAATGAGCGACCAGGACGAAATTTCACGCCTGCTCGCCGACGCAGCGGCCCAGACTGAAGCCGCGCCCACCCGTAACCAACCTGCGGATACGCCAGGCGGTCCGCTTTCTCCCGAGTCGGATGCAAGCAGCCTCGCCGAAGCCTCACCTGCCTCCGCGGTCGCGCGAAAACTCCCGACACGAATCGGCGCGCGAAACAGCGATGTCCTTGGTTTTGCCTGGCTGAACGGTTCACTCCATGCCGCTGCGTTTCGTCGCCAGAAGATGACGCACAGCTGGTCCTGTTCGACCCCTGTTCGCACCGTCGCTGAGTTCGAGGCTGTGATCGACGAAGCGCTGGTCAGCGTCGAATTCGCCGGTACCGACACGTTCATCGTGCTCGAAAACGAGATTTTTGCACATCAAGCCGATGATATACCCCTCTTCGCCGAAAGTGCGCAGAGAGCCTACCTCAAAAGCCGGGTTCAGCGCCACGAAAAGGAAAACGGGCCGGTGCTGTGGGTGATGCAACCGTTGATCACGCTGCACCAGAAGCAGTCGATCCTGCTGCACCTTCTGCCCAAAAGTTTTTACGTCGAACTCCACCATGTGCTGCTTAAGCGCCACCTGGATCTGACCCGCATTCTGCCGCTCATCGTACCGCTGCAGTACGAGCTTAACCGTATCCCCGCAGGAAAAAACACCACCGTGATCGTCGCTGCCGAGATTGGCACCAGCACTGCGGTTGTCGCCGGCCGCGTCGGCGGGCCACTGTTGTTTTCCCGCACCATTCTGGCCGATCTCAATCGCGAGCCCAGCCGCGTCGGAGTTGAGGTCAACCGGTCGCTGCTCTATACGAAGCAACACTTCGAAAGCGCGGCCTCCTCGGTTTGGCTCATGGCCCAAAACGGCGTCTCCGCAGCGGCCGAGCTTCAAGCCAAGTGCGGTGCCGGAAAAAAAGTCGTCGCCCTCCCGTCGACACCTGTCGACTGGTTGCAGTCGGCCGCAAAACTCTCACCCCAACAGCCAATCAATCTGCTTTCGCGCTACCTGAAAGCGAAACGTCGCACCCAATTTATTCGCGGCGGCTTTCTGATTATTGCCTGGCTCGGGCTCGCCTTGATGATCTCTAGTTACTTCCATGCCGCCAGCGACTGGCGCACGGAGCAAGCCCAGCTGATCAGACTGCGCGATCGCGAATCCGATCTGCGAGCCGACCGCGAAAGGCTCGAGCGCCGCAACAGCTCCACTGAACGCGATCTCGCTTTTGCCAATCATGTCACAACTGACCGGTTGCCCCCGGTACCCGCCAGCCTGCTCGGTTTTGTCGCCAAGCTGCTGCCGGAAGGCGCGCGGTTGGTTGAGTTCAATGTGCGCTGGGATGCCGAAGCCGGATCCTGGTCCTTTCAGTTCAACGGCTCGATCGAGGCCGATGACGAGACGGCGCGGACGCTCATCGCTGTCCTGCAGGACGAACTGGCTAAGAGCCCCCTGCGAGTTCGTTTCAACGAAAACGGGCGCGTTCTTATGGCCACGCCACTCGTCACACCGGGCGCACCCGAAGTGCAACGCTTCAACTTGGAGGGAGTGCTCTTTGAAAAATAAACTGCGCAATCTCGGGGTCGCCTGCTGGCACATTCTCACCGAAGTGCCGGGCTGGCCGGACGCTCCCCGTCAACTTCGGGTGCGACGTTTGCTCCCAGTCGTCATCCCGGTTGTGGCGATGCTGCTCTTGTTATGTTGGAGTCAAATCTGGACTGGCCCGCGCATTCAAACCGTCAGGACTGCGTACCAACCACTGCTTGAGCTGGAACGGGAAGTCACCGACCTGCAACTCGCGGGTAGCGACGCCAAAGCGGCCGAAGCCGCATCGCTGGCCGCCGAAGCCGGGCGCATGCTCGTGCCGGAACCAAAGGAAATCGCCCCCGTTCTAACTGAGTTTACCCGCGCCGCTCTTTCTAGGGGCTGGGAGGCGACGTTCCAGGCGTTGCCCGTGCCGGCCCACGCGGGCGACACGCCGATGTCCTTCGTCACTGTCCGCGGAAAGCTCGTGCCGGCCCCGGGAAACGCCCAGGCGTTCGCTTCGTTGCTCGTCGTCCTAGCCCAGTTTTCGCCACCAAACCGTTCGGTTGACCTAACCCGGCTAGCCATTCGTGCCGATGAACAAGGCAGGCAAACCGCTGAGGTCTTCCTTCGCGTCGGCTGCCGACTTCCCGAATGAGAAAATGGCTCAATAATCCCTGGTTCGTCACCGCGATGTCCGTCCTCGCCATTGGCCTCGCGTGGTCGTCTCTGCGACCCACCAACAGCGGTCGGCGTCCGGCCGCAGTCAGTTATGCCGACCCAGTCGCAACCGCCGAAGAGCAACCGCAGCCCGATGGCGCAACCGCCAATGTCTCGCCCGACGAAGCATTGAAACAGCTCGTTGCACCCAAAACCTCCCGCGATCCTTTTGCCGCTCGCACTGTCCAGACTGCCGCGGTTGTTGAAACCATTGAGCAGCCCGACTCCGTCGATACCGCCCATCTATCTGCCGTCTGGAACCAAAGCGGTTCAACGCTACTGCTCGTCAATGACCGCATGAGCAAAGTCGGCGACACCTTTGGTCGTCTCACGATTGAATCCGCCACTCAGAACGGCATCTGGCTCAGTCATTGGAAAGGCCGCGACTTTCTCGCCGTCGGCAAAAATTTTGTCCTGAGAACCCCCGCGAACCAGCCGGTCCAGGCATCCACCCCGTGAATACAATGAACGCACGATTACCCCTCACGACAATTTTCCTGGCGACCAGCCTCCTGGCCCTGAGTCCCGCGGCGCGTGGTGAAGACGCCCCGGCGACGACCGTCGCCACCACTCTCGCCGGTGCCGGCGTGGCCGAGCCCACCGCCTTGTTCAGTTTCAGCGCCGAGGGGGTGCCGATGAAGCAGGCACTCACGCTCTTTGCGCGCGCCAATAATCTAAACATCGTGCCAGACCTCGACGTGGAAGGTGACGTGACCGTGGAATTCCGCGAGCTTCCGCTCGATTTGGCGATGGGTGCTTTGCTGGAGGCAAATGGTTATTACTTTGCTCGCGAGGGCCGGCTGCTGCGGGTGCGCAACCACGAGTCGCGCCTCTTTCACATCGACTATATCCATACCACGCGCACCGGCCAGGGTTCCAGCGCCGTGCAGATAAGCTCAGGCGGCGGCGGCTCGGGCGGTGGAGCTTCTTCGGGCGGCGCAAGTGGCGGTGCCGGCAGTGAAGGTTCGACCATGACGGTGACCAATAACTCGACCATCAATTTCTGGGGCGAACTCGGCGAACAGCTCAAGTCGATGATTTCGGCCAAAGGCAGTTTCACGATTAACAGCCTTTCGGGCACCGTCCTCGTCAACGACAGTCATCGCAGCGTCGAGACGATCGCAGGGTTCCTCGCAACCGTGACGCAGAACATCGTCCGGCAGGTCGATCTCGAGGTGGAGATTTACGAAGTTTCACTCGGTAAGAACAACCAGCTTGGCATCAACTGGCAGCGCATCGAAGCCGGCATGGATACCACGTTCAATACGATCCCCGGCCAGCTCAGTCTCGGCGGAGCCGGCGGCTTGATCGTGCAAACTCCCCTTTTCGGCTCGCCACCCAGCGACCCGGGCGTGCGCGTCAACCTTACGCGCAACAATACCCAAGCCATCATCGACGCCCTTTCCCAACAAGGCGAACTAAAGGTTATCTCCCGGCCACGTCTGCGCACCCTGAACAATCAACCGTCGGTCGTTCGCGTTGGCCAGGACGTCCCGGTTTTTGGCAAACAGACCATTGTTTCGCCTGGCACGCCTCCCGTGGTCACAACCACTGAAACCACCCAAACCATCACCGTCGGCACCGTCCTCTCGATCACGCCCCAGGTTTCTGACGACGGGCTCATCACGCTCGATATCACTCCCGCAGTGAGCCGGCTGGCCGGGACCAAAACCTCTGCCACGGGTCAGACCGACGCTCCGATCATCGACATCCGGCAGGCTTCCTCGATCGTCCGCGTGCGCGATGGCGCGACCGTCATCATGGGTGGCTTGGTGCAAAATAGTTCCACCAAAACCAAGCGAAAGGTTCCCCTGCTCGGCGACATCCCGCTGCTCGGCCGGGCCTTTTCTGGCACCTACGACTCCTCAGACAGTACCGAGTTAATCTTCTTCGTGACGCCCCACATCGTAAAGGATCTCGCAACCGAGAAGTCCGTCACACCCAAATCGACAGAAGTTCCGCCCACGCCCAAGACGTCGAAATCCGGTGTGACCACGCCGGTCGCCGTCCCTCAGTAAAACCACGATTGGATGGTAGGGATGGCCCGGCTGGCCGTCCGGTTGGGCGCGAGCTAATGGGTTGGCGACAATAACAGACGACCACGGCGGGTCGTCCCTACCTTCGCCTCTTTCGATACGCATTGCTCGCCGCGATCGATTTCTAAAAATGGAGGGCCGACGTCCTCGTCGGCCACGCACGGTAAGGGCACTGCGCCTCCATTCAAGCCACCGCATCAATCTTCCATCTTGATATCCTTGTTGCGATGACGCGGGCAGCCTGCGCGCAACCAGGCATAGATGAACCGGTCAAGATCGCCATCGAGCACGCCTTGCGTGTCGCTCGTTTCGGAGCCGGTGCGCAAGTCCTTAACCATTTGATAGGGTTGCAACACGTAACTTCGGATCTGGCTGCCCCAACCTATTTCGCCCTTCTCGCCGTAGAATTTTTCCATTTCGCTGCGCTGCTCGTCCTGTTTCTTTTCGTAAAGACGCGCTTTCAAAACGTTCAACGCACTCGCACGATTCTTGATCTGCGAACGCTCGTTTTGGCAGACCACCACGATGCCCGTTGGAATATGCGTGAGCCGAACCGCCGAGTCGGTCGTATTGACGCCCTGGCCGCCCTTGCCGGATGAACGGTAGACGTCTGTGCGCACTTCGCTCTCGGGAATCTCGATTTCGATTTCGTCGGTGATCTCCGCCACCACGTCGATCGCGCAAAACGACGTGTGACGCCGCTTGTTCGAGTCGAACGGGCTGATGCGCACCAAGCGATGAACCCCGCGTTCCGCCTTCACGTAGCCATAGGCATTCTCACCTTTGATCACCATCGTCGCCTTGCTGATGCCGGCCTGATCGCCCACCTGCACGTCCTGAACGTCGATCTCGAATCCGCGGCGCTCAGCCCAACGATTGTACATGCGGAAAAGGATGTCGGCCCAGTCGTTCGCCTCAGTGCCACCCGCGCCCGACTGGATCGAAAGGATTGCGTTATTTTTGTCGAATTGGCCGTTGAGAAACGAGCTGATCTCCAGCTTATCGAGCTCCACGACCAATGCTTCGACAGTCGTACCGAGTTCCTTCGCGTACATTTCCTGTTCGGCGCCCTCGGCCGCTTCGACCAACTCGCGCATCACGTCCATATCCGCGAGCTTCTTGTTAAACTCCACGAGCCCACCGATCGCGCGCTTCAGCCCGTTAACCTTCGCGATGTGCTTTTGAGCGCCGATCTGATTATCCCAAAACGTCGGCGCGCCCATTTGGGCCTCGAGCGCCTCTATTTCCCGCTGTTTTTGTTCGACGTCAAAGATACCTCCACAGATAGCCCGCGCGCTTCTTAATGTTCTCGATGTGGGAAAAAGTTTCGGGAGCGATCATGTTTGTAAGGGTTAATGGCCGCGTAATCCCCTCCCCGGCGCAAGCGGAAAGTACGAACTTCAATGCAAACAGCGAATGGGGAACTCAGGAAGTCAGGAACAGGCCCGAATATCCGGAAGCCGAGCGACTAAAACTCTTTGAACACCAAGGTCGCAAAGACCACGAAGATAGAAGGCTGACTCCGAATTTTTGTAGGAGCCTGCTTGCAAGCGATCTGAGGACCCAGCGCGCCATATCGCCTGCAAGCAGGCTCCTACAGGCAGACCGTCAAGGCTGTAAGCACAACCACCTTCACGCGCAACCGGCGTTCTTCCGACCTTCGCTTCCTTTGCGACCTTCGTGTCCAAAAATTCTGCCAGCCTCGTGCCCACACGAAAACACCTTGCCCTGCTTTTTTCGTGGGCTAGCTCTCATTCATATTGATGAGACCCCTGTTTGAAGTTCGATCGGCACACACCCATGATCCTTCGCAATGCGGTTCTTTCCGACTCGGCTGAGATTGCCCAACTCACGGCAGAACTCGGTTATGCTGCCGACGCGAAAGCAATTTCTGAACGTCTCGCCGGAATAGTCGACCAACGGAATCAACTCGTGCTCGTCGCGATTCTGGAAGAAAGAATCCTGGGTTGGATGCAGGCGCACGCGTCCGTGGTATTGGAATCTGGTTACCGGGTTGAGATCGTTGGTTTGATTGTGGGCAAGGATTCCCGACGCGCCGGGATCGGTCGCAGTCTCGTGCAACGCGCTGAACTGTGGGCACGGCAACTTGGTGCGAACGCGATTGTTGTCCGCAGCAATACAAAGCGAATCGAAAGCCACCGCTTCTACCCCGCGCTCGGTTTTAGCACGTCGAAAACACAGACTGTCTACAGAAAACATTTGATGAAGAAATCGAACCTTCCTCCAAGCCCCTGACATGAAATTCCTTCCCTTCCTTTTGCTCTCGCTGGCGCTTTTGACCGGTTCGATTGTCGCCGGTCCGGTCGAGGATTTTTGTAAGCTGTTCGCGGCCGGAGCCGAAGTGCGCGTGTACCG
>Ga0302323_100004146_pt1 | contig 11796 bp, 7 predicted proteins | sample Fen_T0_3_FD_201950 | JGI IMG/M metagenome (GOLD analysis project Ga0302323, IMG submission 201950) | Peat permafrost microbial communities from Stordalen Mire near Abisko, Sweden - Fen_T0_3 | ecosystem: Environmental > Terrestrial > Soil > Wetlands > Permafrost | place: Sweden: Abisko... | reverse complement strand
GGTCTTGAAATGCACGTGAGTATCGATCGCAACCTCGGTAAAGATCGCCGCCGGCACTTCCCCGCCGCTCACGAGCTGCGAAGTGTTTCCGACCTTCACGTCCTGAACGCCGAAATCGAACGCGATGTCGCTCGGAATCACCAAGCGCTCGGGGCGGAACATGTCCTGCGGCGCCGCCGGAATGTTGCTGGTCGAGCCGGCCAGTACCGTTGTCGGCTGAAAACCCAGCGGAAACCGACGCCGCTTGGTCAGATCGCGCTGCCGAATCGCCACCGCGCCGGGGTCAATTTTCCGAAACTCAGTCAGCTTGCTGGCAGCCTTTTTCAGTGCATTGGCCTTCCGATGATGGCCACGCCGCGCCGCACCGATCGACAGTGCGTGCAGCAGGTCCTCATCTCCGATCTCCTCGTCCTCGCCGACGATCTCGGACGTGCCCATTCCCGCGACAAGGTCGAGCTCGGCACCAATCTCGCCGAAGTCGTCATCGTCACCCATGATCTCTTCCCATTTCGCCATTTGTTCTCTCCTGCTGAACGACACGCCGCGACCCAGGGTCGAAGGCACACGAATCCCGTTGCAAGCTCGCGCTCGCCCGTACCCGCCCCCACACCAGTTTACGTCAGAGCGATTTGCGCAGTGCCGCGGCGAGGTCGGCATCGGACATGGCCGCACCGATCGACGGATGGTTGTGCGTGATCGGCGCCATGAGCTCCGGCGCGCCCGCCCAGAACTTGCTCGCCTGCTTCCCCGCGAGCGCGTGCTTGCGGAAGTACATGGCCGTCGCACCGCTCAGCACGCCATTCGAAAAGTTCAGCACGTCCTCGTCCGCGCGCCCGAACATGTCGAAGAACGCGAGCCCAACGCCCGTCAGCCCCATCGCGAAATCCGCAGGAATGCTGGTGCGGGGGATAAAGAAGTTCGCGTCCGCATCTTCGAAGCGCCCGTGCATGAACCCCACGAGCGCCGCGCCCAAGCTGCTCTCCGCGACGACCTTCGCCTCGTTGAGCTTCTGGCGCACCTCGACCTTGCGCTTCTCCTCGCGCGTCTCGAAGCTCTGCAACTTGGTCGCGACCTTCTGCATCGCGGTATCGCTGATGAACGGCATGTGAACTCTCCTCGAGTCAGACCCTGCGCGAACGGCGTTCAGAATCTCAAGAAGTCGGGCCGCGAATTCAATGTCGTTACCGGCGTTATGCGGTGGTTACGCCGGAACATTTTTCATTCTTGATGGGTGCAGGTCAACCCGTCGTTACCAAGGAGAGTCCGGGCGAAGACCAGGCGTGGCGGTCGTGCGGCTCTGATCAACGGGGGGCGATGCGCGATGGACGAGTGCCACGAACACTTGCGCGAGCGCCCCCAGTTGATGCTCGGCGCAAGGTTGGCATTGAGGCGCGCGAAGGCCCGACAGAGCTAATTTCAGTTGAGGTAGCTGGCGAGCTCACGCCGCACGAACGGTAGCGGCGCTACGTTGAACCCTGCTGTTTACAGCAAAGTGCAGCATCGCTGTCGTGTGAGCGGACGAGGCCACCGCCCTTGCGGTTCGCGGCCGCCGGCGCTAACCAGCGCGCTAACGCATCCACGCTCGCGCCATGCGCACGGGCAGGATACTTGTTCTTCGGAGCGCCCAACGCCGTGGGAATCGACTGCAAGGCTTTCTTTGGTCCATTCCGTGCCAATAGGCGGCCTACTTGCACATTTTCAAGCTGCTCTCGCCGTTCGGGTGGTTCTTGTCGACGCGCCAACTTCGAAGCTCGGCCTTGGGGAGATTGCCGTACGGCGCAATGGCGACGAAGTTGTAGCAAGCCTCTAGATCCTCCGGCCGTAGCTGGCGCAAGATCTCTTCCGACTTTTTTCCAGCGGCCTTGGCCTTCGCATCGATTTGTTCGGGGCTCACCAATCGTTGCCAAGCACCAGTGTTTAGCACCTCCACGTCGGGGTTGATCACGACAAACCGTTCCGCCGAATGCGTGTGGCTGTAGACGAAAACACGCGGGAGCGGCTTTATCCGACTCAAGTAGGCTGTGAAGATTGCCAAACGATGGGTGAGGGCGTTGTTCACGAGGTTGCCCGCCGGGTGATCGCACAAGGTGCCCGGCAGACCGGAGGCCTTACGACCAGCCCGCGCGTCGCAAATCGCGATGATGTCTGGGTCGCTGAGACGAGCTGAATCGCGCACGAACTTGTCCGCATCCGCCCGCTTCACGTTCTTCAACAGCTGTTGTACGACGTCATTTTCTGCGAATGACTGCTCGAGAAACAACGCGCCCTTGGCCCGTTCGTTCGCGACGACCCAAGCGGAACCAGCACTACCGTCTTCACCCATCACCTGCATCGCTTGCGTCCAGGATTCATGAAGAGCCAGGAACCTGAGAAATTCCAAAGTGCCTTTCATACTGCCTCGGACGCCTTCGGCCTGGAGCCCGAGCCGCATGGCCTTGAGCTCGTCGGTAATATTGTCGATCGCCGGGTACTTCGTCTCGAACTGGTTGTAAAAGTCTTGAACGAACTGCTCGCCCCACGGACGACGAACATGAGTCGTGGCGTTCAGTCGAATGAACGGTTGGGGCCAACCATCGAACGCGTTCAAGTCCTCTCCAATTTCGTGACCGTGCTCGGCGCGTACTTTGCCGTCGTCGGACTGCCAAACGCCGGTGTCTTGGAACGAGACCTTGCACTCTGGGCAGGCGAACGTGCGTAGCAGCTCCGCCTTGACGGACGGCAAGAGCAGCGCGACGTCGTGGTTGCCAACCACCAAGGTGAGCTTGTTGTCGGCGGTCGACGCAAACGCCTTCAGCAGGTTAATTTCTTCGGCGTGCGCGGTTACCACCTTCTTGAAGCGGAGCAAGGCGTCGGCGTCAGAGCAGCCAGCGTCCTTGCTCGAATACACGCATGGTATGTCACGCGACTGCCAGAGCTCGAACACGTCGCCATTGATGACGAGGTCGGCCTTTCCGGCGCCAGTCACGCCCGCGTACTTCAGGAAAGTCGCTAGATCTCCGGGCCATCGGGCGTCTTCATAGGCATCCCAAGCGCCAGTCTTGTCGCGCCCAACTCCAAAGTGAGTATCGCTGATAACAAATACGTAGCGATCTGATTTAGCATGCACGGGGGCGGCCAGCGCCAACCAATAAGCGAACACGACAATGTTCATCATCAGCCACCGCCAACGGCTCAGTGATAACTCGTGCATGGCTTGTCCTTTGGTTGAGCACAAATTGTGGCGTCTCGATCGCCCAGCAACGTGTATGTCAACGCGCGCGCTCCGTGGACGTGGTCGTTTAGGTCCGATAGGCACTGGATCGTCGCGTCGAAAACCGCGCCTATTGGAACTGGATTTTCGCTGATTTGTTGGGCAAGGCAAAACGTAAAGTCTCCCGCCAGCGGCGCCTCCACCTCGGTTGCCGTCGCTACGATTGACTGGAAACCTAGCCCATTCAACGTCGCCAGAAACCCAAGCGCGGATGCGCCACCCGTGCCACATGCGTTGAGGATCGCCAACGACCCGTCCGCAAATCGACGCCGCAACATTTCCGGAGGAACCGCGTCCGACTGATTGGTAGAGAAATACAGTTGGTCCTTGCCTGCCCCCGAAGCGTGGTGACTAACCAGCATTAGACCAGCACGAGTTGCGCCTGATTCTCCTTGCGCCATCCAATCGCCGAACTCTTCGATCTTGGAAAAAGCGCAACTCGATTCGAGCGGTGCATCCCAGCGGCGCAGGAGCGCATTCGGATACTGAGCAAGGCGCTCGCGCACGGCCACCATCGTCTCGTCCCCACCCTGCTTCACTTCAAGGTCTGGCGGCAGAACGCTGATCCAGGACAGATCGCAAGTGGCCGGTTTAGGGTCACGGTCGCGGGAGCCAGCCAGGGGCATTTCGATTGCGAACCGACTCCCGAGAAGTTCCCAATCTGCGCCCACCGACACAGCGGCTAACCCGAAGGGAATCAGCGTCGATGACGGTGTCTTGACTAGGAGCGTAGGGCGAGCTGCACCAGGCGGGCGGTCCTTGATCATCGAACGGAGAGCGCCTTCGACGACCTTGCGGGCGGCCACGGCGTTGTTCGGAAACAAAGCGCTTAGCATCGTGCCGCCCAAGCTCGGCAGCCGGTCACTCGGGGCCCTCTCCATCGTCTTCAGAACGTGCTCGATGCTCTGACGTAGAGCACTTTCTCCGGTTCCACTCACAATCCACTTCGTCGCGCTCTTCAGGGAGTCCCCCTGACGTCGAAACACCGACCAAATTCGCTCGTCACCACGACCGACGAGCTGCAGCGATGCATCGGCGGGTGCGGCGTCATCGAACCAGGCCGTGCTGGCGGGAGGCGCGGTCCATGCAGCTGCCTTGCATGCATCCTTGACGAACTTGGGCCGAATGCAGACCGGTACCTCGACGGTGTCGATCGGGCGATCCCGGTGCCAGATCGATAAATCAAGCTGGGTACGGACTGGCACAGAGAGGATAGTCTTCGTTCGGAAGCGCAACCGCAGCTGGCCAAAACGATAGCTAGGCGCAGGGTCGGCGTGGCCGCCAAACGGTGAGCCGACGACGTCGCCGGAATAATGCTCGATGTCTGCCATCTGGGCCTGGAGGTCGCCCTCCCAGGGGCTCTGCCCCACCCGTTCGAAGTAGCGAGGATCTGCCAACATCAAGACTTCGAATCGGGAGGTCCCCGCGTCCTCGACGATCTGCGCCCGAACCTCGTTGCTGGGGAGCGCCGATTGGACCTTCGGGTCAATTCGGGCGTAGTCGATGCCAGCCAGATCCAGCGTGATCACGTAGTTGGCATCCTGTGCGAGAGATCCGACCGGGGTAAGATCCGTGTCCGAGCCATCGCTGAGCCAACTATTCCAGAATAACGGCGGCAGGGTGGCGCCGGTGCGGCCGTCGACGTTGTCCGGTGACCCGTCGAAGTCGTTGTCCGGCGGCTTTGCCTCAGGGAAGGCGGCGGAGGAGGGCACGGTATCGGGTGGGGGTGGTTGCAACCACAGCGCTGAATACCCTCCGCAACCGAGCAAGCAGTGAAGGCTGATACCGACCAGCCCCCCGATATGCATGAAAGGGTCTTTTCGCATCACCATTCATTCTGCTGGGCCATCAAGGCCAACCGTTTCCCTAGCTCCCCGACAGCCGCGCTCAAATAGTCATTCGTACGAACACCAGGTGCGCACCGCCGCCTCCTGCTTCCGGCCTCAGCATGCTCGACGCGGACCTGACGCGCCAGTCATCTGAGCCTCGGCTACGGTCGCCAGTGCGCCGTCTACGTGCGCAAACGCTTTTCAGACCCACGCCTCCCCAGTCGTGCGGGGTCGATACGCCGAGCATGAGCTCCTAGGGTTTTCAGAGCCTATCCAGGCGAGTGGCATAAACTTGCGCGGCGACGCTCATCGTCGACCACTACGCCCCATGGTATGTAAGCCTCAGGGCGGAGATTCAAGGCGCACGCGCTTGAGCCGCACGCGCCGTCAATCGCGAGCTGGCGCGTCTCTGCCGTCGCATCTTCCCGCGACATTCTCGAGCGCCAAGTGCGCCGCGGCCGATGCCGCCCGCGCATAGATTCGCAGCTCACCTATCGGCATTTGAAATTGAATTGCCGATATCCTTAGTCGTTACCGTGGCTCGACACGAATCGTGCTTTACGTGCCATCGTCAAACGCGCTCCTCTGCACGCTACGACCCCGCCCTCCGGGCAACTTCTTGAGATTTTCGGATCGCTTGTGTCAGTGGTGGTCGCATGATGATCTACCGACTGAGTCAGGCGGAGTTCCGAGCGTGGCGTGACCACGACGCGCGCATGGAGCTCACGAAGCGAGTTTTCACCGAGCATGGAATCGCGCAAATCCGGGCGCCGAGCGGGCGAGTGCTCGGCACCGCTCGGCAAACGGGCGAGCGCATCCCGATCGAGCAAGCCAAGTTCAGGGCAGCTCACCACGCTATCTCGCCGGGTGAATGCATGTGCCGCGAGTGGCAGAAGCCTGCCGGCAAAGAGGGCGAGCATCATCCGATTTGCCAGCACAAGGCGGCTTGGGAATCTCAGCAGCTCCACGACCCAGACGCACCACGCGAGCGCGTCACCGTGTCATCCACAGCCGCGCACGAACCTCACCCGGAGCCAGCTGACTCAACAGCGCCCACCGAACGGCCTCCTGCGCCCCCAGTTTCTCAAACACCAGGTGTGTTCGCGCCACCGGCATCCCCCGCGCCGAGCACGGTCACGGTACCCGTCAGCACGATCCCCGACCCCGCAGCCTGCGCCTGCCACGACTGGGCCGGTGGCGATCCCGAGCAGCACCACCTTCTGTGTCAGTTCAGGGCCGCGTGGGAGCGCGATCACGGCGGCACCAAGCTCGAGCTCGTGGAGCTCGAGACCGGCGCTGTTATCCGCGAGGCGACCGCGGAAGAGGCGGCTGCCAGCAAGCGGAAGGAACCGGAAGACGGAGTCGGCGCCATCGATTTCGGCGACGGCAAGCTCTACTACGTGAGGGCCGGATGAGCGACATCATCAAAATCCCGCTCGACCACATCCTGCCGAACCCGAAGCAAGTCCGGAAGACGTTCCGCCGCATTGAAGAGCTCGCCCGCTCGATCGCGCAGTATGGCCTGCTCCACAATCTCGTCGTCGTGGAGCGCGCCGAGCTTGGCTACTATGAAGTCGTCGCAGGCGAGCGACGCTATCGCGCCCTGACCTTGCTGGCGAAGGACTCTCGCCTGCCGTCCACCGAGGTCAGCTGCCTTGTCATCTCCAGCGAGGGTGCGTTCGAAAACGTCGTCGAGAATCTGGCGCGTGAGGATGTGCCGCTCTGGGAAGTCGGTCGGACGTACCTCGGATTCTACGACTCCGGCTTCACCCAGTCGGAAATCGCCGCTCGCATCGGCAAGTCCCAGGGCCACGTCTCCACGGCCATGATCTTGTCCAGATGCCTCGCGCCCGCCGTCGTGGCTCGCCTCGCGCAGCTCCCCCCGAACACGATCCCCATCCAGCGCCTGCTCCGCATCGCCACCTTGATGGACGACGAAGAAGACCCCGACGAAGAGGCGCAAGTTCGCTTGTTCCAGCAAATGCTCGACTCCCCCGTGCGCCGCGGTCGACGAGCTGCACGCCCCCGTACGCAGAAGGAAGCGCTCTGGCTTCGCTTTCAGCGCCTCCGTCAGGGCAAGGTAGGCGGGCGCGTCGACCCCGTGTACCAGACGTTCCTCGATTCACTCGTCAAATACCTGGCGGGCGAAACGAAGGGCCTCGCGCCATGACGCCGTTCTTCCGGCTGAGCACTCCCATGACGCGCGCATGGGCCGTCAACCGCGAAGCTCGTCACAAGCTGGCGCGGTGGCTCGCTCACCAGTTCGCCAAGACCGGGGTCGCCGTTTGCACTGATACGCTCTCGGTCGTCGCATGGGTCAATCCGCTCGCCCAGGTGAAGTTCGCCACGCCGCCGTACCAAAAGATCGAGCGGCATCAATGCGTGAACAACCCGTCGTGGAGCGACTGCGAGTGCCGGCGATGGTTCGATCCGGAGAGCGGCGGGGCGTGGGGGAAACGCGAGACGGCGGCACATCATCCGCTATGCATTTTCGACGAGAGGGCCATCGGCCGGTGGCGCGAGATTGATTTGCCGGCGAGAGTCCGGGAACAAGCTGAGCGCGGCGGGTTTCTCGAGCCTTAGACCGGCTGTGAGTGTCGGATAGCTTACCAGCGACGAAAAGAGGGCGGGATTCGAACCCTCGGTACGGCGTTGGCGATAACTTTAAGCGGCACGCGACCTTGCGAGCCAACGCCGTGAAACTGAAAGCGAAATGGGTTCGGATTTCTCTCTCCGCTGGTCGACGTGAATCGACTGGGTTTGGGCAGCCCGTGGGCAGCGGATCGACGGCGGACAAGCGGCTGGCTGGCACCACGCCAGCGATGTACGATCATCCGTTCGGGCGCATCCGATCGGGGGTTGACCAAGAGGGTATATGGGTGGCACTTCACCCCGGCTGGGCACATTGGTGACACGTATCCGGTTCACATGGTGACCCTCGTCATTTTGCCCTCGCCCATCGCGTAACCGGTGGGCGGATGGGTCCAAGCTAGGGCGCTCATCATTTAGGAAGTGAGCAAGAGGGTACATGGGTGACACTTGAGCCTGGGCATGATCTAGCGATTGATTGGGCTACGCCTTCCGGTGGAACGCTTCACCCCCTGGGCGCGCTGGGGATCTCGTGAGGAGCGATGGACTCCGCGACTGGAGCTTGAATCCAGCCCAGAAGATGGCGATCGAATTCCTCGCTGGATCAGGCGGTCAGGCCGGACCGCGCAACTCGGCGACACCGCAGCGATATTCCGGAAGTGCCAGCGGTCGGTTGGAATCCCGGTCACGGCCTCGCTTCGCGCCAAATCCGTGCGAGACACGGTGCCGCAATCTAAATGTAGCCGCTTCAATTGGCGAAACGACCATATCCGATAGGTCCGCAGGCAGCTACCCTGTACATGGCATGCGATCTGGCGTTTCTAGCGGAAAGCGAATCTCGGCAGGCGGGGCTCTGCCGGCGAAGAGCAAGCCGCCTCGTAAGCGCGCGGTCAATCCCCCCACAAAAGCGCGTGCGCGGTTAGCCGCTTTGCTGCGACTCGCCGATCGGGCCGTTTCGAACGACACGCCTGACCAAGCCGATCTGCATCTCGCTGCCGCGGTTCGCCTCATCCGCAAGTCCCCGAGCCTGCTTGCCTCTGTCCATGAAGTACTGGGCCAGCGCGCAAAGCTGTTCGATCAAATGGGCCGGCATGACGAGGCCATCGACTTGTTTGCCCAAGCGGCGGGCGCTGCGAGCGATGCAAGTGAGCTGTTCGCGGCCGCGAAATGGAGCGGGGGTCAGGGTGTCGTGCTCCGTCGCTCAGGCCGACTGGATGAAGCACGCGCTGCCTTCGTGTCGGCGCGCGATCGCTACGCCGCTTTCGGTGAGCGCGGGCGCGCGGGGCTGGCCGAACAAGAAGGCAGGCTCGGACTGCTCGCGCGCGACGCTCACGATGAGGAAGAGGCCGAGGCCGCTTTTGACCGCGCGTACCTGTTGAGTTCCTCGGTCGGGGATCTTCGCCTCATCGTCACCTGGGGGAGGCACTATGCGCATTGTCTTACCCGCCGCCGCCTCTACCATGACTCGTGGAGCTGCTACGAACGGTGTTTCGATGCGGCGGAAGTGTCCGGTGACGAGTCTTTACTGCATGCGGTCGCGATGGAGTGGGCGTCAAGCCTGCGTCTCGCTCACCGGCCATGCGAGGCAGCGGATCTGCTCCTAGCAACGGCACGAAAGGTACGCGAGCGAACGCGGCACCGCGAGCTGCTCGATATGGCCGCGACGTCGTTATTCTGGGCAGGTGCGTGGGTAGCACTGCGGCGGGTAACGCGGAAGCTTGCTCTCACCGGCGTCATCAACGGGGGCAACGGCGCCCGCCAGAAGCAGTGGGCCGAGATGGGGAGGCATGCGGAAGCGCGTCTTCACAAGACGCGGGCTGACCGCCCCCGGACGTCGCTCGGTGCGGTCGTGGTTACTGACTACGTCCTTCAATGGATAGGCCATGCGGTGAAGGCAAAGGACGTTGAGCGCGCCGCGGACGCAGCGCACTTCGTCTGCGATCTGGCCCTCGGACTTGCGGAGAGCCAGGACGACTTGTTGCTCGAGCCTGCAGGACTCCGCCTTCGGATTATCGCTGACGCGATGCGCTTGCTGTGCGAAGCGGAACAACCAGTTCGAAGCCTCGAGTTGTCACAGCGGGTCAAAGGGCTGGGGTTCGCATTGCCGAACCTAAAGCGTCTGCGCGCTACGGGTCCGCCTCATCGCGAGGCGGCCGACTATCTCGGGGGGCTTTCGACCTTGACACAAGCGGTGAGGGCGTTGAAAGAGGCGACTCCCAGCGACATCCAGCAGCGCGTAGGGACGGTGCGTGCTGCTGGCGAATCTCTGCTCGAGTTCGGCGAGCGCCTGCGCGCATGTGATCCGGCCCTTCACGCGCGTCTGGGTGGGATGGTACGCCCGCAAGACCTACTCGACGCCCTGCCAATGACAAGCCCAGTCGGCATTGTGGACTTGACAGTCGGTACAGAGGGCACCGTTGTGCATCTCATAAGACGCGTAGGCGGCCGCGTTCGGGTCGCTGCCGCCATCGCGCCGGACTTCAACAATGCGAGCGCGGGCGAGCTCTTGCGAGCATGGTTCGACGGCCACGTCATGCGCGAGCTCAGCGAGCGCCAGCTCAACGCGCTGGCAACAATCGGCCGCGTTCTCCACGATCACCTCTTCTGCGGCGTCGCGCGCAATCTGGCGGAATGTAAAATCACCCAGATCGTGCTCGTGCCGGACGCGCTCACGCGGCACCTTCCTCTTCACCTCGCGGAAATTTGCGCCGAGAACGTGGCGCAGATCACGGCGGCAATAAGCATGAAAGGGAAACCGACCGAGGTGCGATTCCTCTGCGACGCGTTTCCGGTGGAATACGCACCGTGTCTCCAGGCCGTTGCCGTCAGCCAGCGCCAGCGTTGGCCACGCAGTCTTGACTGTGTGCTGTCAGTCGCGGATCCCCGTCTCGACCTGCCCGCGGCGCGAGCTACCGCCACCTGGCTGGCCGAGCAGGCTCCGGATGCGATCGATCACGTGTGTCTTGTGGCCGAAACTGCAACACGCGCGAACGTCTTCCCGCATCTCCACCGCGCCAACGTCGTGGTGATGGGAACGCACGGCCATTCCAGCTTGAAGCGTCCTGAGGAATCATATGTCATCCTCCATCCAGAGGACAGGTGGACGATGGCTCAGATGATCGAGCAGGGAGCATTCACCCACGGCCCGGTTATCGTGCTGAGCGCTTGTGAGGTTGGGAGCACCGGGGTCACGCTGGATGGCACCACCGCAGGGGGCATTGCAGGCGCGCTGGTCTCCGCAGGAGCGGCGGCCGTACTCGCAGCTTCGTGGCCAGTCGAAGACGTTTCAATGAGCTACGTGGTCGAACGCTTCGTGTCCCACTTGTCGAACCGTGGACTCCGCCCAGCGGCTGCCCTCTTTCGCGCCCTCTTCGATCTTCGGCGCCTCACGGCGCCGGAGTGTCTCGAGCGCTGCAGGTCGATCTCTGACGCCATGGAGAAAGACGGCAGTGCAGATAGCCAGCCCGAATCGTATCTGATGCTCCGCAATCTTGCGAGGTGGATCAAAAAGAGCCCACTCCTTCACCCGTTCGACAATGTGCAACTGTGGGGTGGACTCACGGTCGTGGGCAGCGGCTGGGGTTCACCCGCGGGCGGTATGGTCGGCGGAGCGGCCGAGGTCGAGAGGTTAATCAAGGGCTCTTCACAGCGGGAGCAGGCGCGCGCGTTGCTTGGGAGGCGTCGGTTCGCCGAAGCGAAGGCGCTGCTAATCGACATTCTGCCAATTCAAGATGGCCTCGAACGAGCGTCCACGCTTGAAGCGCTAGCGTCGGCGACGTGGGGCTGCCGCGTCAGCGGTGCGGAGCCGGCTGCTCGGAGGGAGACCGAGCGTCTGCTCGCACAGGCCGAAGTGTTGGCGCGCGCTGAGGAGGACGAGCAGATCTTGAGGAATATTGACGCGACCCGAAAGAAACTCCACCGGAGGGCCTCGACCCATGTGCCGTCGTAATACTGATGATCCACTCGTTCGGATGTTCCTTGATCGCTACCACCTTCATCTTCTGGCGATTCCACGTCATGGGGTTGCAGTGGGAGATCTATACGTGCACGACGGCAAACGCGTGTCGCCGCCCGGCAACGTACAGAACATACTCGACGCGCCGATGGAGATGCCGCCGCTTAAGATAG
>Ga0302323_100004145_pt1 | contig 11797 bp, 9 predicted proteins | sample Fen_T0_3_FD_201950 | JGI IMG/M metagenome (GOLD analysis project Ga0302323, IMG submission 201950) | Peat permafrost microbial communities from Stordalen Mire near Abisko, Sweden - Fen_T0_3 | ecosystem: Environmental > Terrestrial > Soil > Wetlands > Permafrost | place: Sweden: Abisko... | reverse complement strand
GTGTAGGAACTGTCGCTGTTACTGGCGCTGCTTGCCGAGACCTCGGAAAAGGCCAGGGTCCCGGAAAAGTACACGTTCGACGGTTCCAGGTAGTAGGCGAGGCCCGGTCCTATACCGCCCATGCTCACGCCATAGGACAAGCTCTGGGAGTTGATCGCGCCGTCTGCCTTGGGATCCGTCGCCGAGCTGACCAGGAACTCGCCAAAGAGGACGAGGTGGGGCGTCACCGACCCTCCGAAGGCGAACGTCATGGCCGGGCCGCTGCCGGAAACATGCAAGTAGGTGGAGCCATCCCCGGACTTCGCGCTCAGATAGCCCACGCCCGCGGTCAGGCGCATGTAGAACCCGTCGTGCTGGTGGAACCCGGCCGGCGGACCAAGATCCTTCGGGGGATAGTAAACGGGCCCGTAGCCGGGTGGCGGGTAGTAGCCAGGCGGTGGCGCATAGCCAGGCGGTGGCGCATAGCCAGGTGGTGGCGCATAGCCAGGCGGCGGGTAGTAGCCAGGCGGCGGATAGTAGGGCGGCGGATAGTAGGCCGCGGGCGGCGGAGAGCCGGGCGCGGCGGCCGGCGGTTGGGCTGACGGCTGGGCCGCTGGCGGCATGGACGCTGGCGGTGCGGCCGGTGGCTGTGCGGCCGTCGTGGCCGTGTTTTGGGGCTCGGGCTGGGCCTGTCCAAGAGCCTGTCCAGGCTGGGCCTGCGCGAACGCTGTGGCGCTGCTCGCGAGCAGCAGGGCCGATACGAACCCAACCAGGCAAAACGATCGCGGCTTCGTGTCCATGACCGGAATCCTACTACGACAGGGTCCGACAGCGTTGATTGCTGTCGCGTCATTATATATTCACTAATTTCTAGTTTGACAGCTTACACTTTTTAAGTGACACTTAATTCTGTGACGAGGCGGCGACGTACCTTTCGGCGAGCGAGCGGCAAGGAGCTAGCGATGCGCATAATCTCGGGCAGCGTGGTTTTGGTCCTCTTTGGCGCGGCTGGGTGCGAATCCGGCTTGAACGTCGGTGGCACCGACCCCTTGGACCCAGCCACGGTCGCGGAACCCGCCCAGGCCAAGGTTGTTCCAGCTATCAGCGCAGACGTGCAAGCCGGCCGCTCGCGCGACGTGATCGTGATGCTGGCCGACGAGACGGTGCACCTGCGCCGAGCGGCCTATCGCATGGCCATTCCCAGCGATTCCTTCGACGGCTACCTGGCCAGCGTGAAGGCCGAGCTGGATGGCATGAAAGACAGCGTGCTGAGCGCGGCAGCAGGCCGCCTGACCACCCTGCGCAGCTACGAGCAACTGCCGGTCATGCACGTGCGTGTGGACTCGCCCGAGGCGCTGGCCGCCCTGGAAGCGCACGCCGATGTGGTGGCCGTGGTCGAAGATCGGGCCATGCAGGCCTTCGACGACACGCCCGTCAACCTGGTCCAGGTCGGGCAGCCAACGGCCGCCGCGTCCGGCAAGCTCGGCGCTGGTACCACCGTCGCCGTGCTCGATACCGGGACCGACTACAAGCGCGCGCCCTTCAAGTGCACCGCGCCGGGCACGCCCGCGGCTTGCCCGGTGGTCTTCGCCAAGGACTTCGCCGTCGACGACAAGGCGCTGGATACCGGCAGCTTCCACGGCACCAACGTCTCTGGCGTCGTGCTGGCCATGGCTCCGGCGGCCAAGATCGCCGCGCTCGACGTGTTCGACGGCGAGATGGCCTACACCTCGGCGATCTTGTCGGCCATCAACTGGTGCGTGCAGAACAAGGCCAAGTACAACATCGTGGCCATCAACATGAGCCTGGGCGGCGGGCTGTTCAGCTCGGCCTGCGCGTCCGATCCCTTTGCCCCCGCCGTGGCGGCTGCGCGCGCCGCTGGCATCCTGTCGGCCATCGCCTCGGGAAACTCGGGTTCTTCCACCAGCATCTCCAGCCCGGCCTGCGTGCCGGCCGCAGTGTCGGTCGGCGCCGTCTATTCGGCCAGCGTCGGGGCCTTCAACACCGGGGTGTGCAACGACGCGACGACCGCGGCCGACAAGGTGGCGTGCTTCTCCAATTCGGCGTCGTTCCTGACCGTGCTGGCCCCGGGCGTGGGCATCACCGCGGCTGGCATCACCATGTCCGGCACCTCGCAGGCCACGCCGCACGTGGCGGGCGCCATTGCCGTGCTCGCCGCCGCCCAGCCGAGCAGCGGACCGGATGCCATCGTGGCCCGCCTGACCACGTCGAAGACCATGGTCACCGACAAGCGCAACAACGTGACCAAACCGCGCCTGGATCTGGGCGCCGCCCTCGCCCTCACCGGGGCGCCAGGACCCTCCGGCCAGGTGGTCATCAACGCCGGTGCCAAGTACACCAAAACGACCGCTGTCACCGTCGATGTCACCACCACCTCCGGCACCGCCACCCAGATCTGCCTGAGCGCCAGCGCGAGCTGCACCGCCTGGAAAACCTACGCGGCCTCCATGGCGTGGACGCTGGCCACTGGCGACGGCGCCAAGACCGTCAACGTGTGGTGGAAGAATTCCGAGGGCGTGGCCTCCCTGACCCCGGTGTCGGCGTCCATCACCCTGGATACCACTGCGCCGACCAATGGCTCTTTGACTGGCGTGCTGTCCGGCAAGGTGGCCACCCTGACCTGGGTCGGCGCCACGGACGCGGGCTCGGGTGTGGCCTCGTACAAGCTGGTGTCGTCGACGGCGGGCGTGCCCAGTAGCTGCGCCTCGGGAACGCAGCTCTATGCCGGCCCGTCCAACATCTACCGGACCGGAACCTTGCCCACCGGCACCACCTACTTCCGACTATGCGCCATCGACAACGTGGGCAACGTGAGCGCCGGCGTGGTCGCCTCGGCCAAGATCACCGCCAAGTAGCCCAAAACAAAAGGGCGTGCCGGCTTGTGGCCAACACGCCCTTGGGCGTTTCGTTTGGGAAACGTTTAGTCGGTGTAGAAGAAGAGCGAGCCCATGTAGGCCAGGGTGTTGACGCTGATCCCGAAGGAGTACTGATCGCCCGTCTTGGTGTAGGCGAGGAACTGATCGTGTACGGCGATCCCCATCGAGAACCAGCGGGTGAAGAAGTGCTCCACACCAAGCTCTATGGGGAGATTGATACCGATGGTGGTGTCGGTGCCCGAAATAATGTTCTTGCTCAGGTACAAGCCGAGCCCGATGCCGGCGCTCAGGCGGGTGGATGCTCCCTTGAGCAACACAAATGAGGCCAAGACCTCAGGATTGAACTGCCAAGCCGTCGGGCCGGCTTCGGTCGCTGGGGGCGTCTTGGACTTGGTCATCGTCAGGGTGAGCCTGGGCACGATCGCCAAGGAGTCGCTCATCCAGTACTTCAGCATGAGGTTGCCGGTGTCGGGAGCAATGAGAAGGTTCCCCGTCCCGTTCCCGTTCGCATCCGAGCCAGTCGAGCCAGCAACGATGCCCACGCCGATACCGACCGAGCCGGTCATGTCGTCAGCGGCCTTGGGAGCCATGACGGGGGCCACTGGCATCACGGGCATCGGCTCGGGAGCCGGGGCTGGCGCCATCATGGGAGCCGGGGCCGGGGCGTACATGGGGGCCGGGGCGGGAGCCTGCGCGAAGGCGGGCAGGGCGGCGCCGAGAAGCGACGCAACGGCTGTCGTGGAAATGAGAGAGAGTCTCGTACGTGTCATTGATTTTCCTTCTTTCGGTTGATGGGATGAGTTGAAGCTTTCAACTAACTTAACGCAGCAATGTGTCCTACATCAACACACATGATGTTTTCTAGCCCGATTCCGGATTTCTGTCACGTTTCCGCAACGTCACGATGCGGTGTCGCATTCGCAACGCACGTAACACTGAAGCTCGGCTAGGCGAAGTTACTGAAGTATCCGAGCGACTTGGCGCGGGCCTTCACCTGGTCTGCGGCTTCGAGGAGCTCGGCGGTGGAATCCCAGCGCCCGGTGAGGAACTGCTGGCGCACGCCATCGGCCATCTCGAAGGTGTAGCGCTTGCCCGCGGCCAGAATCCACTTGTCCGCCAGGCTTACTTGGACGGAGCTGGCTGGGTTGGCTTCGACCGCCGCCATCAGCGCCTCGGCCACTTCCGGCGTGACCTTGCAGCAGGGCATGCCGATGGCCACGCAGTTGCCGATGAAGATTTCGGCGAAGGTTTCGCCCAGGATGACCTGGATGCCCCAGCGCCGGATGGCCTGCGGCGCGTGCTCGCGCGACGAACCGCAGCCGAAGTTCTTGTTCACCAGCAGCACGTTGGCACCTTGGTAGGCCTTGTTGTCGAAGGCGTGGCAGCCGCCGCTTGCCGCGAGCTGGGCGCGGTCGTCTTCGAAGGCGTGCTCGCCCAGGCCGTCGAACACGACGGTGCGCAGGTAGCGCGCGGGGATGATGCGGTCGGTGTCGATGTCGTTGCCGCGCAGGGGAACCGCTCGGCCGGTGAAGAGATTGCGTTTGACGTCTTCCATGGTCATCTCCTTAGGCAATACCAAATACTTTTCGAGCGTCCGCGACCTGGCCCGTAACGGCCGCGGCGGCCACCATCAGCGGGCTCATGAGCAGGGTGCGCCCCTGCGGCGAGCCTTGCCGGCCCTTGAAATTGCGGTTCGACGACGACGCGCAGATTTCGCGGCCCTTGAGCTTGTCCGGGTTCATAGCCAGACACATGGAGCAGCCGGCCTCGCGGAACGAGAAGCCAGCGTCGCTGAACACCTTGTCCCAGCCGCGCGCCAGCATGTCGTTGCGCACTTGTTCCGAACCCGGCACTACCAGGGCGCGTACGTTCGGCTGCACCTTGAACTTGCCGCCCTTGAGCACCCTGACCACTTCCTCGAAGTCGGAAAGGCGCCCATTGGTACATGACCCGATGAAGGCCACGTCGATCTTGGTGCCTGCGATGGGCTGGCCCGCCTTGAAGTCCATGTACGCGTAGGCCTCGCGCACCGATTCGCGCTCGTCCTCGATGAAGGCCTCGACCGACGGGATCTCGCCGTCGATGGACACCGACTGGGCGGGCGTGATGCCCCAGGTGACCACGGGCGTGATGTCCTCGGCCTTGATGCGGACCACGTCGTTGTATTGGGCGCCGGGGTCGCTCTTGATGCTCTCCCAGTAGGCCAGCGCCTTGTCCCAGTTGGCGCCAGCGGGCGCGTATTCTCGGCCTTTCAGATAGTCGTACGTAGTCTGGTCGGGATTGACGTATCCGCAGCGCGCGCCGCCCTCGATGCTCATGTTACAGACGGTCATGCGCTCGTCCATGGTGAAGCGGTCGAACACGTCGCCGGCGTACTCGTAGGCGAAGCCCACGCCGCCGTTCACGCCCAGCTTCTGCACGATGTACAGGATGACGTCCTTGGCGTACACGCCGGGGCGCAGCTTGCCGCTCACCTCGATGCGCCGGACCTTCAGCTTTTCCATGGCCAGGGTCTGCGTGGCCAGCACGTCGCGGATCTGCGAGGTGCCGATGCCGAAGGCCAGGGCGCCGAACGCGCCGTGGGTGGCGGTGTGCGAATCGCCGCAGCAGATGGTCATGCCCGGCTGGGTGAGGCCGCGCTCGGGGCCGACGATGTGGACTACGCCGTTTTCGTTGGCGGTGGGCGAGAAGAAGCGGATGCCGAAGTCCTGCACGCTCTTCTCCAGGCTTTGCAGCATCTCTTCCGCAATGGTGTCCTGGTACGGGCGCAGCTTGCTGTGGGTCGGGACAATGTGATCGACCGTGGCAAAGGTCCGCTCGGGGAACATGACTTTCAGCTTGCGCTCGCGAATCATGGAAAAGGCCTGCGGCGAGGTCACCTCGTGCAGCAGGTGCAGGCCCATGAGCAACTGGGTTTGCCCCGACGGCAGGTGGCGGACCACGTGTTTGTCAAAGACCTTCTCGTACAGTGTTTGGGCCATGGCTACGTTTCTCCGTACTTTTCCAGATGTTCGGAAAGCTGGGTGCCGAACGACACGAAGCTCTTTACCAGGTGGGGGTCAAGTTTGAGCCAGATCTTTTCGATGGCCAGCGCGCGCTCTTCGCGCAGGGCCTGCATGATGCGCTTGCCCTTGGCGGTCAGCACATAGTCGCGCTGGCGGCCGTCGGATTTGGACAGCGTGACGCTGACCAGATCCTTGTCGAGCAGCTGGCGCAGGGTCCTCGAAACCGCGGCCGCCGAGCTGTCGCGGGTCTTGGCGAACATGCTGGGCATGAAGTGCTCGCGCGAGATCTCTTCCAGCACGCCCCACTGCCCGTCGGACAGCCCCACCGACAGGGCCAGCTGTTCGCGGCGGCGGCGAAAAGCATCGGCCAAGCGGCCGAGGCAAGCGATGGCCTGGTGGACCAGGGCCAGGTCCGGCGCGACCGCGGGCTTCTTGCTTGCCATGGGATAATAGTTAACCTAGGTTAACCAAATGTCAAGAATGAATTAACCACAGAGAACACAGAGGACACAGAGCCCGGAAGGGAAGGGGTTCCCGGATCCCAGGTCCGAACCCTTCTTCTTTCCGACCTCTGTGTTCTCTGTGTCCTCTGTGGTTGATCTGCCTTCAGGTCACCCTACAGCGCCAGGGCGGCGGCTTGGGTCGGGACTGAGGATCTGTCGTCGGCGAGCCAGGAATCGGACAAGCTCATGACCGCGACCACGCTGGGCAGGTGGCGGACCTTGGCGCGGGCGGCAAGCTCGCGGCGCTGGAGCACGGCCGCGCCGGTCAGCAGCGCGCGGGCCAGGGCCGGAGCGTCGCGGTTCTCGCTCTTGGCCAGCGACGTGCCGGCGGTCCAGCGGTTGAGGCCGCCAATGGCGGGGCCACACCAGATTTGGTAGTCGGCTTGGCGGCCGTCGTCGCCCAGGCGCGCCCAGCGCGAGGACATGCCGAGGTACCAGCGGAAACACAGGGCCATCTTGTGCTTCTCGTCGGTGCGCGCGCGCTCGGCCTCATCGGGCTGGCGCGACATCCAGTACTTCTCGGTTTCCTGCCAGATATCGTCGAAGGTCCGCTTGAGGATCTGGGTCTCGACCTTTTTGCGCTCTGCTGCGGGGATGGCATCGAATGACGGGTAGGTCTTGTACAGCTCGTACAGACGCTGGGCGCGCTGCGGGTACATGGTGCCGCGCTTGAGCACTTGCACCTTGCCGCCCATCTCGAACATGTCGGACGCCGGGCACATGGCCACGTCGGCCATGCACGCCTCGGCTAGCATCTGGCGCACGCGCGGCGCCGTGCCGGATTGGCGGCAGGCCTGGTTGATGGAGCCCGTGACGATGTAGTCGGCGCCCATGGCCAGGGCTGCGTGCACGGAAAGCGGTTCGCCGATGCCACCCGCGGCGCCCAGGCGGATGTCGATGCCGCGCTCGTCGTAGCCGTGGCGCGCCTCGGCCTGCTCGCGTTCGTGCAGCATCATGGGCAAGAGCACGGACAGCGGGCGACGATCGGTGTGGCCACCGCTATCGGCTTCGCACGTTAGTTCGTTGGCCATGGGAACCAGGGCGGCCAGGGCAGCCTCGTCGACGGTGAGCTTGCCGGAAGCGACAAGCTCGGCCAGTAGTTGCTCGGGCGGCGGGGCCAGGAACTGCGTCGCCACCTCGGGCCGGCTGACCTTGGCGAACACGTGGTTGGGAACGACGATGCGGCCGTCGGAGGCGCGATGAATGCCTTTCGCGCGGTAGTAGACCAGCGGCGCGCTGATGGACACGAAGGCTGCGGCTTCCACGCGGGTCACATTCAAACGCATGTAAAGCTCGACGGTCGCCCATTGGAGCTTTTCGTCGTAGTAGTTGTGCAGAAGGTTCACACCATAGGATTCGCCGCCGGGCAGGCGCGCCTGGATCTGGCGGATGGCTTGCTCGATGGCGGGCAGGGGCAGGGCGCCAGCGCCGAAGAAAGCTAGGAAGCCCGCCTGGGCCATGTCGACCACGAGATCGACGGAAGCAATGCCGCCGGCCATGGCGCCCGCCACGTAGGCACAACGCAGGTTGTGCTCTTTGCGGAAGGAAGGCGAACCGAAGCTTTCGATGCGAACCGCGGGAATGACGCCGGCCAATCCGTCGAGCGTGCGTGGGGCACGATCAGTCAAGATCGTGCTACGTCCATCCGCGACCGCATAGAGCGGGCGCTCGATGTTGCGAAGGGCTGCCAGCATGGACTCGGTGGCAGATGCCTGTGCGGGAGGTGAATTCTGCGCGAGCGGTGCAATATGAAGGACAGACTGCAAGCTCGTGCTCGTTGCATCGGGCTGCGTAGCGGATGGTATGGATTGCAAAGGCTTGGCCTCGCTGGTTGGTTATCGGGCGCCGCGATTCGGCGATGCCGCGCTGGTTTGCAAGAAGCCGGCCAAGCCATGCGGTGGCACAAAATCGTCGAAGTTCTCACTAACTTGACGGAAGTAGTCCGCTTTCTGGACGGTGCGGCCAGCAACTGCGAAGTTCGGTGCGCACCTTGGCGGTCAAAGTGCGCAGATTCTTTCCTCCAGCACCGCGTCCTAGTGCAAGCCGCGTGGGGAGCCAGCGAGCTTTGCTCACGGCCTGCTGGCCTGCGTACCATCGCGTGCGGCCTCGCGAAGCAAGGGGTGGAGGGTGGGTGGCAGGTGCCGCAGGTTTGGGAACCCTTTCAGGGTTCCCATCCTGATCGGAAGGGCGCGAACCAGGCGATGATAACGGGCGGCACGGAGGCGGCCAGGACAAACGTGAAGAACATCGGGTAGTGCAACGTGGTTTGGATCTGGCCGCTGACCATTCCGGTCAGCATCATGTTGAGCGCCATGATGCCGGTGGCGAAGGCGTAGTGGGCCGTGCGGTAGCGGCCGGGCGACAGCTCTTGCATCATGTAGAGCATCATTCCCACGGTGCCGAGGCCGTAGCCGAATTTCTCGATGAGGACCGCACAGGCGATCCAGGTCAGGCTCGTGGGCATGGCGTGGCTGAGATAGAAGTAGGTGATGTGCGGGATGTTGAGCGCAAACGCCAGCACGACGAACACGCGGCGAAGGGTGAATTTCGCCGCCAGGACGCCGCCCAGCAAGGTTCCGCCCACGAACACGATGGTTCCCACCTCATTGATGTGGCCGAGGACGCCGTTGTCGAGCCCAAGGCCGCCGACGGAGCGTTTGTCGAGTAGGAAGAGCGGTCCGATCTTTTCGATGAAGCCCTCGGCGAAGCGGTAGAAAAAGACGGCGACGATCATCATCCAGATGCGCGGCTTGTTGAAGAAGCTGGCCCAAGCATCGCCCGTGGTGCGCAGGGCCTCGGAGACGCTGCTCGCAGCGTCGGGAGCCTTGGCCCCGGAGGGAAGCAGATAGGTGTGCCAGAGAACCGCGATGGCCAGGATGGCGGCGATGAGCAGCATGACGATCATCCACGCCGTGAACCAGGCCGGATGCGGACCCGTGGCGGGCGCGGGCTTGCCGGCGGCGGCCCAGTCAAACAGCACCTGGGTTAGGCTGACCAGCGACCCCGATACGAGTACCCGGCCGAGGTTCCAGGCCGCGCCTTGCACCCCGATGTACAGCGCCTGCTCTTTGTCCGACGACGAGGTCAGGTACACGCCGTCACCGGCGATGTCCTGGGTCGCCGAGGCGAAGCCCGTGATCCAGAAGAACGCAAGGGTCAGCGGCACATAGGCGGGCAGCCGGAGGGCAAGGGCCAGGCACGCGAAGGTGACGACCATGGCGGCTTCCATGGCCAGCACGAAGAATTTCTTGGTGCGAAACAGCTCGACCAGCGGCGCCCACAGCGGCTTGAGCACCCAGGGCAAATACATGGCGCCGGTGTAGGCCGCGATCTCGGCATTGGTCAGGCCCAGGTTCTTGTACATGATGGCCGCCACCACCGAGACGGCGATCATGGGCGTACCCATGGCGAAGTAGAGGCTGGGAACCCAGAGCAGCGGATGCGCGCGCTTACCGTCGGCTGGCATGGTGTTCGGATAGGTCTATCAGAAGTTCGCGCCCGGCGCGTATTCCGTGCTGCGCGGTCATCGACTATAAGCAATCCATGATTCAGAAGACGGTTGCTCTCATCACAGGCGCGAACAAAGGACTTGGACTCGAGATCGCTCGCCAGCTGGGCAAGCAAGGACTGGTCGTGGTGCTGGGCGCGCGCGACGAAGCCAAAGGCGCGGCGGCAGCGGCAGGGCTGCGCAAGCAGGACATCGATGCCCATCCGGTGAAACTGGATGTGACGAACAAAGACGACGTGGCGGCGCTACCCGCGTACTTCAAGGACAAGTTTGGCCGCCTGGACGTACTGGTGAACAATGCCGGCATTTCCGAGCGACACTCCGAAGACGTGGAGTCCCTCCGCCGCGTCTTCGAAACCAACCTCTTCGGCGCGGTGGCGGTGACCTACGCCCTCTTGCCGCTTCTGCAAGCCAGCCGCGCTGGTCGCATCGTCAACCATTCCAGCGTGCTGGGCTCGCTGACCACGGTGCAAAGGAACCCCGATATGTTCGGCAATTTTGTGACTCCGTCCTACACAGCATCCAAGGCGGCACTCAACGGGTTCACGGTGGCGCTGGCGCACAGGACGCGCGGGACCGACCTCAAGGTCAACTCCGCGCATCCAGGCTGGGTGAAGACCGATATGGGCGGTGCCAAAGCCCCTATGAACGTCGTGGACGGCGCCAAGACCGCGGTCAGGCTAGCAACGCTGCCCGCCGACGGGCCCACCGGCCAGTTCTTCCACCTGGGCGACCCGCTGCCCTGGTAGCGGCGCGATTGGTCGCATCAGGAGCCGCAGAGCAACGCCAAGCCCAAGTTGTCGAGGCCGTTCGATTCGCACTTGTTGGTCGGACAGTTGCTCGACTGGCACATGTTCGCGGTCGTGCACGCGGCTCCGATGGCGCCCTTGGCCGCGCACTGGTTGGTGCCCGACGCGCAGTAGTTGCCGTCCATGCATTCATCGTCGTCGCCGCTCGGGCAGGCGTTACCAGCCGCGACCCGCACCACGCACTTGTCCGTGCTTGGGTTGCAGAAAGCGGAACGCAAGCAGTCGAGGGTATAGCCGCAGCTGGCACCCACGGCGGCCAGCGCGGTGCACGTGCCGGACTTGCACTGGATTCCGTCGGACGTGTTGCAGAGCACGATGCGCGGCGCCACATCCGTAGCGTCGATCGATGAATAGGGAAGAATGGAGTCGCCGTCTCGGGTACCGTCACAGGCATCTCCGACCTTGCCCGCCACCTGCACCTGACACTTGTTGATGAAGGCGGTGTTGACGTACACGCTTGCGCACGCCACCTTGCCGTCGCTCGACGGGGCGCAATTGCTGTCGATATTGCAGGTCTCGCCGGGCTTCTTGCTGCCCGAGCCGTCTCCGGAAACGTTATCGCAAGCCGAAGGTGAACCTTGGCTTGTGCAAAAGGTGCCTGCCGCGACTTGGGACTTCATTTCTGCCAGGCAGGCATTCCCGGCCTGGGAATTGTAGGAACCGCCCGACATCAGCAGGCGGCAAACGCTGCCGTTGCTGGGTAAGCCAGCTTGGGCGCAGCATTTCGCGAATTCACCGCAGTAGCTGTCGGCGAATTTCTCGGCGTCGCTCTTGCCGCAGCCAAGTGAAAAAGTGATTGCAAGACCAGCTAGAAGACCCAGCGAAATTTTCATGGCGGTTCCTTCCTCGGCTTTCGGGACACTACTTCTTCTTGGCCAAATCACCGGCGCGCACCTTGGCGAGTTTATCAGGGTCGATGAACTTCTTCACCGCTGCGTTGACGTCGGCGACGGTCAGCTTCTCGATCTTGCTGTTGAGATCCTGCCAGTAGGTCAGGGTGCGGCCGAGGAAGAGACCTTGGTTGAGCTCGCCCAGCACGAAGTCGTCCTCGGCGATGCGGCCCTCCCAGACCTTGGCGTAGCTCTTCTTGGCGTCG
>Ga0302323_100004144_pt1 | contig 11798 bp, 7 predicted proteins | sample Fen_T0_3_FD_201950 | JGI IMG/M metagenome (GOLD analysis project Ga0302323, IMG submission 201950) | Peat permafrost microbial communities from Stordalen Mire near Abisko, Sweden - Fen_T0_3 | ecosystem: Environmental > Terrestrial > Soil > Wetlands > Permafrost | place: Sweden: Abisko... | reverse complement strand
GCTCCGGCCCAGGGCGGCCTCGGCCAGCTCGCGATCGTGGACGCCCCGTTCCAGGCGCGATTCGCCCTCCGCAAGGCTCGCGGCCTGGTGCTGGATGACCCGTTCCAATTCCCGGGTTTGTGCGTGCAGCTTCAGGTGGGTTTTGATCCGCGCCAGGGCTTCGGTCATCCGCAGCGACCGGGTCAGGCAGTCCTGGGCGCCGGCTTCCAGGCCATGGACCGCGTCCAAAGGCCCCTCGGGGGAGCACACGAGCAGCACCGGAAGGGCCTGTCCTGGTCCCTCCGCCTTCAGTCGGCGGCAGAGTTCAAGCCCGTCCGGGTCCTGCAAGCCCGCTTCGATCAGGATCAGGTCCGGCGCCTGGACCGCCACGGCCTGGAGCGTGCTGGGGCCGTCTTGGGCCGTCCGGACCCGGTAGCCCTGGTCTTCGAGGGCGCGGTGCCAGGCCTCCAGCTCGCCGCCGGGAGCACCGACGAACAGTATTTCCTGCGGGCTTGAAACCCAGTTTCCACCGGCATTCATGCGCGAGCTCCCAAGGTTAAATACAACCGACCGTGCCTCACTAATCAGGAAGTGGTTTCATCATAGTATGAATACGAAGCCAGGCAAAAACCGAGGGATCGCACCGCGCGGCCTGGAGACTTCATGCCCTCGGATGCAACCGTGTCCGGTGGTGCGTATGCTGATCACAGACCCCGGAGAGGACCCCCATGCGCACCGTCCTCACGTCCTTCGCGCTGCTCCTGCTCATCGCCTGCGGCGGCGGCACCAGTCAAACGGGCCCCGGTCAGCCTCCGGCACCGGTGGATAGCGGATTGCGGATCATCCAGCTGAGCGGCACGGTGCCCACCACGGATCTCCTGCTGGCCGGCAAGCCGGCCCTGGAGCAGAGCCCCTTCGACGGCGCCCTGTTCGCCCTGAAGGCCGGGCGCGTGGTGTTCCAGGCGGCGAGCTACAGCGAGGCCGCCCTGGCCGGTGATGCGGCCAACCTGCCGCGGATCAATTCGGCCAAGCTGCGCGACAACTTCCTGCTCATGCGCGGCGAGACCGAGGCCGGCTTCGATCTCTTCGACGACGGCCAGTGGGGGGTCGCCGAGGCCAATATCCGCGCCTTCGCGCGCATGGCCAAACTGGGCGGCCTCCAGGGCATCGCCTTCGACCCCGAGGCCTACAGCCCCTACCTGGGCCTCTTCGCCTACTCCAGCTATTCCGGCCACAGCTTCGCCCAGTGCCAGGCGCAGGTGCGCCTGCGCGGACAGCAGTTCATGGCGGCGGTGCAGCAGGAGTATCCGGGCAGCCGGGTCTTCCTGCTCGGCGGCCTGAGCCTGCTCAAGCTGATCCTGGAGGATGTCCACGCCGGCACCACCAGCTTCGACGCGGCCCTGCCCGCGAGCCCGTACGGCCTGATGCCGGCCTGGCTCAACGGCCTGCTGGACGCGATCCAGCCGGGCATGGAGCTGATCGACGGCAACGAGACCACCTACACCTACTACCACGGCACCTGGTACGCCTATGAGCGGGGCGTGGTGCAGGGCGAGGGCCTTCCCCTCATCGATCCCGCCAACCGGGTCAAGGCCGCCAGCCAGCTGAAGCTGGCCATGTCGATCTACCTGGATGCCTCCTTCCTGCAGTACGACAACGCGTCCTTCCTGGCCCACTACCTGACCGCCGCGCAGCGCGCGGACTTCTTCCAGTACCAGGCGTACTGGGCCCTGAAATCCACCGACCGCTATCTGTGGGTCTACTCGGAGCACGCCGACTGGATCCCGCGCGCCAATATCCCGGCCGGGGCCGAGACCGCCCTCGCCAGCGCCAGGGCCAAGGTCGAGGGCGGCCAGGACCTGGGCCTGCCCAGCCTCGAGACCGAGCTCCAGGCCGCCGCGGTGGCGGGCGGATTGGCCTGGTAGGCCCGCGTGTTCCGGCGCGAGCCAGCTCCCCCGGCCCCGGCGGCGGCCTTAGCGCACCTGCCCGAGGGCTACTACCTGGCCAATTTCCGCACCGTGCTGGAGGACGTCGAGACACGCTACGGCGATCTGCTGCTGGCCGGTGAGCGGGCCATCCTGGCGCAATTTCGCGCCACCTCCCTGGGTGCCCAGCGCCTCTACGTGCGGCTGCTGACGCGCAAGGGGCCCTGGTTCCGCCGGGACGACCTGCGCTACGCCGAGATCGGAGAGCCCGGCCCTGTCCTCGACGAGCTTATGCGGGCGGGTTTTTGCGAAGATGCTGCGGCCTTGCCTGATCTGCTGCCGCTGCTCACCCGCGGCGATCTGCTGCAGCTCCTGCAGGAACTGGGGAGTTCCGGCGCCAGGGCCCTGCGCCGGGAGGACCTGCTGGCGCGACTGCTCGAGGCCGCCCCGGAGGAGCACCTGCAGGGCCTCCTCGGGCGCCACCTGGGGCCCGTGAAGCCCCGCCACGGCGAGCTCTGGCGCCGGATCTTCCTGCTCTTCTTCGGCAACTTCGAGCAGGACCTGGCCACCTTCGTGGTGGCCGACGTGGGCATCCTCCGCTACGAGAACTACCCCCTTGATCCCGGCCTGCGCAGCTTCGCGACTCGGGCCGACGTGGACTACCTGCTCTCCCTGCGGGAGCTGCGCGAGCGGCTCGAGACCGTGGCGGGCGAGGCGGAACTGGAGGCCCTCACCGGCGACGCCCTGGCCATGGGCTCCCACCCGGGCGTGCGCCAGCAGCGGCGCTTCCAGGGTCTGCTCAACGAGCTGGGCCGGGCCTGGGAGCGGGCCCGGCAGCTGGATAGGGCCCTGGCCTGCTACCGGCTCAGCGAGCGCAGCCCGGCCCGGGAACGGCGCGTGCGCATCGCCGCCAGCAGAGGCGATCTGGCCGGCGCCTGCCAGCTGGCCATGGAGCTGGCCGAGGCGCCGCGGGACGTGGGCGAGGCGCGCTTCGCCCGGGGCTTCCTGGAGCGGCAGCGGCGCAAGCTGCCGGAGCTCGACGCCTGGCTGCGGGCCCGGCCCAGGCCCGAGGCCCCGCCGGAGGTCCGCCTGCACCTGCCCAGGCATCCCTCCGGCTCGGTTGAACGGGCCGCCCTGGAGGCCGCCCGGGCCGAGGGCTGGCAGGGCTTCTTCGCCGAGAACCACCTCTGGCGCGCGCTGTTCGGCCTGGCCTTCTGGGAGCAGCTGTTCGCACCGGTCCCAGGGGCCTTCCAGCACCGCTTCCAGAACGCGCCCCTGGATCTGGGCGGCGCGGATTTTTATCCGAGGCGCCGAGAGGCCATCGAGGCGCGGCTGGCGGAGCTAGGCGCCTGCCCCGATCCGGCCCCGGCGCTGCTGGCCGTGGCCGAACAGAAATGGGGCCTGGCTAGCGCCTTCCTCAGCTGGCGCCACCTGGACCGCCAGCAGCTGCGCGAGGCCCTGGCCCGGATCGAACCGGCGCTGCTGGTGGAACTCCTGCGCATCATGGTGCAGAGCCCCCTGGCTTTTGATAGCGGCTTTCCGGATCTCTTCCTCTACCGCCCGGAATCGCGCCAGTGGCAGCTGTGGGAGGTGAAGGGCCCCGGCGACAGCCTGCGCCCGGAGCAGGAGTGGTGGCTGCAGCGCTTCCTGGAGCTGGGCTGCTGCGCGCGGGTCGCCTGGGTGCGCTACGCAGATGCAGCCTCAGAGCCACGTTGATAAACCCCCGTGACTCCTTTCCGGGGCGCAGCCTCCGGGGCCGGGTTCACACCTCATGCCCAGTTGCTGCCAGAGGTGACTTTTTTCGCAGGAAAGCACGCAGAGAAGCCCGGGCGGCCGGAGCACGATTCGTCAATGAGGTTTGCCGGTCTTCACACTGGAAGGCCCGGATGCCGATAGGAAGCCATCTTCGTATGCTGGAGGGCCCCTTGGATTCAAGCATGTCGCCAACGCTGCCAACGCAGAGTGATGCCCTGCGGCGGCACGGCTTCACCGAGCCTGGATCCGAGGGCGCGCTGCAGGGCATGGTTCAGCTGGCGGCGGCGTTCTGTGGGGCACCGACGGTGCTGGCCCTGGCGGACGAATCCGGCATCTGGCTGCGCGCGGGGGCTGGTTTTCCAGGATCGCAGGACCCCGGTCTTGAGCCCAAGGTGGAGCGTGCCCTGGAGCTGGCGAGGGAAGCGGGGGGCTTCGCATGCGAGGGCTATCACCTCCTGCACCAGCAGAACCTGGTGGATGGCGCGCGGACCGTGGGCTTTCTGTGGGTCCTCGCAGCCCAGCCCCACACCCTCACCCCAACTCAGCGCAAGGGCCTGGAGCAGCTGGCCGAGCAGATCCGGTCCCTGGTGCTCTCAACTCAGCAACGCATGGAACGGCGGATCACCCAGCGCGGACCCGCGGGCGCCTCATTCGTGCCAGGTCTGGTGCACGAACTGCGCAATTTCATCTTCGGCATCTCCGGCAGCCTGGAAGCCTTCGAGGCCCGCTTCGCCCAGCAGCGGGAGGCACTCCGCTACAGCACCGTCATCCGGGATAGCCTGGACCGCATGAAAGCCTTCAGCGACGAGTTGCAAGAATACGGAAATCCCCAGTCCTTCTCCTGGGCAGAAGCTCCCCTGGAACCGCTGCTCCGGGAGGTCCTGGATTTTCACCGGACCCTGGCCCAACCCGTGCAGATTGATATCCAGCTGCAAATCAAGGGCCCCCTGCCAAATCTCAAAATGGACGCGCGCAGCCTTCGCACGGCCTTCCTCCGCCTGATCGATCTGGCCCTGCAGCAGGATGACAGCGGTGGCCACGTGGTCCTCCATGTCGCCACCCGGATCGAACAGGAACGGGTGGTGATCTTCGGCCATCTGGATGCCTCCGGCCTCAGGCTTCCCGACGTGGATCTGGCGCGCCTGTTCGAGCCCTTCTACTACCGCGCTTCCGGACTGGGTCGATTGGGCCTGCCGGTGGCCAGGCGCATCTTCGAGACCCACGGCGGCAACCTGCACGCGGCCCTGGGTCCCGAGGGAAATTTGCGAATGGGCTTCATCCTGCCGACGATTTGAGCGCCGCCCGCGGCCAGCCTTGAGGGTTCCATGCCAATAGCCAAAATTCTGGTGGTGGATGACGAAGTGGCCATCCGTTTCGCCATCAGCGACTTCCTGGAACTCCATGGCTACGCGGTGGAAGAGGCCGGCAGCTGCGCCCAGGCGGAGGCCAAGCACAAGGGCGACGTGTTCGATCTCATCGTGCTCGACTTTGCCCTGCCGGATGGCAACGGGCTCGACCTGCTCCCACGGATCAAGGCCATCGACGCCGGAGTGCCGGTGATCATGCTCACCGCCTACGGCAGCATCGAGCTGGCGGTGCGGGCCATCCAGCTGGGGGCTGATCAGTTCCTGGTCAAGCCCCTGGATCTCCCGGCCCTGCTCCTGGTGATCGAACGGGCCCTGGAGAATCAGCGCAACCGCCGCAAACAACTGGCCAGCGCCTCCCGGGAACAGCCCTCGCGCGCCGTGGATCCCTTCAGCGGCACCAGCGCGGCCATCCGCAAGCTGGAGGAACAAGCCCGGCGGGCGGCGGCCGCGGAGAGCCCGATCCTCATCCATGGCGAGACCGGCACCGGCAAGAGCGAACTGGCCCGATGGCTGCACCGCCAGAGCCCGCGCGCCGCGGAACCCATCCTGGAACTCAATTGCGGCGGTTTCACCAAGGAATTCCTGGAAACCGAACTGTTCGGCCACGAGAAGGGGGCCTTCACCGGGGCGATCAATAGCAAGGTGGGCCTGCTGGAGGCCGCCAATCGGGGCACCATTTTCCTGGACGAGATTGGCGACATGGATCTGCAGATCCAGCCCAAGCTGCTCAAGGCCCTGGAAGAAAAACGCTTCCGCCGGCTGGGGGAAGTGCAGGATCGCAAGGTGGATTTCCGACTCATTGCCGCCACCCACCAGAACCTCGAGGCCCTGGTGGAAGAACGCCGGTTCCGGGCCGATCTGTTCTACCGCGTGAGCGCCATCCAGCTCGTGGTTCCCCCCCTGCGTGAGCGAGCCGAGGACATCCCGGTCCTGGCCCAGGATCTGCTGGGCCGGCTGACCCGGGACTGGCGCCAGGAGTCCGTGCAGCTCTCCAAGGGGGCCGCAACGCTGCTGCAGAAACCCGCCTGGCATGGCAATATCCGCGAACTGCGCAATGTCCTGGAGCGGGCCCTGCTCCAGGTGAAGGGCCCGGTGATCGAAGCCTCGGACCTGGCCCTCCCGGCCGGTCCGCAGAGCCGCAACGGCGAGGCCACCGCCCAGATGACCCTGAAGGAACTGGAGCAGAGCCACATCACCCGGGTCCTGAACGAAGAAGAGGGGCACGTGGAACGGGCCGCCACCCGGCTGGGCATCCCCCGCAGTACCCTCTACCAAAAATTGAAGACGTACGGGATTAGCTATCCGTCCAGATCCTAGAATCGGGATCCAGAATCTGGACAAAGCCGTTTAGAGTGCCTTCCCCTGGATTGTCTAAGTATTGATAACAATTACTTAGGCAACAAAGCGTGAGGGCGAAGGCCGTGGCATCCCCGTTGCTCTAGTAGGGGCGGAGGTTCCATGCGCCCCACCCTGCTGCTGTCCCTGGCCCTGATCCTGACCCCCACCCTGAGCCAGGCCCAGGCCGCTCGGAGTAGCGCCACCGCCACCTGCACCGTGCGGATCCGGCCCCTGGCCGCGGCCGATTATGACCCCTCCTCGGAGGTGGTGCTGCGGGGCACCGTGGTGGATATCCAGGGCAGCACCCTGCGCCTGCGCCTTGCCTGCGGCACCGTCCGGGTGGAAGTGGGCACCGCCCTGGCTTCCCTTTCCGTCGCGCCGGGTCAGGCCGTGGAGATCACCGGCGCCAAGCGCCAGGATGAGAGGGGCCAGCGCTTCCTGGCCCGGGAACTGCGCGCGGGCAGCCGGGTCCTCGTGCTGCGTGACGCCGATGGGGTGCCCGTCGGGGCATGATAAAGGCTCGCAGGCAGCGGTAACGCTTTCGACCCTGTGGGGCGAAGCACCTTTGGTGCAGGGGAAGGGCCGCTTCGCGGCCCAGGGGAAGTCGCCGCGCTGCGGCTCCAGGCGAAGGTGGAGTGCGGATGGCTTCGCCTGCTCGCGCAGCGAGCTTCGCCAGGGGGCCGAAGGCCCCTTCCCCTGCGCCCACAGGGCGCTTCCCCCCTGACGTGCTCAGTTGTACGCCACGGTCACGGAGAAGGTGCCGCTGTAGTTGCCGCTCGGTTGATTGGCGCCCACGTTCAGGGTGGCGCCGACCCTTAGCTGCTGCTGGCCGGCGGTGCTGAGGGTGCCGGTGGCGCTGGGAGTGCTGGTGAAGGCGTTGGCGGTCATGGTGCCGCCGGGGCCGGTGAGGACCACGCTCACGGGCAGGGTGATGGCGTAGGTGGTGCTGGCGGTGCCGGTCACCGTGAAAGAGGCCGCGGTGACGGCGGTGAGGCCGCCCAGCAGCACGCCGCCGGTGAAGGTGCGCACCCCGGCTGGGCTCAGCACCACGGTGCCGCTCGCGGGGGTGGTATAGATATCGCCGAAGCTGAGATTGGTGAGTCTCGCCAGGGTGATGACCGCGTCGATCCGGACCGTGACCGTGAAGGCCTGGGTGCTGGTGCGGCCATTGGTGGTATCCGTGAGCCGCAGAGAGACCGATCCAGTGTAGCTGCCGGGCGGGGTGGCCGCCGCCGTCCCCACGTTCACGCTCACCCCCAGGTAGAAATTAGGCGTGGTGCCGGAGGCCGGGAAGGTGCCCGCGTTGGTGGTGCTGGGCTCGAAATCCACCGCGGTCACTTGCAGGGTGCCGCCGGGACCGCTGAGGGTGAAGGGAATGGCGCTGGCCCCGGTGATGGTCCAGGCATCGCCCGGCCTGCCGGAGAGGGTGAGGCTGCCCAGACTGAGGCCCACCGAGGAACCCAGGGTGGTGGCCCCGCTGGAGCTGCGGGTGCCCGAAGGGGAGTTGAGGGTGGCCGTGCCCGCGGAGGCTCCCGGCACAAGGCCGCCGACGTTGATATCCGAGAACTTGTTGAAGGTGGGGGTCTGGGCGGGGGCGTTCAAGCCCGCAAGTCCCAGCAGCAGGCAGAGACCCAAGAAGCGCCAGCGAACTGGGCGATGGCGAAGCGCGCACATCATGGGGTCCCCTTCGCGGTAGATGATCGCACATCCCCCTTGGGGGCGCTGGGAGGCCGCTTTCTGGGTGCCGCGGGCTTGCCGATCCGCACCACCTGGATGGAGCCCAGGGCCTTGCGCGAGGTCCTCGGCAGCGAGGCGCGGTAGCGCTCGGCCAGCCTGCGCGTCTGGAAATGGCCCACCAGAATCCGCAGGTGGCGCTCGCGCCGGCCCGGGCGCTGGAGGTACCAGTCGGGCTCCGGCTCCGGGAACCGGGACAGGGCTGCCAGGAGGCTACTGGAGAGAGCTTCCGCCCGCACCCGCAGGCTCCAGGCGGTCCCCACGGCCGCGAGGTCCTCGTTGCTGGACTGGAAGGCCGATTCCCAATCGCCCCGTGCGATGGCATTCCAGCGCGCCAGTAGCCGAGTGGGCGCGGGCTCGTCCGGGATCGGAACGCCGATCTCCGGGGAGACCTCGGTGGCAGCTGGGGGCTTGGGCTCCTCGAGCCGCTCCAGGACGAAGTCCAGGCCATCGATCACGGTGCCGTCGGCGGTGATATGAACGCCCCGGGCTGGGGTCTTCAACACGGTCAGGCGCGCGGCCTCTTCTTCGGAGACCCGCACCTGATAGTCGCCCGGGGCCAGGTCGGTGAGGTCGTAGAAGCCGTCGAAGGCCGTGCGCACGGTCTTGAGCACCTGGCCCTTGGCATCCACCAACTCCAGCTTGAGGCCCGGCAACTCCTGGCTGAGGCCGTCCTTTTTCTGGTAGGCAGTGCCCGTGACTTCGCCGAAGACGATGATCGGGAAGTCCACTTTGAGCACGTGGCCGGGCCGCGGCGTCATGCGCACCCCGGGGGTGGCCGGGCGCATGAGCGGATCTTCGAGGCTGGAAGGCGCCAGGGAGAGATTGGCGTCGAGCTCGCCGGAGAGATTATTGAGCAGGGCCACGCCCTGGGCGTTGGTGGTCCTCGGCTGACCGGCGCCGTTGACCATGAAGCCCGCGCCCTCCACCGCCCTTTCTCCCGGATCCTTGACGCCATTGCCATTGCCATCCACGAAGGCCTGGGCCGACACGGCGCCATAGCTGGCCATGCTCTGGGCCTGGGTATGCCAGGCTCCCTGGCGGGGTTCCCGGCCCAGGCCGATGCGCAGCGTGAAGTCGGCCATCCAGTGGGTGCGCGTGGAATAGCTCAGATTCAGGCCCAGGCTGAAGGCCCCCTGGTTCTTGTCGGCCCCCACCTGGTACTGGGTCTCGCGATTGGCGATGGTGCGGGTGATGCCCGCCCGCAATAGAAAGGGCTCCAGGCTGGGGGTTTCGGCGGTGAGGGAGAGATCCCTCAATTGCCGGCCGCCACTCAGCTGATAGCTGGCCTGTCCGCGCAGGGAGACATTCCGGAAGAACTTGCTGGCCAGGAGATCGCCGGTGGTGGTGGCCGGGATGGCGACACTCCCGCCATGACCCTCGGTGAGGGTGATCTGATTGGAGACGAAGTAGCCCCGGTACGAGGTGGAGAGCCGGTTATAGAGCCGGTCCACGGCACCTCCGGCGACCAGCTGATCCTCCGATGCCCCCAGGTCCACCGTGAACCAGGCGCGTTCCAGGCTGGGCAGCAGGGCCGAAGCCTCCAGGGTGCTGCGGTTCTTGATGGGCCCGTAGATCGGCCGGAACACCTCACTGACGAAACCGCCCTGCAGCTCCGATCGAAGGCCGGTGAGGCTGACGCTGCCCAGGCGCGTGCGCATGCCCAGTTCCTCGATGGAGCCCCCGGCCGCGTCCCTCCCGGCGGTGAGGGTGCTGGAGAAGTGCGTCCAGAAGCCCTGGAGGCCCGCCTCGGTGTAGGTGTGCCGCACGCCGTCGAGATCCACCCGGGCGAGGGCGAAGGTGGTGGAGAATTGTTTGGAGATCCCGTAGCGCCCTTCGAATTGGCCGCGGGCGCCGGCGGCGCGAGGGTCATCCCCCACCAGGCGATACTGAAAATCCCCCGCGGGAGTCTGGCTCTCGCTGACATCAAAGCGGGCCACCTCTTCCCGCCGCTGGCCCTGGGGACCGTAGAAGACTAGACGGAAATCGTTCCACCCGTAGTACAGGGGCACACTCAGGAATTCGTAGCGGCCATCGGGCCGGGCGGCCTGGAAGGCCACGAGGGCCTGGTTGCGGTAGAGTTCCACCTGCCAGCCGGCGGGCAGATCCCCCTGGAAGGAGTGGCGATCGAAGGCGTCCGCCCGCTGCAGCGGGAAGTTGGTGAGCAGGGCGCCGGTCCCCGCGGCGGGCAGGGAGAGCAGATTCACGCCGGGGTTGAGCACCTCACCGAACGCGAATTCCGTGGCGTGGAGGCCGCCCAGCAGGCCCGCGTTGGGATCCCTGCGGCCCATGGTCATCCGGAATTCCGAGAGGCCATCGTGGTTATCCAGGGTGCCGTAGACGCTGGTGGAGAGGTAGAGCAGATCGCCGCTGGCGAAGGTGGTGCTCTGGGCCCGGAAGCGATGATCGCCGCCGGAATCCGAGCGGGCCAGGATTCTCAGCGACTCGTCCACGAAGGGCAGCTCGAACAGCTGGTAGGGATCCTGCACACGGCTGTAGGCCTTAGCCGCGGGCCCCGCGGGATGGCGACCGCTCTCCTGCTCCCGCTTCCAGCGCGCCTGCAGGGGCAGCGGCTCCCGCGGCAGCACGGTGATCTCCGCCGCGCGCGGCGCCACCTTCAGGTCAATGGGCAGCCACTCGGCGAGCAGGCGCGTATCCACATAGATGTCATCGCTGTGGATCTCGATCCGCGAACGGTCCACGGCCTTCTTGACCCCCTCGATGAGCACGGTGCCGGCCAGCGCATCCAGCTGGAAGTGGCGACGCTCTTCGATGAAGTAGCCCTCCGCCCGGCCCTTGGAGGGATCGGCCACGATGGCCAGGTCCAACTGCCGGCAGAGTTCGCCCAAGGGGACCACAAAGCCGTCCTTCACGGCGAAGCCGGGGAAGGTATTGCTGAGGGTGACCTGATCCAGCTTGAGGGCGAACAGCAGGACATCCTCTTCGACCCGTTCGACCATGAACGAGGATCCTGCGGAATGGCCCTCCGCCTTGAGTCCAGCGGCCCGCGCAGAAGCCGCTGCGAGCAACAGCACCGCGCAAGCGCTGAGGGCAGGCCGGCCCTGGGAGCCCGGAATCCCCAACCGTGGCCTCAGGGCAGATCGAGGAGACCCTCGGCCAGAAGGGCGCCGCCCTCATTCTCCGGAAGGGAGTAGGTGACGCGCAGGCGGCCATGGGCGAGGGGTTTCTGGGTGGATAGGGAGAGGGACAGCTTGCGGCTGGGGTTGGGGGTATAGACCGCCACACCCTTGGCCTGACAGATCGGAAAGGAGCTCCCGGAATGGGGCGTAAAGGTGGCCTTGAGATCCCCGTACACCGAGCGGTTGCCCGTGCGCTCCAGGCGGAAATGCAAGGTCTGGGCGACTGGATCGAGGCTGATCTCGCCCAGACTGACCTTGGCCGAGGTCTCGCCCTGGCGCACGATCAGGGGAATGGACAGCCCGTAGATGGGCGTGAGCTGGATGGAAATCCCCTTGGCCGCGTCGCCCCCCTCGGGCCTGGCGGCCGCGGCGGGGGGCACCCCCCGGAACAGCAAGTGAATGCGGTACTCTCCCACCGGTAGGTCCGCGGGCTTGCGCAGCTGCAGACGCACCGTCTGGGCTTCCTGCGGCTCCAGGGTGACCTCCCTGGGGGAAAAGCGGATGAGACTCTCCAGCGAGCCAGGCCCGGGCTCCGCGGGCACTTCGCGGATCCTGCCGGC
>Ga0302323_100004143_pt1 | contig 11800 bp, 10 predicted proteins | sample Fen_T0_3_FD_201950 | JGI IMG/M metagenome (GOLD analysis project Ga0302323, IMG submission 201950) | Peat permafrost microbial communities from Stordalen Mire near Abisko, Sweden - Fen_T0_3 | ecosystem: Environmental > Terrestrial > Soil > Wetlands > Permafrost | place: Sweden: Abisko... | reverse complement strand
TACCCGCTTTCCTTCGCCGACGCAGTCTTGCGCAACTTACTCAGGACCGCGGACTTTCTGCCGGTGGGCTACTTGCTGGGGCTGCTGGTGATGAGCTGGGACAGCCGCTTTGCGCGGCTGGGTGACCGTGCCGCCGGAACGATGGTCGTCATCGAAGACCCGGTTAGGGTCACGCAGGCCATCACGCTGGATCCGCCGCCCACGGCGGCCGAACTCGAAGCCTTTCCGCACCGCGTGGTCTTGAGCTTGCCGGAGCGAGAGGCCGTCGAGTTGCTCCTGCGCCGTCGCGATCTGTCACCTGCGCGCAGGAGCGAACTGGCGGACACGGTCGCTCCGCTGTTTGCCCGTCGGCTGAACATGAAAGCCGGCGAGCCGGTTCGTTTCTTGGCATTGCTCTACTTCATCGCGGCGGGCACCCGCGCGGCCAAGCCACAAGCTGGAGTCCCCACATGAATCGGACACAGGACGAGTTCGTGGCCGCGCGCAAAGCGGCATGGGACGAGCTCGATACACTGCTTGCCAAGAAATCGCTTCTGCACAAGCTGCCGCCAGCGTCCATCTCGCGCGCCGCCGGCCTTTACCGGGAAATTTGCTCCGATCTCATGCGAGCCCGTTCGGCCGGGTATTCGGGCGACGTGATCGACCTGCTCGATTCGTTGGCCGCCCGTGCCTGCGCTGCCATGTACAGCGCGCCGCCCTACCGCCTGGCCGGGTTGCGGCTTCTCGTCACTGCGGGTTTTCCGCAAAGCGTGCGCCGGCATGCCCGCTTCATGGCACTGGCCACCGCATTGTTCGTCTTGCCGGGCATCTTGGGCTTCGTGGGAGCGTTGAAGTCGCGCAGCTTCGCGATTCAGGTCATGTCCGAGTCGATGGTCCAGCAGATGGAGAAGTCCTACGCCGATCTTCGCCAAGGGCGCGAGGAAGGCGCCGACAGCATGATGGCCGCCTTCTACGTCTACAACAACGTCGGGATCGCCTTCCGCTGTTTTGCCACCGGCATCTTGTTCGGCCTCGGCAGCGTGTTCTTCCTCGTATACAACGGCCTCCTCATCGGGGTGGTGGCGGGCACGGTGACGGCGGCCGGGCATGGCAGAAATCTATTCACCTTCATCGTCGGACACGGCGCCTTCGAGCTGACCGCCATCGTGATCTCCGGAGCCGCCGGCATGTTGATGGGGTACGCGCTGGTGGATACCGGCCGCCGCACCCGCTGGGCCTCGTTACGTGCGAAATCCGGCGACTTGTTTCGCCTGATCATGGGTGCCGCGTTGATGTTGCTGCTGGCGGCCGCCATCGAAGGTTACTGGTCGCCTTCCCCGATTGTCGCACCGGTGAAGTGGGGCGTGGCCGGGGGCCTTTACGTATTGGTATTCACCTACCTGTTGTTGGCCGGCCGCAAGGGCGAGCCCGAGATCGACGCATGAACCTGCTTGAAGCCCGCGTGGTGCTCCGGCCGCGGTCCATGTCGGACGTGCTCGATCTGGCAGGGCCGTTCTGCATCGCCAATCGACGCGTGCTGCTTCCACTGGCGATCGCCACGACTGCGGTTGGTGCGTTGCTGGCGGCAGCCTGTCGGCTTGGGCTCGGATGGTCGTGGTTGGCTGTGTGGCTGTCGACCGGTGGCTATCTGTTGCTGACCGGTGGTCTCTTCACCCAGGTGGCCGGCGAATTGCTGTTTCGCGAGGCAAGGCAGATCCGCTTGCGCACCGTCGTCGGTCGCTTCTTGCGCCGGTTCTTCCCGTACCTGGCTGCCCGTATTCTGCAGTGGGTCGTGCTCGCGTTCTGTGCGGCGACCTTCGTCCCGCTGCCGATCTTCGCGGCCAGGCTACTGTTCGTCAGCGAAACGGTGCTGCTGGAATCGGCGTCGCCCGGGGTCGCGCTGGCGCGCAGCAGTCGCTTGGTGCTGTTTCGAAGCATTCCCTGTCTGGGACTGTCGCTCGCCTGTGCCGTGGCCCCGTTCCTATTTGCCATTTCTGCCGACGTGGTTGGCGATGCCATCGTAAACCTGGTGTTCGAGATGGGCCGCCCTTTCGGTTCGTTGTGGTCCGATGGCGGATCCGGTTTTGCGGTGATTGGCGCGTTGCTTTCAGCACCCTTGGTCGCCAGTGCCAGTTTCCTGGGCTACATCGATCTGCGTACTCGGAAAGAGGGATGGGACATTCAGCTTCGTTTCCTGGCGCTGGCCGATGCGGAGGCCGGCGGCAGGAGAATTGCCTCGTGAAGCAGCTTGCCTTGGTCGGCCTCGTGCTTGCGCTGTCGACCGGACACGCGCGGGCGGAGGTTGTGTCGACGGTCGTCGATGGCGGTGTCCAGACAGTTGGGAGGATCACCGCCTCTCCACCCGAAGCGGTCCGACTGGTCTTCTCTTCGAAAGAGTTCGAGTTCTGCCACGAGCCCGACTACCCTCTGACGCCGGCCGAAAAGGAATGGTGCAAGCTCGGCGCGGGCGAAAACAAGAAGGTCTGCCCGTCGTTTCGGCAGGTCTGCAACAACGAGGCGACGGCCAAACAGCTCGAGCTGCGCGAGCCATTTTCCATCAAGCTGCCCGAGCTCGGGCTGCCGGTTCGTCTGCTCTTGTGGGTGCTGCTCGGGCTGGGTCTGGCCGTGCTGATTTTCGCCTTGGTTCGCCATTTCATCGATCACAAGCCCAGGGAGGCCGTGGTCACAACCGCCGCGGCGAGCAGGGCCGAAGATGAAGCTGCCGCCGCTTTTGCCCGCCAGGTGGAAACCGATGTGCAGCGCCTGCTCGAACGAGCCCGGGTCAAGGCTGCGGTGGGCGAATTCCGCGCGGCCATCGGGGACGCTTATGCGGCTTTGTTGCGTCGGCTCGAAGGGGCCGGACTGGTTCACGTCGAGTCCGACCAGACCAACGGCGACTATCTACGCAAGGTGCGGGGCGAGCGTCGCGACTTCGCAGGTCGAATGGCCGAGGTGGTGGATGCGGTGGAGCTTGCCCAGTTCGGCGAAGAGGCGCCGACGCGCGAGCGGTTCGACGGTGTGTGGACCCGCGTAAACAGCCTTCTGACCGAGCGCATGGGCCCGACTTTGTTGATTGTTTGGTTTCTTCTGTCGGGCCTTGGGTGCGGGCAGCCACGCTCGGATTGGGAGCATTCACCGTCGGGTCGGGCCGGCGTCGCCGCCTACCTTGGCAAGCGCGGTTTCGACGTGCACGAGCGTCTGCTCACGGTTGCCAAGATTGCCGACAGCAAAGCTCATCAGTTGGTTCTCTTGCCGGGGGCACAACTGGGAGACGATGAGTGGAAGGCCGTGCGGGCGTGGGTCTTCGCCGGAAATTCCTTGGTCATCGCTGGCAGCGCGCGCCCGCTGCCGGATTGGATCGCGGTTCGCGTGGTGCAGAAGCCAGGGGGCAAGACCGAGGCCGTCGCGCCAACCGCCTCCGCCGCCCAGCGCCTCGGCGCAGCCAACGTTCGGGTGCCGGGCGACAATTCGGTCGAGCCAGGCAAAGGGAGCGAGGCGGTGTTGGCAAGGAAGCAAGGGGCGTACGCGGTAGAGCGGTGGCTGGGGGCAGGAGCGGAACAAGAGCCCAACCGCGGGCCGCGCATCTTGGTGCTCGCCGACGACTTCCTGTTTCGCAATGCAAGCCTTCTCGTGGGGGACAACGCCGTCGCTCTGGAAAATCTACTTCGTGATGGCGGAACCAGCATCGAGCTCGCGGGCGATTTGACGGGCCTGGTGTCGTCGAATCCCGTCGAGTCGGTCAAGCGAGGCCGCCTGGGGCCGGCTCTGCTCCAGCTGGCGGCCTTCTTGTTGCTTTTCTTCGTGTGCAAGGGCGCGCGTTTCGGCCGACCGGTGCAGACCCAGACGATTCACTGCCGGGAATTCGCCGAGCACGTGCGCGCGCTCGGGCTGCACTACGCGCGCGCTCGCGCCGAACGACACGCGCTGGGCTGCTGGGGCAGCTACGCCATCGAGCGCCTGCGCGAGCGCTGCGGCCTGCAGGTGGATCGGAGTCTGTCCGGGCTGGCTGAGGCCGTGGCCACACGCACGAGCCGTCCGGTGGGGGAGATCATGCGGACGTTGCTCGAAGCGCGCGACGCCAAGGCAGGTGTGCCTGCCGAGAAGGGCGCCCGCGATTTGGATACAGTCGTGCTCTTGTGCAGGCTGCTCGAAGAAACAGGAGGAACCGGTGGACACAAACGCATTCAAAGCCACTTTTGACAGAACCCGCAACGAAGTCGAGCGTGCCTTGGTCGGGCAAACCGAGCTCGTCGAGCATGCGCTGATTGCGCTCTTGGCGCGCGGGCATGTGCTCCTCGAGGGCGCGCCGGGCTTGGGCAAGACGTTGCTCGTGCGGGTGCTCGGGCGCGTGCTGTCCTGCGACCATCGACGCATTCAATTCACCCCCGATCTCATGCCCTCCGATGTGATCGGCGGCAACGTGTGGAGCCAGCCCAAGGGCGCGTTCGATTTTCTCAAGGGCCCGGTGTTTGCGCAGTTCTTGCTTGCCGACGAGATCAACCGCGCTCCCGCCAAAACCCAGTCGGCATTGCTCGAGGCCATGCAGGAACGGCAAGTCACCGTTGACGGCGTCTCGCGGCCGTTGCCCGAGCCCTTCTTGGTCATGGCCACCCAGAATCCCATCGAGTCGCAGGGAACCTACCCTTTGCCGGAGGCTCAGCTCGATCGCTTCATGTTCAAGCTTGCCGTGCTTTCGCCCTCGCACGAGATGGAGACGGCGATCCTGCGCAACCACCTGGCGGGCTTCGACGCACAGGCCATCGAGCGCCTCAACCTGGAACGCGTCATGACACCCGCCGTGTTGCTAGAGATGCAGGAGTACGCGCGTCGGCTGCGCGTCGACGAGAGCATCGTCAACTACATCGCCGACATCGTGTGCCGCACGCGCGGTCATCGCTCCCTGTATTACGGCGCTTCGCCGCGAGCATCGATTGCACTGCTGCATGGATCGCAAGCTCGGGCGGCCAGTCGCGGTCGCGACTTCGTGATTCCCGATGACGTCAAGGCCCTGGCGCCGGCGGTGCTGCGCCATCGCATCGGCCTTCAGCCGGACGCGGAGATCGAAGGTATGTCCACCGATGACTGTGTCGTGGAAATTTTGCGCGACGTCCGTGTACCCGAGACCATCGCCGCTTAAGACACCTCGATGCCGTTCGTTCCCTCAGTCAGGTTGGCTCTGCTTGCGGTGGTACCGCTGCTTTTCGGGGTGGTGACTGCGCTTGAGCCAGCGCTAGTCTGGCCGATGCTGGTGGCCGATCTCGTGTTGCTGGTGTTTGCGGCGACCGATGCGTGGCTTGGCCGCCGCGTGCTCGTCGAGGTCAATCGGGAGCCCCCGCGTATATTCTCCGTGGGGCGCGCCAATCAGGTGCGGTTGCACCTCACCAGCCTCGCGAGGCGTCCGCTCCGGGTGCGGGTGAACGAAGACATGGCGGCCGAACTGGTCAGCGAGGGTTTGCCCATAAACGCTCTCATACCCTCGACCGGACACGTCGGCGTTACGTATCACGTGCGTCCCGCGCGCCGGGGCCTTTACGAGCTTGGCGACCACCATGTCCGTTGGATGACGCCGCTGGGACTGTGGCAGCGCCAGATCCGGGTGGCCGGGCGCGACCCCGTGCGCGTGTATCCCGACGTACAGGCAGTGCGCGCCTATGAGCTGCTGGCCCGCCAGAGTTTGGAGAACCGGCTGGTGCGTACCGTTCGGCTGCGCGGCGGCGAAAATGAATTCGAGGCCCTGCGGGACTACCAACGTGACGACGACTACCGCGCCATCGACTGGAAGGCCACCGCACGTCAGCAAAAGCTGATCGCGCGCGAATACCAACAAGAACGCAATCAGTCGGTCTTATGCATGCTCGATTGTGGTCGCCTGATGACGGCGGAGATTCAGGGCCTGTCGCAACTCGACCATGCGCTCAATGCGGTCCTCATGCTGGCCCACGTGGCAACCAGGGCGGGCGATCAGGTCGGCCTTCTGGCCTTCGACGAGCGGGTGCGGGCCTTCCTGCCCCCACAGTCGGGACGGCGCGCTGTCCAGCGCGTGATCGCCGCGTCGTACGACATCCACGCCCAGGTCGTGGAGACAGACTTCGAAGCGGCCTACGGATACTTGTCTCAGCGTTTGCGCAAGCGATCGCTGGTGGTTCTGTTCACCGAGGTGATTGACGAGGTCTCGGCCCGCTCAGTGGTGCGGACGGTGCGCAGCCTGGGCCCGCGCCATCTCGGCCTCTGTGTCCTGTTTCGGGACGAGAGCCTGGACGCCATGGCCGAGCCGCACGGAAGTGAATCGACGCAACCCGCGGAGCTCTACCAAAGAGCAGCGGCGGCCGAGGCCATCGGGTGGCGTGACCGCCTCGTGCGGGAGCTCCAGGAGGCCGGAGCCTTGATTTTGCATGTGTCGCCGCGCAAGCTGACGCCGACCCTGATCAACAAGTACTTGCGGATCAAGGCGGAGAGGCTGCTCTGATCTGCTGAGGGAAGACAACTGCGAGCAAGGCAGCCACTGTCATGGCGCGGAGTAGCACGCCCAAGAAACACCTCAGCCATGCTGTCTTGATGACAGACTACGACAAAGCCGCCGTCAGAGAAGGCGGCGGCTTATTGTCGGTGTCGTGACGGCCCAGCAGGCGAGAGAGCGACGTTACTTCAGCGAAGCGGCGAACTTGAGCGCTTCGGCAACGCCCTTTTCGCGCGCGACCTTCTTGACTCGCGCACGCGGACCGGGGCCTAGGCCGCGGAGCAGACCGAGGTACTGACCCTGAAGCTTGCGGGCAGCCAAACCCTTGGCGCTCAGCTTGAGCTTGCGCTTTCCTGGGATGGGGGCCACGGGGCCCGGCTTCCCAGCCTTGGCCGCGGGAGCAGCCACCGGGGCGGCTTGTCCCGTCAGGGCACTGGCTACGGCCGAGAGGACGCGCTCGTTGGCTTGCGCCTTGGCAGCGGCCACAACACGGGCTGTGAATTCGCGGACGATGGATTCAATTTCAGACGAGATTGAGGACATGGCGGAACGGATTATATGATCTGATGGTTGGTTTGCATACAATTTAATTGTCGTTTTCTTTGGCGGGGGGCCTACTCGGGTTCATTGGCCAGTAGGACGGGGCCGATGGCTAGGTCTGTTTCTGTCGTCGTTCCGGGCCGTCCACCGTCTCAGGCAAGTCGCCGAAGAACTGTACCCGGCCTGTCTCGAGCTCATAGTCCGCGGTCACTACGGCCAATCGGTCTGCCAGTACGAGATCTTCGATGATGCGGCTGCCGTGTCGCAAATGATCGGCCGAAGCTTGGACGTTGTCGCGCATCAGACTGCGCATGAAAGCTCCGTCGGTGCTCTGGCTGGCGCGTGCGGTGTGCTCGATGTGAGGAAAGATTCGATCGGTTATCGACCGGATGTTCTTGGAAGCCGGGCCATTGCTGGTCCTGATGGCCTCCACTGTGGCTGCGATGGCACCGCATCGAGTGTGCCCCAATACCACTACAAGTCGAGTTCCAAACTGCGATGCGGCAAACTCAATGGAGCCGACCACTGACGGCGCGACCACATTGCCGGCGATTCTGACCACGAAGAGATCGCCGAATCCCTGATCGAAGAGAACCTCGACAGGGGTTCGCGAGTCCGAGCAGCCCAGAATGATGGCAAAGGGGCGCTGCGGACGCATGGCCAGGTCAGCCGAAAACGTGCGTAACGCGGCTGCCCGGTCTTCACAGAAGCGTCGGTTGCCCTCGGTCAGCCGTTGCAGGCCCTCGGAGGGTGATAGAGCGTCGGGATCCCAAGTGTGAGGCATGGTGCGGCCTTTGTGGACTTAGTCAGTCTGGTTTGGGCAGGGGATATAGCAGGGTCTTGGGCCAGGGCCAGCGGCCAACGCAAGGGCGGGTTGTGCCCCGACCCTTGCCGCATGCCAAACGCGCTATAGGCGAAGTCAATTCATCCGCGGGTCCTGCTTCGGCGGTGCAGCGTCGACGGGTCGATGCCGAGGATCTCCGATGCCTTTGTCTTGTTGCCACCGGTGCGTTCGAGCACGTGGTCGATGTATTGCTGCTCGAGATCGCGCAGGGAGGGCAGACTGCTAAAGGCGCCGTGCAGGCCGTTCGAAATGGGCTTTGGCGGCTCGAGCATGGCTTTGATCGCCGCCGCATCGACCCGCTCTTTGTCCGACGTGACCGCCAGCCTCTCGACCAGGTGCTGAAGCTCGCGTACGTTGCCCGGCCAGGGGTGTGCAAGCAGCACGGCCATGGCCTCCGAGGTAAACACCCGCGCTGCCGCCTGCGGAATGCGTTCGCGTGCCTTCGCGAGGAAGTGCTCAGCCAACAATCGAATGTCATCCCCTCGCTCGCGCAGCGGGGGAATGGCGATGGGCAGGACTCTCAGTCGGAAGTACAAGTCCTCGCGAAACTGCCCTTGATGGACCAAATCGGAAAGTGGCTGATGGGTGGCCGCGACGATGCGAACGTCGACCTTGCGAACTGTATCGCTGCCCAGCGGTCTCACCTCGCCGGATTCCAGCGCGCGCAAAAGGCGCGCCTGCAGGGCCGAGGACAGCTCGCCGATTTCGTCGAGCAGCAGCGTGCCACCGTCGGCATCGACGAACAGCCCGCGACGCGCTTGGGTCGCGCCCGTGAAAGCGCCGCGGGTGTGGCCGAATAGCTCGCTCTCGAGCAGTGCCTCGGGCAGGGCCGCACAGTTGACCGCCACGAACGAGCCAGCCGCCCGAGGACCGGTATGGTGCAGGGCTCGCGCCACCAGCTCCTTGCCAGTGCCGGTCTCGCCCAGTACCAGTGCCGGGCTTGGAACCTGGGCCACGCGTTCGAGCAGCGCGAACAACGTCAGCATGGGCTGGCTCCTGCCCAGCATGTCCGCAAATCGATCGTCGACCGCCCGACGCAGGCGTTGGTTCTCACAGCGCAGATCGTGCTCGCCGCATGCGCGGTCAAGCAGGACACGGACCACGTCAAGCTTGAACGGCTTGGTGACGTAGTGGTACGCCCCACGCTGGATGGATTCGATGGCACTGTCGATACCGCCAAACGCGGTCATCACGACCACCGGCAGATCCTCGTCGAGACGGTGGGCGGCGTCGAGCAGGTCGAGCCCATCCATTCCCTTCATGCGAAGGTCGGTCAGCAGGGCGTCGAAGCTTTCTTGGCCGAGCAACGCCAGCGCTTCTTGCGCCGACGCGACCGCCTTGGCCTCCATGTTGCGTTGGCCGAGATAGTCGGCGATGGTCTTCGCCATCTCGACGTGATCGTCGACGACGAGAATTCGGTGGTTCTTCATGACTGCTGCCCTTGCTGGGGCCACATCAGCGTGACCGTGGTGCCCTTCCGATCACTGCTGATGCCGATTTGCCCCTGGTGGTTGCGCACGATGCCGGCGGCGACGGGCAGGCCGAGGCCGGTGCCTTCGCCCTTCGGCTTGGTGGTGAAAAAGGGATCGAAGACGGCGTCCAGTTTGGCGGTTGGAATACCGCACCCGTTGTCGATGACGTCGATGCGCACGAATCCCGGCGATGCAGCCTCGACGGACGCCCGTAGGGTGATCCTGCCGCCCTTGTCGCACGCGTCGCAGGCATTGAGCACGAGATTCACGAGAACCTGCTCCAGCTGGTCCGGATCCGCGGCAACCCAGAAAGAGCCATCCGAGGGCTCAGAGGTGCAATCGATGCTCTTGGCGCGCAGTTTGAAATCGAGCAAGCTGATGACCGCGCGGAAGGCCTGCAGCAGGTCGGTCGGTTGGACCGCCACCGGCTGCTCGCGCGAGAAGTCCAAAACCTGTCGCAGGGTGCTCGCGATGCGATCGCTTTGATCGAGGATGGTCTTGATCTCGGGCCACTTGGTTTTCTCTTCCAGGATTTCGGCGCGACCGCGGATGATGGCCAACGGCGTGCCGAGCTCATGGGCCAGTCCAGCCGCGAGCACGCCGACCGTGGCCAGCTTCTCGGCCCGCACCAACTGATGCTCGAGACGGTTCAGTTCTTCCGCATGTCGTAAGCGTTCGCGCAGCAGCCGTTCCTGTTGCCTTTGCCGCCACAGGAATGCGACCAGGATTCCCGCCGACAGAACCATGGCCGCCAGCGTGGCGATGAGTCGCCACCAGCCTGCCTGCCGATGTGTCTGCAATTCGGACAGCGAGGTGAACAAGCCAAGCGAGAACGGAGCGGCGCCGGTGTCCAGGGCGTGCCAATGCACGGCGATGGGCATCCCGGACGCCAAGCCGACAGCGCGCCGGATGGCGCCCGGAATCTGACGGGTCTTGGCGGACTCGGACCGATCGGCGAGGAACCCCTGGATCTCTGCATCGCGATCCCAGTCGGCGCGCGGGATTCCCCGACACGTGGCGACCGAACCACAACCCACCCACAAGGTCAGATCGCCATCGACAATCACCGCCCGCGCATCGGTCGGACGTCGATGCTGCAGGTACTCGAAAAAACGGCGTACGTCGATCGCCGCGACCACGACCCCAGTAGGTAGATTTTCCGCCAGCACGAACAGCGGTCGGTTGCCTGTGTTCTGGTAGGGTCCGAGCAAGCGCTGTCCGTTGCGCTCACCGTGGTACGCGTCTCGACCGCGCTGTTCCAGCCAAGGGGCAAGCCCAGAATCCTCGTCGGGATCCAGGGCGGTTTGAAAGGTTTTCCCATCGCTCGAGAAGGCGACGCCACGGCAGTAGTCGACCGCCGAGGTAAGCGCGTGGACGCCGTCCCGTAGGACCTTGGCTCGCACCGCCGCCGGGTAGTTCGCGTCCTTTTCGCTTTGCCACAGGAGGTCGGCCAACAATCGCGCGTCTTCGGCCAACTGGTCGAGCTGGTGATCGAAATCGGCTACGAGCTTCGTCACGGCCGCGCTCGCCTCGATGGAGTATTTTTCGGCCAGGCGGCTGCGCTCGCCCACGCGATCGGCGGCGATCACGGACAGGAGTACCGTGAAGGCAATGGAGATCGAGACCCAGTACGGCGTCAGAGCGCGGGCTGGCCTGCGGTTGGCAGGCGTGTCTGTCGATGCCACGCGGCTACTTTCGCACCTGGACGCTGCGAATGTCGAGGCATGCAGTTTGCCAGAGTCGAGTGTGGCGTTTTGCAAGAGTTCCGGTGAGCGCGTCTCGGGGTGCGCCGCTGCGTGCGACGTTTGTTCGCAGTTTTCGACTGGCGACTGGTCGGCATACGACTTGCTGAGGGGAAGAGCGCCAGACACACATGTACTTCCTTACTCCTCACTGTCCGCCGCGACGACGCAGAGCCTTGGTCGCCAGATGCCTGCTGATCCTCTTGATCTCCGGTTCGTCGGCCCGTGCCTTCGCCGCGCTCGGCGATGGGCTCTCTTTGAAACAGGCGCTCGCCCTGGCGCTCGAACGCAGCCCCATTGTGGTGGAGAGCGCATTGGAATGGCGCCGGTTTCAGGGCGCGGCGGCTGGCGTCGCTGGCATCCTCGCCGAAAACCCCATCGTCAGTGCCGAGGTGGGCCCACGACGCGATCAAGGGTGGGGCGGCAACCAGTCCTCGGTGACTGGGCGTCTGGAGCAGCCGCTCGATCTTTTCGGCCAGGCTGGGACACGACGACGAGCGGCGCAGGATTTGGTGACCGCCGCCAAAGCGAGGCTGGCTTTGGCCAGGGCAGAGGTCGCTGCCAGGGTGCGCCTCGTTTACGCTGCCGCACAGATTGCCACAGTTCGGGGGGCGCTGGTCGAAGAGCGCCTGGCGAATGCGCGGCGTAGCGTCGAGGCCTTGCAGCTCAGGGTCAAGCTTGGAGCCAGCTCAGACATCGATTTGCGCTTGGCCACTGCTGAGACGGCCCGCGCCGAGGCAGCGCTCGCGCAGGCCCAAGTGGAGGT
>Ga0302323_100004142_pt1 | contig 11803 bp, 11 predicted proteins | sample Fen_T0_3_FD_201950 | JGI IMG/M metagenome (GOLD analysis project Ga0302323, IMG submission 201950) | Peat permafrost microbial communities from Stordalen Mire near Abisko, Sweden - Fen_T0_3 | ecosystem: Environmental > Terrestrial > Soil > Wetlands > Permafrost | place: Sweden: Abisko... | reverse complement strand
CCGTCGGACTATGTGACCACCGGCGTCATCGCCCCAGTGGTTGCCTTGATGACCGACCAGGGACGGACCAGCCCGACGTCCGACGACCGGGTGAGTGACCCGGCTGCCCAAGCGGCTGCAGCTTTCGCCGGGCAGCTCGCCGATCGCGGCATCCGGATCTCCGGTTCGGTCGCCGAGGTCAGCGGGAGGCGCGAGTCGGCGGAGGTGGCCCGGGCCGCCCCGCTGGCCACCGTCGAGTCACCGCCGGTCGCCGTGCTGGTCGCGCAGATGCTGCGCGACAGCGACAACCAGGTGGCCGAGGCCCTGGGCCGGCTCACCGCGGCGGCCACCGATCAACCGGCCTCGTTCAAGGGGGCCGCAGCCGCGCTGCTGGCCACGGCCGGCGTGCGCCACCTGCCGGTGACCGGGTGGCGGCTCTTCGATGCCAGCGGTCTGTCCCGGGACGACCGCGCCACCGCCGTCGGGCTGGCCGCCACCATGTCCGTCGCCGCGCAGGACCCCACGTTGTCGCCCATCGTCGACGGGCTGCCGGTGGCCGGCTTCACCGGCACCCTCGAGGACCGTTACCTGAGCGGCCCGGCCGTGCTCGGGGCCGGGTTGGTGCGCGCGAAGACGGGCACTCTGACCGGCACCAACACGCAGGTGGGACTGGTGGTGACCGCAAGGGGACGACTGCTGGCGTTCGCCTTCCTTGCCGATCACGTACCGTCGTCGCAGACGGATGCGGCGCGCTCGGCCCTGGACCGGGCGGCCACCGCCTTGATCGGAGGGCCGGCACCGTGAGGCTCGACCGATGACCGCCGACACCGTTGGCCTGACGATCGACTGGGAGCTCGCGCGACGCACGGCGACCCGCTTCGCCGGAGACGGTCCCCAGGTGGGTGCACCGGCGGCGCGGGCGGCGGTGGCCGACTTGCGGGCGAGCGCGGCGCAGGCAACGGCACACGTGGCCTCGTTCACCGGGCTGGACGCCCCGGTCGGTTCCGCCGATGCGGTCGTCGTGGATCGCCCGCGCTGGATCGCGGCCAACATCGCCGGACTGCGGACGGTGGTCGATCCGGTCATGGCGCGGGCCCCGTTGGGTCGCTCGGCGTCCGTGGCTCCCCGGCTGGCCGCCGTCGAGATCGGGGCGGCCCTCGGCTTCCTGTCGAGCAAGGTCTTGGGCCAGTACGAACTGTTCACGGCACCGGACGAGCCACCGCGGCTGCTCTTCGTGGCCCCGAACGTGGTGGCGGTGGAGCAGAAGCTCGACCTGAGTCCGCACGACTTCCGGCTCTGGGTGGCCCTGCACGAGGAGACCCACCGGGTGCAGTTCGGGGCCGTGACCTGGCTGGGGCCGTGGCTGCGCGACCAGATCGACGGCTATCTGGCCGGGCTCGACCTCGACCCACGCGTCCTGAGCGAGCGACTGCGGCAGGCGATCGGTGCCCTCTCCGGCGCTGCCCGCGGACTCGACATCACGGCGGTGATGCAGTCGCTGCTGACTCCGGACCAGCGGGCGACCCTGGACCGGCTCACCGCCGTCATGTCGTTGCTCGAAGGACATGCTGACGTGGTCATGGACGGGGTCGGTCGAGAGGTGCTGCCGACGGTCGACGTCCTGCGCGCGCGATTCCAGGAACGTCGTGAGGACCCGAGCCTCTTCGAGGGCTTCATCCGGCGTCTCCTCGGCCTCGACGCCAAGCTCCGCCAGTACCGCGACGGCGCCGCGTTCGTCCGCGCGGTGGTCGACGTCGTCGGCATGCCAGGGTTCAACGCCGTGTGGTCGGCCCCGGACGCGCTGCCGAGCCGTGACGAGTTGCACGACCCCGACCTTTGGCTCAAGCGCGTGCAATGAGTGGTCCGCACCCGGCAGTGGCGGCCGTGCGTTCAGCGGTTCGCCGTGGCCTGGCCGACGTGGGTACCGAGCCGCCGCCGCTGGTCCTCGTTGCTCTCAGCGGGGGCCCGGACTCCCTGGCGCTGGCTGCCGCCTGCGCGTTCGAGGCTCGTCGGACTCACCTGCGGGCGGGTGCCGTGGTGGTCGATCACGGGCTCCAGCCGCGGTCGGCTCGCGCGGCCGCGACCGCGGCCGAGTGGGCTGCCCGGACCGGTCTGGATCCGGTTCGGGTGGTCGGGGTCGAGGTCGGTGCCGACGGCGGCCCGGAGGCAGCCGCCCGTGCCGCGCGCTACCAGGCTCTGCGCGACGTGGCGGTCGAGCTGAGCGCCGCCGCCGTGCTGCTGGGGCACACCCGCGACGACCAGGCCGAGACGGTGCTGCTCGGACTCGCGCGCGGATCGGGCGCGCGCTCGCTGGCGGGCATGCGCCCCGTCGACGGGCTCTGGCGACGTCCGTTGCTCGGCGTCTCCCGTGCGCAGACCGCGGCGGCGTGTGCCGCCGAAGGCCTGCCGGTGTGGCACGACCCGCACAACGACGACCCGGGGTTCGCGCGGGTCCGGGTACGACACGATGTGCTCGGGTCGCTCACCGAGGCGTTGGGGCCGGGAGTGGTTCCCGCGCTGGCTCGCACGGCCGACCTGCTCCGGGCTGACGACGATGCGCTCAGCGATTGGGCGCAGGCTCTGGTGCACGACGCACGCAGTGACGACGGCGGGTGGGTCGCGAACGTGCTCGGCGCCGTGCCGGAGGCAGTTCGCTCACGCGCCTTGCGCGCCATCGCCCTTGCGGCGGGCGTTCCCGGCGGCTCGCTCACGGCTCAGCACGTGCAGACCTTGAGCGCCTTCGTCACCGCCTGGCATGGCCAAGGTCCGGCGGCTCTGCCCGGCGGTGTCACTGCGGATCGACGCTGTGGCAGGCTCTACGTTGCCGCGGAGCCGCTGGACGATCCGGGCTGAGGGAGTCGTCGTGGACGAGTTGGACGTCAGGGACGACCTGGCCAAGGTGCTGGTCTCGGCCGATGAGATCCAGCGTCGCGTGCTCGAGCTGGCGGCCGAGATCGATGCCGACTACGTCGGTCGCGACCTGTTGCTCGTCGGTGTCCTCAAGGGCGCGGTCATGGTCATGGCCGACCTGTCGCGGGCGCTGCACACGCCGGTCTCGATGGACTGGATCGCGGTGTCGTCGTACGGCTCGGGGACCAAGTCGTCGGGCGTGGTTCGGATCCTGAAGGACCTCGACCGCGACATCACCAACCGCCACGTGCTGGTCGTGGAGGACATTCTCGACTCCGGTCTGACCCTGTCTTGGCTCCTGCGCAACATCCAGTCGCGTGGACCGGCCAGCGTCGAGGTCTGCACCCTGCTGCGCAAGCCCGACGCCCTCGCCGTGGACGTGAAGGTCCGGTACGTCGGCTTCGACATCCCCAACGAGTTCGTCGTCGGCTACGGCCTGGACTACGCGGAGCGCTACCGGAACCTGCCCTTCGTCGGCAGCCTGTCGCCCCACGTCTACGGCGGCTGAGCTCTCGGGGACGCGGTCCTCGTGGTGGAACATCGGCCCACGGCCGGGCGTTCCAGATGCTGGCCGGGCACGGGCTGCGCGTCTGCGTGACCCCGCGGGCCGGTGTACCGTCAATGGCTTACGAACGTGCCACCAGATCGCTGCGATGTCGACCGGAGGGATGGGGCTGCGGCCCCCACGATGAACCTCAAGCGCCTGTTCCGCGGACCCATCTTCTGGATCATTCTGGCCGTGGTCGCCCTGCTTCTGGTGGCCCAGGCAGTCTCGTCCACGGGTGGGTACAAGACCGTGGACACCTCCGAGGTGATCAACGACATCCAGACCGGACAGGCGAACCAGGTCACCCTCATCGAGGGCGACCAGCAGATCCGGGCCACGCTGAAGAACGGTGACAAGGTCCAGGCGCAGTACATCGGGGCCCAGGGACCGGTGATCGTCAAGGCCCTGCAGGACACCCCACCGCCAGACGGCCAGATCTCGCAGGTCCCCCAGCAGAGCCTGCTGGTCACGCTGCTCGTCACGTTCGGCCCGATCCTGCTGATCCTGCTGCTGCTGTTCTTCTTCATGAACCAGATGGGCGGCGGCGGGTCGCGGGTCATGAACTTCGGCAAGTCGCGCGCCAAGATCGTCACCAAGGACATGCCCCAGACGACGTTCGCCGACGTCGCCGGCGCCGAGGAGGCGGTCGAGGAGCTCGAGGAGATCAAGGAGTTCCTGCAGGAACCGGCCAAGTTCCAGGCGGTCGGCGCCAAGATCCCCAAGGGCGTGCTGCTCTACGGCCCGCCAGGCACCGGCAAGACGTTGCTGGCTCGCGCGGTCGCCGGGGAAGCGGGGGTGCCGTTCTACTCGATCTCGGGCTCGGACTTCGTCGAGATGTTCGTCGGCGTGGGCGCGTCCCGCGTGCGCGACCTGTTCGAGCAGGCCAAGGCCAACGCGCCGGCCATCGTGTTCGTCGACGAGATCGATGCCGTCGGCCGACACCGCGGGGCCGGACTCGGCGGTGGCCACGACGAGCGGGAGCAGACGCTGAACCAGCTGCTCGTCGAAATGGACGGGTTCGACGTCAAGGGCGGGGTGATCCTCATCGCCGCCACCAACCGTCCCGACATCTTGGACCCCGCGCTGTTGCGGCCCGGCCGGTTCGACCGCCAGATCCCCGTGGAACGCCCCGACCTCAACGGTCGGCACGCGATCCTCCAGGTGCACGCCCGCGGCAAGCCGCTGGCGCAGGATGTGGATCTGCTCGCCGTCGCCCGTCGCACGCCTGGCTTCACCGGCGCCGACCTGGCCAACGTCCTCAACGAGGCCGCGCTCCTCACGGCCCGCCAGGGCAAGCAGCTGGTGAGCAACGACGTCATGGACGAGTCGATCGACCGGGTCGTGGCCGGACCGCAGAAGCACAGTCGGCTGATGAACGACAAGGAGAAGAAGATCACCGCGTACCACGAGGGCGGACACGCGCTCGTCGCCGCGGCGTTGAACCACACAGCACCCGTGCACAAGATCACGATCCTGCCGCGCGGTCGTGCCTTGGGCTACACGATGGTGCTACCCGACGAGGACAAGTACTCGACCACGCGCAACGAGATGCTCGACACGCTGGCCTACATGCTCGGCGGCCGCGCGGCTGAGGAGCTCGTCTTCCACGACCCCACAACGGGCGCCGCCAACGACATCGAGAAGGCCACCGGCGTCGCCCGTGCGATGGTCATGCAGTACGGAATGAGTGAGAAGGTCGGTGCCATCCGACTGGGACAAGAACAAGGTGAGGTCTTCCTCGGCCGCGACATGGGTCACATCCGCGACTACTCCGAGGGCGTCGCCGTGACGGTCGACGGGGAGGTCCGCAAGCTGATCGAAGGCGCCCACCAGGAGGCCTACGAGATCCTCGTGGAGAACCGGGACGTCCTCGACAGCCTGGTGCTGGAGCTGCTCGAGAAGGAGACGCTCGACAAGGCCCAGGTGGCCACGGTCTTCGAGCCGTTGCGCAAGCGCAGCCCGCGTGCGGTGTGGTTGTCCGCGTCGTCGCGTCCGGTGTCCGACCAGGGGCCGGTGCTGACCGCGAAGGAGTCCGGCACGACGCCTGGTGTTCCCGGACCGAACGGGTCGAACGGCTCGCACGGCGCCAACGGTCAGAAGGGGAAGGCCGACGCGCCTGAGCCGGCCGCCGGTGTTGCGCCGACCGTGGACGAGGCCCCCGACGCGGGCGACGTCCCAGGGACGTGACCGATGGTCGACCCGATTGCCCTCCCGACCCGTGAGGTCGACGACGTTCCGGCGTTCGACGGGGTGCGTGTGCAGAACGCCGTCCGGGAGCTGCTGATCGCGGTCGGCGAGGACCCCGAGCGCGAGGGGCTCGTCGACACCCCTGCCCGGGTGGCGCGGATGTACGCCGAAACGTTCGCCGGACTGAGGCAGGACCCGCGTGACGTGCTGACCACGACCTTCGACCTCGGCCACGACGAGATGATCCTGGTCAAAGACATCGAGGTCTACTCCACCTGTGAGCATCACCTCGTGCCGTTCCACGGCGCCGCGCACGTCGGCTACATCCCCAGCGACGACGGACGGATCACGGGGCTGTCGAAGCTGGCTCGGCTGGTCGACGTCTTCGCCCGCCGCCCGCAGGTGCAGGAACGCCTCACCACGCAGGTGGCCGACTCGCTGGTCGAGCTGCTCGAACCCCGCGGTGTCATCGTCGTGATCGAGTGCGAGCACCTGTGCATGTCGATGCGCGGCGTGCGCAAGCCGGGCTCGCGCACCGTGACGTCGGCCGTGCGCGGCCAACTGCGCGATGCGGCCACGCGTGCCGAGGCCATGAGTCTGATCCTCGGCGGCCGCTGAGCTGCCACGGACCGAACCGGCCCTCCTCATGAGCCAGACGCCACTCGGACTGCCCCAACACCTGTCGGAACTCCGTCGTTGTGCGGTCATGGGCGTCCTGAACGTGACACCCGACTCGTTCAGCGACGGCGGACGCTACGCCTCCACCGACGCGGCCGTCACTCACGGCGTGCGGCTGCACCAGGAGGGAGCTGACCTCATCGACGTGGGAGGTGAGTCCACGCGACCCGGCGCGCAGCGCGTGCCGGTGGACGAGGAACTCGGCCGGGTGCTCCCGATCGTCGCGGCGCTCGCCGAGTCGGGCGCCGCGGTCTCGGTCGACACGATGCGGGCCGAGGTGGCTTCTGCGGCGGTGTCGGCGGGAGCGGTGCTGGTCAACGACGTCAGTGGTGGGCTGGCCGACCCCCAGATGCTTCCCTACCTCGCGGAGTCAGGCGTGCCGTGCGTCCTGATGCACTGGCGAGGCCACAGCACGCAGATGATGTCGCGCACCGACTACGTCGGCGGAGTGGTGGCTGGCGTGGTCACCGAGCTTGGTGACCGACTGCGTGCCGCCGTCGAAGCGGGGGTGGACCCCCGGCGCATCGTGCTCGATCCAGGAATCGGTTTCGCCAAGACGCCGCACGACAACTGGCCCTTGCTGGCGCATCTGTCCGCGCTGCGCGCCCTGGGTTGTCCGGTCCTCGTCGGCGGCTCGCGCAAGCGGTTCCTCGGTGAGGTCCTGACCGACTCCGCCGGATCCCTGCGCCCGGTCGACCAACGTGAGGACGCGACGACTGCGGTGTCGGCTCTGGCGGCCGTCTCGGGAGCCTGGGGCGTCCGGGTGCACGACGTGCGCCGCAGCCTCGATGCTGTTCGGGTGGCCGCCGCGTGGAGTGCTGCTGCGGTGGAGGGCTGACGTGGCCACGCACCTCGACCGCGGTGACGCACTCCGCGGCGACCGGATCAGTCTGCTGGGGATCCGGGCGTTCGGTTACCACGGCGTGCTGGAGCACGAGCGTCGTGACGGCCAGCCGTTCGTGGTCGACGTCGTCGTCGCCATGGACCTGGGACCGGCGGCCGAGACCGGGGATCTCGCGCAGACGGTGGACTACGGCGCACTGGCCTCGCGCATCGTCGCCGCCGTGGAGCGCGACCCGGTCGACCTGATCGAGACGCTCGCCGTCCGGGTCGCGGACCTCGTGCTGACCGATCGACGCGTGACGTGCGTCGAGGTCACCGTTCACAAGCCGCAGGCGCCGGTCGAGGTCTCCGTGGCCGATGTGGCCGTGACACTTGTGCGGGGCCGGCGATGACCCGGACCGCGCTCGGGCTCGGCAGCAACCTCGGCGACCGGGTCGCCACCATGCAGCGCGCCGTGGCGTCGTTGTCGCGGCGTCCCGACGTCTCGGTGGTCGCGGTGTCCGCCCTCTACGAGACCGACCCCGTGGGGGGGCCGGTACAGGACGACTTCTTGAACGCCGTGGTCGTCGTGGAGACGTCGCTGTCGCCGCACGCGGTGCTCGACCTGGCGCATGACCTCGAGAACGAGGCGCATCGTGTGCGTGACGACCGTTGGGGTCCACGGACCCTCGACGTCGACGTCCTCGCGATGGACGACCTCGTGGTGTCCGGGGAAACGTTGACCCTGCCGCACCCACGGGCGCACCAACGGGCCTTCGTCCTCGTGCCATGGGCTGACGTAGACCCGGATGCAGTTGTCGCGGGCGGGCTGACCGTGGCCGAGCAGCTGGCAGTGGTCGGCCACGAGGGTGTCCGGTTGAGCTGCCGCGAGTGGGTGACCGCGTGAAGCCGACCAGACCGGGCACGTTGGTCCTGCTCGTGGTGCTGGGCGCCGGCCTCGGGTTCGGTGTCGTCGACGTGTGGACCGCGTGGACCGGCAGCATCCCGACAGTCCCCTGGGCGGCCCCGATCACGCTGGCGGGAGTCGCCGCGGCGTTCCTCGTCGCCGAGATCGCGTTGAAGCCACGGCTGCGTCGCGACCCGGGGGCCCGTCCGCTGGATCCTCTCGTGGCCGCGCGCACGGCGATGCTCGCCAAGGCTGGGTCGGCTGCCGGAGCCGTGGTCGCCGGCGTCTACCTGGGCTTCGCGGCGTTCCTGCTGTTCGACCTCGAGAACGACTACCGCCGCCGGGTGCTGCTCGTCGCTGTGATCGCCGCTGCCTGTGCGGCGCTGGCGTCGATCGCGGCCTACCTGCTGGAACGGGCCTGCCGCGTCCAGCCGCCGACCGACGGACCGGGAGTCGGTCGGCGGGGGGCCGCCGGCGAGGACGGAGCGCCGCAGCCCTCCGTCTGACCGACTCCGGACGGACTTTCGTCGCCCAGAGGCTTCGAACGGGGCCCGATCGGCGTAGTCTGCCCGCATGGCTGGTGCGCATGCCCGTCGGCGGGAGCCGTCCTCGGGATACCTGTGGCTCGTGCTGGTCGTCGTCTTGGCGGTGGCTCTGGCCGTGGCCGCCACCTACGTGGACTCACTCGAGCAGATGCGCGGGGTCGTCGCCGGCGTTGCGGTGCTCATCCTCGTGCCGGCGTTCCTCGCCTGGTCGGGAGCCCGGCGTTCCGCCCGTGCCTCGGCGCAGGCGGCTCAGGCACACCGGTCCGAGCTGGCCCTGGTCCGCCGCGAACTGGTCGCACTGCGCGAGCTCAATCTCGCACTCACCGTTGAGCTCGCGCTGATGCGCCAGCAGTTCGCCGACTACGTGATGCCGGTGTCGGCCGAGCCGGAGACGGTGTACCCGTCGCTCCAGCTGCCACTGGTCCGTGCTGCCTTCGGCGAGCAGGCGGCCGAGCCGGGCTGGCTCGATGTCGCGCCTTCTGCGGCGCCCGCCGAGGTTCCGCCCGAGGTCGATGTCTCCGGCGTCGAGCCCAAGCCCGCCCGTCAGGTGGTCGACCTGGCCGGCGCGGAGGCGCGCACGCAGTCAGTGGCCTGACGTCACTTGTCGATGTCGCCCACCACGAAGAACATGGATCCGAGGATCGCCACCATGTCCGGGATCAGCTGACCCGGCAGCATCTCGGTGAGCACCTGGATGTTGTTGAACGACGCGCTGCGCAGCTTGAGTCGCCACGGTGTCTTCTCACCGTGTGACACCAGGTAGTACCCGTTGATTCCGAGTGGGTTCTCGGTCCATGCGTACGTTGCGCCCTCGGGCGCCTTCAGGACTTTGGGGAGCCGGGTGTTGATCGGACCCGGCGGAAGGGTCGCCAACCGGTCGAGGCACGCGTCGGCGAGGTCCAGCGAGACGTAGACCTGGTCCATCAACACCTCGAACCGCGCCAGGCAGTCGCCCTCGGTGCGCGTCGGTACGCGCAGTACGTGGCCGAGCTCGCCATAGGCGAGGTAGGGGTCGTCCCTGCGTAGGTCGAAGTCCACCCCGGAGCCGCGGGCGATCGGGCCACTCACGCCGTACTGCTGGATCTGCTCCACGGCGAGGACTCCGACTCCGCGGGTGCGGGCCCGGAAGATCTCGTTGCCGAAGATCAGCTTCTGCAGCTGGGGGATCCGTTCCCGGACCAGCGCAACCGCGGCGCGGGTGCGTCCCAGCCAACCGTTGGGCAGATCGTCCTTGAGACCGCCCACGCGGTTGAACATGTAGTGCATCCGACCCCCGGAGGCTTCCTCCATGACCGCCTGGATGACCTCGCGCTCGCGGAAGGCGTAGAAGACCGGCGTGATGGCCCCGATCTCGAGCGGGTACGAGCCGAGGAACATCAGGTGGTTGAGCACCCGGTTCAGCTCGGCGAGAAGGGTGCGCGCCCAGACCGCGCGTTCGGGTACCTCCATTCCGAGCATCCGTTCCACGGCGATGACGACGCCGAGCTCGTTGCTGAAGGCACTCAGCCAGTCGTGCCGGTTCGCCAGCACCAGGACCTGCCGGTAGTCGCGCACCTCGAACAGCTTCTCCGCGCCCCGGTGCATGTAGCCGATGATCGGCTCGGCCCGCACGATGCGCTCGCCGTCGAGCGTGAGTCGCAGGCGGAGCACGCCATGGGTGGACGGGTGCTGGGGTCCGATGTTCAGGACCATGTCGGTCATGGCCAAGCCGTCCCCGGAGACGTCCGCACCACCGATCCCGGTGGCGACGACGCGCTCTTCGAGGTGCGGCGAGGTCACCGGTCGATCGTGCCACGTCGGGAGCCAGAACGGCCGAAGGGCTCAGACCTTGCGGTCCGAGCCCTTCGGCCGTTCGAATCGGTCAGATCACGACGCAGGCGGATCGTCGTGCTTGTGGTGCTCGCCGGGCAGGATTCCCTTGTCGTGGTGCTCCAGGGCGATCTCGTCCGCGGACGAGACGCCTGCGGGGAGATCGATCGTGTGCTTCGGTCCGGTGAACCAGTGCTTCGCCGACACGTGCCAGCCGATCCAAAGCGCCAGCAACGCTCCACCCACCACGATCGGTGTGTAGTTGACGTACTTCCACGCGAAGCCGTCGTCGGTGGGGAAGCCGTAGAGGTTGTTGGGCAGGATGGCCACGACCGAGGTGACGACAATCTCGGCGATCGCAATCGGTGCCATCCATCGCCAGTTGTTGCCGAGGTTCCACGAACCCTGTACGAACGATGATCCGGCCCGCCATCGAAGGTAGATCGGGATCGCGAATGCGACGTACAGGCCGAAGACGCCGATGCTCACGACGGCGGTGAAGGCCACGGGAGACGGAACCCCGAACAGGTCGACGGTGAGGAGCGCCGGTGACGTGATGATCAACGCGACGACGGCAGTCAGGATCACACCGTTGACGGGAACCTTCGCGTGGTTCAACCTCGACCAGTACTGGGCGCCAGGAACGGCGCCGTCGCGACTGAACGCGTACAGCATGCGAGTGCAACTCGTCATGCAGGCGACCGAGCAGAAGAACTGACCGACCGTCGCGACGAACAGGACGAAACTCGCCCAGTTGGGGCCCAACGCCTGGCTGAAGATCAAGTTGACGAAGCCGAGTCCGTCGGTGATCTTCTGCACGTCCTGGACGGCGAAGAGGAAGCTGAGGAGCAGGATCCAGCCGAAGATGGCTGAGTAGAAGATCGACCGCCACATGCCCTTCGCGGCTGCGTCCGCAGCGCTGTGAGTCTCCTCCGACAGATGCGCGGACGCGTCGTAACCGGTGATCGTGTACTGAGTGAGAATCGCGCTCAGTGGCAAGACGTAGAACACGAAGCCCCAGCCGCTGGTCTTGCCGCCGAACATGCCGGTGTTGTTCACGGTGGTGGTGAAGACCGCACTCACGCTCTGGTGGTGCTCGGGAAGAATGATCAAGATGAGCACGATCGCTGCGGCGCCGGCGACATGCCACCAGACCGAGATGTTGTTGAAGATCGCCAACAGGTGGCTGCTGAAGATGTTTACCAGTGAAATCAGCAGCAGGATCACGACGAAAATGGCGAAGACCCGCGGCAGCGAGTATCCGTCCGCCCAAGACGCGCTGTAGGTGTCGAGGGTCAGGTCCAGGAACGTCGCACAGCCGTATGCCACTGAGGCGACGATCGCTAGGAGCCCGATCAGGTTGAGCCAACCGGTGTAATAGCCGGCTTTGGCCCCGCCGAGTTTGCTCGCCCACCAGTA
>Ga0302323_100004140_pt1 | contig 11809 bp, 11 predicted proteins | sample Fen_T0_3_FD_201950 | JGI IMG/M metagenome (GOLD analysis project Ga0302323, IMG submission 201950) | Peat permafrost microbial communities from Stordalen Mire near Abisko, Sweden - Fen_T0_3 | ecosystem: Environmental > Terrestrial > Soil > Wetlands > Permafrost | place: Sweden: Abisko... | reverse complement strand
CCCTCGTCGTCGGTCTCCTCGACCGCCGACGCGGTCACGTCGCTGGGGATCAGCGCCCCCAGTCCCTTACCCAGCCCGCTGCGGCGTGCCACCACTCACCTCCTTGGCCAGCTCGCGGTAGGCGATGGCGCCCCGCGAGCTCGCATCGAACGCAATGATCGGCTGCCCGAACGAGGGCGCCTCCGACAACCGCACCGTGCGGGGGACCAGGGTCCGACAGACCCGGTCGCCGAAGTGGGTGCGCACGTCGCGCACCACCTGGTCGGCCAACTTGGTCCGGGCGTCGTACATCACGAGCACGATGGTGGACACCTCGAGGTGGGGGTTCAGGTTCTTCTGGACCAGCGACACGTTGCGGAGCAGCTGGCCGAGGCCCTCGAGCGCGTAGTACTCGCACTGGATGGGGACCAGCACCTCCGACGCCGCCGCCAGGCCGTTGACGGTGAGCAGTCCGAGGGAGGGCGGGCAGTCGATGAGCACGAAGTCGTAGTCGTCGCGGACCTCGTCGAGGGCGTGCTTGAGCTTCAGCTCCCGGCTGAACGCGGGGACCAGTTCGATCTCGGCGCCGGCGAGGTCGAGGCTGGCCGGTGCCACGAAGAGGTTCCGCACCGAGGTGGCCTCGACGGCGTCCTCGATCGGCACGTCCTGCATGATGACCTCGTACATCGACGCCTGGAGGTCGCGGATGTTGATGCCGAGCCCGGTGCTGGCGTTGCCCTGGGGGTCGAGGTCGACCACGAGCGTGCGGTAGCCCAGGTCGGCCAGGCAGGCCCCCAGGTTCACCGCGGTGGTGGTCTTGCCCACGCCGCCCTTCTGGTTCGCCACCGCCATGACGCGGGGCAGCGGCCGAGCGAAGCGGGTCGGCGAGAGGGTGCTCGGCGCGGCGGCCGGCGGCGGGGGAGCCGCCGATGCACCGTCGGCGGGGGCCGCCGCGGCGCCCCGGGGCTCGGGCGCGGTGGGGATGGCCGGCCGGGCCGGGGCGGCGGCAGGAGCGGCGTCGACCGGAGTCGACGGCGCGGGCGGGGCGTCAGAAGTGGCGTCCGCCTCGGCGGGGGCGGCGGCAGGAGCGTCGTCGACCGGTGCCGCCGCGGGAGGCGGCGTCGGGGCCGGCGAGACCTTGTCGAGGTCGGCGCGCAGGCGCTCGAAGATGCTGTCGGCGCGCGTTGCGGCGTCGTCCGACGGGGGAGGGGGGGTCACGGGCGCCATCCTTGCCGCCACCTCCACCAGGGTCAAGGACTGCGGAGCGATTCCTCGGCTGGCGGCCCATCTTTCCCGCTCGCGGCCATGTTTCACGTGAAACGGCGCCGCGGCAGGCCCTCGCTGCGCCGATGTTTCACGTGAAACAGGACGCGTTCAGGACGGTCCGCGCCGGTCCTGCGGTGTGCTCGGCCCGGTGAAGTGCGGTCGCTTGGCGGGGATGCCCACCCGGCGGGGCCACCGGTCCGGGCACGGCTGCGCCTGGGTCAGCACCGCGAACGCAGGCGGACCGACCGGGTGGTCGACGAGGGCCAGGCCGAAGTCGGCCAGTCCCGCGGCCGGCCAGCGGGTCGTCGGGTCGGTGTCGGGGGGCTCGCTCACCACGAGCCGCCCACCGACCACCAGGAAGGGGGCGGCGCACTCGGCCACCACCGCGGGCGGGCCGAAGCTGCGGGCCACGACCAGGTCGAAGCGGCCCCGCTCGGACCCACGGCCGATCTCCTCGGCCCGTCCCGCCTGGGCGACCACCCGCTCCGCCAGGCCCAGCTCGGCGATGGCCGTCTCGAGGAAGGCCACCCGCTTCACACTGCCGTCGAGCAGGCACCAGGTCGCCCCGGGCCAGACCAAGCGCGCCAGGATCAGCCCGGGGACCCCGCCGCCACTCCCGAGGTCGAGGACCCGGGTTGGCGCCTCCGGCACGGCCCGGGCGAACGCCAGGGCGTGCTCGACGTGGATCCAGGGCTTGCCCGGGCCGAGGAACCCGAGGTCGCGGCTGGCGGTGAGCACCGCCTCCAGCTTCGGATCCGCGTCGGCAGCCATGGTCCCAGTGTCCCACAGCCCCGGTGCCGGCCCGGCCTCGATGGCACCGGGCCCCGGACGCGCACCGGCGGCCCCTGAGGGCCGCCGGTGAGTGCTGCACGTCGTTGCTCGGTCGGGGCCCTGAGGGCGTCGACCGCCGGGTCAGTCGTTGGGGACGATCACGACCCAGCGGCGGGGCTCCTCGCCCTCCGACACCGTGTGCACGCCCTCGAGGTCGTTCGCGGTGTCGTGCACCACCTTGCGGTCGGCGGCGTTCATGGGCTCGAGCGCCTTGCGGGTGCCGCTGGAACGCACCTGGTCGGCCACCTGCTCGGTGAACCGGGCCAGAGCCTCACGGCGACGCTGGCGGTAGCCGGAGACGTCGACGCGCACCCGGCCCTCGTAGGAGCCCTCGGCGTGGCGCTGCAGGACGATGCGGGTGAGCTCCTGGATGGCCACGATGGTCTGGCCGCGCGGCCCGATCAGCAGGCCGAGGTCGTCGCCGGTGATGTCGATCTCGCTGGTGCTCTCGTCGACGCGAGAGGTCTCCAGCCGGCCCTCCAGCCCGAAGGCGTCGAGCAGCCCGGAGAGGAACTGCTCGGCCAGGGCGGTCTGCTCGTCAAGGGTGACGGTCACGTCGGGTCCTTCCTCGGTGGCTCCCACGGAGCCGTTGGTGGCCGCGGCGGTGGTGCCGTCGGCATGCTTGGATCGATCGGTGCGGGCTGCGCCGCCGGCCGGGCGGCGGCTGCGGCTGCGGCTGGCGCGGGGGGCCGGGGCGTCGTCGTCGGGGGCATCGGTGGCCGTGGCCACGGCGCCGGCGGTCTCGAGCGACGCGTCGTCGGCGGCGTCGGCGGCGGTCGCGGTGCTGGTGTCGTCGCCGGCCGCGCCCTTCGCGGCCGCGGCCTTGGTGGTGCCGGCGGCCGTGCTCGCGGCCGCCTTGCCACGACGGCGGACGGCGGCAGGCGGGGCGCTCTCGGCGTCGGTGTCGGGCTCGGCCGCATCCGCGGCGGCGCCGGTTGCCGGCGCGGCCTTCTTGGACGCTCGTCCGGCCGGCGCACGCTCCTTGCCCCGACCGCGGCGCTCGCGACGCTCCTGCTTGGGACGGGGCACCCGCGGAGCCACGCGGGCCCGCACGCGGGCCTCGCCGCGGACCCGTCCGAACAGGCCCGCCTTCGGCTCCTCGAGGACCTGGAACTCGGCCTCGTCGTGATCGATGCCGAGGCGATCGAGCGCGGCGTCCTTCGCCTCGTCAATGGTCTTTCCGGTTGTCTCTACCCACTCCACGTGCTGGATCCCTGCCTGTCGGCGGCTCTAGTTCTTCTTCTTGGAACGGTTCGGCGGCGGCGCGGGGCTCTTGCGGTTCGGCGCGCTCGGCGTGCCGGACCCGTTGGCGGGGCCCGCCTTCGGCGCCGGCGGCGTGACCTTCGAGCGCCGGGCACCCGGGGTGCCACCGGTCGTGCCCTTTCCGTTGCTCGGCGCAGCTTTCTTGGTGGCGCCGTCCGCGGCCTTGCTCCCGGCGGCCGCCTTGGTGGCGGTCGAGGTCTTGGCCCCACCCGTCTTCGCGGCGCTGGTCTTGGTGGCCGTGGTCTTGGTGGCGGTGGTCTCGATCTCGGTCGAGGTCGAGCGGGCGCGCTTGCCCACGCGGGGCAGCGACGACTCGCCGGGGATGAAGTTGTCGCGGAAGCTCTTCTTGGCGGCCGGCTCGTCGTCGGTGGCGCGCGCCGTGGTGGGGATGGCCCCCTCGGGGCCGTACACCGTGCGGGTGACCAGCGCCTGCTGGCCGATCCGGAAGATGTTCGACACCAGGAAGTAGACGACCACGCCGGCGGGGATGAGCAGGTAGATGACGCCCATGGCCACGGGCATGATCTTCATCGTCAGCTGCTGGGTGGGGTTCACCGCGCTGGCCGGGGTGCGCCGCTGGATCTGCACCTGCTGGAAGTAGGTGGAGGCCACCACGAGCACCACGAGGATGACGTAGGGAAGGGCGTGGCCGACACCCTGGTGGAGCGACTTCAGCACGCTCTGCGAGAGGTCGATCCCCCACGACATCATCGCCCGGGTGTTGGAAAGGTTGAGGTACAACTTGCTCGTATGGGAGATGTACTTGGGGTCGAAATAGCCGGCCGTAGGAACGATGCCGTTGCTGCACATCGTGCCCAACCCACCCACATGACAGGTCACCGACGACCCCACGTCGGCCCCATAAGGACCCCGCCGGGTCAAGCCAAGAAGCACCTGGTACAAGATGAAGAACACGGGGAGCTGGATGAGCATCGGGAGACAGCCGCCCAGGGGGCTGATCTTGTTCTCCTGATAGAACTTCATCATCTCTTCGTTGAGCTTCTGACGATCGTCCTTGTAACGATTCTGAAGCTTCTTCATTTCCGGCTGCAGCTGCTGGAGCGCCAGCATCGACCGGGTGCCCTTGAGTGTCAGGGGCGTGAGGAGGAGCATGATGATGATCGTGAAGAGCACGATCGACCCGCCGTAGGACGGCCAGATCCGATACGTCATCTCCAGCAGTCGTGCAAAGAGCGTGAACACCATCAGGTGGCCTTCCGTTCAGGTACGGGGTCCCACCCGTGCCCACCCCAGGGGTGGCAACGGGTGACCCGGCGCAGGGCAAGCCAGCTGCCGCGCGCGGCGCCGTGGGCCTCGAGGGCCTCGACGGCGTACTGGGAGCAGCTGGGGGAGTAGCGGCAGGGCGATGGCCGGCCGCCGGCCACCCACTGGTAGCCGCGGACGAGGGCGCGCAGCGCCCGGGCCACGGGGCTCACGAGGCACCGCCGGGGGCGGGCAACGTCGTGGCGGCGCGCACCGCGGCCTCGAGCAGCTGGGCCAGCTCGGCGAACGGCAGGTCGGCCGCGCGGTGGTCGGTGCTCACCAGGTACGCACCCGGGACGAGGGGCGAGTCGGGACGGGCCGACAACGCCGTGAGCGCGGCGCGGGCGCGTCGACGGATGCGGTTGCGGACGACCGCCGAACCGGCACGCCGGGTGATGGCGAACGCCACGCGTGGGGCGCCAACGGGCTGGTCAGGACCGGTGTGGTCGGGGACGTACACCACCGACACCGGGCCTCGCCGCGCCCGTCGACCCTGCTGGCGCAGGACGACGAACGTCGCGCGGTCACGGATGCGCCGGATCAGGCCGACAGCCGGGCGCGACCCCTGCGGCGGCGGCCCTGCACGATGGCGCGGCCCGCCCGCGTGGACATGCGGTGCCGAAAGCCGTGCTTCTTCGCACGCTTGCGGACGTTGGGCTGATAGGTGCGCTTCACTGCTGCCTCCTCGGGCCGCGGCGACGGCCGGGCCACGGGCTCGCCCAGCACCGGGAGGTGGGGCGATTGGATCGACGGGTGACGCTCGGGCACGGTCGGGGGTCCCGAGTGGGGGGAGCCGACTGCGCCTCGACCCGCGCGAGAGCGGGCGGAGCGCCGCAGGCAGGATAGGTGCCGGCCGGCTCGGGGAGCAACCGGGGAGCAACTGCCGCCCCGGCGGGGGCCTCGAGGCCGCCTCGGGACACGCCGCCGCAGGTGGCGGAGCCGTGACGCACACGTGTCGGTGGGGTGCTAGGTTGCCCCGCTTACGCCACGACCCGCCCGGCACCGCCGGCCTCGGTCGAGTGCCGGTGACCAGCACCGACATCCGCCCCACGCCCCGGTTCGGCGTCGTCGTGGAACGTTTTCCACAGGTGTGGACCCCGCTGTGGAAGCCGTGGGAGAGAAGGAGCGCGGACGCTGGTGGCAGACGCCCAGAGCTTGTGGACCGCCTGCTGCGACCTGTTGCGGCCGCAGGTGTCGGATGCGGTGTGGCGCTCCACGTTCCACGACGCGCGCGCCACCACCTTCGTCGACGGCACCCTCACGGTGACGGTGCCCAACACCCTCAGCCGCGATCGCATGAGCGGCCCCTACCAGTCGCTCGTCACCGACGCGCTGCGCGAGATCGCCGACCGCGACATCGTCCTCGACCTGCAGGTCGAGCCCTCGTCGGCCGAGCCGGACACCCTGTTCGACCCCTTCGACGCCCTCATCGGGTCGGCGGAGCGCACCTCCGACCTGCCCACGCCCGCCACCGGTGGCGGCATGCGGCCCGGCGAGCCCACCGGGGCGGCGCCCCACCTCGGCACGGCCGCCGACGACCCCGTCGACGAGATCAACCCCCGCTACACGTTCGAGGCGTTCGTCACCGGCCCGTCGAACCGCTTCGCCCAGGCGGCGGCACTGGCGGTGGCCGAGACGCCGGGCCGGTCCTACAACCCCCTCTTCATCTACGGCGACGCCGGGTTGGGCAAGACCCACCTGTTGCACGCCATCGGCCACTACGTGCGCGAGAACTACCCCGCCTACCAGGTGCGCTACGTCTCCAGCGAGACCTTCCTGAACGAGTTCGTCGAGGTCATCCGCGGCGGTGGCGGCTCCAGCCTCTTCAAGCGCCGCTACCGCGACGTCAACGTGCTCCTCGTCGACGACATCCAGTTCATCGAGCGCTGGAAGGAGACGCAGGAGGAGTTCTTCCACACCTTCAACGCGCTCCACCAGGCCAACCGTCAGATCGTGCTCTCGTCGGACCGCCCACCGGATGCCATCAACAGCATCGAGAACCGGCTCCGCAGCCGCTTCAAGATGGGCCTGATCACCGACATCCAGCCGCCCGACCTCGAGACGCGCCTCGCCATCCTCCGCAAGAAGGCCGAGCGCGAGACCACCTGGATCCCCGACGACGTGCTCGAGTTCATCGGCACCCACATCACCGACAACATCCGTGAGCTCGAGGGCGCCCTCACCCGCGTCACCGCGTTCGCCAACCTCACCAACGAGCACCTCGACGTCGCCTTGGCCGAACAGGTCCTGGGCGACATCCTCGGCGAGCGCAAGCCGCGCCCCATCACACCCGAGCTGATCCTCGACACGACCTCGGCCATCTTCGGGTTCAGCGTCGAGGAGCTCAAGGGCAAGAGCCGGCGCCGGCCGCTGGTCACCGCCCGGCAGGTCGCCATGTACGTCGTGCGGGAGCTGACCGACCTGAGCTACCCCGCGATCGCCCGCGAGTTCGGCGGTCGCGACCACACCACGGTCATGCACGCGGTCGACAAGGTGGGCAACCTCATGAAGGAGCGTCGCCTCATCTACGACCAGGTCACCGAGCTCGTGCAGACCGTGCGAAAGGGCGCTTGAGCACCATGCCCCGCCGCGGTTGCCGCCCGGCGCGACGCGCGCGCACCGTGTCCGGCGTCCCCGCCGCGGCGCCGGCTTGTCCCCGATCGCCCCGCTCCACCTGGGGACAACCCCGGGGAACCGGCCCCGGGCGTTGTGCACCACCGGGGCCCGCGCGGTGGACGACCGCACCGTTGTCCACGGGCACCCACGTGACCCGTCGGCGACCTGTGGAGGGCCCTGCCGGGCCTCTGGACAAGGCGAGGGCTGCTGACCAGCAAGAATGTCCCGTGGTCCACAATCCACAGGACCTACTACCACCACGACCGAAAATGATCCATCACACCGCGAAGGAAGTGGGGACAGCGTGAAGTTCCGATGTGAGCGTGACCTCCTCGTCGAAGCGCTCGGCACCGCCGGACGAGCCGCCACCAACCGTGGCGGCGCGCTGCCCGTGCTCTCCGGGGTCCGGCTCGAGCTCACCGGCGGCCGCCTGCTGCTGACGGGCACCGACCTCGAGCTGACGATCTCGGTCGAGGCCCAGGTCGACGGCCAGGCCGACGGCATCGCCGTGCTCCCCGGGCGCATCGCGTCCGAGGTGGTGCGCTCACTCGAGCCCGGTGCCGTCACCGTCACCGTCGAAGGCGACGAGGCCCACATCTCGGCGGGGCGCTTCCAGTCCTCGATCCGGTTGCTGCCCGCCGACGAGTACCCGCGGCTCCCGGAGCCGGCCGAGCAGGCGGTGACCCTCGAAGCCGCCGACCTCGCGGCCGCGCTGCGCCAGGTCGTCCCCGCGGCCAGCGGCGACGACTCCCGACCCATCCTCACCGGCGTGCTGTTCGCGGCCGAGGACGGCGGCCTCCGCCTGGTGGCCACCGACTCCTACCGGCTGTCGGTGCGCGACCTCCCGGGCACCAGCGTGCTGCGCGATGACCAGACCGTGCTGGTGCCGTCGCGTGCCCTCAAGGAGGTCGAGCGGCTGCTCGGCTCCGCCAAGGAGCTCACGTTGCGCCTCGGCGAGCGCGAGGCCACCTTCGAGATCGCCGGCGAGGGCGAGCACCCCGCCACCCGCCTCACCACCCGCCTCATCGAGGGCGAGTTCCCCAACTACCGCGGCCTCATCCCGCCGAGCTACCCCAACCGCCTCACCGTGGGTCGCGAGGCGCTGCTCGACGCGGTGCGCCGCGTGAAGCTCATGGCGCGCGAAGCCACGCCGGTGCGCCTCTCCATGTCGGCCGATGGGCTCGAGCTCATCGCCATCACCCAGGACGTGGGTCAGGCCTCGGAGCAGCTCGACGCGTCCTACGAGGGCACCGACCTCACCGTCGCGTTCAACCCCGACTACCTGCTCGAGGGCGTCGAGGTGGCGCCGGGCGACGAGGTCACGCTCGAGACCAGCGACGCGCAGAAGCCCGCCGTGCTGCGAGGCGTCGACGGCGCCTCGTTCCTGTACCTCCTCATGCCCGTGCGCGTCTCCTGACCCGTCGAGCGGACTGACCCTCGGTGCACCTGCGCCGGCTGCACCTGGCCGACTTCCGCAACTACCGCGAGGCGAGCGTCGCCTTCCCGGCCGGCCTCACCGTGGTGATCGGCGACAACGGGCAGGGCAAGACGAACCTCATCGAGGCCATCGGCTACCTCGCCACGCTGTCGTCGTTCCGGGGCGCGCCCACCGAGGCGCTGGTGCGCGCGGGCGCGACCGGCGCGGTGGTGCGAGCCGAGGCCGAGCGCGACGGGCGCGAGCTCCTCCTCGAAGCGGAGATCGTGCCCGGCGGCCGCAGCCGGGCCCAGGTCAACCGGCAACCGCTGCGGCGCGCGCGCGACCTCCTCGGCGCCCTACGGGTGTCGGTGTTCTCGCCTGACGACCTGGTGATCGTGAAGGAGGGCCCCGGCGAACGGCGGCGCTTCCTCGACGAGGCGCTGGTGGCGCTCCACCCCCGCAACGACGCGGTGCGCTCCGACGTCGAGCGCGTGCTGCGCCAGCGCAACGCGCTGCTCAAGCAGTCGGGTGGTCGGGTCACGCCCGACATCGAGGCCACGCTCGACGTGTGGGACGCCAAGCTCGACGATGCCGGGACCGCGCTCCTGGCCGCGCGTGACGACCTCCTGGAGCGCGTCCGGCCCGAGCTGGGCGCGGCCTACCAGGCACTTGCCGGCAAGCCGGCGCCGGTGCAGGCGGTGTACGAGCCCGGGTGGCGGTCGGTCGGGTTGGGCGCGGCGCTGGCCGCGGCGCGCACCGACGACCTTCGCCGCGGCGTCACCACGGTCGGGCCGCACCGCGACGACCTCGACCTGTTCCTCAACGACCTCCCGGCGCGCACCCACGCGTCGCAGGGCGAGCAGCGTTCGTTGGCGCTGGCCCTGCGCCTCGCCGTGCACAAGGTGGTCACCGCGGTCGCGGAGTCGCCGCCGGTGCTGCTGCTCGACGACGTGTTCTCCGAGCTCGATCCCGACCGCAGCGACGCCCTGCTCGCGAACCTGCCGCCCGGCCAGGCCGTCCTCACCACCGCCGGGGTGCTGCCCACGGGCACCCACCCCGAGGCCGTGGTGCGGGTCGCGGGCGGCGAGGTGCTCGCCGACTGACCGAGCCGCCCGCGTGGTCCCACGGAACGGGTGAAGGGCGTCGGCCGGGGCGGCTGTAGCGTCGTCGCCCGTGATTCCCGCCCGGCTGCAGCCCATCATCGACGAGGCGGCACCGCTGGCCGAGCGCTTCGCCGCGGCCGGGTTCACGCTGTACCTCGTGGGTGGCATCGTCCGTGACCTGCTGCTCGGTCGGGAGCTCGCCGGCCACCTCGATTTCGACCTCACCACCGACGCCCGCCCCGAGGACACCAAGCGCATCGTCGCCGGCTGGGCCGACGCGGTGTGGACGCAGGGTGAGCGCTTCGGCACCATCGGCCTGAAGCGGGGCGAGCGCGCCTTCGAGATCACCACGCACCGCGCCGAGGCCTACCTGCCCGACTCGCGCAAGCCGGAGGTGGTGTTCGCCGACCGCATCGAGGCCGACCTCTCGCGCCGCGACTTCACGGTCAACGCCATGGCCATCGACCTCGAGGGGTTGCAGCTCGTCGACCCCTTCGACGGCACGGCCGACCTGGCGGCCGGACGCCTGCGCACCCCGCTCGCGCCCGAGGAGTCGTTCGGCGACGACCCGCTGCGCATGCTGCGCGCAGCGCGGTTCATCGCGGGCTACGGGCTGAAGCCCGACCCGGAGCTGGTCGCGGCCGCCACCTCGATGGCCGACCGCCTCAGCATCGTGTCGGCCGAGCGGATCCGTGACGAGCTCGACAAGCTGCTCGTGGTCGACGACCCGTCCGACGGGCTGTGGTTCATCGTCGACACCGGCCTCGCCGACCACTTCCTGCCGGAGCTGCCGCAGATGCGCGTGGAGCAGGACCCGATCCACCGCCACAAGGACGTGCTCGCGCACACCATCGCGGTCGTCGCCAAGACGCAGCCGCGCCGCATCGTCCGGCTCAGCGCGCTGCTGCACGACGTCGGCAAGCCGCGCACCCGCGAGTTCGGCCCCAAGGGCGTGAGCTTCCACCACCACGAGGTGGTCGGCGCGCGCATGGCCCGCGAGCGCATGAAGGCGCTGCGCTACCCCAAGGACGACATCGAGGCCGTGAGCCGGCTGGTGTTCCTGCACCTCCGCTTCCACACCTACGCCATGGGCTGGACCGACAGCGCGGTGCGCCGTTTCGTGCGCGACGCGGGCCCGCTGCTCGACGACCTCATCGAGCTCACCCGCTGCGACTGCACCACCCGCAACGCCCGCCGCGCGGCCACGCTCGCCCAGCGCATGGACGACCTCGAGGCGCGCATCGCCGTGCTGTCGGAGGAGGAGGAGCTGAAGTCGCTCCGGCCCGACCTCGACGGCGCCCAGGTGATGGCCCACCTCGGCATCGGGCCCGGGCGAGACGTGGGCGAGGCGCTCTCGTTCCTGCTCGAGGCCCGCATCGACGAGGGCCCGCTCGGCGAGGACGAGGCCTTCCACCGCCTCGACGCCTGGTGGGCCGAGCGCCAGGGGTAGCGACGCTGCGGAGGCGCCGGCGCTAGTTGCCCTGCTTGCGTCCCCGGATGATGACCGTGGGCGGGATCCAGCGCATCACGTCGGCGAAGGAGCTGGCGGGGCCGCGGTCGTGGGAGGCCTCGGGCTCGGCGATGGTGTCGACCCGGTAGTTGTTGCGCGTGAGCGCGGTGAACACCTCGGCGATGGTGCGGGGGTGGTCGGTGCCGCTGGCGCCCTGCGCGGTCCAGGGGCGCGGGCTGTGGTCGAACCAGGCCCGCCGGATGCGCAGCGGGTCGGCCGCACCCGCGGCGACCATCTCGATGGCGGGGTGGGGGAGCGACAGCACCAGCGGCGCCTCCTGGCGCAGCACCCGGTGCACCTGGCGCAGCACGCGCGGGAGGTCGGTGACGCTCGCCAGCCCGTAGGCGCTGAGCGCCATGTCGATGCCGTCGGCGCGCAGCCACGCCAGCTCGTGGAGGTCGCCGTGGTGCAGCTCGACCTTCACGTCGGCCTCCTCGGCCCCGGCCCGGGCGATGGCGAGCTGGTCGGCCGAGGCGTCGATGGCGATGACCTTGGCACCGGCGCGCGCCAGGCGGATGGCGTTGTGGCCTGCGCCGCAGCCCAGCTCGAGCACCCGCTTGC
>Ga0302323_100004139_pt1 | contig 11813 bp, 10 predicted proteins | sample Fen_T0_3_FD_201950 | JGI IMG/M metagenome (GOLD analysis project Ga0302323, IMG submission 201950) | Peat permafrost microbial communities from Stordalen Mire near Abisko, Sweden - Fen_T0_3 | ecosystem: Environmental > Terrestrial > Soil > Wetlands > Permafrost | place: Sweden: Abisko... | reverse complement strand
AAGCCCGCGAGCAGCTCAAGGAACTGGTCGTTGAAGAGTCTCGTGCCGGCGCCGCCGGTGAGGCCTCGGAGATGCTCCAGGTCCGCCCCTTCGAAGCTCATCCCTTCGAGGATCTGCAGGGCGGTCTCGAGTCCGGCCGTCAGGGCATATCCGCCTTCGAACGGAAGCGTTCGGAAGCTGAGCGAGAACACGGCCTCACGGTCGGCGACGTCCGCGGTCACGTACCCCGCTGCCATCGTGAGTTCGTAGAGGTCCGTAAGGGTGGCCAGGGTGGGGCGATACAGGTCAGATACGCGGGGCACCGGGCCCTCGCTCGTCGTGTTTCTCAGGCTTTGGCTCGTGGCGCTTGAGGGGCAACGGGACGGCAGGCTTGGGCTCGGGTGTCAGCTGCTTGGGGGACTCCGTTGAGACTATCAATTCCGAAATGGCTTCCAGGGTGCCGATGATGGTCGACACGAGCAGGCCCACAGTGGGGTACTGGAGGACGATCGGGGCGGGTGCGTCGGGATGGTAGCTCTCGAGCATCGTGATGTTGCCGTTGTACACGCGCTCCATCGTGGAGCCCTCGAGAAGCGCCAGGCCGGCATCCACCGCCCGGCCGGCCACGAGGCGCAGGTCCGTGTCCGTCTCATTGAAGATGCATTCGGGGGTCGCGCCGGTAGAGATCGGGAGGGGTGAAGGCAAGGCCGCGAGCAGGTCTGAGATCGTCGTCTGCGACTCGGGGCTGAGGCCGCCGCGACGGATGACGCGGCCAGTCTCCTGCGGCCAGTTCATGTCTATCCGCGTCCGCAGCGATAGCAGGCGCATGCGGCACACGTCCACGGAATCCAGTCCGAGCGGAGTTCGGATACGAGCCTCGAGCTCTGCTCTCGCCGACAGCATCTTCGGCTCTGACACGACGCACCCCAGTTCAATCGTTTGCGCATCCAGTGTCCTCAGGATAGCCCTCCCGCGCAAATACCCCGCCGTTCAGGGCGTCTGGTGCGCCTCGCGGACGGATGGCGATGCGGCCGCGCAACGTGACTCTCGACAAAGGGGTTGGCAATGCCTTTGTCGCGGATTCCGCGCTGTACACTCGCCTGAATGGGCGCTACTCGCGAGGTGCGTACGAAGCCGGCCACCAGCGACGCCGGGGTCGGGGCCGGCGCTGTGGACGCGCGCGCGACGGCGGCGCTTGTCGAATCGGAAACTCGCTATCGAGAGGCGCTCGCGGCCGCGACTGCAGCCCTCCGGAACGCCCAGGCACTCTACAAGGTGAGCAGCTCCCAGGTTGCCGCAGAGAGTCTGCACTCGGTCCTGCAGCGAGTCGTGGACGCGATCGTCGAGGCGTTGCCGGTCTTTCGCGTGCATCTCTTCGCCGTGGACATGGAGCGGCGCACGGTCAAGGGGCAACTTCGCGGCGGACCGGACGCCGAGCAGATCCCGGACATCGACTTCGACGAACTGATGAGCGGGCTGGCCGGGTGGGTGATGCGCAATCGAGAGGCCACCTTGTCGCCGGGCGGGGTTCGCGACCCCAGGGAGTCGGACGAGGTGGACGCCAGGCGCAGGGCCAGCGGTCACGGGCCAATGGTCGTGGCTCCGATGCTGTACGACGATAGGGCGCTGGGTGTCATCGTGGTCACGAATCTGCCCGGAGAGCGTGAGTACGGGCCTGCGGACCTGGACCTCATCACCGCGATGGCCAGACAATCCGCCGTGTCGATCGAGAGCACGGCGCTCCGTGAGGAGTTGCAGGCGGCCCGGGACGAACTGGAAGAGCGCGTGGCGTTGAGAACGGCGGAGCTTGCCGAGAGCGAGGAGAGATACAGGCGGATCACCGAATCGATCACCGACTATGTCTATACGGTCGTCCTGGATCCGGCGGGCCGGCCTGTGACGAACCACGGCCCCGGCAGCGTGCCGGTGACGGGCTACTCGCCGAACGAGTTCACCGCGAATCCGAACCTATGGCTCGAGATGGTGGTACCCGAGGATTGCGAGACTGTGATCGGTCAGGTCCACGAACTCACGAAGAAGCGTTGGGCCAGGGCGGTCGAGCATCGGATCGTTCGCAAAGATGGGGTCATTCGGCTCGTTCGCTCCACGCTCGTTCCGCATCTGGACCCGAGCGGGAAGCTTCTCGGTTGGGACGGCCTGATCCAGGACGTTACCGACCGCCGGGCGCTGGAAGAACAGCTTGTTCAGGCACAGAAACTGCAGAGCATCGGCCGGCTGGCGGGGGGCGTCGCACACGACTTCAACAACTTGCTGACAGCGATCCTCGGCAACGCCGAGCTCGCGCTCATGGATCTTCCGGCGAGCCATCCTGCCAGTGAGAGCGTTACGGAGATCTCGAAGGCGGCCGAAAGGGCGGCGAGCCTGACCCGGCAGCTCCTGGCTTTCGCGAGGAAGCAAGTAATACAGCCGGTTCCCACGGACCTCAGCGCCGCTGTGGCGGGGTCCGTCGAGATGCTGCGGAGACTCCTTGGCGAGGACGTGGAGATCACCGCCGTACTCGATCAGGGACTGGGAATCGTGATGGCGGATCCGGGGCAGGTTCAGCAGCTGCTGATCAACCTGACTGTGAACGCTCGCGACGCGATGCCGTACGGGGGACACCTCGTCATCGAGACGGGCAACGAGGTCGTAGGCGACGAGTACCAGTCCGCACACCCGGAGATTTCACCCGGTCGATACGTAACGATTGCCGTGACGGACACGGGTGCAGGGATGAGCCCGGAAGTCCTTGGTCACGCGTTCGAGCCCTTCTACACCACGAAAGGCCTTGGGGAGGGGACCGGGCTCGGTCTGGCGACGTGCCATGGGATCGTCAAGCAGAGCGGCGGGCACATATGGGTTCACAGCGAGGAAGGCCACGGGACTACGGTCACGATCCTGCTGCCGGAAGCCCAGAACGCGCGGTTGGACCGCGTGGTCAGCGTGCCGCTCCCGCCGCCAACCGGCGCCGAGAGCATCCTCGTGGTGGAAGACGATGAGAGCGTACGGCGCCTTGCCGTCCTTGGACTGCGGTCCAACGGATACGTTGTCTCGGAGGCGTCAAACGCTACGGTGGCCCTCGAGATGGCGACCACGTCCGATCACCTTGACCTTGTGGTGAGTGACGTGATCATGCCGGGTATGCGCGGGCCCCAACTCGCGGCTCGTCTGCGTGAATTGAGGCCGGAAATCAAGCTGCTCCTCGTCTCCGGGCACGCCGATACGGACGAGTCGTTCCGGGACGCTGATGGACGCACGCTGGAGATGCTGCCCAAGCCGTTCACACCCGAACGGCTTGCACGGAAGGTGCGACAGATCCTCGACGGCATGTAGTGGCGTCGCGGACCTTGCCATCCGGCCCCGTCGTGGCACCCGACGTACCATGCTCACAGAAGCAGAACGGCCTCAGTCCGACAGAGGAGAACAACGCCCGTGACCGCAGTGCCGAACATCAAGCTCAACAACGGCGTCGAGATCCCGCAGCTCGGCTTCGGCGTCTTCCAGATCGCTCCGACGGAGACTCGCGCGGCGGTCGTGGAGGCTCTAAGGGTCGGGTACCGGCACATCGACACCGCGGAGATGTACGGCAATGAACGCGAGGTGGCCGAGGGAATCAGGGAGTTCGGCATCGACCGCGCCGAGGTCTTCGTGACGAGCAAGCTCAACAACGGGTTCCACGCTAGAGACGCGGCGCTGCGGGCGTTCGATGAGTCGCTCGCCGTGATGAAGCTCGACTACCTCGACCTGTTCCTGATCCACTGGCCGCTTCCCGCCGTCGGCGATTTCGTCGAGACATGGAAGACCCTCGAGGAGATCCATCGGACCGGCCGGGTCCGGGCGATCGGCGTATCCAACTTCCAGGCGGGACACCTGGATAGACTGGCTGCCCAGGCCACGATGGTACCCGCGGTGAACCAGATCGAGATCCACCCCTACTGGGTTCAGGACGACGTGCGCGCCGCCGACGCGGCACGGGGCATAGCCACCGAGGCATGGTCACCCATCGCCCAGGGTCAGGTGCTTGACGATCCGGTGATCGTGAAGATCGCCGCGAGGCTCAATCGCAGTGCCGCGCAGGTGACCCTGCGGTGGCATATACAGCGCGGCGATATCGTGTTCCCGAAGTCAACGACGCCCGCTCGTATAGCCGAGAATTTCGCGATCTTCGACTTCGCGCTCACGGCCCCGGACATGGCCGCGATCACGGCTCTTCATCGAGCGGACGGTCGCCGCGGTCCGAACCCGGACGAGTTCAACTGGATCCCCTGATCCGGGCTCGGACCTTCAGTCTGAGGTGCTCAGGTCGGTCTTCGATGTCCTGGGCCGATCGAGCAGCGCGCGTACCTGCCGGCCGAGGTCATCAGAAGTGAACGGCTTGGCCAGGAACGCTGCTTCCGTGCCAAGACTGCCGTTCTCGATCATCGCCTCGCTCGCATAGCCGCTCACGAATAGAACGGCAAGGTCGGGATGATTGCCGGCTATCTGGGCCGCCAGAGAAGGTCCGTCGATCCCCGGGAGCCGCACGTCTGCGATTAGCAGGGACGGGTGGTTGTCGTCCGCGAGTCGCGCCGCCTCCTCGCCATCGTGGGCGACGAGCACCGTGTATCCGAGCTGCCGGAGCGCACGTTCGATGACGGCCCGCACTGGTTTCTCGTCCTCGACCAGGAGGATGGATTCCGTGCCGCGGGGCATCGGGTCAGGCGAGTTGTCGGACCGTGGCGCCGGGGTGCCGTCGTGATGAGGAAGGTAGACCGTGAAGGTCGAACCACGCCCAAGCTCGCTATCCACGAACAGAAAGCCGCCCGACTGGCTCACGATCCCGTGTGCGGTGGCGAGTCCAAGACCCGTCCCGCGCCCCTGGGGCTTCGTCGTGAAGAACGGTTCGAACACCCGATTGCGCGTAGCCGCGTCCATCCCCGAGCCGGTGTCGCTGGCAGTCAGGACGGAGTAGCTTCCCGGGCGCACAGGCTCGGGCCGATCGTCGGTGGGGCCGATATTGACATTCGAAACGGACATCGTGAACGTACCGCCGGTCGGCATGGCATCTCGGGCATTGACCGCGAGATTGACGATGACCTGCTCGAGCTGGCCCGCGTCGACGAGCACGGCGCTGGGGGCAGTGCCGCTCTTGACCTCGAGCGTGATGGCTGATCCAAGGAGCCCCGCGATCATCGGGCGCAACTGGCCCACGAGAAGCTGGAGATCCACGACCGCAGGCTCGAGCACCTGGCGGCGGCTGAATGCGAGGAGCTGCCTCACGAGGGCCGCAGCGCTCTGGGACGCGTGGGCGATCTGCTGCACGTCCTCGCAGGCACTGTCATCGAGGCTGTCGCTTGCGCTGAGCAGCTCGGCATGGCCCAGGACGATCATCAGGAGGTTGTTGAAGTCGTGGGCGATGCCGCCGGCGAGTTGGCCCACGGCCTCGAGCCGGCCGGCCTCGGCCAGGTAGCGCTCGAGGGTTCTCTCTCGGGTGGTGTCGTGCTGGAGGCCCGCGTAGGCGACGACCACACCGCGCGCGTCCCGTACCGGCGTTATGACTGAGTCGGCCTCGTAGGTGGCGCCTTCCTTGTTCCGGTTGATGAACCGGCCTTGCCATGTCTCTCCGCGCAGAAGCGCGGCCCAGAGTTGCGCGTAGAACTCCGGCTCGTGTTGGCCGCTGCGGACGATGTTGGGATTGCCGCCCAGGAGTTCTCTCTCCGTGTACCCGGAGACTCGTTGAAACGCCGGATTCACATACGTGATCGTGCCGGACAGGTCGGTGATGACTACCGCCTCTTCAGACTGCTCCACGGCGGCCACCAACCGCGCCCGCTGTTCGTCGACGGCGATGAGCTCCCGTTGCGCGGTATCGATCGCGCGAGATCGGCGGGCCAGGACTACATACAACCCGGCGGCCGTGACGAGTACGTAGCCCGTGCCCTTGAAGATCTCGATCGCCTCGGTGAACCCGTTGAAGATGGGCAGGCGCAGCGCGAAACCGCTTCCGTAGATCCAGACAAGGCCCACGACTATGTAGCCGATTGCGATCCGCCCGGGGTGGAGATTGACGGGCAGGCGGCCTTGCGGGCGGCGAGGCGTCATTCGTTGGCTACTCCAGCCGGATCTGGTCCGTCTGTCGCGCAGAGAGACACCAGGCCCGAGTGTCGCCAGGATAGCCCGCGAGACCGCAATTCGTACCAGTTGTCGCGCGCCGGACGATCGGACTACTCGCGGGATTCTGCCAGCCGCCTGAGGGCGAGGCCCTGTACCCGGCAGGTGAGCCACTCGCGCATGACACGGGCGCCGTGGCTCTCGTAGAACTCGATCGCGGGTTCGTTCCAGTCGAGGACGTTCCAGACAAAGCGCGTCCAGCCCTCTCGGACAGCCGTGGCTGCAAGTTCTTGAAGCAGCGCCTTCCCGATACCGTGGCCGCGGAAGGCAGGGCGGACAAAGAGGTCCTCCAGATAGATGCCGGGTCTGCCCTCCCACGTGCTGAAGTTCAGGAACCAGAGGGCGAAGCCGGCGGGCTGGCCCTTCCACTCGGCCATCGTGACGCTGATGAGCGGGTGTTCGGAGAACGCGTAGCGCGCTATGTCCGCCTCCGTCGCCACGACCGCGTCGGGCTCGTGCTCGAACTCGGCGAGGTCTCGCACGTACTGGAGGATCTGGGCCGCATCCGATGCGACTGCCGGTCGAAGGGTGAGCATCGGCCGATTCTAGCCCCACTCCGCCATTTGAAAGGCCTATCCCCAAAGGCCGAGTCCTGCTCCCAGGATCGCTAGCCGGCGTTCATTGGCCACCATGGCGAGACTGTCAGGACAGGCGTGCGCAATGGGCGCAAGATTGTCACCCCAGTCGGCGGGAATGCCGGTATCGCAGACGAGGATCAGATGACCAAGCGGTCGAGGTACGAGCGCGAACAGCGCGATGCCGCCAATGTGCGGGTCAAGCAAATCACAGCCGAGTGGGAGCGTGCCATCTCACCCGAGCGCGCCGCGGAGTTCGCCCTCGAGGTAGAAGCCGCAAGAGCGCGTGGCCCGCGGCCGAAGCAGCCCGACATGGCTCCCGGAACCCTCCCGAACCCGCCTCGACCGGGCCTCGTGATCCGGCGCGAGAAGAAGGAAGAGACCCGGCGCCCCAAGTACTAGCAGGCGTTGCGATGCCGGGTCGGTGCGCTGATCCGGCTAGCCGCTTCTGACAGTGCCGCAGGCCGGTGCCGCGGGAGGCGCGCGGATGACGGCCGGCTCAGGGTTGGAGGCGTGCGTCTGTGGCGGGATCGCACGCGCCTGAGTAGAGTCGGTCTAGAGCCAGCCGGAATAGCGGCTCGTCCGGCGCGGCTCGATGGAATAGCGTCAGGCACGAGCGGAGCTTCATCGCATCGATCGAGCCGAGGATCTGCTCTGCGGTCCGGCTCTGGATCGTCAGGACGATGCCGACGCATTCCCGCAGTCGAGACCCCAGGACGGGGTGGGCGAGATATGCGCGTGCCTCGTCAAGGGAGCCGATCCCAAAGCGCTGTGACATCTCGCTGTAACCCAGGCCGGCGATCTGCGGAAAGACGAACCAGATCCAGTGACCGGTCTTGATCCCGCACCTGAGCTCCGTGAGCACGCCTCCGTAGACGCCGTCCTGCGCCAGGACGAACCGATCGAGGTCGAATGTCATAGCCGACATTGTGGCGTCGACCGCGGCCCGCAATGCGGTATTTCCCTGCCGATTGTCCGGATTCCCCCGGTGGCGCGTTCTACAGACAGGCGACAATGCGGCAGGGAGGCAAGCGTGACCGGGATCGAGCTGGCTGGTTTGGACAGCTCCGAGGCGGCAGGGGAGCGGGACGAGGAAATAGTCTCGACGGCGCGACCCTCTGAAGCCATTGCCGCTCTCTACCTGCGGCATCACCTGAGCCTATTCCGATACCTGCGTGCAAGGACGGGTTCGGACGACGAGGCGGGGGACCTCACGGCAATCGTCTTCGAGCGTGCATTTTCCTCGATGGCGCGGTATCGCCCGAGGGGCGGAGGAATCGTAGCCTGGCTGTTCACGATCGCCCGGAACGCCGCCCTTGACGCGGGACGTGCCGAGCGCCGACATCGGCTCGTAGTGGAGCCCGCCCGGAGCGTGGACGCCGAGGCCGAACCGCGTGAGCCGGTCGGGCTCGAAGAAACGGTGATGAAACGCGAGCAGATGGCGGACCTCCGCGCCAGGGTAGACGGTCTTCCGGCCGTGCAACGAGAGGCGATCGTCCTTCGCTACGCCGGCGGCCTGACTGCTCGCCAGATCGCCGGAACGATCGGCAAGAGCGAGGCCGCAACCCAGAAGCTACTCAGCCGTGCGCTCGAGACCCTGAGGGAGTCCTACCGTGACGATCAATAGAGCCGCAATTGCGGACTCGCCCGAGCTGCTCGAGTCGCTGCTGGTCGATGCCTATTGCGCTGAGATCCCGCAGGCCCTGGCCGCCACGCTCGACAAGCTTCCGGCAGATCTCGCCGGGCGAGGGTCACAACCTGCCCGACTTCCGCGCCCGGCCCAGTGGTGGCGCAGCTTGCCACGCCGCCGACGTCTGACGGTGGCACCAGTGCTCGTCTCGGTTCTGCTGACCGCGGCCTTCCTGGTCGGTACGTCCGCCTCAGGTGGCCCCGCCGCCTTCTACGACGAGGATGGCGGCTACATGTGGCAACACGCACAGGTTCTGCGTATGGACAAGGTCGTCGATGGCTACCGGATAACGCTGGAGCGTGCCTACGCAGATGCCAACCAGATGCTGGTGGGCATCACAGTGGTGGACACGCAGAACAGATCGCACGACCTGCGAGTCGGCAAGGTGTCGGTGGCCGACAGCGCCGGCGGCACATGGGAGAACACCACGGGAGGCTCGGACCCGGTCAACGTCACGACGACCGCGTCGCTCTACCTCTTCGATCATGATCCGGGGGCGGCACCGTCCGGCCGACGGAAATTCTCCGTAACCGTGGCCACGATCTCGGGCAACTCAGATGCCGCCTCGCCGCAGGATGTCCCCGTCAACGCGGAGTTCGACTTCGAGTTGACGGTGCCGGCGGCCCTTGAAGCAACACCGCGCGCTTCTGCTGTGAGCAACGGGGTGACCCTCACGGTCGATCGGATAATCACTTCGCCGTCGGCGGTACGGATGGAACTCAGCGTCGCCGGCGCGCCGTCGAGCGGGCACGATTGGACTCCCATTGCGCGCGTGAGCCACGCCGGCCGGGAGCTCAACGGCGGGCACTCGTCCATCGCCCAGGGCAGTGCGCTGACCATCCTTTACACCGGCGATGGTGTCGATGACCCAACCGGCGATTGGACCGTCACTGCCGGTGAGCTGATGGGTTCGGCGCCCACCGAGGGCAGCCCGTGGGAGCATGAGGTACGGGTCCAGGGAGACTGGACGATCAAGTTCACCCTGCCCTAGGGGCCGGAGGGCATCGTCGGCTGCGCCAGTGAGGTGGTGGCGCAGCCGCTCCGGCTGGGTCAGAACTGATTGATGAACGCCCACGCCTCCGGTGGATTCCAGCTGTTGCTCTGACCTGCGTCGTGCGGGGTCGGATTGTGGTCGCCGTCGAAGGCGCACCATTCGACCGGGTACTTCGGAGAACCACCCTTGTATATCGTGCAGACATGCGTCCCGCTGCCTACCGCAGGCTCGGGTGCGGTTTGCGGCGTTACGCCGTTGACCTGTATGAAGTGGTCGCGAAGGCTCCGGCCGTTGGAGATGTTCAGGACACTGTCGCTCAGGCCGTGCGACGCGTAGAAGGCGACGGGCTTCGTGCCGTCGGAGCAGCCACTCAGCTGCGACCCCGAATAGAGGGCGACCGCCCGGAATACGTTGGATCTGTCGCAGGCGAGTTCGTAGGACATCGCCGCGCCGAAGCTGAACCCGTTGGCGAAGATCCGGCTCGTGTCGATGCAGAGGCTGGATTCGAGCTGGCCCAGGATTGCGTCCGTGAACTCGACGTCCTGGCCGCCGCTATTTGCCCAACCCGTGTTGTTACCCGAACCCAGGCCCACCGGCGCCACGAATATCGTGCTGTTGTTGGCCAGATTCCAGAGGCCGTAGAAAGGGCTTTCCGTTGCGCCGATGCCGTCGGCCACCTGTTCCGCCGTGCCGCCCCCCCAGTGATAGGCCAGGACGAGCCGGTAGGGATGCTTGGCGTCGTAGTTGTCCGGAGTGCGGAGGATGTACGACCGGGAGCCATTGCTGTCGATTGTGATCGTGCCGTTCGCCAGTGTCCGGGTTGTACCGCAGCCCGCGCTGGGTATGGCGTCCGTGCTGTTGGTGGGCGGTGCGGCACCTGTTGGGGTAGGAGTCGCGGCCGGGGGAGTGGCAGTCGTGCCGCTGCCCGTGACGGTGATGCCGTTGACCTTGGGGTTCTCCGTGCCGACTACGAACTTGATGACGACCTGGCCACTCGAATTGGCAGTGGTGGCAAAGGTTCGTGCGATTGCGCGGTTGCCGCCGCCGGCACTCACGTAGATGTCGAAGTCGGTGAGTACCGCGGTGCCGTTGATGGTCACGCTGAACACGCGTTGACCTGCCCGCGTCATGTAGGTCTCGGCGAAGTAGAGGGTTACGGTCTGGGCGCCAGAGCGGTCGGGGATCGTGTACGTCATCGCTCCGTAGCGCTCGGTTCCGAAGACGGAAGCGGGCGGCGGGTTGGATGTGATCTGCGACGTGTCGACCGTCTCGGTGTTGGCGAAGGTGGTGCCACCGGTGAAGAACTGATCCGCCCAGAAGCTACCTGCGACCTGGCCGCCTGCGTTGATGGAGACTGTACCCGGGGCGGCCGCGCCGGCCGTGGCAGCGGTGGAAACCGGCGCGGAGGAAAGCGGCGCGGAGGCGCCGGCACTGACCGAGGCCGTGCCGGTCGAGCCGGAACACGCCGAAAGGCCGGCGACCAAAACCGCGAGGCCCGCAAGTAGTTTGGGGAAGTGTGTGGCTTGCATTGCCCAATCGTACCGTCTCTGCGTGAGCCGCGATCTCAGACAGGTCGAGTAATCAACTGGTCCGCCGAAGCCGCTGCCGGTCTACGCGACGGCTCGCTCGTCCTTCGATCCATCGTGACGAACCGGGTGGGCTGCCTCCGAGCCGAGCAGGCGTAGGACCTGTTCGATCGGAGCCGGCCGGCCGAAGAGATATCCCTGGCAATAGCCCACCCCGAGCCCGCGCAATGTGGCCAGTTCCTCCTCCGTCTCAACACCTTCGGCTACGAGGGCGCAGTCCGTCTCCGCCGCGAACGCCACCATGCTGGAGATGAGTGCCCTTCGGGCCGGATCCGCGTTCACGCCCCGGACGAGGGCAATATCCAGCTTCACGATCTGCGGACGGATCTCCAGAATGTGCCGGAGACCGGCGAAGCCCGCACCGGCATCGTCGACGGCCACCCGTACGTGCCCGCGCAGCTGGTCGAGGGCCGCGCGCAGCTTCGTGTAGCTCTCCACAGGAACCTGCTCGGTGATCTCGAGGACGGTGTCGCGTGTGGAAGACTCGAGGGTCGAGACCAGAGGCAAGAACGCGGTTGCGAGCGCAGGGGAGACGTTGAGGCTCAGATACGCGTTCGAAGGGAGGAACTCGGCCTCCTCCTGGGCTGCGTTCATCGTGGCGACCTCCAGCTGTACGCCGAGGCCAGCCATGGCGGCGTCCGCGAACCACAGGTCGGGGCGACGGCCATCGGCGAAGCGAGTCAGGGCCTCGTAGCCGACGGTACGCCCCGATGCCAGCTCCACGATCGGCTGGAATACCGGCTGGTACTCGTGGTTCTCGATGATTGCCACCACGCGAGCCTGTATCTCCTCCAGCCGGGCACGCGCCACGAGCATCGGGCCAAGCAGGGCGCCGGCTA
>Ga0302323_100004138_pt1 | contig 11813 bp, 11 predicted proteins | sample Fen_T0_3_FD_201950 | JGI IMG/M metagenome (GOLD analysis project Ga0302323, IMG submission 201950) | Peat permafrost microbial communities from Stordalen Mire near Abisko, Sweden - Fen_T0_3 | ecosystem: Environmental > Terrestrial > Soil > Wetlands > Permafrost | place: Sweden: Abisko... | reverse complement strand
GACCGAGCCAGACACTACCGATAAGGGCAAGGGCATGTTCGCGGCGCACTTGCTTCAATTGGTCGCCTGGGATCGCCGCGGCTGGGCCGGCAACGGCGCCGACGTGGGCGGGGTGAGCTTTTACGGCGACACCCCCACTTCGGGCGGCGGCAACACCGGCAGCACGGGCGGTTCTGGGGCGGGCGGTGCGGTCGGTTCCGGTGGCGCTGGCGCGGGCGGTGCAGCGGGAGCCAGCGGCGCTCCTGGCAACCGAGACGCCAGCCCCGGCGATGCGACACTGGGCTCGGGTGGCGCTTCCGCCGGCGGAGCAAATGGCAGTGGCGGCGCGGGCACCCCTGCGACTACCGGCAAGGGCGGTTCTGGCGGTGGTGCTCCCGGCGCTGGCGGAGGCCCGGTGGCGCCCGGTGGAGCAGGTGCAGGCGGCGTGGTCGGCGCGGGCGGAAGCAAAGTTGGCCCGGCCGCCGGAGGTGGGGCGTCGGGCAGCGGGGCTGCCACGACCGGAGGTCCCGATGCGACCGGCGGGTCGAACGCCGGCTCGAACCCTGTGGTTGCCGAGGACAACGGGTCGGGTTGCAAGTGCAATCTCGGCGGGCCGGCCAAGGCGCCGACCGTATCGATTATGGCTATGCTCGGGCTCGTCCTGGCAACCTTCCGTCGCCGTAGGCGGTAGAGCAGGTGATGTGGAATCCGGGGCGCCGGGCACGGTGCTCCGGAATCGGGGCGTTTTGCGATCGGAGATCTTGACTTGGGCCCCAGACCCGCGGCATACATTCGCCCTCACTCACGATGCGCCCGTAGCTCAACTGGATAGAGCACCGGCCTACGAAGCCGGGGGTTACATGTTCGAGTCATGTCGGGCGCGCAGTCTAGAGTCGACTCCTGCAGGCGAAGCCGCTGGCGTCTAGGTTCCTCCAAAAAACGGCTTGAGAGCCAACCAAAAACGAGGCCGGGCACCCCGAATCCGGGTTCCGCGCTCCTGACCGTGCACTTTCGCTGTCGCGCCCATGTCGCACGGCTGTAAGGTTTGCCAGCCCCGAGGCACCAATCCGTCGCAGAGGTGGGGCATTCGTTCTACCTCCAGCCCGACGAATGCCTACCTTCTACGTAACGCTCAAGGCCTACGCGACATGGGTCTGCCATTTTCGTCGTGGTTCCACGGCAACTTCCGATGAAGTTCACGGAAATTCGCCATGTTGCGTTGGCACCGATGTTGCTTTCTGCCATGGCTGAACAGGAGGATCCCATGAATGCCATTGCCTCTCTTCACACCGACGGTACCGCCGCGCTCCAGCGCGATGTGAGCTATCACCCGGCAATGATCGCATTGCGGAATTCGGCTTGGTTTACGGCTTTTCCACAGAATGCCCTGACCGGCCTTTCGATGAGCGCATCGCTTTGTTCGTTTAGCGCCCGACAACAGATCGTTCTCGAAGGCCGCTGGCTGGGTGCCGCGATTTTGGTGGTGAAGGGCTGTCTACGCGCCGTCCGCCGGACCGATAACGCGCGCGAGCTCACCCTTGAGACCTTCCGCCCGGGAGACCTGCTTGCCGATGCCGTGCTTTCGGGGGATGGCACCATTCCAGGCGACGGGCTGATCGCTGCCGAAACGAGTCTGCTGCTGTTCATTCCCCGTGACGAATTTCTGTCAGCACTGTCCACGGTTCCCCAAGCCTCGCTGACGCTGATCCGAGATCTCGAAAGGCGACTCAACCGGGTGAAGCTGCTGGCCTCGGGGCTGGCGACGTCCGACGTCGAGAGCCGCCTGTATCGCTTGCTCTTCAATCTCGCCCGTGACGAGGGACAGCCTGCCGGGGAAGGCACCGTCATTTCTCGCTCCCCCACGCAGCAGGACTTGGCCAGCCGGATCGGTGCTTGTCGCGAAACCGTATCTCGCATCGTCGCCGACCTTGCTCGCCAGCAGATCCTGTCGTTGGAAGGGCGGAAGTTGACGCTAGCACCGCGCTTTTTCGAGATCGCCCGGTCGTCGGGGATTGCATAACGCCCCTTCGACAGTGAATCCCGGCAAAATTGACGCTATACCAGCCGGGTGTGAGAATCCGCGCACCCTTGAAGCCTATCTTGTCGTCCCGCCAACCCGTTCGGTGCTCTAGCTCCGGCGGCCGGACGGCGTTGCCTCCTTACCCAAAGGGCTCGACATGAGCCCCCCGCCGCGCGATACCGCTGCCGTGCAGCCACGTTCGGAAACACCCAAGCCTTTCGCCGCGGTCGCGAAGGTGTTCTCGCCCCTGACCGGGGCGGTCGCGGTGTTCGGCGAGCACGTCCTGCTGCTTAGCCGGGCGGTGACTTGGCTGTTTCGCCGACCGTTGCGGATCCGGCTTTTCTTCGACCAGATGGAATTCGTGGGCGTGGGGTCGCTGCCCATCATCATGCTGGTGGGTTTTTTCACCGGCGCCGTGACCGCGCTGCAGGCGATTTTGGCCTTGTCGCTGTTCCAGCAGCAGCGCTACGTCGGCTTCGGCGTCGGCATTTCGCTCGCGCGCGAGCTGGCTCCGGTGTTCACGGCGCTGATGATTACGGCCCGCGCCGGCTCGGGCATGGCAACCGAGCTCGCATCCATGCGCATCACCGAGCAGGTCGACGCGCTGACGACGTTTGCCGTCAATCCCGTGCAGTTTCTCGTGACGCCTCGGCTGGTGGCCTCGGCCGTCATGTTGCCGGTGATGAGCATGGTGTTCAACGTGGTGGGCCTCGTCGGCGTCTACGTGGTGTCCATCATTTCGTACCACATCGACCTTGGCCAGGTGCTGGCCCTGTTCCGCCACGGCGTCGACCCCGTCGACTATTTCCAGGGCCTTATCAAAGCCTTCTTCTTCGGCATCACCATGGCCACCTGCGCGTGCTACCAAGGACTCAGCGTGCGGGGCGGGGCCAAGGAGGTGGGTCTCGCCACCACGCGCGCCGTGGTTTCGACCTCCGTCACGGTCCTGGTGCTCGACTATTTCCTCATCCAGGTCATGAACGTTGTCTTCCCTTACGGTGGGACGTAGATGGCGGAAGATCTGCAAAAGCGCGACGAGCGTTGGCAGCTCCGGATTCGGGACTTGAACAAGTCGTTCGGCAGCCAGCATGTCCTGCGGGGAGTGAACCTCGACATCGAGCGCGGCAAGATCAACATCATCATCGGCGGCTCGGGGCAGGGCAAGTCCGTGCTGATGAAGCACCTGATGGGGCTTCTGGCACCCGACAGCGGCCACATCTACGTCGACGGGCAAGACATCATCGGTCTGTCCGACGTGGCCATAGCCAAGATTCAGCGCAAGTTCGGCATGGTTTTCCAGTACGCCGCGCTCTTCGACTCGCTGAACGTGGTCGAGAACATCGCCTTCCCCCTGCTCGAACGGTACCGGCTGCCGAAGAAGGAAGTGCTGGAACGCGTGCGCGAGTTGCTCGATCGTCTCGACTTGAAGTTGCCGGGGATCGAACAGAAGTTCCCTGGCGAGCTTTCTGGTGGTATGCGAAAGCGTGTGGGTCTTGCCCGTGCTCTTATCGACCGCCCCGAGATTCTGCTCTACGACGAGCCAACCACGGGGCTCGATCCGATTGCGACCCAGAACGTCGACAAGATGATCAGGCGCACGGCGGACGATTTCTCCGTCACGTCGGTGGTGATCTCCCACGATATGGCGTCGACGTTTCGTATCGCGGATCGTATCGCGATGCTCTATGAAGGAGTCATCGTGGCCAATGGAACCCGGACCGAAATCATGGCGGCGCCGCACCCCGTCCTGAAGGAGTTCGTCGAGACCTCGGGCGCGGTGGCACTTGCGGGGGCTGCGTCATGAGGCGCAGTTGGGCCGCGCTGACGGTGGGTGCCCTGACCCTGGTGGTCCTGGTGTCGAGCTACCTGCTATTCCAATACACGCGCGAGAATTTCGGCGGCGGTAAGGGCTATCGGGTCTACGGCCTCTTCCACAATGCACTCGGTATTTACGAAAAGACGCGCGTTCTGTCGGCGGGGCTTCGGGTCGGGCAGGTGGAGGACCGCGCGCTCGACCAGGAAAGCGGCAAGGCCAAGGTGTTTCTCCGCATCGATCCCGGCATCCACCTCTACGCCAACGCCGTGGTCGGCAAGAAGTCGGCCTCGCTTCTCGGCGAGTACTACCTCGATATCGACCCAGGTACGCCCTTTGTCATGAAGGACGGCAAGAAGGTCGAAGTTCCATCGCTCAAGGATGGCGACCAGGTCAAGTACGTCACAGAGCCGGCCGAGGTCGCGGAAATCATCGATTCGGTGAATACGACGCTGCCCATTCTGCGTGCCATCCTCGACGACGTGAAGGGCCTCACTGGCGGCCCCATCAAGGACATCGCCAACAACACCAACCAGATGATCGAGCGCAACTCGGTCATCGTAGAGCGCCTGCTCGGCCGCATGGACGAGATTGCGGCCACCGTGCAGGGCGTGGCAAAGACCGAAGCCGATGACGTCAAGGTGGCGCTGCACAACGTGCGCGAAATCACCGAGGGCCTCAAGGGCCTCGTGGGCACCACGCAAGGGCAGGTGTCCGGCGCGGGCGAGGACTTGCGCTCGTCGCTGCAGAAGCTCCAGCGCAGCGTGGACAGCCTCGACAAGTCGCTCAATCACGTCGAGAAGATCACTGGCAAGATGGCCGACGGCGAGGGCACCGTCGGACACCTCCTGACCGACGATACCGTGGCCAAGAACCTCGACAGCATCACCGACGACGCCAGCAGCTTCATTCATGGCGTCACCCGTTTGCAGACGCTTGTTGGCCTGCGCACCGAATACAACTACCTGTCGAGCACCATCAAGTCGTACTTGTCCGTCTCGCTCATGCCCAGGCCCGACAAATTCTACTTGATTGAAATCGTCGACGATCCGCGCGGATATCGCACCAAGGAAACTGTCCAGGCCACCGATTCGCGTGTTCCAGGCGGCTCGTACTCGACGACGACCATCAAGACCACCGAGCAGCTTCGGTTGACCTTCCAGTTCGGCAAGCGGCTCGGCCCCTTCGTCGGACGTTTTGGTGTGAAGGAGTCTACCGGTGGTCTTGGCGCCGACCTCTACCTCTTCGACGACCGATTGATGATCACCACCGACCTTTACGACATGCGGTCGAATCAATACCCCCGATTCACGGCTCGTGGATTCCTGTCCATCTACAAGCGCTACATCTACGTGGTGGGCGGCGTCGACGACGTGTTCAACTACGTCAGGACTCAGGGGACGGCCGGCGGCTTCTTCGATTGGTTCCTGGGAATTCAGCTTTCGTTCAACGATGAGGACCTGAAGTCGCTGCTCATGTTCGGCGGCGGCAGCGTGGGGTCGGCCGCGGCGAAATAGCCGAAGTAGTGGGATAGCGACCGTGGAGCTTGACGCAAGGCCGGTGCCTCCTATAGTTACGAGTCCCTTTCCGTCTTGAACGGACAAGTTTTCTATGCGGCACAAAATCAGAGATATAGGCGAGTCGGGGATTGATATTTGCGTGGACGTCACCGAGGCGTGGCTCGCCTCCGAGTGCGCTGACGCTGCGGTCACCCTGTCGAAGGAAGGTGTTCGACTCGAAGGCCGCCTCGAGCCCGCAGGCGATGGCTACCTTCTGCGCGGCAACCTACGCGGGGTGTTGACTGCTTCCTGCGCCCGATGCCTCGAGCCTGCACCCGTTGTGATCGATTCTCCCATGGCGATTTCATTCGTGGAAAGCGATGAGGACGACGACGAAGAGGAAGAGGACGAGGCGCAGGACGACGTGGTCAAGTTCGAGCATGGCCTGATTGACGTCAGCAACCCGATCCGCGACGAGATCCTGCTTGCCGTGCCGATGTCGGTCATCTGTCGCGAGGATTGCGCTGGCATCTGCCCGAGCTGTGGTCGCAATCGAAACTTGACGCCATGTGACTGCGAAAAGCACGCGATCGACACTTCCAAGCTCGGCGCGCTGGCAAAAATCAAGCTTCAGTAGTAACAAGACACCCGGTTAATTTTCGACCGTACAAATTTTGCCCCGTGCGTTACGGGGCCCCTTCCCGAAACAGCAGAGGCAAAAATGGCAGTTCCCAAGAGACGTCAATCGAAATCCCGCTCGGCGATCCGTCGAGCCCAGGTCATGAAGCAGCCCATTCCGCACTTCGTGCCCTGTCCACGCTGCGGCGAACCGCGCCTTTCCCACCGAGTGTGCGCAGCCTGCGGCTACTACAAAGACCGCATGGTGGTGGAGAAGAGCGAAGAGGAGAGCACCTGAGCAAGATACGAATCGCCGTCGACGCGATGGGCTCAGACGGAGCCCCGCGCGTCGAGGTTGATGGCGTGCTCTCTGCGGTCGCCGCCAGCGGCTTGGATGTCGTCTTGGTCGGTGAGGAACCGCGCCTGCGGCAAGCCCTCGAAGCAGCGGGGCCAGGAGCGCCGCTTGGTCGAATTCAGATTCGTCACGCTCCGGATACGGTGGGTATGGATGAAGCGCCGGCGATCGCCTTCCGACACAAGAAGGCGTCGTCGTTGCGCGTGTGCTTCGATCTCGCCAAATCGGGCGAGGTGGACGCGGTAGTTTCGGCGGGCAACTCGGGCGCGCTCATGGCCGGCGCGCTCATCGTGCTCGGGCGCATCGGCTCGGTGGAACGGCCGGCCATTGCAACCACGTTTCCGACGAGAACCGGTCAGTGCGCGCTGCTCGACATGGGCGCGAACGTGGACCTGAAGCCTTCGGTTTTGGCGCAGTTCGCAGTGCTTGGCGCGACCTACGCGCGTTTGCAACACAAGAAGCCTCGTCCGCGGGTAGGCGTCTTGTCGAATGGAACCGAGGAGCAAAAGGGGACCGCCCTTACCCGCGAAGCCTACAAGTTGCTAAGCCGCGCATCCGGCAAAGGGGCTGCGGCGGAATTCGATTTCCTTGGCTACGTCGAAGGCCGCGACATCTTCAAGGGCACCGCGGACGTGGTTGTCACCGACGGTTTCACTGGCAACGTGCTGCTCAAAGGCTGCGAAGGCCTGGTCGAGTGGATCGAGCAGGCGGTGAGGGAAGAGGTGATTCGCGGAAGCTTCATCGAGAAGCTGGGTGCATGGCTGATGCGGCCCGCGTTGCGCAGGTTCAAGCACCGTTCGGACTATGCCGAGACCGGCGGGGCACCCCTTATCGGTGTGGACGGCGTGGTGGTGGTTTGCCACGGGGGCTCCGACGTCCGGGCCATCAAGAACGCGGTGGTGACCGCCGGCGAGTACGCGAAGATCGATCTGCGTAGCGAGATCAAGCGTTCGATAGGCCTGCACAGCTACTTGTGGTCGGAGGCCGAGCTCTCGTCCGCCGGGGAGAAGTAGGATCTTGGGCGATCTTTCCGGTCGAGTTGCCCTCGTGACCGGTGCCTCGCGCGGCATCGGACGTGCGTCAGCCATTGCGCTTGCCGCTGAAGGCGCAAGGGTGGTCGTCAACTACCAGTCGAACCACGTCAAAGCCGCCGAAACCGTCGAGGCAATCGCCAGCGCCGGGGGCGACGCGAGGGCGGTGCCCTTCGACGTCAGCGATGCGACCGCGGTCGAGGCTGCCATGAAGCAGATCCTCGCCGAGATGGGCGCCATCCACATCCTGATTAACAATGCCGGCGTGGCGGTCAACACCCTGACCTTGGGCGCGAAGGATGTGGACTTCAGGCGCGCCATCGACGTGAATTTGGGCGGCACTTTCAACTGTACCCGCGCAGCGCTCAGGTCGCTCATGCGCGCTCCTGGCGGAGGACGTGTGGTCAACGTGACCTCCATCGTCGGCGAGATTGGCGTGGCTGGGCAGGGGCCGTACTCGGCCGCCAAGGCTGGCATCATCGGCATCACCAAGAGTTGGGCGCGTGAGTACGCGTCGCGCGGCATGACGGTCAACGCCGTTTCGCCGGGCATCATCGCCACCGATATGACTGCCATCGAGATGGCGGAGGACCGAAGGGCAGAATTGCTCAAGACCATTCCCATCGGTCGCACCGGAACAGCCGAAGAGGTCGCGCACGCGGTGGTCTTCCTATCTGGACCAAAATCGAGCTATATCACCGGCCAGGTCGTGCGGGTCAATGGCGGACTTTTCATGTAATCTAGCGTCTCCACGACGCTCCCCACAAACCGAAGTAGAAGAGGATCCGAGAATGGCTGAGAACATCCAAGAGAAGGTCATGAAGATTGTATCCGAGCAGTTCGAGGTGCCACTCGACAAGGTCGCCCTGAACTCGTTGTTCATGGATGACCTCAAAGCCGACTCGCTGTCCGTGGTCGAGCTTGTTCTGGCGATCGAAGAGGCATTCGGCCTGGAGATTCCCGACGAGGACGCCGAAAAGATCAAGACAGTCGGTGACGTCGTCAACTATGTGAAGGCGCGCGTGAAGTAGAGGTGGCGATGCCACGCAGGGTTGCTGTTACCGGCGTGGGGCTCGTTACTCCGGTCGGGGTTGGGACCGAAGACACCTGGAAGGGGTTGGTGAGCGGCGTATCCGGGATCGGCCCCATCACCCGTTTCGACGCAAGCAAGTTTTCCACGCAGTTCGCCGGCGAGGTTCGTGGCTTCGAGCCGAGGCGTTGGGTGAGCCCGCGCGATGCCAAGGCGTCCATGGCGGATCCTTTCGTCCAGTATGCGGTGGCGGCTGGCTCGATGGCCATGGAGCAGTCCGGCCTGGTCATCGACGATTCTCTTGCCGAACAGACCGGCTGTTTCATCGGCTCGGGCATGGGGGGGCTGACGACCATCGAGGCAACCCTTCTGGCGCTGCAGACCAAGCCGCCTCGCCATGCGTTTTCACCGTTCTTCGTCACCCAGCTCATCATCAACCTTGCGGCTGGCCAGCTTTCCATCAAGTACAACGCGAAGGGGCCGTGCTACAGCCAGGTCTCTGCCTGTTCGAGCGGGGCACATGCGATCGGCGATGCTTTCAGGCTGGTCCGCGGTGGGGATGCCGACGTGATGATCTGCGGCGGCAGTGAGGCCGTGGTCACCCCGCTCGGCGTCGGTGGTTTTGCGGCGATGCGTGCCTTGTCCACGCGTAACGACGCGCCCAGTGTCGCCTGTCGGCCGTTCGATTTGGACCGCGACGGTTTCGTCCTGGCGGAAGGCGCAGGCGTCTTGGTGCTGGAAGAGATGGAGCACGCCAAGCGGCGAGGCGCACACGTCCTCGCCGAGTTGGAGGGCTACGCGGCGACCGCGGACGCCCACCACATTACGGCGCCCAGCGAGGGCGGCGAGGGGGCCCAGCGGTGCATGCGCCGCGCGCTCGCCGACGCGAAACTCGACGTCACGCAGATCGACTATATCAACGCGCATGGCACCTCGACCAAGATGAACGATTCGACCGAGACTCTGGCCATCAAGCGGGTCTTTGGGGATCACGCGCGCAAGCTGATGATCAGCTCGACCAAATCGATGACCGGCCACCTGCTGGGTGCGGCAGGCGGCGCCGAAGCTGCTTTCTGCGTGCTGGCGCTGGAGCGCGGCACGGTTCCGCCGACCATCAACTACACCACGCCTGATCCCGACTGCGATCTCGACTACGTTCCCAATACGGCCCGCGACTTGAAGTTGCGCCACGCGCTCACCAACAGCTTCGGCTTCGGTGGCACGAATGCGTGTCTGATCTTCGGCAAGGCGTAGCCGCGCGCCCATGCCACGACGGCATCGGCCCTGAGCTGAAATCATACCTTCCGGGCGATCTCGGGATACACTGTGGGCCGAAACGATGGCTGCTGATCTGTGTCCCTACTGTGGCAAGGCGGCCCACGGTATGGAATCAAACTTCGACTGCCCGGGGCGCTCCGACTCCAGGACTGTTGCCAATGCTGCGCCTGCCTTCACGCCGACGGTCGATGCCCGTCCGGACACGCCGTTTCCGGCGAGCTTCGATCCTTTCGACAGCAAGGTTACGACCAAACTGAGCCCTGGCACCTTGGTGGGCGAGTACCAAGTGCTGGACCGCATCGGCGAGGGCGGCATGGGCACCGTCTATAGCGCTATCCACCCGATCATCCGCAAGAAGGTGGCCATCAAGGTGTTGGCGGGCCGCTTGGCCAACAACAAGAACGCCATCCGTCGCTTCGTGCTCGAGGCGCGCGCGGTGAACGACATCCGCCATCCCGGGCTGGTGGACATCTTCTCGTTCGGGCAACTCACCGACGGGCGGCACTACTATGTGATGGAATACCTGGCCGGTCGCAATCTCGGCGACGTGCTGCGCGAGCGGATCTACCTGCCGGCCGCCGAGGCGATTCCAATTTTCTTGGAGGTCGGAGACGCACTGGTCGCAGTGCATGCCAAGGGCATTGTCCACCGGGATCTCAAGCCCGAGAATATTCTCTTGCTGTCGTCACCGCCGCCCGGAGGTCATCGAGCCAAGCTGGTCGACTTCGGTCTGGCCAAGCTGGTCGAGGGCGTACCCGCGCACCTTTCCGCCGGCAGTCCGCGCACCGCGGCCGGGGTCAACGTCGGCACCCCCCACTACATGTCGCCCGAGCAGTGCCGCGGTCTCAAGGTCGACGCCCGCGCCGATCTTTATTCGCTCGGGATTCTGCTGTACGAAACCTTGACGGGCCGTTTGCCCTTCGACGGGCCCACGCCCCTCGACATCTGGCAGGCCCACGTAGAGAAGCCGCCGCAGCCGCCTTGCGAGCTTTGTCCCGACACCGTCAGTCCGGCGATGAACGCGCTGGTGTTGCGGCTGCTCGCCAAGCAGCCCGAGCAGCGCATCCAAAGCGCGGCGGAATTTTGTACAGCACTCAAGCGTCTGGGCGACGAGGGCCAGGGCAGGGCGGAGCCGTTGCCGGCCGACCTGCGGAAGCTCTCGCACGCACTGGGAGGCCAGCAGGTGGCGCAAGGCTTGGTGTCGCTCGATGCAGCCACGCTCGGGGGTGTGGTCGATTTGCCCCCGCAAAGGCAGGCGAGACTGCCGATGCCCGAGGAGTTGGTGAAGACGACCAAGGATCTACCGATCGTGCACCTGCCCGAGGTTTCCTTCACCGATGACGAAGATCGCCGCAAAGAGATCGATGATTTGCGTGCCACGCTGGGCCTTCACATCGACGAGCCGGCGTCGGGTAGCCAGGTAGGGTCTCCGGTAGGGTCGCAGATGAGCGCCCTCGCCATCGACTTGGCGCCACAGGGCCCGCGCGACAGCGTCGATCGCCACAAGAGTGCTCGCATTCCTCCGTTGGCCTCGTCGTCGGCGCCCAAGGTTCGTCAGGGAATGCGCCCCGTCGAGGAACGCAATCGACACCTCGGTCCGCCAGCGGCGCCGCCCTCCCGTGCGGTTGGCCGCGGCCCCGCCCCCGGGGCAGACGCCCAAGCCCCGTCGCGTCGAGGAAAACTCCTGCCGGTGATTGCGGTGGTCGCGCTGCTCCTCGCCGTCACGATCGTGGCGACGTTGTTCGTCAAGTAGGGCCGGACTGCATGGCCGATTCGACGGCGAGGACGGCCTTGGGAATGGTGTCCGTCAGATTCTCCTGCCCGTCGTCGGTGACCAGCAAGGTGTCCTCGATGCGAATGCCCCGCACGTCGCGGAAAGCGGCCAGGCGCTGCCGATGCAGGCGCCCCTGCGCAACCTTCGTGCGCGTCGAATCCTCCAGGATGGCCGGTACCTGATAGAAGCCGGGCTCGATGGTGACCGCCATGCCAGGAACCAGATCGCGATCCAGACGAAGCGCCTTGAGGCCCGGATCGGTCGAGCGGCTGCGCCCAGGCGCGTAGGTCGCCCGGTCGCCCAGATCGTCCAGGTCGTGCACGTCGAGGCCGATGAGGTGGCCCACCCCGTGCGGGAAAAACAGCGCAACCACGCCATCGCCCACCAGCTCGGCAGGGTCGCCCGAGAGAATGCCC
>Ga0302323_100004136_pt1 | contig 11816 bp, 7 predicted proteins | sample Fen_T0_3_FD_201950 | JGI IMG/M metagenome (GOLD analysis project Ga0302323, IMG submission 201950) | Peat permafrost microbial communities from Stordalen Mire near Abisko, Sweden - Fen_T0_3 | ecosystem: Environmental > Terrestrial > Soil > Wetlands > Permafrost | place: Sweden: Abisko... | reverse complement strand
ACTTGACGTAACTCTTGCTGATCCGATCCTTGTCAGCCTTGATCTGTGCGCGAACCGCATCGGACTTGGCCGGATCAAGACGGTACTTCTCCAGGCGATCTTTGTAGTTCTCGTCGATCTTGGCGAAGAGCTTCTCCTTGACCTGAGCGGGTGTCATTCCCCAGGTGAACTCGCCCTTGAGTTCCTTGATTTCAGCGGCCTTGGCGATAGGCGCAGGCCCTTTCACCTTCTCCGGTCCCTTCTTGCCACCTTTGGCTGCGGCATAGTGCGCGGTAGCGGGGATCAAGAGCACTGCCGAAACTGCAACCAAGAGGGTCAGTCCGAATCTTCTCATCTGCGATTCTCCTTGGGTCTAGGGCGCGCAAACACTAGCACCCCTAGCGGCGATTCCACAACGCTCAATCGCCGAAGGGGTCCGAGGGAGACTTGACCTCGACCGGCCGGCTACCTGGGACATTCGATTGAATCGTTCCGCCACGCGACTTGGGATGGGCTGAGGCTTCACCAGCCTGGGCCATGTCGTCTTCGCCCTCGGCGCGCCCAGAGAAATCATCGCCTGGCAAGCGCGTGCGTTCGGCGCGGCCCGAGCGCAGATCCTCGCGCGGATTTTCCGCATAGGATGCGGACTGGCCGGGCCCCGCATAGTCGATCCAAAACGCCGACGGACCGTCCTTGCGGTTGTCGAGGTGGACAAACACCGAGTTCGGGTAGTAGCCCACCCCTGCGTGATCGAACGTCTTGCGCAGCCAGTCACGCAAGGCCGCGTTGGCGACGCCAGGCACGCGAAAGTCGCAAGCCAGGCCCTTCTTGTGCGGGCTCTTAGGATTCCGAGCGACTTTGGGATGGCGGAACCCCGAGACCACCTCTAAGCGATGCCCTTCGTAATGGCGTGCTGTCTGGTACAGCATGTGCGCGAGGCGCGTGTCCATTTTGCCTACGGTTCCGGTCTGGTGGCAGCGCATGAACTTGTCGAAGCGCTTCTGCCAGCCTTTGATGGGACGGCCCCGGTCGTCCTGAAAGCGAAGCAGTAGGGTTTCCTTGGTGTTAATCTGAAACAGCTCGATGGCGGCGTAGCGCGACAGCTTCTTTGGCTTCTTGCTGCTGCCCTTGCCCTGCCCCTTGGCCGAGGGCGTGCTGGGATGCAAGGCCGCCCGGGCGATTCCGGGCATCAGAACGAGTACGAGGGCGAGAACTGCGCGCCTGACCAAAACAGCTCCATCATGGCGGGGCCTAACCCGTTGGCGTCAACTTCTTTCGCATGTCCGCCAACAAATCCCACGCTGCGCGCGGGGAAAGCCCATCCAAGTCGGCGGCGCGAAGGGCAGAGAGGACATCTTGTTCCGCGGGCTCGGGAAGCGCAGGCGCGGCTGGTTTGGACTGCGGTTGGTCGAACAGGGAAAGCTGAGGAACTTTGTCCTGTTCAGGGCGGGCAAGCTTGGGACCAGAGGCCTTGCCCCGCCCTCCGCCCGCGCTGTCTTCCAAGTGGTCCAGGATCGTGCGAGCGCGCGATACGACGGTTTCAGGCAGCCCCGCCAGGCGCGCCACCTCGATGCCGAAGGAACGGCTGGTTCCGCCCGGGGTCAGCTTGCGCAGGAACACCACCTCGCCCTTCCATTCACGCGCGGCCACGCTGACGTTGCGCACGCGCGGGTGGGTCTCGGGCAGCGCGCACAGCTCGTGGTAGTGGGTGGCGAAGAGCGTGCGCGCGGACAGCCGGTCGTGCAGGTATTCGGCCACGGCCCAGGCGATGGACACCCCGTCGTAGGTCGAGGTGCCGCGACCAATCTCGTCGAGAATGATGAGGCTCTTGCGGGTGGCGTGGCGCAGGATGTGCGCGGTCTCGCGCATTTCGAGAAGGAAGGTCGACTCGCCACGAGCCAGGTTGTCGCCGGCGCCAACCCGGGTGAACACCCGGTCGCAAATACCAATCCGTGCGGAGCGCGCTGGCACGAAACTGCCCATCTGCGCCAGGATGGCCGCCAGCGCAACTTGGCGGATCAGCGTCGACTTGCCCGCCATGTTGGGCCCCGTGATGAGCAGCATCTGCTCGTGTTCCGTGTCGAGCCGCACGTCGTTGGGCACGAAACCGCCCGTGGCTGCCAGGCGTTCGACGACGGGATGCCGGCTGTCGGCAAGGTCGATGACCTCTGAATCTTCGACAATGGGCCGGCAGTAGTCGTTGCGATGGGCTTGCTCGGCCAGCGCGGCCAGGACGTCGGCGGCGGCCACGCGGCCAGCCAGGACAAGAAGCCGCTGAGCCGCCCCACCCACCTCGTCGCGCAGTCGCGTGAAGATGGACAGCTCGATACCGATGCGCCGATCGTCGGCGGTGAGGATCTTGGACTCGTAGTCCGCCAGCTCTGGCGTGACGAATCGCTCGGCGTTGGCCACCGTCTGCTTGCGGGTGTAGTCCGTCGGCACGTTGGCCAGGTGCGAGCGCGTGATCTCGATGAAGTAGCCGAACACGGCGTTGTACTTCACCTTCAGCGACGGTATTCCGGTGCGCTCGCGTTCACGCGTTTCGATGGCCAGGATCCCCTCGCGCCCGCCGGTGGCGATGGCGACCAGGTCGTCAAGCTCAGCCGAAACACCGGTTCTGACGTAACCGCCATCCTTGGTGAGTGCCGGAGCGTCGTCCTTCAACGTGGTCCCAATGCGTTCGGCGATGTCCGCGGCGAGATCCTCACCGAGGTCAAGCAGATGACCTGGCAACCGAGTTGCTTCCTCAATCGCCGGCAGCTCTCCGGAAGCCTTGAGCAGCGTGGCGCGCAGCTCTGGCAGACGAGCGAGGGAGCGGCCGAGCACCACCAAATCCCTGGGCGTGGCCACGCCCAAGCGGGCCCGCGTGGTCAGCCTTTCGAGGTCGCCCAGCTCGCCGAGGAACTTGCGAGCGGAATCGCGCACCGTCTGCTGCCCCACCAGACACTCGACGGCATCCTGGCGGCGGCGGATCTGCGCGATGTTGACCAGGGGGAAGAGCAGCCATTTGCGCATCAGCCGGCCGCCCATGGCCGAGACGGTGACGTCGAGGAGATCCAGCAACGAGCCTTTGCGCCGCCGGTCGATCATGGTCTCGACCAACTCCAGGTGCGCGCGAGCCTGCTCGTCGATGATGAGAAAGTCGTTGCGCTGGAACAGTTCGAGCCGCGACAGGGGCAGAGGCGCGGCCATCTGCGTGGCACGGACGTAGCGCAAGACCCGCGCCGCTGCAGCGGCGACAAGAGGCAGGTTCTCAAGGCCAGGCCGGTCGAAGCCAGTGCCCAGGACCTCTGTCAGGGTTTGCAAGGGCGGCGTCTCGTCCCCCGCCTCGACGGCTGTCTGTGCAAGGTGGCCATAGGCGCGCCGGATGATGGCGGCCAAGTCGCCGTCGGCTTTTGCCAACAAGATTTCGCGCGGCTCGGCCCGGGCCAGCTCGTCGAGCAAGCCCTCGCTGGTGGCGCACGAAGTGGCACGGAAGTCACCCGTGGTCACATCGGCAAAGGCCAAGCCGAAACCATCGCGCGCCTCGCCCACCACGGCGGCGACGTAGTTCGGCGTGCGCGGCTCCAGCGACTCCTCGTCGAGGATCACGCCTGGTGTGATCACGCGGACCACGCCACGCTTGACCAACCCCTTGACGAGCTTGGGATCCTCCAGCTGTTCGCACATGGCGACGCGGTGGCCAAGCTCGATAAGGCGCTGAATGTAGCCGCGCGCCGAATGGTGCGGAACCCCGCACATGGGTGTGGGGTCTTCCTTGCCCTTATCCCGCGAGGTAAGGGTCAGGGACAAGGCGCGGGAAACGTACACCGCGTCCTCGTAGAACATCTCGTAGAAGTCCCCGAGCCTGAAAAACAAAATGGCGTCGGGGTACTTCGACTTGATGTCGAGGTACTGGCGCATCAGCGCCGTGGTGCCGCTGTCTTTTTCGACCGCCACGGCGACTGGGTCCCCCGTGCGAGAAGGGGCTCGGCCGAGGCTACTCCTTGGCAGGAGCAGGCGCCGGACGCGGCTTCTTCGCGGCCTTGCTCGGGCTACGAGCGGCCTTCTTCTCGGTCTTCTGCCTCTTGATGCGGGCCTTGAGCTTCTTCTGCGCCTTCTTGCGGCGCATCTTCATCGACGTGCGGTTATCGTGTTTTCCCATGAAGTCGCCACTATTCGGAAACTGGGCCTTCATGTCAAGGAGCTTCGGTGATCAAGCCCTGTTGCGCCTCTGCTTGATCTCGTTGATGAGCCCGTTGGTCGAGGCGTCGTGCGAGACCACTGGCCCGTCGGCGCGCAGCTCGGGCAGGATGGCATTCGCTAGCTTCTTGCCGAGCTCAACGCCCCACTGGTCGAACGAATTCACGTTCCACACAATCCCCTGCACGAAGATCTTGTGCTCGTACAGCGCGATGAGCTTGCCCAGCGTCCGTGGGTCGAGCTTCTGGTACAGCAGCGAATTGGTGGGGCGGTTTCCCGGGAAGATCTTGTGGGGAAGGAGCGCCTCCAAGGCTTCGCCTTGCATCCCCGCGGCGACCAAATCGGCCCGCGCCTCGGACTCAGTCTTGCCCGTCATGAGGGCTTCGGTTTGGGCCAGGAAGTTCGCCAGCAACAGGGTGTGGTGCTCGCCGATGGGATTGTGGGTGTCGACGGAAGCAAGGAAGTCGCTTGGCACCAGCTTCGTTCCCTGGTGAAGAAGCTGGTAGAACGCGTGCTGGCCATTGGTGCCAGGCTCGCCCCAAATGACGGGGCCGGTCTGGTAGTCGACGACCTTCCCGTCGCGGGTCACCCGCTTGCCGTTGGACTCCATGTCGCCCTGCTGGAAGTAAGCGGGAAAACGCGACAGGTATTGGTCGTATGGCAGGATAGCGTGGGTCTCGGCGCAGAAGAAGTTGTTGTACCAGACGCCGAGCAACGCCAAGGTGACAGGCAAGTTCTTGTCCAGCGGAGCCGTTCTGAAATGCTCGTCCATCTCGTGCGCGCCCTCGAGTAGGGCGCGGAAGTTATCGAAGCCAATGCCGAGAGCGATGGGCATCCCGATGGAGGACCACAGCGAGTAACGGCCGCCCACCCAATCCCAGAACACGAACATGTTTTCCGTGGCGATGCCGAACTTGGAGACTTCCTTGGCGTTCGTGGACAGGGCGACGAAATGCTTGGCGATATGGGCTTCGTCCTTGGCGTGGCCGAGGAACCAGGCGCGCGCACTGTGCGCATTGGCCATGGTTTCCTGGGTGGTGAAGGTCTTGGAAGCTACCAGGAAGAGCGTGGTCTGCGGATCCACGCGCTTGAACACCTCGGCGATGTGCGAACCATCGACGTTTGAAACAAAGTGTAGATCGAGATCGTCGCGGCAGTACGGGCGCAAGGCCTCGGTGACCATGACCGGGCCTAGGTCGGAGCCGCCGATGCCAATGTTGACGATGGCCCGGATGGCCTTGCCGGTGTAGCCCTTCCACGCGCCGCTGCGCACGGATTCGCTGAAGTCGCGCATGTGGTCGAGGGCGGCCCGGACATCTGGCATGACGTCCTTGCCAGCGACGTAGATGGGCCGCGGCGAGAAGTTGCGCAAGGCCGTGTGCAAGACCGCCCTGCCCTCGGTCAGGTTGATGGGCTCACCCGCGAACATCTTGTCGCGCATCGACTCGACACCGGCTTCGCGCGCCAGCGACTGCAACAAGGTCATGGTTTCGGCCGTGATGCGGTTCTTCGAGTAGTCGAGCAGGAGATCCCCAAGGCGCAACGAGAAGGTCGCGAAGCGCTTGGGATCCTTGGCAAACAGGTCGCGCATCTGCGTGGAGGCGATGGCCTTGTGGTGCTGCTCTAGCTTCTTCCAGGTGTCCGTGCCTACGATGCTCATGGACGCGATTTCTAGCACAGACGCACAGGGGTTCGGCCCCCTGAAAGAAGGGAACGCCCCGTGCTCTGCTATCGGTCGGGTGAGGCTACGGGCAATAGTTTCCCGGCAAGCCGGTGACCGCAACACCGTCGACATCGAGACGCGAGGCCGTGACCGTACCGTCGGCGGCCAAGGCAAAGAGGGTGGCATGGAGGTCGGCCAGGCATTGGCTGCCGCTCGCCCGCAGTGCCAGGGTGCCGACCCCACCCTTGGCTTGGGTCGTGGTCCCTGCATCACCGCACAGGCCGAATTCTCCACTGACCACGCCCCAGGTCGCGGGCAGGTTCATCCTCACGGGCGAAGTGCTTCCCGAGAGAGGCCGTGCAAAGGAAAGTCTGGCACAGTCGGAACCTGACTTGGAGATGGTGACATGGTCCAGCCCGCCGCTGTACCCCTCGGCGGTGTAGGCCGCGCTCGACGAAGACTCCGGGGCAGGCTCGGCGCAACATACGTAGCGCGTCCCACGGCTGCACCCCGCAAGGTCGCAGTTCGTCGCGCTCTTGGTTGCTTGGTCCTGCGCCGTGATGGCGGCGATGTTTTCCCCAAGGCTCGGGTAGTAGCACGCCAAGGTTGAAGAAACGCCGCCGCAGCAACCACAGCCGCACGCGGTGTAGTCCCCCGAGCAAACCGTGGCTGCGCCGGTGTCGCTGGGGACCGAACCATCCCTTAGCGGATACATGCAGCGGCCCGTGCTGGGATTGATGACGTAAGGGCTCGCGCAAACACAGGTGCCGTTCGGCTGGCAGGTGCCCATGACCGCCGAGGAAATGGGACTGTCGTTGCAGGACGGTGGTCCCGACGCGTCCATCCTGCAGCCCCAGAGACCGTCGGCCGCCCCGTCACGAGGGAGGCTATCGCTGGCAGGGACGTCCCCACCGGATAGATCATTCGACGGCGCGTCGGTCACGGTCGAAGGAAGGTCGGCCACGAAGGTGTCGTTTCCAACGGGAAGGTCGGCCACGAGGCTCGCGTCCTTGCCCATGACCAAGGTGTCCAGTGAAAGACCATCCGCGCGAGACAAGTCCGGTCCAACCAGGTCCGGTCCAATCGCATCCGATCCAGCCAAGTCCGCGGCAGAATCGCGCGCCAAGATATCCGCGCTCCCCAGATCGGTAGCGGTGGCCGCATCGGTTGTCTTCTTGAGCGGCGTGGACGATGAACAAGCGCCGCTAGACGCCGCGAGCGCGAAAGCGACGATACCTATGGATGATCGGCAAGACGAGGTGCTCATGGAGTTCCCTTGGTTGATCGTGCGTAGCCTCGCATAACTCCCACGGGCGGCGGTATGGCGAAGATCACGGAGGATGCCGGCGTTTACCTGCGCGCCGGCCGCCGGAGTGCTACCCTGCCCGCCCGGCATGATCGACACCACCAACCTAGCCAAGGAATACGGCGCCCGCGTTCTCTTCGAAGACGTAACCCTGCAACTCAACGCCGGGTCGCGATACGGGCTGGTGGGGGCCAATGGCTCGGGCAAGACCACGTTCATGCGCCTCCTGGCGGGAGACGAGGAGCCCTCGTACGGCACCTTCAACCTGGCCAAGCGGGCGCGCCTGGGCGTGCTTCGCCAGGACCGCTTTCTCGACGACGACGCTATCATCGTCGACCTGGCCATGCGCGGCGACGCCGTGGTGTGGGCAGCCCTGGCCGAGCAACGGCGCATCGGCGAGGAAGGACATCCCGATCCCGGCCGCATCAGCGACCTAGAGGACATCATCTCGTCGCACGACGGCTACACCCTGCAAGCGCGGGCCACCGAGGTGCTGGTCGGCCTTGGCATTCCCATGGCGGTCCATCAATCGCCGCTATCCACGTTGTCGGGCGGGTTCAAGCTGCGCGTGCTCCTGGCCCAGGTTCTGGTCGGTGGCGCCGACATCCTGCTGCTCGACGAACCGACCAACCACCTCGACATTCTCACCATCCGTTGGCTGGAGAAGTTCCTGGCGGGCTACGCCGGTTGCGCGGTCATCATCTCGCACGACCAGCGCTTTCTCGACAACGTGACCAGCCACACCCTGGACGTCGATTACCGCACCATCACCTTATACACTGGCAGCTATTCCACCTTCGTGGCCGAAAAGGCCGCGATTCGCGAGCGCAAGGAAGCCACCATCGCGCGCGCCGAGGACGAAATCGCGCGCAAACGCGCCTGGGTCGAACGGTTCGGCGCCAAGAACACCAAGGCGACCCAGGCGCAAAGCAGGCTGAAACAGATCGAAAAGATCGAGGTCGAAGAGCTGGTGGGCACTTCACGCCGCGCTCCCATGCTGCGTTTCGAGCAGGAGCGCCCAAGCGGCAGGGACGTCCTGGCTATCGAGAACCTATCCAAAGCCTACGGCGACCATCGCGTCCTGACGGATGTCAATCTGGTCCTGCGCAGGGGCGAACGCATCGGCATCATCGGACCCAACGGCCTTGGCAAGTCCACCTTGCTGAAGATCCTGGTGCGACGCCTGGCCGCGGACACCGGGCAGTCCCGCTGGGGCCACGAAGTGCGCCATGGCTACTTCCCGCAGGACCATCGCGAGGTCCTCGACGACGAAGACGCAACCCCACTTGGGCTACTCGAACACGCCTGCCCCGGCGCCAGCCCGACCTTTGTACGCAGCCACCTTGGCCGCGTGCTGTTTTCGGGCGAGGAAGTGCTCAAACGGGTTGGGCTGCTCTCGGGCGGCGAGGCGGCGCGCCTCATCTTCGCGTTGCTGATCGTGCAACGGCCCAACGTGCTGGTGCTCGACGAGCCCACCAACCACCTGGATCTGGAGGCCATCGGCGCCCTCATCGAGAGTCTGAAGAACTTCCCGGGAACCGTGATCTTCGTTTCGCACGACCGCTGGTTCGTATCTGAACTGGCCACGCGCATCGTGGAGATCACCCCAGACGGACCACGCGATTTTCCCGGCTCCTACACCGAATACCTCGCCCGCTGCGGTGACGACCACCTGGATGCCGACACGGTGGTCGAGAAGGCGAAGCGTTCGCGTCCAGACAGTGGCACTGAGGCGAACACCCCCACATCCTCCGATAGGGAAGACAAGAAACGCCGAAGCAAACGCCTGAATCAACTCCCCAAGCGCCGCTATCAAGTCCTGGCCGAGATAGAAGCCGCGGAGACGCGCAAACAAGCCATCACCGACCTGTACTGCTCAGCAGGATTCTTTGAACGCACGAGCAAGAACGAGGTCGCCGCCTTGGAAGAGGAAAAGGCCTCCCTGGATCCGCGCATCGAAGCCTTGCTTGCGGAATGGGAAGCCTTAGAGCAGGAAATCGCCAGCTTGAACGCCAGCGGAGACACCTAGTTGAGCGCAGGCTTTTCTGGCCCCGCGGGCTTGGCGGGCGCAGCCGCGTAGGTGAAGGCCAGTTTCTCGCCGTCCATGTCCACCTTGACGCTGCCGCCGTTCGCCAGCGCGCCGAACAACAGCTCGTCGGTGAGGGGACGTTTGACGTCTTCCTGGATTACGCGGGCCAGCGGCCGGGCGCCGTTCATCGGGTCGTGGCCCTTCTTGGCCAGGTAGTCGCGCGCCGCTTGGGTCAGGTCCATCGTCACCTTGCGTTCGGCCAGTTGCGCCGACAGTTCGGCGACGAACTTGTCCACGATGCGCAGCATCTCGGCCGCGCCCAGCGGCGCGAAGTCGACCTTGGCATCGAGGCGGTTGCGGAACTCAGGCGAAAACATGCGTTTGAAAGCCTCGTCCGAATCACCGAAGCGATCGCCCGCGCCGAAGCCAGGCAGGTGCTTGGACAAGTCGCGCGCCCCCACGTTGCTGGTCATGATGAGGATCACGTGGCGGAAGTCGGACTGGCGTCCGTTGTTGTCCGTAAGCGCGCCGTGGTCCATGACCTGCAGGAGAATATTGAAGAGATCCGGGTGCGCCTTTTCGATCTCGTCGAGCAACAGCACCGCGTGCGGCGTCTTGTGGATAGCGTCCGTTAGCAAGCCCCCCTGGTCGAAGCCCACGTAGCCAGGAGGCGCTCCGATAAGGCGCGAGACCGTGTGCCGCTCCATGTATTCGGACATGTCGTAGCGAAGGAAGGACACGCCCAGCATTTCAGCCAGCTGCTTGGCCAGCTCGGTCTTGCCCACGCCCGTCGGTCCGGCGAAGACGAAGCTGCCGATGGGACGGCCAGGCTGGCCCAAGCCCGCGCGGTTCATGCGAATGGCCTGGCACACGCGCTCGACCGCCTTGTCCTGGCCAAAGATGCGCGCCTTGATCTCGGTTTCCAGATTGCGCAATCGATCCCGGTCGGTCGAAGCCGCGCGCCGGGGTGGAATGCGCGCCATGGTGGCGACCACCGCCTCGATGTCGCGGCCGCGCACGCGCAGCGTTTCGTCGGGTTTGCTCGCGGGATCGCGGTCGCGCAGCTTCAAAATCGCACCGGCCTCGTCGATGAGGTCAATGGCCTTGTCGGGCAACTTGCGCTCGGCCAGGTAGCGATCCGCCAGCTCGGCGGCCATGCGCAGGGCTTTGGGGCTGTACTTCACGCCATGGAAGTCCTCGTAGTGCTTGCGCAGGCCCTTGAGCACCTTGACCGTGTCCAGCACGTTCAGTTCCGGCACCTCGATGACCTGGAATCTGCGGGCCAGGGCGCGATCCTTTTCGATGTGGCCGCGCAGCTCTTTGTGCGTGGTGGTGCCGATGCAGCGGACGCGCCCGCTCGACAAGAGCGGCTTCAGCAAGTTCGAGGCGTCCATACTGCCGCCCGAGACCGCGCCCGCGCCCACGATGGTGTGCAGTTCGTCCACGAAGATGACCGAGTTCGGCCTCTCCTCCACCGCGCGCAAGACGGCCTTGAAGCGCTCTTCGAAGTCGCCACGGTAGCGCGTGCCCGCCAACAGCGAGCCCATGTCGATGGAGAAGATGGTCGTTCCCCGCAGAGCCGCGGGCGCCTCCCCCGACTCGATCCGCGCGGCCATGCCCTCGACGATGGCGGTCTTGCCGACGCCTGGATCCCCGACGAACAAGGGGTTGTTCTTACGCCGCCGGGCCAGCACGTGCAGCGCCCGTTCGACCTCCTTGTGGCGTCCGACCAGGGGATCGATCTCGCCCTTGCGCGCGCGCTCGTTCAGGTTGACCGCATAGACCGCCAGAGGATCCTTTGCCGGGCCCTCCTCCCCGTCCGCGCTTGGCGGAACCTCGCCTTCCGCGGGCGTGGGGGCAGGCAAACCTTTCGAGGTGCCGTGCGACACGGCGGTGAGCAAATCCAGGCGTGAAATGCCTTCTTCCTTCAAGAAGTGCACGGCATGGCAATCGCGCTCGTTGTACATGGACACGAGGACGTGCGGACCCTCAACCTCCGAGCGACCAGCGCCCAGGATATGGTTTACGGCGTTCTGTACGACGCGCAGAAAACCCAGGCTGGGTTGCGCGTGACGCTCCTCTTCCTCGTCTTGTTCAGCTCGATCACCAACACCCTCGACGTCTTCCAGATCCGCCGCGTCCGGCTTTCCACCCGCGACTTGACGCGCGGGGGGCGCCGGCATGGCGGGTATCGCGGTGGACAAGAATTCATCGAGCTTTTTCCGCAGCCGCGGCACGACCCCGCCGCACTTCTTGATGACGTCCACGGTCCCGGCGTCGTCGAGCAGGGCGAGCAGCAAATGCTCCAGGCCAGAGAATTCGTGACCACGACGGGTGGCATCCGACAGCGCCTTGCGCACCGCCTTTTCAAGTTCCGCGCTCAGCATGATTGCCTCCGTACCGAGCACTCCAAGGGCATTTCGTGCTTGCGCGCGAAAGCGACCACCTGGGTTGCCTTGGTTTCCGCCATGTCGCGAGGGTAGACACCGGCCACTCCCACGCCCTTGGTATGAACGTGCAGCATGATCTCGTTGGCCGTGCCCTCGTCGTGGTGAAAAAACTTCATCAACACGTATACGACGAAAACCTGCGTGGTGTAGTCGTCGTTGAGAAGCACGACCTCATAGAGGCGCGGCACTTCAACCTTGGTTTTCTCA
>Ga0302323_100004135_pt1 | contig 11816 bp, 9 predicted proteins | sample Fen_T0_3_FD_201950 | JGI IMG/M metagenome (GOLD analysis project Ga0302323, IMG submission 201950) | Peat permafrost microbial communities from Stordalen Mire near Abisko, Sweden - Fen_T0_3 | ecosystem: Environmental > Terrestrial > Soil > Wetlands > Permafrost | place: Sweden: Abisko... | reverse complement strand
GGAATCGCCTGCTGCGCTGGAAGCTGCTGGGGCAGCTACCCAGCTCCGCCCCCGCCGGCCCTCCCCGCTTCGAGGCTGAGGATATGGCCACCAACCTGCATGCCCTGGAGCGCTACCTGCTTCACCAGGCCCTGCGGCGGGCCTACGGCAACCGCGTGGAAGCCGCCCAACGCCTGGGCGTGAGCCGACGCCAGCTCTACCTGCTCATCCGCCGCCACGGCGATCCCGTGCGCGGGGAGGCTGCCACCGGTGAGCTGCCACGCCGGATCCTGAAGCGCCACACTGCCCAAAACTCCAGTCCCGATCCAGAGACCCGATAACGGGGAAAGCGGCCATGTTGGCCGCATGGATGCTCAGACATGGCGACTCCCCTTCGGGTGCTGGTGGTGGACGACGATCCCGGGATGCGGGATGGCATGGCCATGAGCCTCAAGCGCGCCGGATTCTTCGCGGAACAGGCCCGGGGCGGCGAGGAGGCCCTGCGCATGGTGCGGCCTGGCGCCTACGATGCGGTGGTCACAGATCTCCGCATGCCCGGCATGGACGGCCTGCAGCTCACCGCGCGCCTGAAGGCCGTGGATCCAGGCCTGCCCGTGCTGCTCATCACCGCTTTCGGAAGCCTGGAATCCGCCCGGGAGGCCATGCGCCTCGGCGCCTTTGATTTCCTGTCCAAGCCCTTCAGCCCCGAGGAACTCACCACGGCCGTGAACAAGGCGCTGAAATCCGAGGGCCACCTCAAGGCCGAGGAAGCCGCCGAAGCTCCCGTGATCCTCACCCAGGATCCGGTCCTCGGTGAAACGCTGGCCCTGGCGCGCCGCGCCGCGGACAGCCGCGCCACCATCCTCATCCAGGCCGAAAGCGGCACGGGCAAAGAACTGCTGGCCAAGCTCATCCATGGCTCCAGCCCCCGCCGCGGTGGCGCCTTCGTGGCCATCAACTGCGCGGCCATCCCCGAGAACCTGCTGGAATCCGAGCTGTTCGGCTACGAGAAGGGCGCTTTCACCGGCGCCACGAGCATGAAGCAGGGTCGTTTTGAGCAGGCCGATGGCGGCACTTTGGTGCTCGATGAAGTGGGCGAACTGCCCCTGGGCTTGCAGGGCAAGCTTCTGCGAGTGCTGCAGGAACGCACCGTGGATCGCCTGGGTGGAAATCGACCCATCCCCGTGGACGTCCGCCTCATCGCCCTCACCAACCGCGACCTTCAGACTGAAGTGAAAGCGGGACGATTCCGGGAGGATCTCTACTACCGGCTGAACGTCATTCCGCTGGATCTGCCGCCCCTCCGCGACCGACCCGGTGACCTGACCCTGCTGGCCTCCCATTTCGCGGAACGCTATGCCCGCGAGAACGACCGCGCCGTGCCCGAACTGGTGCCGAGCTTCTTCGCCGCGCTCGCCCGCCACCCCTGGGCCGGCAACATCCGCGAACTGGAAAATGTGATCCAGCGCTGCGTGGTGTTGAGCCAGAGCCGCCGCCTCAGCCAGAAAGACCTGCGCTGGCTGCTGCCTGCGGATGCCTTCGCCGATCTGCCCGAAGATCCGCCGGAAACCATCGCCATTGAGCCCTGGACGCCGCCCTCCGCCCCCATGCCCACCCGCCGGGAAGTCGCCGCTCCGGCCGGTGCCGTGGTGGCCGACCACCGGAAGCCCCTGGTGGGCGTCCCCATGGGCACCCCCGTGGTGCTGCCCCTGGGCCTGAGCCTGCCCGAACTCGAGCGCTTCTGGTTGCTCTCCACCCTCAGCGCCCTCAAGGGCAACCGCACCCACGCTGCCGAACAGCTCGACATCGCCCTGCGCACCGTGCGGAACAAGATCAACGAATACAAGGCCGATGGGTTTGCCATCCCCGCCAGCGTGCGCGGCCGCGACGACGAGTGAAGGCTCGCGGTTTCATCTGGGACTGAAAAGGCTGTGGAGCCTAGGGTTTTTCCGGCTCTCCCGCCTTCACCCGCAACCACGACGGCACGGTCGTGGCGCCGGTTTCGTGGCGGTAGAAAGCGGCGGTGACCTCGGCGCCGAGCAGCAGGATGGCGCAGCTGTAGTAGAGGAAGGTCAGGCCAGCGACGATGCTCAGCAGAGAACCGTACATGATGCCCCAGGTGAGGGTGTGCCTCAGGTAGACACCGAAACCCCACTTCGCCAGCCACCACAAGGTTGTGGAAATGCACGCCCCAAGGAAGGCGTGGCGGAACTTGACGTGCAAGCGGGGCAGGTGCTGCAACACCATGGTCACCACCACCAGGCCCAGCACGGGCCCCAGGTAGGGGAGCAGGTCCGCCTGCTTCTCCGGCATGAGCTTGCGGAGGGCGCCGCCGATGATCAGGGCAAGGAAGATCACCATGAGCAGCAGCCCCCCCACCAGGAAGGTGACCTGGCGCAGCAGGTGGTTCTTGCGGGTCTGCCGGTACTTCTTGATGCGCAGACCAAACACATGAGCCAGGCTCGTGTCCAGCTGGCTGATGCCCCAGTAGCTGCCGAAGAGCAGCACGATCCAGGAAAGCCCCATGCCGCCGATCTTCTGGCTGTTGATGACGGCGTCCTTCACGAAATCGCTGGGGAGATAGGGCACGATCTCCTGCATGGTCTTGAGCGCGGCGGGACCATAGGCCCGGCTGCCCAGGATGGCGCCCAGCAGCTTGAAGAGCAGGGTGGACAGCGGCACCAGGCTGACGATGAGCCAGAAGCTCAGACCTGCGGCGTAACTGAGGCAGTCGTCCTTGTGGTACTTGCCCAGCACTTCGAAGACAAAGGAACCGGCGCGACCCAGCAGGGGGACCGCACGGGCCACCTCATGCCACAGGTTCGCGGCCGTTTGCCAAGCCCGTTCCCAGGCTGCCTCCAACGTGGCCCAAAGGCTCAGAACCTTTTCGACCACAGGTCCCCCTAGAAGCGTACGGGGTGCCGAGGCAGCAGGTACATCAGCCAAGCCAAGGCCAGACCGATGCCGATGAGTCCCGCCGCATGCTTGAGGATCGAGGCCCGCGTCCGCTCTGGCTGAGTCGTCGGATGCAGGAGCCCGAGCACCAAGGCGATACCCAGACCCATGAGGACGAAGTGGATGACGTGGCTGGAGAGAAAGCGCATCTGATAAGGGTAGCAGGCGAGAGGGGCCAGGCTGGGGTCGAGGCTAGAGTCTCGAGTCTGGAGGTACTGATCCCTGATGCGCCGCAAGGAAGCGCGCTCTTTCGTTCAAATCGGCGCCAACCCACCTGAACGGCCCAAAGGCAACCATGGGCGCAGCCCATCGGGCCACCTCAATACCTCCAACCTCCAGTCTCCGGACGGATCTACTGCGCCGTCCCCGCGTTCTCCCGGGCCGCATTGGGGTGAGTCTGGCCGTCTGGTCCCAGGGGCTCAGGCATGCGGGTAAGGGCGAGCTGGATAACCTCGTCCATGTGGCTGACGAGGTGGATGCTCAGCTGCTCGCGAACCTCGGCGGGGACTTCTTCCAGGTGACGGGCGTTCTCGCTGGGGATCAGGACGGCCTTGCGCCCGTGCCGGTGAGCCGCCAGCAGCTTCTCCTTTAACCCGCCGATGGGCAGCACCCGCCCCCGCAGGGTCAGCTCGCCGGTCATGGCCATGTCGGCCCGGGCGGGGATGCCCGTCAGCACCGAGATCAGGGCTGTGGCCAGGGTGATGCCCGCGCTGGGGCCATCCTTGGGAATGGCGCCTTCGGGCACGTGGACGTGCAGGTCCACCGTGTCGAGGAAGTCGCGCTTCAGGCCCAGCCGCTCGGCCCGGGCGCGCACGTAGCTGAGCGCCAGGTTGGCGCTCTCCTGCATGACTTCGCCCAGCTTGCCCGTGAGCTTGAGCACGCCCTTGCCGGGCAGCACGGCGGCCTCGATGGTGAGGAGGTCGCCGCCCGTGGGCGTCCAGGCCAGGCCGTTCACCAGGCCCGGCGGGGCCGTGTCCTCGGCGCGGGTCTCCAGGATCTTTTCGGGCCCCAGCAGCTTCGGCACACGGTCGGCGGTGATGATCGGATCGAAGGCTTCGCCCTTTTCGGGCTGGAGCGTATGCCGGGCCAGCTTCCGGAGGATGTTGGCGATCTCGCGCTCGAACTGGCGCACGCCTGCCTCGCGGGTGTAGGACTGCACCAGCTTTTCCAGGGCGGCCGGCTCGAAGTGCACGCCCATGTTCTTCATGCCGTGCCCTTCGAGGGCCCGCGGAATCAGGTGCTTTTCCGCGATCGCCAGTTTTTCCTTGGTGGTGTAGCCGCTGAGTTCCAGCACTTCGAGGCGGTCTTCCAGGGGTTCCGGGATTTGGTGGCGCACGTTGGCCGTGGCCAGGAACAGCACCTGGCTCAGGTCGAAGCCCACATCCAGGTAGTGGTCCTGGAAAGCCGCGTTCTGCTCAGGATCGAGGACTTCGAGGAGGGCGGAACTGGGATCGCCGCGGAAGTCCGAGGCCATCTTGTCGATCTCGTCCAGCAGCATGAGCGGGTTGCGGACCTTGGCCTTCTTCATCAGCGAGATGATGCGGCCCGGCATGGAACCGATATAAGTGCGGCGGTGCCCACGGATCTCGGCCTCGTCACGCACGCCGCCCAGGGACAGCCGCACGAAGGGCCGATTCAAGGCGCGGGCGATGCTGCGGGCCAGGGAGGTCTTGCCCACGCCCGGGGGACCCACCAGGCAGAGGATCGGTCCCCGCAGGGGGGGGCGCTCACCCTCTACCGAATGGGCCGGTTCGTTCCGCAGCCGCGCCATGACGGCCAGATGCTCGAGAATGCGGGCCTTGATCTTGTCGAGGCCCGAGTGGTCCTCGTCCAGCACCTGCTCAGCTTCGGTCAGCTCAATGCGCTCCTCGGCCATGGCTTGCCAGGGCAGGGCCAGCAGCCAGTCCAGGTAGGTACGGCTGACGGTGGCCTCGGCACTCTGCGGGGGCATGGCCTCCAGGCGCTCCAGTTCTTCCAGAGCCTTGGCCTTGGCCTCGACGCTCATGCCCGCGGCCTCGATTTGATCTTTCAGGCGCGTGGATTCGTCCTTCTCATCCTTCTTGCCCAGCTCGTGCTGGATGACCCGCATCTTCTCGTTCAGCACGTACTGCTTGTGGTCCTGATCCAGCCGCTGACGGGTCTTCTCATCCAGGGTGCGGTCCACGTCGGAACGGGCGGCATCGAGGTCCAGCAGATGCATGAGCGCAGCGAGGCGCGGCGCGATCTCCAGCTGATCGAGGATCTCCTGTTTCTGCTTCACCTCGGCGGGCACCAGGCCAGCCACCGTGTCGATGGCCTTGCCCAGGGGCAGCTCGCGGATCTGATCCATGCTCAGCAGGCGCGAGGCATCGGAATTCCGGCCCAGGAAGGCTTCGACCGCCTGATGGAACGGCTGGAGGGAGCCGCCCCCCGTGGGGGATGGCTCGGGCAGCAGGTAGGCCTCGGCCTGGATGACCTCGCCGCTGTCGTCGTACCGGCGCAGGTTGACCCGGGCGATGCCCTTCACGCCCACCTTGTAGTAATCCTTGGGCAGGGCGATGACCGATTCCACCAGGGCGAGGGTGCCAATGGGGAAGAGATCATCCTCCCCGGGCGACTCCACCTTGGCGTCCTTCTGCGTCAGCATCAGGAGGTGGTCACCCGCCTTGATGGCCAGTTCCAGCGTGCGCACCGAGGCGGATCGACCCACCACGAACGGCACCCGCGCCCCCGGAAACAGCACCATGTCCCGGATGGGAATGGCCGGCAGGGTGAGGGTTTTGGGGACGGCCATGGTTGGTTCGCCTCAGGGCAATTCGCCTCGACTCAGCCAGCGGCTGAGATGGGCTGAGAGGGAAGGCCCATCACCTCTTCGACCTTCTGCCGGGTGATGCGGAGGGTCTCGCGGGTGGTGCGCTTGTCCGAAGGCAGCTCGTACATGGGCTCCAGCAGAATCTGCTCCACCAGGCTGCGAAGGCCGCGGGCACCCAGCTTGCGGGTGAGGGCCTGCTCGGCGATGGCGTCGATGGCGCCTTCTTCGAAGCTCAGGTCCACGTCGTCCATGTCGAAGAGCTTCACGAACTGCTTGGTGATGGCGTTCTTGGGCTGGGTGAGGATGGCCACCAGGGCCTCGCGGTCCAGGGGCGTGAGGCCCGCCACCACGGGGAGGCGGCCCACCAGCTCGGGGATGAGGCCGAACTTGATGATGTCTTCAGGCTCGACCAGACGGAGCAGGTTTTCCTTGTCGTCCTTGGAGGACGGCGTGGAGCCGAAACCCACGGCCTTGGCGCGGATGCGCTGCTTGATGATGTCGTCGATGCCCACGAAGGCGCCACCACAGATGAACAGGATGTTGCTCGTATCGAGCTGGATGAACTCCTGGTGCGGGTGTTTGCGGCCGCCCTGGGGGGGAACATTGGCGACCGTGCCTTCCACCAGCTTCAGCAGGGCCTGCTGCACGCCCTCGCCGGAGACATCGCGGGTGATGCTGGGGTTCTCGCTCTTGCGGCCCACCTTGTCAATCTCGTCAATGAAGACGATGCCGCGCTGGGCCCGCTCCACATCGTAGTTCGCGGCCTGCAGCAGCTTGGTGAGGATGTTCTCCACGTCCTCGCCCACATAGCCGGCCTCGGTCAGCGTGGTGGCATCGGCCATGGCCAGGGGTACGTCCAGGAACCGCGCCAGGGTCTGGGCCAGCAGAGTCTTGCCGGTGCCCGTGGGCCCCAGCAGCAGGATGTTGCTCTTGGACAGCTCGACTTCGGTGGCACCCAGGGCCTTGCGGGGCGTGAGGATGCGCTTGTAGTGGTTGTAGACCGCCACGCTCAGACGCTTCTTGGCGGCTTCCTGACCGATGACGTAGTCGTCCAGGAAGGACTTGATCTCCTTGGGGCGGCTGAGGCGGGCCTCATGCTTGCCCAGGGGCTTGCCCTGGCGACTCATGCGCAGCTGCAGCTGTCCCGCCTCCAGGCACTCATTGCAGATAAAAGCCTCAGGCCCCGCGAGGAGCTGTTCCACCTCATGGGGTTCTTTGCCGCAGAAGGAGCATTTCTGCTCACGCTTGTATTTGTTCACACTGCACCTCCTGTGCAGTGCCCCTTCGGGGCTTCGCTGCGCAAAGTGGCCCTCCGCTCCTGCTTCGTGCTCACGCTGCACCTCCTGTGCAGTGCCCCTTCGGGGCTTCGCTGCGCAAAGTGGCATTCCGCTCGTGCTTCATGCTCATTCTTGCTCCCGCTTGTGAGGCGCGGACCTAGGCTACATCGTGAATGGTCTTCAGTTCCAGAATCTCGAAGCGCCGGGCCCCCGCAGGGATCTGGACGCGAACTTCATTCCCCTCCTCCAGGCCCACCAGCGCCATGCCGATGGGGGAGCTGATGCTGAGATGCTGGGGATGGCCATCCAGTTCCTCCGGAAGCACCAGCGTGTAGGTGAACTTCTCCTCGGAATCCAGGTCCAGGATCGTGACTTTGGAGCCATAGGCCGCCCGGGATTTGGGCAGACGGCTGATATCCAGGCTGGCCACTTCGGAGATGCGCTTCTCAATGGTGACGAGCTTGTTCTGGAACATGTCGCGCTTGGCCAAGGCCTGCTCGTATTCGGCATTCTCAGACAGGTCACCCTGCCCCGCCGCCCGGGCGATCTCCTGGGGGATCTCCACCAGGAGGGCCTGCTTGATGTCCTTGAGTTCCTTCTCGAGCTTCACGAGCACGTGCTTGGGCATGGGGATTTCCGGAAAAGGAGGGTCAAAAAAAGGCGGGCCATGGGGCCCGGTCAGTCAGGGGAGGTTGAACTCAATTCTAACCACTCCCGGGGCGGAAGCGGAGCCGGAAGGGGATTCCCTTCGCCGGGACGGGTCTTGAAGCGGCGGTGCATCCAGAACCACCAGCGAGGATCCTTGCGGATCTGGCCCTCGATGCGGGCCGTCATGAGCTGGGTGGCTACCCAGGCATCCTTGGCCGCGTCGCCCGTGACAGGCACTTCGAAAGCCGGTTCGAACCGAACCGTGGTGGTGCCATCGGGATTGGGCCAGCTGAACACCGGCAGCACCGGCAGGCCATAGCGCGCCGCCAGGCTGCCTGCGGTGCCGAAGGTAGAGGCCCACTGGCCCAGGAATTTCACCCACACGCCCATGGTGAGGGCGTCCTGATCCAGCAGGAAACCCACGCCGCGCCCCGCTTTCAGGGACCTCAGGGTTTCCCGCATGGCGCCATCCTTGAGGATCACCCGGTTGCCGAAGCGGGTGCGGAAGCCCAGCGAAATGGGCTCCAGCAGCGGGTTGTCCAGCTCCCGCCCGATGGCATCCAAGGTCCGGCCATGGCGGCTCTGGGCCAGGGCGATGGCCTCCCAGTTGCCGTAATGGCCCGTGAGCTGGATGAAGCCCTTGCCACTGGCCTGAGCGGCATCGAAGTGCTCCAGCCCTTCCACTTTGATCCAGCGGTCGAGCTCCTCTGGCGTGGCCCGGCGCAGGCGCAGCAGGCCCACAAAGAGGGCGCCGAAGTGCCGGAAGCAGGCGCGGGACAGGGCCCGGGTCTGAGCTTCGTCCAGACCCAGCTCAGCAAACCGCATGTTCTCCCGCACGATGCGTCGGTGTTTGGGATCCACGAGATAGAACAGCGTGCCCGCCGCCTCACCCAAGGTCTGCACCGTGGTCCAGGGCATGCGCCCCAGGATGCCGTCCAGCAGACGGAACAGCCCGTACTCAAGGCGATGGCGAAGGGTGGGAGGGGAAGTGGGGGTGGGGGTCAAGTCGGCCATAAAAAAAGGGGCGCCTCGGGGGGGCGAGGCGCGAAGATGCAGCTTAGCACCATTGAGTTCAGGATTCCCTTGCTCGCGGCTTAAGATTCCTTAACCAGCATTTCCAACACTTGCATCACCCTTTCGGGAGAAACCCGATGGGCGCTGGAGCCATGGGTGGCGAAGTCGGCCACCTCTTCAGGATCGCAGTCCACATCCGAACCGCGAATGGACAGAGCCCGAGGCCCGATGGGGTTCACCCACACCTCGGGACTGGGGCCGAACACGGTCACGGTGGGCCGCCCGGTGGCCGCCGCCGTGTGGGCCAGCCCGGTATCGATGGCCACATTGCCCCAGGCGCCGAACTGGACCGCGCAGGCCTCCGGCAGCGTCGTCTTGCCAGCCAGGTTCAGCGCGCCGGGTACCTGGGCCGCGAACGCGGCGCCCAGGGCCGCCTCGTCGGGGCCGCCCAGCAGCACGGGGCGGATGCCCCGGGCCTGGAGGAGCCGCATGAGGTCCGGCCACTTGCGGTCCTCGGGAAACCAGCGCTTGCCGAACCCCCGTGTGCCAAAGGCCAGCGTCGCATAGGGTTCCCCGTTCCAACCGGCGGCGCGGAGCTTGTCCACGCCCTTGTGTCCACCCAGCAGGTCCGGGGTGAGGGGCAGCCATAGGGCCCGGTCGTCGCCCGTGAGGGTGTTCAGCAAGGGCTGGATGCGGGTGGCGATGTGCAGGGGCAGGTCGCGGTACCGGATGGGATGGTGGTAGAGCAGGCGCAGATGATTGTCGGCAATGCCAGCCCGGATGGGCACCCGGCTCAACCAGGCGGCGAAGGGCAGCCGGGCGCTCTGGGAGAGGTTCAGAAATCCCACCGGCGGCCGCTTCCGCCAGCCCCGCACCAGCGCCCAGGGGTCCGGCTTGGCGGCACCGCCGCCCTCAATGTGGGCCTCGGCGATGAAGCTGGGATCGGCTTCGGACAGGAGGGCCGCACCGATGTGGTGGCCGACCGCGATCCATCGCAGCTGCACGCCGCGGGCGGCCGCCACCGCATTCCAGTGGCGCTGGAGGGTCCGCAGGAAGGGAAAGGTCATGACCACATCACCCAATTGCCGTGGGAACCGGATCCACACTTCGGGCGCCGCGCCTGCGGCCAGGGCCCGGTCCAGGTCTGCCAATACGGGATGTGGGCTCATGCGTTTTCCCGGGCGAGGGGCATGGTCATGCAGCGCGGTCCGCCCCGGGCCCGGCTCAGCTCGCCCGCCTCGATCTGGACCAGGTACTTGTTTCCGTCCAGCAGGTTCAGGCTCGGATCGGTCAGCACCGTCTTGGCCGTCACCACGCGGTAGCCAGCCTGGTCGAGGGCCTCGCCGGTGGCGATGTTGCGGCCGTAACTGGTGATGACCCCCGGCGCGAGGCAGAAGGCGTTGGCACCATCGGTCCACTGTTCCCGCTGCTGCATAATCGGATCCTTGCCGCCGCAATAGATGGGCTTCAGGTCGATGCCGAGCTTTCGAAGCGACTTGAGCAGGCTTGGCTGAGTGCTCATGCGCAGCTCGTCATGGCGCAGGTCGATGCTCGTCACGTTCAGCAGTTCCCGGCTGCCCTCCACGAAATAAGGCGGGAAGACCAGGCATTCATCCTCGCTGGTGCGGGTGAAGATCGTGTCCAGGTGCATGGCGCTGCGTTTGTTCGGCATGAGCACCATGAGCAGATGGTCAAAGCTGTTCGAATCCTCGGCATGGTGGGCGCGCAGGCTCTCGGCCAGCAGGTGGATGGCATCAGCCTGGGTGCGTTCGCTGCAGCCCACGGCCAGCACCTTGTTGCTGAGCACGAGAATATCGCCGCCTTCGAGGCTGACGGGCGCCTTGATCTCGCCTCGCACCAGCGGGGTGACCTGATCGAACCACTTGTCGTGGTCGGTGTGGTGCTTCAGTCGCGGGTGGTGGCGAAAGACATAGCTGAGGATGAGCGGTTCCCGCTCCCGGGCCCAGGTGGCCATGGAGTTCACGCTGTAGCCATCGCCGATGACGGAGGCAGGGTCCCGCATGAACAGCAGGTTCGGAATGGGGCGCACCCGGTAGTCGAACTCCTCTTCCCAGCGCGTGTGGCCCGGCATGTCATCCCAGGGCAGGCCGCCGATGACGCTATGGGCCACGTCCTCGGGGGTCATGTCGCAGAGCAGGCCAAAGGTGTCGTCCGGCAGACCCACCAGCCTTTTCAGATCCTCCACGAAGGCGCGTTTCACCCCTTCCTGCTGCAGGGCCTCGGTGAACAGATCCTGGATATCCAGCACCTCGTCGGCGACCTTCGCCAGCACCTGCCGGAATTGGCTGTGCTCATAGCGGGCCAGGTCACCGTGGAGGATGTCGTCAAAGAGGAGCTTCTCCATCATGCCGGGCACCATCAGGTCCACTTCGGGACCGGGGTTGTGCACCACCACCTGCTTGAGGCGGGCGGTCTCGGAAAAGACGGAGAGCTGAATGGGTTGCATGGGGGTGCCTCGGAGATCCGAAACCTCGCAGCGTAGCATGGGGCCTGAGGCCCGGCTGGGGCCCGGTTTCCGGCGTTGACACTCCGCAAACCCTACACCCTTCGCAGGTTCATTCAGCTCAATTGACCCGCAGGTTCAATATATCCGACCATTTTAGTCGGATAATTTTCTTGAACCCCCTGGTGCCGAGGCGTAGCCTGATTCTTCCCATCGAACCCAGGGGCAAGACCCCACCAAGGAGGCACCATGGCCGCATTCGTTACCCAGCCCGCACCCGACTTCAAGGCCGACGCTCTGGTCAATGGCGAGTTCAAGCAGGTCTCGCTGTCCGACTACAAGGGCAAGAAGGTCGTCCTGTTTTTCTACCCCCTCGATTTCACGTTCGTATGCCCCACCGAAATCCTGGCCTTTGCTGATGCGGCCAAGGAATTCGAGGCCCGCCACACCCAGGTCATCGGCGTGAGCGTCGACTCCAAGTTCAGCCATCACGCGTGGGTGAACACCCCCCGCAAGGACGGCGGCATCCAGGGCGTCACCTTCCCCCTGGTCTCCGACCTCAACAAGACCATCGCCCAGGACTACAACGTGCTGCTGCCCGCCGGCATCGCCCTGCGCGGCCTGTTCATCATCAACAAGGACGGCATCCTGAAGCACATCACCGTGAACCACAACGACCTGGGCCGCA
>Ga0302323_100004133_pt1 | contig 11821 bp, 6 predicted proteins | sample Fen_T0_3_FD_201950 | JGI IMG/M metagenome (GOLD analysis project Ga0302323, IMG submission 201950) | Peat permafrost microbial communities from Stordalen Mire near Abisko, Sweden - Fen_T0_3 | ecosystem: Environmental > Terrestrial > Soil > Wetlands > Permafrost | place: Sweden: Abisko... | reverse complement strand
GCAAGCCACCATGGAATGGTCCTCGACGGTGATGGATAACTTGGCGAACGGCTTGCCAGGGACGGCCATGCAGGTCTTCTGCATCGCGGACTGGCCGTATTGCGTTGACCCGACCCTCCCGCTCGCCGAGACCACCTCCGGCGACAACGGCGCGTTCCAGTTCGCGCTGCCCGATCCGGCCACGCGCTAGCTGTTTCTGACTACTTGCCCTGGTAGTGCGGGGGCCGTTTTTCGGCAAAGGCGCGCAGGCCCTCGTTGCGGTCTTGGCTGGTGAGCACGCTTTCGTAGCTGGCGCGCTCGACGGCCAGGGCTTCCGTCATGGGTTTGCCGAAGCCATGGTCGATGGCTCGTTTGGCTGCGGCCAAGGCCAGCGGCCCGGCGGCGGACAGCTCGGAACATAAGGTTTCGACGGCCGCGCGCAGATCCGCTTTCGCCACCACCCGCGAAACCAGTCCGAGCCCGAGCGCCGTGGCGGCATCAATGCGCCGGCCAGTCAAGATCAGCTCCTTGGCGACCGCGATGCCGCACAAGCGCGACAGGCGCTGCGTGCCACCGGCTCCGGGGATGATACCCAGCCGCACTTCGGAAAGGGCCATGCTCGCGCTGTCGTCGGCCAGCCGCAGATCACAGGCGAGGGCGATTTCCAGTCCGCCACCCAGTGCCGCGCCCGAGAGTGCGGCGATAACCGGACGGGGAAAGTCCTCGATGGCTTGGAGTAGGGCGCCGAGATCGTCGAGATACCTGCGGGTCTCGTCCAGGGTCATGGCCAGCCGTTCTTTCAAGTCCGCGCCCGCGCAGAAGGCCTTGCCCTCGGCTGCTGCGATGACCACGGCGATCAGATCGGGCGGGCCGGCCAGCGTTGCCAGCTCGGCGCGCAGGGTCGCGACCAGCGCGCATGACAAGGCATTGGCGGCCTCGGGCCGGTTTAGGGTCAGCCACGCGACCATGCCATGGCGTTCGACCACAACCAGCGGGTTGGCCGAGTCGTTTGCATTCTTGGTTTCCGCCATCTGCCCCACCGCTAGCTTCGCCACAGCTTGTCGAGCAGCTCGTCGCTGATCTGTTCAAGCGTGTCCACAATGACGTCGGCGGCGGACTGGTCATAGCCCATGAAGTTCCCTTGTTTGACCGCGATGACGTGCGCGCCCGCGGCCTTGCCAGCCAGAATGCCCGGCTCCGCGTCCTCGATGACGATGCACGCCCGCGGCGCGACCCCCAGCAGTCGCATGGCGGATAGATAGCCTTCGGGATGGGGCTTGCCACGGCTATAGTCCTCGGCCCCGAGCAGGTACTGGAAACTTTGGGTGAGCCCGATGCCGGCGATGGTCTCTTGCACCTCGACCTTGCTCGAACCCGAGACCACTGCCAGCCCCGCGCGTCCGAGCAGGCGGTCCACCAGCGCCAGCGCACCCGGCAGGGCCTGGTAGCCCTGGGTCGCGAACAAGGCGCGCTTCTCTTCCACCGCGGCGGCGATGAGAACGCTCATCGCAACCTGCAGTCCGCACTCGCGCTGGATGCGCGCGTGGATTTCGTTCCACGAGTGTCCGACGATGAACTTGCGGATGTCGTCGCCAAGCTCTACCTGCCAGCGACGCGCAGCCAGCACCACGGATTCGACGTTCTCACGTTCCGTATCGACCAGGGTGCCGTCAAGGTCGAAGAGAACGGCTTTGTCTGCTTGCATAATTGGCTGGATTATACGGAGACAAGTTGGCTTCACCGACGGTTTTTGCTAGAACCTGATTCTTCGGAAGTCGCTTGGATTTCTTCGCGATGGAATCGCAGTCCAACATCGCAGAGTTGCAGCATGAAAATGAGAGCTTGCGGCGAGAGATCGCGAAGCTCGAGGATCTGCGCGCCCTGACCTACCGGGATAGTCTGACCGGGCTGTGGAATCGGCGCTATTTTGCCGAGCGCCTGGGCGGCGAACTTAGCCGGGCACGCCGGGCATCGGGACGGCCGTTCACGGTGATGATTCTGGACGTCAATGATTTCCACCTCATCAACAAGTCGCATGGCCCTGGCGAAGGTGATTTGGTTTTGCGCTGGGTTGCCGAATTCCTGGAGAAGTCGGTTCGTTCCCACGACGTATGCTGCCGCATCGAGGCTGACGAATTCGCGGTCATTCTACCGGACTTGGGCCGCGCTTCCTGCCAGTTCCTCTTGCAGCGGCTGCGCGACAAGCTCGCCACCCTCAGCGTGCGCGCGCCTTTCTTTTTCGGGCTGAGCATGGGAACCGCCAGCTATCCCGAGCAGGGCACCACCTTCGACGTCCTGGTTCGAGTGGCCGAAGAGGGACGCATCGAGGACAAGCGCCGCAAGACGCCAGGTCCGCAGAATCCCATCGTGGAAGGTGATTCTCGGGGTGATCTCCGGGGTGACGCCCGGGATAAGGCCGCCCAAACGCCTCCTTTGGGGCGGCGGAGTGACGGTTGACAGTGGCTAGCAATGGCTAGCTCCAGGTTTCTTTCCAGAACTTCCGGCTAGGCCGTTCCTTCACGCGCGCACCGCGCCGGGGTACACTAGGCCCGGGATATGTCGGACTTAGCGTTCAAGTGGCCTATGGGTGCGAGGCACGTCCTCGCGTTGGTGCTGGTGCTGGCTGGCGTCGGTTGCGCGCAGCGAACGACGCGGCTTCTTCTGCCCACGGATGAAACCGCTGTGGATGGTGGAAGTTCGGTCACCATCAAGCTCGATGCGCGTCCTGGTCAAAGCGAGGCTGGAGCGGGATTCAACTACGATGGTTCAACGGGTTGTACGGGCACGCCCGAACTGTGCAACGGCATCGACGACGATTGTGATGGCGTCATCGACAACGGATTCAAGCTACGGACCGATCCCTTGAACTGTGGTGTCTGCGGCATCGTGTGCAGCGCGCCGACCGCGACCACGGCCTGTGTGGCCGGCCAGTGTGTCATCTCTGGGTGTACGCCTGGCTACGTGGATGCCGACAAGAATCCAGTCAACGGTTGCGAGTGCATGGTCACCAATGGTGGCAAGGAGATCTGCGACGGGGCGGACAACGACTGTGACGGGGTCATCGACAACGGCTTCGACTTGCAAAGCGACGCCAGCAACTGCGGCGCGTGCGGGGTTGTTTGCGATGCCGCCAATGCGACCTCCTTCTGCGGCGGCGGCTTGTGCGGGTTTGTTTGCAAGCCTGGCTTCTATGATCCCGACAAGAAGGCGAGCGACGGTTGCGAATACGCATGCAAGCCCAGCGCGAATCCCGCCGAGGTGTGTGACGGCATCGACAACGACTGCAACGGCCTCATCGACGGCGAGGATCCAGGCCTGGTCTACACACCCGCGGATCGAACCTGCTACAGCAGCGCCGCCGGCTCATGCCAGACCGGGCTGACGACTTGTGTCGGGGCCAAGCTGGTCTGTGTGGGCGCGGGCCCGCCTTCAGAAGAGGTGTGCGACGGACGGGACAACAACTGCAACGGCGTCATCGATGAGAGCGATCCCAATCTAGGCAAGGTCTGTTACGCACCCGGCGTCTCGGGCTGCGACGCCACCACCGGCGTCTGCGTGGGCGAGTGCAAGCGTGGCGCCTATGTTTGCACAAGTGGCAGCCTGGTGTGCGGCGGCATGGTCACGCCCACGGTCGAGAGCTGCGATGGCAAGGACAACGACTGCGACGGCAAGGTCGATAACGGTTTCGACTTCGAGACGGATCCCAACAACTGCGGCGGCTGCGGGCACAAGTGCAGCTTCGCGCATGCCATCGCGGCCTGTGTGAAGGGGGTCTGTGTCTTCGCCCCGAAGGACCACGAAGGCGCTTGCGCCGAAGGCTGGGTGGATGCCAATCACAATCCCAGCGACGGCTGCGAGTACCAGTGTACGCCCGACGGCCCCGAGATGTGCGACGGCAAGGACAACGACTGCAACGGGCTGGTCGATACTGCCGATCCTGGCCTGGTGTTTCCGTCCAACTTTTGTTTGCAGGTGGGCGAATGCGCCAAGGCGCCAGGCGGCTCCGGTCACGCGGGTTGGGAAACCAGCGCGGCCTTTCCAGTGTGTAGGGTTCCCGCCAGCGCGCCCGCCGGCACCTTGCCAGCATGGGTCTGCAACTATCCCGCGACCGTTCAGACCACACCCCTGGGTCAGCTGGTTGCCCAGGAAACCTGGTGCGACGGGCTCGACAACGATTGCAATGGCGCTGTGGACGATGCCTACGCAAAGCTGCTCGGTACCCAGTGCACCGACACCAGCACGGGGGTGGGCGCGTGCGTGCGCAAAGGCGCCTGGCATTGCCAGGCCGACAAGACCCTGCCAGCTATCTGCGATTTCACCGGCGTGGCGCCCGCGGCCTCGCCCGCGGACGAGATTTGCGACGGCATCGACAACGACTGCGACGGGCTGATCGACGAATCTTGGGACAACCCACCCGGTCTCACCCAGTGCGCTGGCCACGACTGCAAGGGCGTGCGCGACGACATGGTGCATGTGAATGGCGCGGGTGCGCCCGGCGGCGGCTACTACATCTACAAGTTCGAATCCAGCCGCGCGGACGCCAGCGCAACCTCGCAAGGGGCATCGGCCGCGCGGGCTTGTTCGCGCGCCCAGGACGGGACGGGTGGCATGGTCTTGCCCTGGAGTTCGGTCACCTGGAATCAATCCGATGCCGCTTGCCGGGCCGCCGGCATGAGGCTGTGCCGGACGATTCGCACGGGCGGGGACATCGTCACCGACGAGTGGGGCTTTGCCTGCCAGGCCGGACAGACCTGTTCGAGCGGCGCGTATCCCTACGCTTGTAGCTACAGCGCCACCGCTTGCAATGGGGCGGACACGAACCTTGGCAAGGCGGCAGCCTGCGGCTCGCGCTCGGGCTGTGTCACGGTTGGGGATCTGGATCCAAGCAGCAGCAGCGACCAGCTCTTCGACATGAGCGGCAACGTGGCCGAGTGGACCGACGACCGGCGCGACACAGGTGCAAGCCTGGACACCGCCATCTACACCACGCGCGGCGGGGCCTTTGACAGCTTCTTCCGCGGCATGGCCTGCGACTTCACCGGCACCCAACTGCACCCGACGTTTTCGTATCCAGATACGGGCTTCCGCTGCTGTTCGTCGTGTGCCCCAGGGCAGGCGGATTGTTCGGGCGTATGCAAAACGCTGGGCGCCGACAGCACCAATTGCGGCGCCTGCGCTTTGGCTTGCGGCGCAGGTACCACTTGCCAGAACGGCGTCTGCCGGTAAGGGGTTCAATAGGGCCTACTATGCGTGCACCCCGCACAGCGGATCACATCTCTGAGCATCGCCCCTGATTGCCAGAGTCACCACCATCAGGCATAATGGCCGCTCGCTGCGGCGTAGGTGCCGCCGGAAAACTGAATCATGTGCAAACCTCTTTTCGCGTTCCTTCTTGTCTTTATCGTGGCGCAGTCAACTCCCAAGGCCGCACGGGGAGCGCCCGGTGGATCGGGCAGGGCAAGCAAGGAAAAGGCGGCGAAGAAGGCTTGTATCATTGGTAACGTCAAGGTGGGCATCGACATCCTGGCCGATCTCTACGTTGATACCGGCGACCCGAACTACATCTTCAACCAGGCCCGATGCAACGAACAGAACCATCGATGGGAGGATGCGTCAGATCGATTCAGGGAATACCTGCGCAAGGCTCCCAAGTTGACTGACAGCGAGAAGACCGAAGTGAACGTGCACATCGCGGAATGCGACTCGATGGTGGCAAAGCAGGCGGGCGCTACCGCGCCAGTCCCACACGAAGCCACGTCTCAGGCAGTTTCGAAACCGGCGCCATCCACTGCGAGTGCCAACTATGCGAACACTGGCGCTGCCTATCCTCCATCAGCGCAGGCCGTGTTTGCCCAACCGCTGCCGCCAAAGTCCGATGGCCGTGGGCTGCGGATCGCCGGAATCGCGACAGCAGGGGCCGGGCTTTGCGCAATCACCACCGGTATTGTGCTTGCGCTCAAGGAACGGTCCCTGACGAATGAGATCAACGCCAAGTTCAATGCTGACAAGGAATCAACGCGGGCTTCGTATGTGACGTGGGGCTACGTCAGCTACGGCGTGGGCGCGGCCGCCGTGCTTGCTGGCGCAACTCTCTACGTTTTGGGCTGGCCCTCCGAGCGCGCAGCTTCGGGAGCGACGGGAATTTCACTGTTGCCGACCTACACGCCTGGGATCACCGGCATGGCGTTGCACGGGAGTTTCTAATGTCAAACAACCAACCAAGGCATTGCCGAATTGGCGCGGTCGCACTGGGGGCGGCGCTGGGTGTGATGGGTTGCTTTACCACCCCGACCATCGACGTGAACACCATCTCGTGCGAGCTTCCCGTGGATTGCCCGGCCGGATACGTTTGCAGGTATCCCGGTGTGCCCGGCGGCTGCTGCAAGTCCGGTGATTCGACTTGCGGGATGGGAATCGACGGCTCTTCTTCAGAGGTGGGGGCAAAAGCAACGATCGACGGCTCGTCGATCGACCGAGGGCAAGCGCTGGACGGCGGTCCACTGGGAAGCGGCCATATCGATGCTTTGGAACCTGACAGTAGTGTCTCGTCCGGTCTGGATGGCTCGATTTCGGCGCTGGATGCACCCCTTGGAACCGATGCTACTGCGGCCGATTTGGGCGGCGATGATCAGAAGTCCGTTCCCACGGTCGATGGTGGCACGAATCTAGACATGCCGCTCAGCTCGACGAGCGACGCGGGTAACACGGTGGACTCCTCGCCTTCGGTCAACTGCCTCGGCCTGGCTGCCGGCACCGCGTGTGGCGACGGGATGGTGTGCAGCAACGGCCAGTGCGTTACCTGCGCGGCGGGTGGTAGCTGTCCCGTGGCGACTCCTTGCCACAAAGGGATATTGTCGTGCTCGACGGGCACCTCGATGTGCGTGGACAACGGTAACGCCGAGGAGGGAACGGCCTGCGGCAGCGGCAACGTCTGCCGCTCGGGCGCCTGCACGGCGTGCGTGGCGGGACAAGCCTGCCCCATCGCCAACTCGCCCTGCAGAACCGGCATCCTGACCTGCTCCGCGGGCATTAGCTCTTGCGTAGACAACGGCGCCAAGTCAGACGGAACGTCTTGCGAGGATGGCAATGCGTGCACCACGGGTGATGTCTGCTCTGGGGGCACTTGCGTCGGTGGTGCAGCGAAGACCTGCCCGGCGAGCGACCAATGCCACACTGTTGGGACGTGCAACACCTCGTCGGGCGCGTGCTCAAACCCAGCCAAGGCAGAGGGTGCATCTTGCGACGACGGCAATGCCTGCACCACGGGCGATACCTGCCGCAGTGGCACTTGCACCGGCGGGACACCCAAGACTTGCTCGTCAAGCGGCCAATGCTATTCGGCCGCCACCTGCGATCGATCGACAGGCGTATGCTCGTCTTCGCCACTTTCGGGTGTTTCCTGCAACGACGGCAATGCCTGTACGCAAACAGACACTTGCCAATCAGGCGCCTGCATCGGCAGCAACCCTGTGTTTTGCGCGGCTTCGGACTCGTGTCACGTTGCCGGCACGTGCAATTCCTCGACAGGGACATGTTCCAATCCGGCAGCAGGCAACGGCACTGCATGCAGCGATGGCAACGCCTGTACGCAAACCGATACTTGCCAGGCAGGCGTCTGCACGGGTAGTAACCCGGTCACTTGCGCGGCTTCGGACCAATGCCACGTTGCTGGAACTTGCAACCCAGCGAACGGGGCGTGTTCGAACCCCAACCAGTCCAACGGAACGTCGTGCAGTGATGGCCTTCTGTGTACTACAAGCGACAGTTGCCAAAACGGCGTTTGCACAGGAAGTCCAGTGAGTTGTCCTTCTGCTCCTGTTTGCCAAACGCAGGCCATCTGCGATCCCAGCACCGGCCTGTGTCCTGCCTCAGGGACGGACACCAATGGTCAGGGTTGTTGTGACCTGGGCGGTTGCGGCGCTTGTATGAATGGATACTGCGACTACTAGGGGCTGTCCCTAATTCTCCGGGTGGAAAAGGGGCTATAGGAGAAAGCGGCGCGCGGCTTCTTCGGGCTTGCGCCGGGACGCCCCCTCCGGGAATGGAAGTCAACGGCCGCGCTTCCCCCTTCGGGGACTTCGGGACCTGCACCTGCCCCACCCCCATCCCGATCGCTACGCTCGCGCCCTCGTGCGCGTCCATGACTTCCTCGGGCTCCGGCTGGCATCCGCTCGCAAGGCTCGCGGAGCGCCTGCGCACGTCCCGTCGGGAGCGCGCCCGGCCGCCCGCGCGCCGAGCTTGGCCCCAGCTAGGTCGACGCCTTGGCCAGACGACGGAATAGCCGTGTTTTTGCGACCTCCAGCAAGACGTGATGAAAAATAGGAGTGCATCGCCACGCGCTCAGCGACAAACAATGGGCTCGTCTGCAACGAGTGCTTCCACCCCAACGAACTGGGCCGCGCGCCGTCCGCGGCGACCGCTTGTTCATCGATGCCGTGTTGTTCAGGGCCAAGACGGCTTCCACCGGCTCAAGCGCTTTCGCGCCATCGCCACGCGCTACGAGAAGACTTCGCGCAACTACCTCGCACTCGTCCAACTCGGTTGCGCGTGGCTGTGGCTTCGCTGAGGTCAAGCTCGGCGCGCGGGCGGCCGGGGTCGCTTCCGAGGCAGGGTCTGCCCGTGTAGACGAGCGCCGCGAGCGTCCTTGCTCGCGCGCCAGCGAGTCGGGACAGGGGCCAGCGACCGGTCATCGCGTGGGGCTTGGCGGGCTTTGCCCGACGAGCCCCTTCGCGGGAGGGCTTGGGAACCCTTCCAGGGTTCCCATCACACCGGTCGCATAAGGACCCGGCCGCCGAGCGCGCCACGGATGCGCGCAGCGCGGCCTATGGCGTGCGGCCGCCGAGCGGGGCGTACCCCGGCGCTAGCTCGCAAAAGCCGAGCGCCGCTTTCCCGAATGCCTCCTTTGTTTGCCCGAGAACTAGGGACAGCCCCTAGAGCACCCGGACTGGCCTGTCACGCGGGGATAACATGCTCCGTAGGCGTGCGCTTTGCGGTTGAGCGGCGGGCGACACTCAGGGCCAAGCCTTCGCCTATTTTTCCGCTCATCTCGCCCACGGGCGTCGATGATCCGGTCCCAGGGCATTGCTGTCTGCTCCAAGCCTGCTCCGACATCCGCCACACGGGCTTCGGGCTTGGGATACGTTCACCTGCCGCCAAAAGAAAAGGGCGAACCCTGCTGGGTCCGCCCTTCGACTTACACCGGCAGGAGTTTCGTCTCCCGCCGGTTAGGCCGGTTTCCTACTTGTTGTGCACGGCTGCGATGGCCGCGACCGTACCGGGGCCGTGGCACATCATGCAGAGTTCGGAATTGGCTTTGGCTTCCAGGCGCGTTCCATAGAACGTGCCGCCATTCTGCTGCATGTGCGTGATGGCATTCGTCGAGTCGTGGCACGTGGAGCAAGCAGCCACGATGGGCGACTTCACCAGGGTCGTACCGGATGCATCACAGGGCGCGGCCACCGTGCAGACACAAGGAGCCGCCGGTGTGCAGGCGACGCCGTCCTTGGTTCCACTCGTGAGATTGCCTGTCGAGAAGAGGGTGCCATAGTCCGTGACACCATCAGCTGTGATGTACGGCGCATTGCCGATCGCGGCCGTGTATTTCCCTGTAGCCACGGTGCTCATCAGCAGGTTGGGCAGCGCGGCCGCCGAGGCGCTGGCGCTGAAGTCGTAGGTACCGGCAAGGTGGCACTGCTGACAGTTATTGAGGATGCCAGGGTAGGTCACCTTGGCGTAGGAATCGGCATTGGCGGCCGTACACGTCCCATCGGCAAAGCTGGTCCCGGCCGGGCACGTCGCTTGCCAGGTGTAGGGGACCGTGCGCTTTCCTGCGCCGTGAATGCCGTGAACAAACGTGGACGATGATACGGACCATCCGCCGTTGGCTTTGTTCGGGTTATGGCAGAAGCCGCAGGTCGGGCCGTCGTTGCGCTGACCGGCGTGGAAGGTCGGGTTGGCGCCGAGCTGCTCGTGACACTTCTTGCAAGTGTCATTGCTGATGATGGCTCGGCGAGCGGCATAGGCTTTTCCAGAGGTCGCATCGGTCGCCACCTTGTAGGCATCCGGCGCCGAGACGATGAGTCCACCACAAATCTGCCCAGTCACGCATGCCGGTACCTTCGCGGTATCGCCGTAGGGGAAGGCAGGTAGGTCGATTTCGGTGAGTGGCTGTGTCGAGGTGGTGCCATAGCTATAACCGACGCCGCCCGTAAGCATGACTGCGCTGTCCGGAATCGTCGCGGTTAGGGTGATGGTGTAGTAGCCAGTCGCGTCCGGGCCGGTCATCGTGCCCGTCGTGGCGGCCGTTCCATTCCAGATGGTCTTGATCCAGCCGCTGGTCGTCATATTGAAGTCCGCAGGCGCCTTGATGCCATCCTGGGGAATCGCGTACGCGAAATACACGCTCGGCGAATTAACGAATCCGGTCATCATCTCAGGCGTCGCGACCGGATCATAGGTGTTGAATACCACCGGAGTGGCCGTGGTCGCTGGCGGGACTAGCTTCATGAAGCGGAAGGTGATGGTCGGGTGTTTGGTGGCATCGCGGGTGACAGCCTTGACGTCGTAAGTGATGGTGGCCGCGCCGGGGGGCAACTGGCCGGCCGCCGGGATCGATCCCGCGTTCGTGTGGGTATTGGTGCCGCCGAAGTTGGTTGCATCCGCACCGGGAGGTGCGATGGCCAAGTGCGCGTCGTTGACGCCGATGCCGATCACGCTTCTGGCTGCGTTCGCCGGGTGGCAGGCGATGCACTTCGAGTCGTCGGCTTGTGCAAGGCCCGTGTGAGCTACTCGGCCAGCGGGAACCACAGCGGCGAAGCTGACACCATCGTGGCAAGAACCACAGGCGCGACGGCTTGGCTTGGACGCGAAATTCGCGGCTTGGGCTGCTGGAGCGCGGTGGCACTTGTCGCAGTTGCGGATATCCTGCGGGTAGGTAGTTTCGTACGGCGTGGTGATGGCCGTGTACGAACCGCCGTTGAGCGACAGCCCCTCACCCATGTGTATCTTGTGGATGAAGACAGGCAGGTTGATGAAAGCTTCGCCGTTCAGCAGGGCAGCTGTGCCGGTCCAAGAAGCAGCCTTGCTGACCGGATCGACTGTGACTACACCGGTGGCATCCAGGTCCACGAGGGGGCTCGTTCCGGTGCCGGGAAGGGCCGTGAAGCGTCGCTGATCGTTGTGGCAGGCCACGCAGAAGCGAACGTCGTAGCGAGAGCCGCCGTGGAAGGCGCCGGTGCCGCCCGCTTTGGCGCGGAACGAGCTGTGGCATTCCAGGCAGGCAGCGCCGTCGATCTTGTCATTCTTGCCCGTGACGTCTGCGCCTGTGGCCGGGACGAAATCCTTCACCACGTTAAGCGGCGCGAACACTTGCACGCCGTTGGCGGATTGCGAGACCTGCATGGCGAAGCGGTGCGTGGCTGCGGCATCGTAGGTGGTGCCTGCGTTGGCTGGGTCGGTGACGACGTTCTTGCCGAAGGTGTAGACGTAGGTTCCGTCGCCGTTGTCCGTGAGTGAGCCACCCGTAGGGGCGGCGGTGGTGGCTGGACTTTCGGTGCTGGGCACGCTGGTCGCATTGGCGGCCATGTAGCTGACCCATGTATCGTTGCCGCCTGCGACGCCAGGGACCAACTTGAGCAAAGCAAAGCGCATGGCCGCCGGTGGCAGGCCCGAGATCGCGTCGCCGCTGTGGTTGTCCATGGCCTTGAAGGCGACCACTGGCTTGCCCGTTGCGGGAACGGTGACACTGGAGACGGTAATCTTGAGGTCAAGTGCCGCGAGCTCATCACCACTGAGGCTGGCGAAACCCGATAGGGCGTTCTTGATCGTGGTCGTGAATGTGCCG
>Ga0302323_100004132_pt1 | contig 11822 bp, 8 predicted proteins | sample Fen_T0_3_FD_201950 | JGI IMG/M metagenome (GOLD analysis project Ga0302323, IMG submission 201950) | Peat permafrost microbial communities from Stordalen Mire near Abisko, Sweden - Fen_T0_3 | ecosystem: Environmental > Terrestrial > Soil > Wetlands > Permafrost | place: Sweden: Abisko... | reverse complement strand
TATATCTGGATTGGTTCGATTAGTTCCGGCATCACCCGTTTTGATCCGGAAACAGGTTTGTTTACAAAATTTAATGACCCGACTGAGGGTTTTAGTACTTACAGTTATAAGAGCCTATTTATTGATAAACAGGATAAAATATGGATTGCCACTGATGGTATAGGATTTTTTTCTTATGATCCATCAACAAATAAGTTTGAACATTTCGGATTCGAAGGCAAAGGGAAAGGTACAAACCTTAATTTCGTACTAGATATAATTCCGGAAGATGACCGTTTTTTACTGCTGGCTGTTGATCAGGGAGGAATAAATCGCTTCGACAAGGTTACAAAAACATTCGATTATATAATGTATGATAACTCAAATGCCGACGGACTTAATAATAATGGCATTTGGTGTTTTCACCGTGACAGGCAAGGGATACTGTGGATAGGTACTTCGGGAGGAGGAATTAATTATTACAATCCACAGAAAGAGAGGTTTAATCTGTTTACTCATAATAGCAATAATCCAAAATCACTGTCATATAATTTTTGCAGTAGTCTTTATGAGGATCATGAAGGATTGATCTGGATCGGAACTGATGGCGGCGGTGTAAATGTTTACGACCCGAAAACCGGAAAGTTTGAAATATATAAAAATGAACCTTCAAACCCGAACAGCATCAGCGGTAATGTTATCCGCGGATTCGCAGAAGATAAGGATCATAATATGTGGATAGGAACATGGGAATCAGGACTTAACCGTTTTAACAGAAAGACAGGAAAGTTTACCAGATATATGCCTGATGAAGATAATCCTTACAGTATATCAAATAAGACTATCTGGAATCTTTTTATTGATCACAATAATACCTTATGGATCAGTATTTACAATATAGGTATTGATGTGTTTGATATTAATAAGGGAGTCATAAAAAGATACCGGCCTGATCCCGAGAAACCGGGATCTATAAGTAGTTCCAATAGCTGGTTCTTCTTTGAAGATACCGAAAACAATATGTGGATTTGCACACAGAGTGGTTTGAACCTTTTTGATAAGCCTTCGGACTCCTTTAAGGTACTTCATTTCCCAGATAATGATATTGGCTCATTTTTCAGAGATAAAAAAGGATATTTATGGGTAGGAAGCAGCACGAAGGGAATGTTTATGTGTGATAAAGACGGAACTATACTTAAAACTTATGATGTATCAAATATTTTGCCTAATAACAGAATTCATGCAATAACGCAGGATAATAAAGGTGATATCTGGATTTCTTCTAATTTTGGATTAAGCCGGCTTAATACTGATATTCAGAGTATAAGAACATACACTAAAGAAGATGGATTGCAGGGTGATCAGTTCTATCAACAATCCTTCCTTAAAACCAGGGCCGGGGAATTTTACTTTGGTGGATACAGTGGCCTTAATTCTTTTTTCCCCGATAGTCTGAAAGATAATGATTTCATACCTCATGTTTATATTACAGATTTTCAAATCTTCAATAAACCAGTTGTTTATGCGGTTCCTGGTGCTCAGTTTCAGACGCATATAAGTGAGGCAAAAGAGATCAAACTGAATTGGGACCAATCAGTTTTTTCATTCTCATTTGCCGCTATCAACTTTACTCATCCAAAAAAGAATCAGTACGCTTATATAATGGAAAGATTTGAAAAAGACTGGAACTACACCGATGCTTCCCGCAGATATGTGACGTACACAAACCTTGATCCCGGTGAATATACCTTCAGGGTGAGAGCGACAAATAATGATGGTGTCTGGAATGACGAAGGAACTTCTTTGAAAATAATAATTTTACCACCATGGTGGAAAACAATCTGGTTTAAAATTGCCGCACCATCCTTGATACTATTTGTTATTTTCTTATTTTTCAGATCACGTGTCCGCCAGTTAAAAAATCAAAAAATACTACTTGAAAAAACTGTGGAATTAAAAACTGCCGAACTTAATGAACTGAATACATCAAAAGACAAATTTTTTTCTATCATAGCTCATGATCTCAAGAACCCATTTAATACAATAATCGGATTCAGCGAGATGATGAAGGAATCAATGAGACTAAACGATATTGGAACATTTTATGAGTATTCGGTAATGATAAATACTGCAGCTGTTCAGACATTACGATTGCTAGAAAATCTTCTGGAATGGGCAAACTCTCAGCGTGGAAAGCTTATTTTTACCCCCATCCTGATTAATTTAAACGAAATCATTAAAGATGAATTTTCCATAGCAGAAGAAATGGCAATGAGCAAAAATATAGAACTCACATCAGATGTAGATAATTCATTAATGATATTTGCAGATAAAAATATGATCAGAGCGATCCTGCGAAACCTTATATCCAACGCAGTCAAATTTACCAGTCGTGGCGGAAAAGTATCAGTTGGAGCAAAAAACAGACAGAAAATTGTTGAGATATCTGTTTCAGACAATGGAATAGGTATGTCTGATGAGACCATTTCGAAACTTTTCAGGTTAGACGCTAATCTCTCCACCCGAGGCACTGAAAATGAGAAAGGAACAGGACTCGGACTATACTTATGCAGGGAATTTGTTGATAAACATGGTGGCAGGATATGGGTTGAAAGCAAACCGGGAGCAGGAAGTACATTTAAGCTGACGCTTCCCTATTCCAATGGATCCCAATAATCCGGCTGATACGTTTTAAATTATTTTATTTCAGTGAAAAAGTTTTCCGGAATTTCTCGGTCGCTGCCATTTTATCTTCTGGTTTCAGGAATTTTTCTGATGATTGTATTCAAAGATATCTTCTCAAATGGAATGTTCCTTGACGGATTAATATATTCTACTGTATCCAGAAATATGGCTGATGGATTGGGTACTTTCTGGAATCCTCATTTCTCATCAACATTATTGTCGGATTTTCATGAACATCCTCCACTTGCATTCGGTATTCAAAGCATATTCTTCACCATCCTCGGTGAAAGCAGGTATGTAGATAAACTTTATTCTGTAATTACAGTGGTTATCTCAGGTTATGTTATACTGAAAATCTGGAAAACTCTTGGAAACAAAAATGGATGGCTTCCTCTGTTAATATGGCTGGTGACACCAACAGTCTTCTGGGCATCATATAATAATCTTCTGGAAAACACCCTTACTATTTTCACTTCTCTTTCCATTTTGTTCTATCTGAAAAATATTAATACAAAAAAGTTCTTTTACCTTGTCCTGTCGGGAGTTATGCTTTCATTGGGATTTCTTACTAAAGGATTTGTTGCCTTCTTTCCATGGACTTTTCCTTTCATGCTATGGCTCATCCTTAAAGAGAAATCATTTGGCAGAATGGTCGCCGACAGTGCCACCGTAGTTTTTTTCACTATTTTCCCATTACTATTTTTGATTCTCGCATTTCCCGATACCGGAATCAGTCTTCATAAATACATTGACAACCAGGTAATAAACAGTATAAAGAATACAGTTACTGTGAATTCCCGTTTTGATATTCTGAAAAGACTTGTCAATGAACTTGCTCCGGCTGCTGGATTGTCTGTTCTAATAGTGATGCTCGGACAGATGCGAAAATCAAAAATTGTTATTGAGAAGAAAATCCAGAGAAAAGCGATGGCTTTTGCGGCTCTTGGACTTACAGGTGTATTGCCAATTATGATAAGTTTGAAACAGAGTGGGTTCTATATCCTTCCAACCTATCCTTTTTTTTCAATTGCTGCCGGAATTTTAATGTATCCTTATTTTTCTTCTGTTCTGATTAAAATTGATTACAAATCGAAAGGTTTTTTACTTTTTAAATGGATCGGATATGGATTATTTACTCTGGGAATAATCATGTCAATCTCATATTCGGATCACTTCAGCCGTGATAAAAATTTAATTAAAGACACGTATGCTATCTGCGATAGTATTCCTCGGGGAACCACGATAAATATTAATCCGGATATGTACGAAGAGTGGAGTCTTCATGGTTATTTTGCAAGATTTAAAAATATTAGTCTGGACCCAGACCTAAATAATAAAAGAGACTATTTATTAATTAAAAGTGGAGAGTATTCAGATACACTTAATTCCAGTTACAGTTTAGTCAAGCTTAATACATCGGATTATCAACTCTTTGAATTGAAAAAGTCAAAGAACAGAATTGATAAAAATAAGATAAGATGATAAAAAAGACATCTAAATTCTTGCGCTTTTGGAAGATACTCGGACCAGGTTTAGTTACAGGTGCCAGTGATGATGATCCTTCAGGAATTGCCACTTACTCACAGGCAGGAGCGGGATACGGACTCTCAACACTCTGGACAGCACTTATAACATTTCCACTTATGGCTGCTATTCAGGAAATGTGTGCAAGAATCGGGCTGGTCACTTCATGCGGTTTGGCAGGAACAATTAAAGAGAACTATTCAAAACCTGTTCTTTATCTTATGTTGCTGTTTAGTTTTCCTGCTATAGTAATGAACATCGGAGCTGATATAGCCGGAATGGGAGCAGTAGGAAACCTGTTGGTGCCATCAATAAAACCAACTTATTTCAGTATCGGTTTTACTATGATACTTTTGGTTTTAATTATCTGGCTTCCCTATAAGAAAATTGCTGAAATTCTTAAATATCTTTGTCTGGTTCTTCTGGTTTACCTGCTTGTCCCTTTTTTGTACAAACAAAATTGGTTAGCAGTTCTGAAAGCAACTTTTATACCTGTAATAAAGTTCGATAAAAACTTTATAAGTATTCTGGTCGCTATTCTTGGCACCACCATTTCGCCTTATCTTTTTTTCTGGCAAACCACAATGGAAGCTGAGGATAGAAAAAGCAAGAAAAAGTACCTTGTGGTAGATAAGAAAGTAATGCATGAAATGAAACAAGATGTTGATTTCGGGATGTTATTCTCAAATCTTGTTATGTTTTTTATCATTCTCACTACCGGATCAGTTTTGTTCAATGCAAACATTCATCAGATAGATACAGTTGAACAGGCAGCTAAGGCTTTGAAACCTTTAGCAGGAAATGCTGCATATTTACTTTTTGCGGTAGGGATTATCGGCACTGGTTTCCTGGCTATCCCGGTATTAAGTGGTTCACTCTCATACATCGTCACTGAATCATTCGGATGGAAAGAAGGTCTGGACAAGCGATTCCATAATGCAAAAGCATTTTATATCATTGTGGCAATTTCATTAATTCTGGGATTATCTTTGAATTATATAGGGATCTCTCCTGTAAAAGCCCTTATCTATTCAGCGATTCTTTATGGTTTAACTGCACCGGTGCTTATTGCAATCGTTCTTCATATTTCCAATAACAAAAAGATAATGGGTAAAAATGTAAATGGAAAACTTTCTAATTTTCTTGGATTTATTTCATTAATTCTGATGTCTGTATCTTCCGCACTTTTATTATATCTTCAATTATTTAAAAAATAATGTGTCCAAAGCATAAATATTTAGGTATTCGCATAAGTTGAAAATTAAAGGTTAAAATCAGAAAATGACTGAATACTGGGAATCCCGATTCAAAAATGAAGGAGCAATGTGGAAGTCGGAACCGTCTGATTCTGCCATCTGCACTTTAGAATATTTTAAAAAAGAGAATATTACTAAAATATTGATACCGGGGTTTGGATATGGCAGAAATGGAAGGATATTTATTGAAAACGGATTCAATGTAACAGGAATTGAAATTTCAGGATCTGCAATTGATATTGCCAGGGAATCGGGTATTGAATGTGTTATTCATCATGGCTCCGTTACTTCAATGCCTTTCGACAACGAACAATATGAAGGAATCTTTTGCTATGCTTTAATACATCTGTTAAATAAAAATGAACGACAGCTCTTTTTAAAATCCTGTTTTGACCAGTTAAAACGGGGAGGAGTAATGATATTTACTACCACCTCAAAAAATACTGGTTTATACGGCCACGGAAGAAAAATCAGTAATGACAGATTTGAAATAGTCAAAGGGTTAAAAGCTTATTTTTATGATGCGGACTCAATTATAAAAGAGTTCTCTGATTTTGGATTGGTTGAATACATTGATATAGAAGAACCCGTAAAGTTTATGACAGGAGAGGAACCTGTAAGACTTAAATATGTAATCTGCAGAAAGCAGGATTAACCTATCTGAAAACTACTCTCAACCTTACATCCTCATCGACTGGTTTACCCCCGGCTTCTGCAGCTTTCCAGGATGGGCCTGTTTTAAGTACTCTTATTGCCTCATCTGAGTATGAACGGCCAGGACTTCTTACTATTCTGATGCTATCTATACTTCCATCTTTACGTACAAGGAAGCTTAATACAACAACAACTTTCTGTGCCGAGGTCAGGCTATCGGGTCTGTGAAGATTCTTCTGAATATACTTATCAAATTCTGATTTTCCACCTATCGGCTGAGGGGCAGTATGATCGGATGAAACATCCTCATTATCGGAATCTGCTCTTTTTACTCCATAACCTGTTACTATTACTTCGCTTAAACCATAGACTGAAGGATCCAGCTTTATCTCAGACTGCTGACCCGGTTTTACTTTAAACTCCTTTTTATCCATCCCTATAAAGTCCGCAACAAGAGTTTTATTGATTGAATCTGGCAGGTTCAAACTGAAATTGCCATCAGTATCCGTTATAACTCCTGTTTTGGTCCCTTTTATAAATACGCTGGCGCCGGGAATCGGCATATTATCCTCAGAAGATAATATTTTCCCCTTTGCCCGGAATGATGAAAGTGACCTGTCTTCTTTCAAAGCCATAGCAGGAGCTGACCTGCGTTCATCAGTTATAAGAAATTGAGCTGATTCCGATACCTTAGCAGGTATAGAATCGTTCTTTTGAATCTCTGCTTCAATCGGTTTTCCCAATGAAACTGATTTATTCGGGCTTACAGGATTTGCTTTTCCGGCTCCTGATCTGGCGGTTTTTTGCTCAGTAATTTTTATGGCCTTTTCCGGATTAATATCCTTCTTTGTTGATTCTGCTGCAGGTTGACTTAAAGTTACCTCGTTTTTTTGTGTTTGAACTGAATTGTAGGCGAGCTGTTTTGTAGCTTTATCTTTTTCGATGTAAATGAATAAAGATGAAATCATCATCAGTATTGCTACCGATGCAGCTATCCGATTAACTATGACTTTTTTCCCTCTGTTAGTCCTGGTTCTCAGTCGTTTTTGCAGATTTGTTATATCTTTTAAAGCATCCCTCTCTGAAATTGAAGCAAATCCTTCAGCTGCCTCTTCAGAAAAAGGATCTTTCTGAAGTTCTCTTTCAAAGGTATTTCTTTCTAAACCGGAGAGCTCGTCACGATGATAACGGAAAAGATCCGTTATAAAGCTTATAATATTTTTATTCCTGTTCGACATGTTTTTCTTCAAGACAAAGTTTCAGATTTCTTTTTGCATTCTGAAGATGACTCTTCACCTTTTTTTCATCAAGTAGAAGATTTCTGGCTATCTCATTATAGCATTTGTTTTCGAAATAGAATTGCTGTATACATTTTTTTTGTTCCCCTTTTAGTTTCTCTATGCAATTTTCAAGTGCTATATCCAGCTCTTGTCCATTTTCATCAATAGGATGCAGAGAAGAGCTATTTTCCATAAAAACAAGAGAATCTGTCATCCATTCCCTTAGATGTTCATCATTCGTTTTTTGAGCTCTTAATTGCATAAGGCAATAGTTTTTTGTTACAACATGCAACCAGCTTCTGAAGTTTTCAATTCTCTGTTTTGGTATTTCCACATTCAATTTCTCAAAAATCTGCATTACTGCATCTTTGGACTCTTCTCTGTTTTTCAGGTACCTGAGACATACACCGTAAACCAGTGGCATATAACCGGAGTATAATTTCCCAAGTAATTCCGGATCACGGGTTGAGTTGAATTCCTGAAGGAGTTCTGCTTCTGACTTAGGATGTCTTTTTATTCCTGGTACTTTAAATAACATAACTAATTGAAAACTATGATTTTCATCCCTATTCCCTTAGCCGTAAGCCACTTTGTGCATACCGTTAATTATCAATAAAGATAAAATATTTGAGAAGAATCTTATAGGAAATTATGGAATTATAGGAAATCCTGCATCCTGTAATAAATGTTTAACCAATTCTTACGATTATGAAAAAAAGTTTGTCAATTTCTGCAATAATGTTTCTAGCGGCAATCATGATTGCTTTTACAGAATCAAAAACTATTACCGGCAAAGTTACCGACTTCCAGGGTCAACCTGTTCCGGGAGTGAATGTAACTGTTAAAGGATTCAGGAATTCTTCATCCTGTACAATAACTGATCTGAATGGTAATTATAAAATACTGGCAGATCAGAAAGCCACAATACTGGTATTTTCTTTTATAGGCTATTCAACCGTTGAAGAGAAAATAGGAGACAGAAGCATTATTAATGTTATAATGAAGGAATCTGTCGGATCACTACAGGAAGTTGTTGTTACCGGTTATGGCTCAGGAAAAGACAGAGCTTCAAAATCAGTCTCTATGGCTGCACCTTCGGTAATGGATTTTAAATCGCAGTCGTCATTTCAGAGATATAACGACAATTTTAACACTGAAGGTTATGCAGCACTAAGTGAAAATGGATTTAAAAACGTTAAAAACAATCCTCTTTCAACATTTTCAATAGATGTTGATAATGCATCTTATTCCAATATAAGGAGATATATCAATATGGGCGAATTACCGCCGGTTGAGGCAGTGAGAATTGAAGAGATGATCAATTATTTCAAATATACTTATCCCGAACCTGAAGGGGAGCATCCTTTTTCTGTTTATACTGAACTGGCTGTTTGTCCGTGGAATAATAAGCACCAGCTTTTGCACATTGGGCTTAAGGGAAAAAGCATAGATAAATCCTCTCTTCCTCCTTCAAATCTTGTTTTTCTGATAGATGTTTCAGGGTCGATGAGTGATCCAAATAAACTTCCTCTTCTGAAATCAGCATTCAGCCTCCTCATCAATGAACTCAGACCTCAGGACAGAGTAGCGATTGTTGTTTATGCAGGAGCAGCCGGACTGGTACTTGAATCCACTTCAGGAAGCAGGAAAGAGAGAATCCTATCAGCTATTGATAATCTTGAAGCAGGAGGATCAACAGCCGGAGGCGAAGGATTGAAACTCGCTTATGCCCAGGCTGAAAAAAATTTTATGGAGGGAGGAAATAACAGGATAATTCTTGCTACTGACGGAGATTTTAATGTAGGTGTATCGAGTAATGGAGGAATGGAAAAACTGGTTGAGGAAAAGCGTGATCTTGGAATATTTATAACTGTTCTTGGATTTGGTATGGGTAATGTGAAAGATGATAAAATGGAGATAATTGCCGACAAGGGAAATGGTAATTATTCTTATATAGATAATCTGCAGGAAGCCAGAAAAGTATTGGTCAGAGAATTCGGAGGAACACTTTTCACTATTGCAAAAGATGTAAAATTTCAGATAGAATTTAACCCTGCAAAAGTTGCATCATACAGACTGATCGGATATGAGAACAGGCTTCTCAACGATGAAGATTTTAATGACGATAAAAAGGATGCTGGTGAGATGGGAGCAGGGCATAACGTCACCGCTCTTTATGAATTGGTACCATCAGGTTCAGATGAAGTTTTACCTTCAGTTGATCCTCTGAAATATCAAAATTCAGGACCAAATTCTAAAGCAATTGAAAACTCCTCTGAATATCTTACTATTAAACTTCGTTACAAAAAGCCAGATGGTAAGACCAGCATGTTGTTTGAAAAACCGGTAACTGGATACATTAATGATCTTGATGGTGCTTCGGATAATTTAAAGTTTGCTGCAGCAGTTTCAGAATTTGGGATGATCTTAAGGAATTCAGAGTTCAAAGGCAATGCAACTCTGGATGGAGCTGCCAGACTGGCAAGATCGGGAAGAGGCGATGATGAGGATGGATATCGTTCTGAAATGATCAGATTAATAAATACTGTGAAAGGGCTGAAAGTAACAGCCGACAAAGAATAAATGTAATCTAAATGGCGCTCTGTGTCTACTCAGTGTCTCTTTGTGTAACAATAATTTATAAGAACTTGCACAGAGAAGCACAGAGTGACACAGAGAATTTAGATCACATCTTGATTTTGGAAAAGAACAATTCCTTATATGTATTGCTGACCGGAATTCGCTGGTCAGCAATCAGTATAACACCTCTTTCCACAGATTTTATTTTATCAATGGCAACTATAAATGACTTATGTACCCTGCAGAATTTTTTTTCAGGCAGATTCTCTTCAATCTTTGCAAAACTCTGTAAAGTCATAATCTTTTTAGTATTGCATACGATCCTGAGATAATCTTTCATCCCTTCTATATACAGGATATCATCAATGTCAATTCGTTCGAACCTGTACTCAGTTTTAACAAAGATAAATGAATCGGGATCTGATGTTGTTTTTTCCTTTTCCGATTTTTCAGAATAGTACTCCATTACCTTATTCACAGCCTGAAGAAATCGCTGGAAAGAAAATGGTTTTAAAAGATAATCTGTCACATTAAGCTCAAATCCTTTAATAGCATACTGATCAAATGCTGTCGTTAGTATGATTTTTGCTTTTGACCCAATAGTTTCAAGAAACTGAATCCCTGTAAGTTGTTCCATCTGGATATCCAGGAAGATCAGATCTGCATGGTTTTCTTTCAGCCACCCGATAGCCTCTATGGCATTATCGAATGTTCTGCTTAGTTTCAGCTCAGGGATCTTTGCAACAAAACCTTCGAGTTTAGAAAGAGCCAGTGGTTCGTCATCAATTGCGATACAACTAATCTTCATTGGTATCTATCGTGAGTTTGGTGTGGTAAAACATATCTCCCTGTTCAATAACAAGTTGATGCTTGTCAGGGTAAGCAAGTTCCAGTCTTCTCCTGAGATTCATGATTCCATATCCTGAATGATCAGATCCTGAACCATTTAATGTATTTTCGTAATAATTTGAAGCCTCAAAAGTAACTATACCATCAGTTGATGTTAATCTGATATCAACGCACGGTTTTTTACTCCTGAAACTAGCATATTTAAATGCATTTTCTATCAGAGGAACAAAAAGAGCCGGAGATATAAGTATATTTTGGTCCCCTTCAACTTCAAACCTTATATCATCAGGTGTCTTTATTCTCATCCTGTGCAATTCAATAAAATTATGGATGTATTCGGTTTCCCTGTTTAAATGGACCACATCGGAAGAAGTCTCGTAGGTGAGATATCGCATTATTTCAGATAGTCGTATCAGAGCAGCTGAAGCCTCATCTGCATTCTGGTGAATCAGTGAATCAATATTATTCAGTGTATTGAAAAGAAAATGAGGGTTGAGCTTGCTTTTTAAAAGATCAAGCTCTACAGCCAGTTTCTGTTTATCGAGTTCAGCCTTCTGATTCATCGTAGTATACCAGTTGATGATCATACTGAAAAAAGATCCGAAAACTGCTGCTGTCAGAACAGGATAATAGCCACTCAGATGCATCCGGAGTGAATAATCATGGTAAAAATTATGAAATGTTCCGTCAAAAAAAGCTCTCGAAAGAAACAGAATCGTATAACCGAAAAATGGCATGACCAGGACAGTCAGAAATGAGAGTCCAAAAAACAGGGCAATTTTTTTTCTGTAAAGAAAAGCTGGTACCATTACCATATAGAACAGGTAAAAGACAATCATAAGGTAAAGGAAACCAATGATATTGGATACAATCATCCGGGGTTGCATGACAGTTTTAAAGTTGGTATACGGAAGATTTGCAAAAATTGCAAACAACCATATAAAAAAATGGATGTATATTATTCTCTTCTTGCTCATTTTCAGGCCTCCTTAATCAGTTACTACAAACTTACCAC
>Ga0302323_100004131_pt1 | contig 11822 bp, 9 predicted proteins | sample Fen_T0_3_FD_201950 | JGI IMG/M metagenome (GOLD analysis project Ga0302323, IMG submission 201950) | Peat permafrost microbial communities from Stordalen Mire near Abisko, Sweden - Fen_T0_3 | ecosystem: Environmental > Terrestrial > Soil > Wetlands > Permafrost | place: Sweden: Abisko... | reverse complement strand
ACCGTCCACACTCTGGCGCATGTACTTGAAGGTGCATGGAATCGGCTTGCCGGCGGCATCGAGGAGTGCATCGGCAACCGTCCCGCAATAGTTGGCTGGCGTGGTGATGCTCCACTGCTCGCCGTTGGCACCGTAGCGGTTCACGTAGTTGCCCTTGCCATCGTTGTACAGTGTCAGCTTGGACGCCGTCGCATGGTTGGTGCCGGATACGTCGGTGTACCACGTCGCGAAGCTCGTCGCGCTTGCGACGTGTGCGGTGGCGGGAGCCGCGGAGGCCAACACGGGCTTGCCCTTGGCGTCGAGGCTGGCGTTGACCATCCCCGTCGTGGGGTTGTACGACCCGCTGACGCCGGTCTCGAAGTCGTTGCCGCCGGTGACGTCCTTGCTGAACTTGAAGTCCCGGTAGATCACGGGAACCTTCATGGTGTCGCCGATGGGCGGCTGCTTGCAGGTCCAGCCGGGCTCGACCTTGCAGGTTTTTGAGCAGCCATCGCCGTCCGCGGCGTTGCCGTCGTCGCAGCCTTCGCCAAGCACGATTCCGTCGCCACACTGGGAGGTGCATCCCGATCCGGCCGTGCACGCCGGTTCGATTTGACAGTCTTCCGAGCAGCCATCGAAGGGCACGGTATTGCCGTCATCGCAGCTCTCGGCGCCTTCCTTCTTGCCGTCACCGCACGTGGTCTTCGAGCACTTGGTCGGGGTGCCGGAGTCGCACTTGAAGCCGAGCTCCAGGTGGCAGGTGGCCGAGCAACCGTCGCCGGATTTGGTATTGCCGTCGTCGCAGGTCTCGGTGCCCGAGACCACGCCGTCGCCGCAACTCGGGGTACACGGCTTGCCGGGCACGCGGCATTGCCAGCCCTTCTCCACGGTCTTGCAGTCCTTGGAGCAGCCATCGCCATCGACCGTGTTGCCGTCGTCGCAGGTCTCATCCGAGGTCAGGATGCCGTTGCCACACTTGGCGAGGTTCTCGCAGGGCTCGCCCTCCTTGGGACAGTTCCAGTTGCTTTCCACCTGGCAGATGCGGCTGCATCCGTCGCCGCTGGTGGTGTTGCCGTCGTCGCAACCCTCGTTGCGTTCGATGACACCGTCGCCGCAATTGCCGCCGCTCGGCCGATCGATGGTGAGATTGGCGTCGGGCTTGGCGGTGTTGATGACAATCCCGCCGCCAGCGCCGGCCGATCCCGACGTGGTGCCCCCCTTGGCACCGCCACCTTGTCCGCTTGTTCCACCCTGGCCGTTGTCGATGACCGAGGCGCTGCTACAGGCGAACGCAGTCATCGCTGCCATGGCGAACAGAAAGCCTCGCGCGGATCGCATGCTGGACGAACCACTATCCAATAGATCGGACGTTCTTGTTCTTGTCATATCAACTTACCTCACCGTGCGGGAAACGGGGACTCGGGCGAGAGACTCGGGGCACGAACCTGCAAAACTATAGCAAGCTTTACGCGATATCTATCTTGGAACTCGCGGCATCGCGTGACCGTCGTGGCAAAACCAGCAGCTGGCTCCAATGTGCGCCCGGGCACATGGCTGGCTGGATGGCGGGCCAGTTCCACAATGTTGTTCGGCCGCCAGCCATGTGCGGCGTGCGTGCCGAGGACCGCTTGGGACTGCTATGGTTCTTCCGTGGCGACCATCGGCATCATCTCCGACACGCACGGCCTCTTGCGGCCAGAGGCGCGGGCCGCGTTGGCCTCCGTCGATCGCATCATCCACGCTGGGGATTTCGACGATCGCAAAACCATGCAGTGGCTCACCACCATGGCCGAAGTCACGGCGGTGAGGGGCAATTGCGATCGAGGCTCCTGGGCTAGCGCGCTGCCCGATCATGCGCTGCTTACGGTGGAGGGGATCAGCATCTTCGTGGTTCACGATATCGAACAGCTCACGGTCGATCCTAGGACGCAAGGCATCTCGGTCGTGATTTCCGGGCACACCCACCAGCCGCACAAGGAGTTGCAGGACGGCGTTTTGTACCTCAATCCGGGCAGCGCCGGTCCCCGCCGCCACGGCCGGCCCATCTCGCTGGCCAAGTTGCACATCGGGCCGGACGGGGTTTTGGGCGAGATCATCATTCTCGCCAGTGCTACCGGCTAGCCTTTGATCGCCACCGCTCCCGCGCGCATTCGATGGTAGATTGCGCCGTTCATGTCCTCGACAGGTTCGCCGCCTCAGATGCGGCCCGCGCGGTTGCTTACACAGCAAGAAAAGCTGGCGCGCGTCGTCGAAGAAGAGGTCTATCCGTTGTTCGGCCAGAAGCTCGCGGACCTGCTCATGGCGAACCTGGTGCTTTCGCGCACCGGCCACGTGCTTCAGGTGGGCTGTGGCCTGGGCACCACCAACACCGAGATCTTACAGCAGACCGATGCGGAAAGCCGTCTCATCGCGGTCGAGACCACGCCCACCTTTATTGAACGCGCGCGCGCCAACGTGCCCGCCGAATACCTCGGCCGCCGGGTCTTTTTCCGCGCGCACAACCTAGCCGGCAAGCTGCCCTTTGCGGACAACGGCTTCGACCATGTGATCGCCAACATTCCCCTGGCCGATCTAGAAACCCCCAGCACGCTGATCTCCGAACTCGTGCGCGTCACCAAGCCCGGCGGCGAGTTACGCCTGGCGACTTCGCTGGCCGGAACCTGGCGCGAGTTTCTCGATGTGTACTCGGATGTACTGGTTCGTCTGCGGCGGCCCGCGGCGGCCAAGGCCCTGGCCGCTTACGCCAAGTCCTATCCAGAGCCCGAGGCCCTGGCCAAGCAGATCGAGTCCGCCGGTTTGGGGCAGGTCGCGGTCGAAACGACGCATTGGGAACTGGTCTTTTGCACCGGGCGGGAGTTCTTTTATGCGCCGGTGATTGAACTGGGTCCCCTGGCGCGCTGGAAGGCCATCGCCGGCAAAGGGGCCGAGGTGCAGGATGTCTTCCTGGCCGTCAAAGAGGCCATCGACACCTACTTCGCAGGGAATGGCTTCGGCGTCAGCGTGGTGGCGGGCCTCTTCTCTGGCACCAAGCCGGCCTAGCTCAAGGTTGTTGCTTGAGCCGCCGATGCCTGCCACCAATCGGCAGGATCGAGGAGGGACGCCATGGCTTTGTTTGCCTGGACACAACAGATGTCTGTCGGGATGGCCAAGATCGATAAAGAGCACCAAGGGCTGTTCGACATCATCAATCAGCTGCACACAGCCATGCTCGCCGGACGCGGCAATAAGACGCTTCGTCCGGTGCTGGCCCATCTGGCGGAATACACGAAATTCCACTTCGGCCACGAGGAAGAGCTGCTGCGCATGCACGGCTATCCTGGGCTGGCCGACCATCTCAAGCTGCACGAGACATTCCGCACCAAGGTTGGCGAACTGGGCGCGCAGGTCAAGGTGGGCACGGTCGCGCTATCGGTTTCGACGCTCGAATTCCTGCGTGACTGGCTGTCCAAGCACATCCTTGGGGTCGATATGCAGTACAAGGATTTTCTGGCCACCAAGGGCGTGAAGTAGTCAGCTAGCCTCAACTATTCGGCGCCAAGCGGATGCGCAGCAGCTTGCCGGCGTCTTGCGGCTGGCGGTGGCGCCAGATCTCCACCGAGATCACGGCCGCTCCGTCGAGATTCCTGCCCGTGAGTCCCAGGGTTTGACCTGCGAGCACGGCGTCGCCGGGCTGGACCGCCACGTCGCGCAGCCCGGTGAGAATGCTGGTCAATCCGCCGGGATGCGCGGTCATCACTGCGAATCCGCCCTGGGCCAGGGGGGCGACCCGCTTGACCACGCCGTCCGCGACGGCATGCACGGGCTCGTTGAGGCGGGCCAGGATCTCCACGCTGTCATGGCGGAGTTCGATCTTGGTGGTTCCATCGCGGCGCGCGCCGGGCACAGCCACGGGCGTTCCGCGCACGGGGCGCAGTAAGTGCGCCGAGCTCAACCGGCCCGCTGGGCTGGAGGCCGCGCTATCCTGGCCAGTGGTCTCGCCCAGGGCACGCGTGACCAAGGCGGCTTCCAGGGTGCCGCGCTCGACGCGCACCTTGTCCAATTCGTGCGCCAGGGTGCGTGACTCGTCGAGCCCGCGGCGCAAGGCCACCAGGGCCAGGTCGAAGGTGCGGGCGTCGTCAAGGCGGGTCTCGGGATTCGCGGCAAAGCCCAGCTCGCGGCGCCGGGACAGCCGGTAGGCCAGAAGGGCGCGTTGGCGGGTGGTGCTCTCGGCCGCGGTCGTCTGCGTATCGAGGATCTGTTCGCGCGCGCCCAGGCGATCGAACAGCGCGGTTTCGTCGGCGCTGGGTTCGGCCGCCATCGCGCGGATGGGGAGCAGCATCAGCGCGGCCTGCAGGGTTCGGCTAAGCACGGTCCTGGGCCCGGGGCAAAGGCGTTGCGAAGTAACCCATGGCAAGTCCGGCCAGCAGCACGATGGCCAATCCCATTGCGATGTCGGCGCGGCCAAGAGCAGGGAAGGGCGCGTTGGTCACGATGCCGAGACTCCGTTCAAGGCGGCTGACCAAGGGTTGCCAGCCGAGCGCCAGGACGAGCGCGCCAGCGCCAGCGCCAGCGGCGGCGGCGGCGGCCATCCACAGGCTCGTGGGCAGCCGGATCCCTGTGGCTGTCTCGCCAAGCTGGTCGAGCACGGCCGCCCGGCGGGCCACGGCGCCGCGGCTGCGCAGGAACACCGCCGCGAGCGCAGCGAGGGTGACCAAGGCCAGGGCGGCCAGCAATGCGGCGCCCAGTCTGCGGCCAAGCTTGACCCACACCGAAAGGCGGGCCAGCCCGCTGCCCATGGCATCGACTTGCAAGATTCCCGGCACGGGGCGCAGGCGCTTCGCCAGGTCGCCAGCGCGCTCACTGAGATCCGCCGCTGGCGCCAGTCTGACTTCGAGTGAACGGGGAAAATAGGCGGGCTCAAGTCCGTCCATTGCCTTGCCATCCAGGCCGAAGGCCGTTGCCGAAGCGCTGAACCGGGCTAGGGCAGCGGCGGGTTCGACGGCGGTTACTTGTGCGACCGACGGCACGCGGCGAAGAAGCTCGGCCAGATCCCGCGCACGCTCTTGGTCAACATCGTCGGTCAGGTACACGATGAGGTGGACGTTCTGGCCCACAAAAGCTCCCCAGCGGGCCACGGTGCGGCTGCCCAACCTGGCGCCGCCGGCAACCAAAGCGAGCAAACAGAAAGCAGCGCTTGCCGCCAGGATGACCCAGCGGTGGGCCTGCACTTGGCGGCGCAGATGGTGGGCCAGCCAGACCGCTTTCATGCCGGACCTCGCGTGGCGGGCGGCAGGGCTTCGTCTTGGCCACTGTCTTCATCATCGTCGATTTTGAGCGTGATGATCCTGGGCTGGAAATTCTCGCCCGGCGTGGGCGACGGCGTGAGGGCAGGCACGAGTCCCATGGCGGGGGCGCCGGCGATGCGTCCCTGCTCAAGGTGAATGCGCCGCCCGCCTCTGCGCACCAGCAGGTCAGCCAAGACTGCGTCCGTGGTGGCGGCCAGAACCGCGGCGCCGGCATCGCGGGCCGCGCACAGGGCGCAGGCCACGATGTCACGGGCCTCGTCGCCAACACCCGCGGCTGGCTCGTCCGCGACCACCAGGGGCGGCGGTCCTGCCACGGCACGCGCCAAGGCCACAAGCCGCTTTTGGCCCGAGGACAGGGAGGCCACTTTCCGGTTTTCGAGGTCGCTCGCCTTGACCAGCGCCAGCGCGTCGCGCGCCGACTGCTCCGCTTGGGCAGGGGCTTCTCCGCGCACGGCCAGCGCCAGCATGACGTTGGCAAGTGCACTGTCTTCGAGGAGCAGCAGCGACTCCGAACTGTAGTAGCCGATGTTGCGCCGGACGAAAGGCAGCGACGCCCGTTGCAAACCCGCCGTGTTGCGGCCCGCGAACCACACCGCGCCTCGGTCGGGCATGCGCACGCCAGAGGCCAGTTCAAGCAACGTAGATTTGCCGGAGGCCGCCGCGCCCTCGATGACGATGAGCTCGCTCCTGGCAACCCCCAGGGTCACCGTGTCGAGCACCATGGCGCCATCGCGCTGGCAGCTGACTCCTTCCAGCCAAATCACCCAATGATCATAAGCGAGAAGGTGCTAGGCCGATACTTTCTGACCTACGCTTCTTGTGCGCAATGGGCCATACGCGTATTGCAACGTATGGCCAAGTTCCGCATCTATCCACAAGGGCCAAGGGGCCCGAAATAGCCGACGGCGCTGGCAATTTCGGAGATTGTCCACAGACTAGGAACACACAATATGTAGTGTGGGAGTATGTGTTACAACACTACCTATTGTGTTTTTTATTGACACAGACCCGTTTTGGGCCGATTTATTCTGGCCAGCCGTCGCATCGGAGTGCGCATGCTTTGGCCGAATGTCAGGGCCCTCCGGTACGGCACTGAAATTTGGATTGTTGGAGGAGGAGTTCAGATGCTTGAAAAGAATGACAACCGACGTCAACGTGGCACCAGGCCGAACGGAGTCGAGTTTCAGATAAGTGATCACGGAATGAATCAGGGCACGGGCAAAGACGCCAAAGACAACAGAGACTCAAGAGACGGCAAGAATGGCACCGCAGCCGATGCGCGTGCTCAGCGCGGACGGAACCGCAAGGTGTCCCCAGGGATGAAGGTCGAACGCTTTTTCACCCGGCCAGGCGACGATGGCTTTCGCGGGGTCGAGTGGGAGATGCGCACGGCCAGCATCGTGGGCGAGGGCGGCAAGATGGTCTTCGAGCAGCGCGATGTGGAAGTTCCCAAACTGTGGAGCCAGACCGCCACGAACGTGGTGGTGCAAAAATACTTTCGTGGCCAGCTTGGCACGCCCGAGCGCGAGCGTTCGGTGCGCCAGCTCATCAGCCGGGTGGCTGACACCATCACCACCTGGGGCATGAAGGAAGGCTACTTCGCGGATCAGGAATCCGCGGACAACTATCGGGCCGAACTCCGCCACCTGCTGGTGTCGCAGAAGATGTCGTTCAACTCGCCGGTGTGGTTCAACGTCGGTATCGAGGCCGAGCCCCAGTGTTCGGCGTGCTTCATCAACCAGGTGGAAGACACCATGGAGTCCATCCTCGGGCTGGCCAAGACCGAGGGCATGCTGTTCAAGTACGGCTCGGGTACCGGCACCAACCTATCGCCCCTGCGCTCGTCGAAAGAGCTTCTGGTGGGCGGCGGCACGGCCTCGGGTCCGGTCAGCTTCATGAAGGGCTTCGACGCCTTTGCCGGAGTCATCAAGTCGGGTGGCAAGACCCGACGCGCGGCCAAGATGGTGATCTTGAACATCGACCATCCCGACATCGAGGACTTCATTTGGTGCAAGGCCAAGGAAGAAAAGAAGGCCTGGGCACTCATTGATGCCGGCTACGACGGCTCGTTCGACGGCGAGGCGTACAAGTCGGTCTTCTTCCAGAACTCGAACAATTCGATTCGCGTCACCGATGAATTCATGGAGGCCGTGCAGAAGGATCGCGAGTGGACCACGCGAGCCGTGCGCGACGGCAGTACGGTCGGAACTTTCAAGGCGCGCGAGTTGTGGCGGGCTATCTCGCAGGCGGCCTGGGAGTGCGGCGATCCGGGCATGCAGTACGACACCACGGTCAATAGCTGGCACACCTGCTCGGGCACGGATCGTATCAACGCCTCGAATCCATGTTCCGAGTATATGTTCCTCGACAACTCGGCGTGCAACCTGGCCTCGCTCAATTTGCGCAGGTTCATGACGGCCGACGGAAGCTTCGAAACCGAGTCCTTCAAGAAGGCGGTCGAGGTGACGGTCCTGGCGCAAGAGATCATCGTCGGCAGCGCCAAGTACCCGACCAAGGCCATCGAGGAAAACTCGCTACGCTTCCGGCCGCTGGGTCTCGGCTATGCGAACCTGGGCTCGTTGCTCATGTCGCTGGGATTGCCCTACGACTCGGCGCCGGCGCGGGCCTGGTGCGGGGCCATCACCGCGCTCATGACCGGATGGGCGTACCGCACCTCCGCGGTCATCGCGCGCGACGTGACTGGTCCGTTCGCCGGGTACGCGGAAAACGAGCAACCGTTCCTTGGCGTGATGAAGAAGCACCGCTACCACACCGAGCGCGTCGATGCGACCTACGTCCCCGAAGATCTCTTGTCCTCGGCCCGTTCCGCCTGGGACGAGGCCATCAACGTGGGCAGCGAGCACGGCTTCCGCAACGCCCAGGCCAGCGTGCTGGCGCCCACCGGCACCATCGGCTTCATGATGGATTGCGATACCACCGGCATCGAGCCGGACATCGCGCTCATCAAATACAAGCGCTTGGTCGGCGGCGGCATGATCAAGATCGTCAACAACACGACGGAAGAAGCCCTGGCGCGCTTGGGCTACGACGAAGATCAGCGCAAGGCCATCGTCGAGTACATCGATCGCGAGGAAACCATCGAGGGCGCGCCCGGCCTTTCCGACGAGCACCTGCCGGTGTTCGACTGCGCTTTCCGTGCCGCCAACGGGACACGTTCCATCCACTACATGGGCCACATCCGCATGATGGCCGCGGCCCAGCCCTTCATTTCAGGCGCGATTTCCAAGACGGTGAATCAGCCGGCTGATGCTTCCGTCGAGGACATGGAAAACGCCTACATGGAAGCTTGGAAGGCGGGGCTCAAGGCCATCGCCGTGTACCGCGAGGGCTGCAAGCGCACCCAACCGGTATCGACCAGCAAGACCGATCCGGGCCTGCAGCGCGCGCAAGCAACCGCCGCGGCGCAGACCCTGATGCGGCGCAAGCTGCCCGACGAGCGCCACTCGCTGACCCACAAGTTCTCGGTGGGCGGGCATGAAGGCTACATCCACGTCGGCCTGTATGACGACGGCGCGCCGGGCGAAATCTTTATTCGCATGGCCAAGGAAGGCTCGACCATCTCGGGTCTCATGGACAGCTTCGCTACCGCGGTGTCGCTGGCCCTGCAGCACGGGGTGCCGTTGCGTCTACTGGTGGACAAGTTCTCGCGCATGCGCTTCGAGCCGTCCGGGTTCACAGGCAATCCCGAACTTCCCCGCGCCACCTCGGTCATGGACTACCTGTTCCGCTGGCTGGGTTCGAAATTCCTGCGCTCGGAATCCGAGTCCGACGGGAGCGAGGAGAGCAAGTCCGTCGAAAGCGCCGCTCCGGCCGCGTTGCCATCGTCGAGTCCAGTCGTGGTCGTTGAGCAAAGCTTGCAGCTCGTGCAGACGGTTGCCAAACCCACGACGCCGTCCATGTACAGCTTCCTGGTTCGAACCGACGCGCCGACCTGTCCCGAGTGCGGCTCGATCATGGTGCCTAACGGCAGCTGCCACAAGTGCACCAACTGCGGTACGACGAGCGGTTGCAGTTAGTTGAGATGGGAACGCCGGCGGCTTGCCAACAGGCCGCCGGCGAGACCGAACGCGACGATGGCGAGGGCACTCCGCCGCGTTGGTCGCGACTGCGCCAGGTTGCAGGCGCTAGAATCGGAGTTGGAGGCGGTCGGCGTAGTCGGCGTGGCCGTGGCCGGCGGGATGGGGGCGTTGCTGGCGTTTCCTTGTGGGTCGGTGGGCACGGTGCCAGTGAAGCCCGTTGCGCCCTCCTTGGTGATGGCGAGAACGAGGGTGCCGTCCTGAACGACGGCGTTGGTCGGATCGAAGTCCACGCGGTTGCCGTCGAAGCTCCAGTTGCCCTTGGCCCAGCGACTGGTATCGAAGGTATTGAAGTCGTCGGTCCAGTCGAGCACGAACTGGCCGTTCTCGTAGCTGTAGTACCTGATCCAGTTGACGAATTGGTAGGCGGGCAGGGCGCTCTCGTCGAGTTCTCCAGCCCAGCCGGTGCTCTCGCTCGACCAGACGTTGAAGCGAAGCGAGTGCGCATGGGTCAACGTGGTTGCTTGACCGCCTTCGGTTCTTCGGACTTCGGTGTCGTCAAACGACCAGGAAACATAGTCGGGCGTCCAGTCGATCCGATAGGTGTGGTAGTCGTCGGCCAACGAGGTCGTGGCGGTGTGCATCTGCTCGGAGGTGACTCGCGGGTTGCCCGTGATGAGGTTTGACTGCCAGGCCATGGCGCCGTTCTTCCCTAGCGCTTCGACGTCGATCTCTTCCCAGAGCGCACCGGAGAGTTCCGATCCGTTCTTATAGGTGAAGAACGTCGAGAGCAAGCCGCTGCCACGAATCATGCGCATGCGTATCTCCATGCGTCCGTAGAGCACGGCCTGGCTGCCATACACCTCGGCGCCCTTGTACGCCTTCGCGTGCGCGGAACTGGTCGTGGCGAGAAGCAGCGTGAGCGCGGCTCCCGCGAAAGCGCAGCGTGGAATGCGGTGAGGGTGACGAGCGAACTGCGGATACGGCGACATTCAGATCTCCTTGCGGCGTTGACGTAAAACGATCAGGAACAAAACTATCGCGACGAGGGTGGGGTGGAACGGGTTCGCGGTGTGGGTGCTGCTGCAACTGCAGCCACCTTGGACGCGGGTCGCGGTTGTTGAGGAACTTCCATTGGTGGCTCCACCAGTTGTGCTCGTGCCGCTCATTCCGGTCGTGCCACCCGAAGGCGCGCCACCCGAGCCGGTCGCACCGCCAGCGCTGGTCCCGCCGGGAGAGGATGTGCCACCCGAGCCGACGTCTCCGCCGGAAGTGGTCCTGCCGCCCAAGCCGGGGGTACCGCTGGCGCTGGTCGTGCCGCCCGCTCCCGCTGCGCCACCGGAGGTGATCGTGCCGCCAGCGCTGGTCACACCGCCGGTGCTCACCGTGCCCCCAACACCCGTCGAGCCGCCTGCCCCCGTCGAGCCGCCGGTCCCCGTCGTGCCGCCTGTCTTCGTCGTACCGCCTGTCCCCGTCGCGCCTCCGGTGGATGTGGCGCCTCCCGTTCCCGTGCTTCCACCCGGACCGCTGAGCCCGCCGCTGCCGCCACTGCCGCCCGAGCCGCTGGCCCCGCCGACACTGGTATCGACAGGTGGTGTGCCGGGGCTGCCCGTCGCATTGTCAGCGGTTAGCGACAGCACGGAGATTCCGTTCACAAAGGCGACGTTCTGCGGGTTGTGGGTCGATAGGTTGTAGGGTGACGACCAGTTGCCCACGGCCCAACCGGAGGGCACCCCGGAATTTTGAAAGTCCTCGCGCCACTGCACAGTGAAGTTGCCGTTGTCGTACGACGAGTATTGCACCCAGCTGATGTACTGGTGCACTGGCAAGGTGGTGTTGTTGATGTTTCCTCCGAAAGTGGAATTGCCCGGCCAGATGTTGAAGTGGATGGTCATGCCCGCGGTGGCATTCTGGGCGTAGGCGGTTGCGGCGTCGCCGGTATCCCGGCGGATCTCCTTACCATCCACAACCCAGGCGATGTATGTCGGAGTCCATTCGAACCGGTAGTCGTGGTAACCCGTGCAAATTCCACTCAGGGAAGGTGTCTGCTGGTGCTGGGTCTCCGGGTTCCCGTAGATGTTGTTGATCTGCATGTGACAGTCGGCGCCGACTTTCTCGTAGTCCAGCTCGTTCCAATAGGCATTGGCCGCGTCGGAGCCCTCTTTCCAAAGGAAGAACGAGCTGACGACGCCGTCGCCTGGGGCGAATTGGATGCGTGCCTCGAAGCGCCCATAGGTTTGGGCCTGCGTGCGGTACAGCTCGGCACTAGCCATACCCATGGCCGAGGCGGGGATGCCCGCGGCTGCGACGATTAGAACGAACCGGGCAATCCTGGGAGTCATGCCCAAACCATGGGCTTTCGCGTCTCGCTTTCCAATAGGCCCTGCCTAGGAATCCCAAGAAGTGCGAAGTCTGGCTCTGCGGCTGCTGGCGGCTGCCTACGCGATCCCGCGCCTTGCTTCCAAGCGTGTGCGGATCGTGTCCATCGTTTGGCGGTCGAGCGGATACCTCCTGAGGGCGA